>Ga0208013_1000016_pt1 | contig 327936 bp, 287 predicted proteins | sample 16_taG_FD_184091 | JGI IMG/M metagenome (GOLD analysis project Ga0208013, IMG submission 184091) | Marine viral communities from the Subarctic Pacific Ocean - 16_ETSP_OMZ_AT15313 metaG (SPAdes) (version 2) | ecosystem: Environmental > Aquatic > Marine > Oceanic | place: Pacific Ocean...
GTTCTTCTATTATGGGTTACGCAGGTATTTGTCCTCCAAACGTACAAAGCAACAGTGACGATTATTTTACTGCTATAAGCATTCAAGAAATTTGGAACTTTATTAAAAACGGTTCTGGACAATGTGCTACACAAACTCCAACCAACAACCTACCTCCCACTGCAGATGCTGGTCCTGATTATACACTTCCCATATCTACTCCATTTATCTTAAAAGGTATCGCTAGTGACCCAGATGGAGATGTATTATCACATTGCTGGGAGCAGATGAACCCACAGGTTGCTCCTATGCCACCTCAAAACAGTTCAACCTCTGGCCCGGCTTTTAGAACCAATGATCCTATTGGCTCTCCAGAAAGATATATGCCCGCAATTGGAACTGTACTTGCTGGAAACACCCAAAGCACTTGGGAAGTGGTACCTTCTGTAGGAAGAACTATGAATTTCAGATATACCGTTCGCGACAATGTTGCCGGTGGTGCCGCCTCGGCAAGCGACAACGTATTGTTAACTTTTGATGGAGGTTCTGGTCCATTTGTGGTTACATCACAAAACACAGCCACTACTTGGACTATCGGAAATACCGAAACCGTGACTTGGGATGTTGCAGGAACCGATGTAGCTCCAGTAGATAGCCCTAATGTAGACATCTGGTTTTCTACCGATAACGGCCAGACATACCCAATTGCAGTTGCATTGAACTTACCAAACAACGGAAGTGCAGTTGTTAACGTACCAAACCTTAACACTACTACGGGTAGATTAATGGTTATTTCATCAAACAATATCTTTTACGATGTGAACAATGCTACAATAACTGTAGATGGTGTAGTGGGCGTGGAAGACTTTACATTTGATAATTTCTCAGTTTATCCAAACCCATCAAGCGGCACTTTCAACCTTTCTTTTACACCAGCTTCAAACGATAAGATTGAAATTTCGCTTTACGATTTAAGAGGAAGAGTAATCAACCAATACACTTTTGATGATGCTTCTACTTCAAGTACTTTCAGCAAGCAGTTGGAGTATAGCTATATCGATAGTGGAATGTATTTCCTAGTTGTGAAAAATGGCAACAAAGTAACTACTAAGAAGATTGTGAAAAATTAAGTTCCTGAATTAAGAACTTAAAAAAAAAGAGAAAAGACAGGATTATTTCCTGTTCTTTTCTCTTTCTTTTTTTAGTAGAGTTTTTACAGACAGCCTCTTTAAAAGGTTACACTGAAATCATCCTCGTTAATAAACCGGGTTTTAAGGAAGCTTTTGAAATAAAGATTGGTTCGGGATGTAAATTCTGTTTATCTAAATCCTGAAAAGAAAAAAGACCCGTAGTTAACAGGTCTTTTCAGTCTAATTATTTGAGTTTAAGTAATAGAAATCGCCGCTTTCAAAAAATTATTGACTACCGGCTATAGCCTAAATACTACCTCATCATAGTTTAACCGTTTCTGAGATATTTGAAATTACCTGCGAAGTTTTTTCCACCTTAAAATTTAGGTTAAACGTAAGGGTTTTATCATTTGTAGAAACAGATAACTCTCCATTGCTTATTGGGTAATAACCTGCTTCTCCCTTACAAAAACAATGCTTGCCGTACAGCATTTTCACATCGCTTAATGCAGCGTTTACCTTGCTAACATTTTCAACCGCAGCGGGTATTTCAAAATGAATTGTTTCAGAATAGTTGCCATCGGCCGTTCCTTCGGGACCTTCTTTTAAATACGTATATACAACAACAGTGTTCTTTCCGGCAACCATTTCTGGATAAATAGCTCCTGTTCCATCTACCTTTATAGTAAGGTGACTGTTTTTATGAATTTTCACAGTGCAATTGCCTTCTTCAGGACAACCGGTTACACGTTCATTTAATTGTCCCATGGTAGAAGTTTTTTCCGTTGAGGTTACTGTGCCCGTCTGCGTTTTGCACGCGTTTATCATCAGTAGTGGAATTAAAAAATAAAATGCTTTCATAGTGTTAAGTTTTATGTTAGTATTACTTAATATACAAATACGTTGCCGAAGTCTGCTACTTTTCCAAAACCACCTCCAAATCCAGCACATCCGGGTTCTTAAAATATTCCATAAAGGGTTGTTGTAGGGTCACCGTTTTCCCGTCGGCCGAAAAAGTGGCCTCGGGATTGGATGTTTTCTTTATTTTCTTCGGAAAAGTATATTTCAACGTATAATTAGATCCACTCATAAAAGCTTCGGCCTGTTTCATACTATCCACTTGCTGTTGGTGAAGTTTTTTATCTTTTATATAGGCGTCGCGTTTAAAAACACCTTTTTTGAAAGTATAATTAACACCCACAACCTCTGGTGAATCCTCCTCTTTCTTTATTTCGGTGTTGGAATCTGGATTGGGCATTACATTGCTTGCCTGTTCTAGCCCATTCAAAATATCGTTAGCCTCGCTTATATCTTTAAAATTTGTTGAAATATCGTAAACCATTTCAGAAGATTCCGTATCCATCTTCATATGGATATTAAAGTTCTCCAGCTTTTTCAGTTTATCCTGCTCCGTTTTTGAAAGTTTGGAGATACTGTCTTTTTTCGCTTCCAAGAACTGTTTCATAGCTATAATAGTATCCATTTTCACACTCATGGAATCAGTAAGGGCAGATCCCCCAAAGGCCATCATTTCGTTCAGATTGACCTCCACGGCCATAGTGCCGCTACCATCTTCGTTCATAATCATTGTTTCGGTAAATTGACAGCTTACCAAAGTAAGGGCTATAGTAAAAAGAGCTAGTAATTTTAGTATCATCGGTCTATCTATTTGGGTTGTTTAAAATAATTAGGGCAGCAATTACGCCAGGAATCCACCCGCAAACGGTAAGTATAAAAACAATTAGTACAGAACCACAGCCTTTACCAATTACGGCAAGGGGCGGAAAAAGGATTGCAAGCAGAACGCGCCATAAACTCATAGAAACAAAGCTACAATTTATATTCGTTATTTTCAGACTTAGTTAATTAGTGATTTAAGAATTAGTAAATCATACTCACACCTCGTAAATCGCACTTCGTTATTTGTATCCACAAACTCCATAATTTCGTATTTCCCACTTCGTATTTCGTACTTCAATTACCTATCTTTGCAAACTTATTTTTAGAAACTATTGTATGCAACTGTCTGAACTGGAAATCATCCGAAGAGAAAAACTACAACAACTGCGCAATATGGGCATTAATCCCTACCCCGCAGACCTGTACCCCGTTACCGATACTTCAAAAAAAATAAAAGAGAATTTCGAGGAAGGAAAAAAGGTAGTGATCGCCGGCAGATTGATGTCCCGAAGAATTCAAGGAAAAGCTTCTTTTGCCGAACTTCAGGATGCAGATGGCCGTATACAGGTGTATTTTAACCGTGATGAAATCTGTACAGGCGAAGACAAAACCCTTTATAATGAAGTCTATAAAAAACTGCTGGACATAGGCGATTTTATAGGCATTGAAGGCGAACTATTCAAAACCCAAGTAGGTGAAAAAACCGTAATGGTAAAAAATTTCACCTTACTTAGCAAAGCTTTAAAACCGTTGCCACAGCCACGGGTTGATGCCGAGGGCAAGGTACACGACGCCTTTACCGACCCCGAACAGCGCTACCGCCAGCGTTATGCAGATTTGGTAGTAAACCCACATGTAAAGGAAATATTCGTAAAGCGAACCAAACTTTTCAACGCCATGCGAACTTTCTTTAACGAGCGCGGCTATTTTGAAGTGGAAACCCCAATTTTGCAACCCATTCCAGGTGGTGCCGCGGCGCGACCTTTTATTACGCACCACAACTCATTGGACATTCCTTTGTATATGCGAATTGCAAATGAATTGTATTTAAAAAGATTGATCGTTGGTGGTTTTGACGGCGTATATGAATTCTCCAAAAACTTCAGAAACGAAGGCATGGACCGCACCCACAACCCAGAATTCACCGCCATGGAAATTTACGTTTCCTATAAGGATTACAACTGGATGATGGATTTTTGCGAGCAATTGCTGGAGTTCTGTGCACTGGAAGTAAACGGCACAACAAAAGCAACCTTCGGAAAACACGAAATAGACTTTAAAGCACCCTACCCAAGGGTAACTATGGCAGAGTCAATAAAGCATTTTACAGGTTTTGATATCACTGGAAAAAGTGAGGACGAAATCCGAAAGGCAGCTTTGGATATGAAAATTCCTGTGGATGATACTATGGGCAAAGGAAAACTGATTGATGAAATTTTCGGCGAAAAGTGCGAGGGCAATTACATTCAGCCAACCTTTATTACAGATTACCCTAAGGAAATGAGTCCACTCTGCAAAGAACACCGCGACAATCCTGAACTTACCGAACGTTTTGAGCTAATGGTCTGCGGCAAGGAAATAGCAAACGCATATAGCGAATTGAACGACCCAATAGACCAACGCGAACGTTTTGAGGCCCAACTAAAATTGGCCGACAGAGGCGATGACGAAGCAACGGCATTTATAGATTACGATTTTCTTCGAGCTTTGGAATACGGCATGCCCCCCACCAGCGGTATGGGCATCGGGATGGACCGTTTGGTTATGTTTTTGACCAACAATCCTTCCATACAGGAAGTACTTTTCTTCCCGCAAATGCGCCCCGAAAAGAAAAAGGTGGAAATGACCGAGGACGAAAAAGCAGTTTACACACTTTTAAAAGCCAACTCACCCATCGCTTTGGAAGTACTAAAAGCACAAAGCGGATTAAGCAATAAAAAGTGGGATAAGGCCATAAAAGGATTGACCGCTTCAAAGGTTGCGAAGGTTGAAAAGACTGATGATAATTTGATGGTTTCAGTTTTATAAACCTTGCTTAAATACATACTAATTTCATAATTGGGCTACCGTTGAGGTGGCCCAACTCATTTATAAAGTTAGAAACCACCGCCCGCACTTTTTTCCTCCTTTTTGGCATAAGGGGCCTGACATCCCTGCCAGAAACGTGAGCGGTGGTATATAATCTTTTAAACTAGTTACCTAAAATTAAAAAAACACTCCACTGCCCGCAATAACCACTTAGTCAAACACACCTTTCAGTGAGCAAAACAAACTTTTCAAAGCACACTTCAATGAAAACTAAAAACAAATACTTACTCCTCTTTACCATTCACTTTAAATAGTCAAGAAATTAAATATCAGCACTTACATCTCACACCTCACACCCCCCATTAAACCATTTCCAAATTCTCGCGTCATACTTACAGTAAACAATAAAAAACACAAAGTGATGAAAAAAGCAATGATAATCTTTATGGCGCTTACCACCTTCGCCATAACCGCACAAAACAAAAATCAGGACAGAAAGGAAAACCGCAGTCAGCTAAGAGAAAACCTAACCCCCGAACAACGCGCTGAATTGCATGCCAAAAAAATGACCCTCGATTTAAACTTAAACGAGACCCAACAAGCCCAAGTAAACCAACTACTGTTGGACATGGAAAAGAATAAGCCCGAACGCCCCGAGAACAGAAAAGAAATGACAGACGCACAAAAATTTGAGGCCAAAAACACAATGCTTGACAGACGAATAGCCATGAAAAAGGAAATGAAAAAGATACTTACCGAGGAACAATTCACCAAATGGGAAAATGGAAAGCAACGCCAAGAGCGCCGGTTCAAGAATAAAAAGAGAAAAGAAAATCGCAGCGAAGATTAGTAAAACCTTAAAAAGCATTTTTTTGGCGCAATTGTTGTTTTAATTATAGACAAATTGGTTACATTAGTAACTTGTAAAAACAAAAATTAAAACAATGAAAAACCTACTAACAGTATTTGCATTTGCAGTAACAATGCTTTTGGGTGTTCAAACAACCTCAGCCCAGCAGCTATCCCAGGATCAAAGCAGACCAGAAGTAATAGCCAAAACAGAAGCCGCAAAGCTCACCGAAGCCCTAGACCTTTCTGGCGATCAAAGCCGTACCATCTTTAGAGCCTTGGTAGCAAAACAAGTTGGCTATCAAAAAAATGTGGATGGAAAAGACGCTTCAAGCGCAGCAGTAATAGCAGAAAAGAAAAAAATTGATGCTCAGTTAAAAGATGCGATGAAAAAAACGCTTACTGATGATCAATACTCCAAATGGCTTAAAATGAATAATTAGTGATTAATTATATTTAAAACCAAGGCCCTTTCTAAATTTAGAAAGGGCCTTTTTTTTCATATGAAATTTTAAAAATTATCAAATGCGTGCCCTGGATCTATGTTTTTTTTAATTAAGATTCTTTGCTACTTTTCCACAAGCAGCAATAGTAACATCCAAATCTTCGTAGCTTAACGCATCACAAATAAACCAAGTTTCAAAAGCACTGGGTGCAATATAAACGCCTTCATTAAGCAAACCGTGGAAAAACCTTTTAAAATTTTCATTGTTAGCAGCTGCTGCAGATTCAAAATCGGTCACTGGCATATCAGAAAAATGGACAGAAATCATTGACCCAACCCGATTAATTGTAAACTTTATCCCTTCAGAATTGAGCGCAGCCTCCAGCCCTTTATGCAAATATTCAGTCTTCTTGTTTATTGAATCGTAAATATCTCTGTTCTTATTCAGTTCCTTTAGCATCGCCAATCCGGCAGCCATCGCCAGCGGATTTCCACTTAAGGTTCCCGCTTGATATACTGGTCCAATAGGTGCTAAATGATTCATAATTTCTTCTCTTGCGGCAAAGGCTCCCACTGGTAATCCGCCTCCTATTACTTTTCCAAAAGTTACAATATCAGCTTTTATGCTGTATAATTCCTGAGCTCCGCCAGCAGCCAATCTAAACCCGGTCATTACTTCATCAAAAATCAAAAGGACATTGTTTTCATCACAAAGTTTTCGCAAGCCTTCCAAAAACCCTTTTGCCGGAGGAATGCACCCCATATTTCCGGCTACGGGTTCTAAAATGATACAGGCAATTTCGTTTTTATTCGCTTTGATTACTTTTTCAACATTTTTTAAATCATTATAAATGGCGAGTAATGTATCCTTTGCAGTACCTTCGGTAACACCGGGGCTGTTGGGACTTCCAAAGGTAACGGCTCCACTTCCAGCTTGGATTAAAAAAGAATCACTATGACCATGATAACATCCCGCGAATTTTATGATTTTATCCTTGCCCGTAAAGCCTCTGGCCAACCGCACAGCGCTCATACAAGCTTCGGTACCGCTATTCACGAAACGAATCTTATCAATATTGGGCACCATGGCAACAGCAAGTTTGGCAATTTCAGTTTCTATTTCAGTAGGCATTCCAAAAGATGTTCCTTTCTTAGCCTTTTCAATTACAGCATTAACTACAGGTTCGTGAGCGTGCCCTAAAATCATTGGGCCCCATGAATTAATATAGTCAATCAGTTTTTTGCCATCAACATCATATAGATAAGCACCCTTGGCATTTTCAACAAAAATAGGCGTGCCTCCCACTGCCTTAAAAGCACGAACGGGAGAATTAACGCCACCGGGAATTACTTTTTGCGCCGCTGCAAATAGAGCGCTGCTTCTTTGGTATTTCATATTAATATATGTGTATTTTAATTTTTTTTTGAAGAAGGTTTGAGTTTTTACTCCCAACTAAAACTGATTTACTGATTTTTTACAGGATGTAGGTACAGAACCTGCCCAATTGCAAGATCATTACTTTTTAGACCATTGTATTTTTTTAGGGTTTCAACGGTAAGATTAAATCTTCTAGAAATGCTGTAAAGCGTGTCGCCAGCCTGGACGGAATAAGTTCCAATTTTTGAATCATCGGGGTCAATGGTGCTCACCCTTCTCCCCAAAACCTCATCATCATAAGCGGTAAGATTATATCTTTCAATAATGCCTATAAGCTTGTCAGGGTATTTTGGATCTGTGGCATACCCTGCTTTTCTCAATCCTTTTGCCCAACCTTTATAATCGTCTTTTCTAAGTTTAAACAAATCTTGATAGCGGCTACGCTGGGTTAAAAAGAGGGAATGGTCTCTATAGGAATATTTGGGGTCATTGTATTTTCTGAAACATTCACCGCGTTCATCATCATCGTGATATACACGATCTCCTTCCCAACCTGTATGGCATTTAATCCCGAAGTGGTTGTTGGCCTTCATAGTAAGTTCCCCTGCCCCAGCGCCACTTTCTAAAATGCCCTGCGCAAGGGTTATGCTCGCTGGTATTCCGTACTGAAGCATTTCTTCCTTGGCAATTTGAGCGTATTCATTAATATAATTTGCAACGCGTTCGCTATAGGGAATATTTACCGGCACTACCACAACCTCTGGTTCTTCTGCCTTTGTATCCTTTTCCTTTACGGTTTGATTTACCCTAACAACACGTTCGGTATTATGTTTTTTTCGATATTTAGTCGCGGTTTTTTTTGATTTGCAACTGCTAAAACAAACGATAACTACAAGAAGAAGGATAGTAATTCTGCCAATCATTTTATTCAATTATAGGAAGGTTTTTCTTTTTCAACTTTTGATTCATTCCGGCAATACCCTGCAGGCCTCCGGTATGGATCGCAAAAATACGGCTATTTTCTTTGAAATGCCCCTTTTTTAAAAGATCCACAATGCCAAACATCATTTTTCCGGTATAGATTGGGTCCAACGGAATATTGGTTTCTCTTTTAAACTTATTAATGAAACGTATCAAATCAACATCTATTTTACCATAGCCCCCAAAACAATACGCATCTGTGATAGAGAAATTGGTTTTTGATGTATATTTCCCAATTTCTTCCGATTGAAAAGTTCCCTTTAAAGCCGAAAATCCAAGAATTTGTTGATCTTTTCTTGAAGCTTTTACCAGTCCGGCCATAGTACCGCCAGTACCCACAGGCACACATATATAATCAGCATTTTCTGAGATATCCTCCAAAATTTCCTCACATCCTTGGACCGCCAAAGCATTTGTGCCCCCTTCGGGAAGTATATAAAAATCACCAAACTGTTCCTTTAAATGATTAATGAATTTAGTTTCGGTTTTCTGTCTATAAGCTTCACGCGAAATAAAATGTAACTTCATTCCACAATCTTGAGCGAAGGAAAGCGTAGTGTTTTCATATATTTTACTTTCAAGCTCCTCCCCCCGAATAATTCCAATAGTTTTAAAGTTCAGTTCTTTGCCAGCGGCTGCAACTGCAGCTATATGATTTGAAAAAGCCCCTCCGAATGTAAGTAAGGTTTCATAACCGTTAGCTTTGGCAAATTGGATATTGTATTTAAGTTTTCTGAACTTGTTGCCTGATACAAAAGGATGCAACATATCATCCCGCACCACATGTAGCGAAAATGGATTCAATCCAAACGAAGAAAGGGAAATATTCACCAAGCTACGATTTCTGAAGTTAAAAAAAAGGTTCATTCCTACAAAGATAATAAGACTTATACCATATAAAAGCCAGAAAGGCCTCACAGGGACAGTAGTCCAAAAAAATTAAAAAAGCAAACCAATGTCAGAAAAAACTTAAATAAATGTGAAAAATTGTAGGAAACAACTGATAAATAGTAATTTACAGAAAACAAAAACAAACATTTTATCCGAAAAATTTGCACTTTATCGAAATTTTATCATATTATTGTACCAATATTTTCAACAACCCCAAATTATGAAAATAAAACTACCTACAATGTGGTCAGCTTTTGCGACCGCTCTTTTCTTGGCTAATAGTGTTTCCTATGCACAAGTAGGAATCAATACTACTACCCCCAATGGAATTTTAGATATACATAGCTCAACACAAGGAGTGGTATTACCTAGAATGGCTCTTACAGCTACAAATATTATGGCACCAGCCAACAATCCCCAGTCGGGTAATATTCCAATTGGTACTACAATATATAACACTAATTCTACATCTACTGGAAGTAATGATGTATATCCTGGTATTTATGTATGGGACGGGACCAGATGGATAAATCAATTTACTAAAAAGGATATCCAAATAATTAAGCAATCTCCTTTGGGATATCGTTCGACTTCCTCGAGTAGTTATACGAATTTAGGAGGTATGGGAAGTCAAAACTTCAAACCCAAATATTCCGGAAGGTATAAAATAGAGGTTAGTATGAATTATGGAGCTGGATCACCTAAAACGGCAAGTAGTGATTTTAGGGCAATAACTTCAGATGGCAACTTCAGGTTTACATTTAATGGCACAAACTATATTATACCCGCCAAAGCTTATAGTACTAGGTCGGGCAGTAATAGCGGTCAAGATTATTTTTTAATATGGGAGCAATATTCAAAAATTCTTTATGTAAACCTTGTTGCAAACACCAACTATAATTTTCGACTCCAGTTTGACCAATTACCGGCACCCAATTTTGATGGCAATGGGGATACAATAGGTTCGTTCTCTGGCGGCGCAGGTTACGTAGGATTCGATATTCCCTGTTCTGTTGAATTTATGTATTTAGATGAATAACAATAGTTTCACTTACTATAGCATAGTAACTTAAATAAAGAAATATGAAAATTCTTAGATATATTTTAGCTCTATCATCTTTTACAGCAATAGCACAAGTAGGAATTGGAACTTCTACCCCGAATGGAATTTTGGAGATAAATAGCCCAAACTCTGGACTTGTTTATCCCGTTGTAGCGCTTACCGCAACAAACCTACAGGGGCCTGTATCAAATCCCAATTCAGGATCGATTGTTGCAGGAACCGTAGTTTATAATACGAACTTGAACAATTCGGGAACTGAAAGCGTATATCCCGGCACCTATATGTGGGATGGAAATAAATGGATACCACAATTCAGTAAAAGGCAGTCCGAAATTTATTTTCAAAATGCCACAGTTTTACGCACGGAATCGGATTTAAGTGATCAAGATGTGTTAGGAATTGGAGTTTCGGATAACAAGTTTTTCAGGACTAAATATGATGGCTTTTATAGAATTGAAATTAGAGCCAATTTCGGTGCAGGTAGAGTAAATTCTCCAGTTACTGGCGCTGACAATGCTGCCTTCCAAGACGGAACCTTTAAATTCACTTTTAATGGGAGTACGTATCATTTAAATGTAAAATCTATTTCTACATATGACGATTCAAGCGGATCAACAATATTTTATGAAGGTGTATGGAAAGAATCCTATCTGGTTGTTTATGTCGATTTAGTGGCGGCTACTGATTATTATTTCAACTTAACATTTTCACAATCGCCTTCACCAGCATTCGTGGATGGGGGAAATTCTGGTGACGGAAGAGGATATGTAGGAAAGGATGTTCCTTGCTCTATAGAATTTACTTATGTAGAAGATTATACTGCAGATAACTAAAAAATAACCAAGAGGATTCATTATGCAAAACATTAATTCAATATTAACAAAACATACCGTAACTGTCCTTCTTTTTATTAGCGCAATCGCTAGCTCACAAGTTGGCATAGGCACTTCCAATCCTGAAGGTATGTTGGATTTAGAAAGCAACCAACAAGGATTGGTATATCCCCGTGTGGCATTAACAAAGACTAATTTGCAATCTCCAGTTGTAAATCCAAATGGCGGTAACTTAGTTGCTGGCACAGTAGTATATAATACAAATACTACCAGTACTGGAGATCATGACGTATATCCTGGCGTTTATGTATGGGATGGAGCCGCAGTAGACCCCAAATGGATTCCGCAATTTATAATAGAACACTCAGCCCTCTTTGAGCAAAATCCATTGAATTTTAATGTCCCCTTAAGTGGTGGGTTTGTGGACGTCCCAAATCTTGGTAATGGCAGCTCCTTTACTGCAAAATATACAGGCATTTATAGAATTGAGGCTAATTTTAATTTTGGAGCGGGACAAGTTCTTAACCCAAGTGGCTCAGAAAGTGTACGAATGGCAACCCAAGAAGGATATTTTCGTTTTAGTTTTGACGGAAGTAACTATGATATTTACACACACTCCTACTCTATTAGAAACAACACTACTAGCCAAGATTTTAACAGTTTCCGCCATGACTCCTCTTTAATCCTTTATGTAAATCTTAGAGCAGGACAAACATATCCTATGAGACTACAAATGGATCTTCAAGTATCTAATTCAAATGATTATAATAGTAGTACAAATGGCATAGTGGGTATTGATGTGCCCTGCACTATAGAGTTTACATATATAAAAGAATAAATAAAGCCTCAAGCTTAAAATGATATTAATATAACATACACTATGAAAAATAAATTACTCCTTTTTTTTGCAATCTGCTCATTAGCTACTACGGCTCAAACACCATGTGTAAACGGTTATGCAATAGTAGGCGGTAAAAGTTATCCTTGTAATGGGCTTACTTTACAAAGTTATATTTCCGCAGCTGCCATGGGTGCTGCAGAAGCGCAAGATTCTTGGGGGTGGACGGATCCACAAACTGGAAAGGAGTATGCCATTGTAGCGCTTGATAACGGGACGGCTTTTGTAGATATTAGCAATCCCACAGCACCTAAATATCTTGCAAGGCTTGATTCTCAGGTATCCTCCAGTCTTTGGCGTGATGTAAAAGTTTACAAAAACTATGCGTTTATTGTTAGTGATGCAAATGGTAATCATGGAATGCAGATTTTTGATCTTAAAAGATTGAGAACGCTTACAGGGAGTCCAGTTCAAAACTATACAAAAACACAGACCGATGGCAACTTATTCTGGGATGGAACGGCAAGCAACCGAAAAGGTAGTGCTCACAACATAGTTATTAATGAAACGTCTGGATATGCCTATATATTAGGTTCGCAAGGATTTAACAGCGGCGGCCCCATTGTAGTTAAATTGGATAATAACAATAATGGAGTACCAAATGATCCAGTTATTGTAAAACTATACTCCACGCTAGGTTATTGCCATGATGCGGAAGTAGTGATATACGATGGCCCAGATCTTGACCATCAAGGCAAGGAAATTATGGTAGGCGCTTTTAGCGGAAGTGACCAAATAAACATCATAGATTTTACAAACAAAACAAATCCTACCCAGATTTCTTCAGTAACTTATGCCAACAAATTTTACACACACCAAGGCTGGTTTACCGAAGACAAACGTTTTTTTATCGCGGGCGATGAGGTGGATGAAGAAAGTGTTGGATTTAATACCCGAACACTTGTATTTAATATGGAAGACCTAGACAACCCGACCTTGGTTTATACACATTATGGTGCAACCCCCGCTATTGATCATAATGGCTATGTGAGGGGAAACAGATTTTATTTGGCAAATTATGCTGCAGGTTTAAGAATAATGCGGGTTGATGGTTTATACAATCAATCACCTACGATGACTGAAATAAATTATTTTGATTGCTACCCCACAAATAATAATGCTGCCTTCAACGGTACTTGGAATGTTTATCCATATTTTGAAAGCGGAAATCTAATAGCTACAGGATTTGGCAATGAAAATATTAGCGGAGATGGTGGCCTTTTCGTGATTAAAGACCCACTCTACGACAATACCCCACCCGTGGCAAACTGTAATAATTTTACTGCTACTCTTGATAAAAACACTGGCAGTGTTACAATTACAGCGGACGATATTGATAATGGTTCAACAGATAATTTTGGAATTACAAAAAGAACTATAACTGCAGGGCAAACAACATTTACCTGTAAAGATGTTGGACAAACATTTAATATAACCCTAACCGTAGAAGACGACTATGCAAACAAAGCTTCATGTACTGCCGTGGTTACTGTTGCTGCGCCAACAACAATTTACTCAGGAAGCAGTTGGAGTAATGGAGCCCCAGGTCCTGGCTCAAATGCGATAATAAGTAGCAACTACGATACATCCTCCAAAGGAAGCATTAATGCATGTACTTGTGAAGTTGACGCCAACAAAACTCTAACAGTTGCCGCAGAAGATTATATTAACATCACAAAAGATATTACCGTAAATGGTGATCTTATTGTAGAACATCAAGGTAGCGTGGTACAATCTGACGATAGTGCAGTGGTCACCAACAACGGTACTATTAATGTAAACTACACAACCCCTTTTATGCTCCCCCGCGTATTCTTGGTAATGGGAAGCCCCATGACAGTTGAAACTCGTGATGGTGTTTTTGCCGATTCTTATATGTTCTTAAATCACCTTACGCAAAACTTTGTTCCAAATCCAGATGTTGAAGATCAGTTTCCCCTTGCCGAAAACTTTGCCGATGATAATAGGGATAACTGGGTGCTATATTCAGGAACAATAAATCCAGGAGAAGGTTATATTTCCCGTCCTCAACTGAACGGCAATGACGGAAATAAAACCTATGACATGACCTTCGAACAAGGCACTTTGAACACAGGCGAAGTAAATTTCACAGTAAAATATAACGGTAACAGAAACAGCAGCCCTAACGTACTAGCAAATCCGTACCCTTCTGCAATCAGTGCCGCAGATTTCATTAATGCAAACACAATGGTAAACGAGGTCTATTTTTGGAATCCAAATACACCTCCTAGCCCATCCCTTCCGGGTGCCTATGCAATGAATTTTAGCATGGAAGATATTTCTATGTATAACCTTTCGGGCGGAACCTATGCTCCATCAGACCCAACACAAACCCCTCCAAGTGAATATATTTCTACAGGACAAGGTTTTGGTATAAAAGCAACTGCGGCAGGTATAGCAAGTTTCAGCAACAGTATGCGGGTTATTGATAACAATAATACTGCACCAAGGCCGTCACAGGACGGTATAGACCGTGTATGGATCAGTGTTGAAAACGAACAATACAATATGCGCAATAATACACTTATAGCCTTTTCACCCTATGCCACAAGTGGTATTGACGCTGGGTATGATAGTAGAAGATTGGCTACGGTATTGTCACTCTATACCCACTTAGAAGATGGTTCAGAAGAATTGGGCATTCAAAGTCGCGAAACTTTTGAGGATGGCGCTAAAATACTTATGGGCTTCTCTTCTCTTTTAGACGAAAACCTTGAGTACACTATTTCTGTAAAAGATTTTCAGGGAGCTAGCTTAGAAAACGCTTCTATATTTTTAATAGACAATGAACTTAACACGCGTACCAATTTATCTCAGGATGACTATACTTTTAAAGTAGGAAAAGGCACATACGACCGTCGATTTACCATCCAATTTAAAAGCAACGAAATTTTGGGCGACGAAGGCGCAGGTCTTGCCAACGTATCGGTATATCCAAATCCCACTAACAATATTTTAAATGTTGTATCTCCTGAAGCCAAGGTCAACACTGTTGAGATATATGATATAAGTGGAAGAATCCTCCGAAATATAGACCTATCCACAACTACCCATTACCAAATAGACTTAAGCAATCTTCAAAATGCAATCTATTTTGTTAAGATAAGTACAGAAATAGGAGAAGTAACAAAACAAATTGTCAAACAATAAACAATAAATCCCCACAATCAATTATTCACTTAACCTAGAAAAGACCGCGTAAGAGCGGTCTTTTTTATCTAATAATTGAACTGATTTCAGAAACAAAATTATAGTATATTACAGCGTATATATAACGTATTTATAGTGTGTATATAGCGTGTTTATAGTATGTTTATAGCATAGTATATCTATAAAACATCAATCTAAATATTATAAATAAAGGAAAAGAACCACTGTAAAGAATAATAGAAAATAAACTTAACAGCGAAGAATTAAAAAGAAAACCCAAAAACTCCAGTAATGCCAAATTCTCGGGCACCAGGATTGTCAAGATAATTCCCCCGGAAATTGAAGTCCAATCTAAAAACCCGGAAGATATTACCCACGCCCACACTCCATTCCCAATAAATATCCTCTGGGGCTTGGTACACTATATTTGAAGCATTCAAGTCTATATTCTCCTGTGATATGGTTCCATACACAGCCCTGAGGCCAACTACTTCACGGAGGTCTAGCTTCCTAAGCAATGGAATTCTTGAGAATATTCTACCCCCAAAATTGTGCTGTAGATGAAGCGATGTGTATGTGTCACTCACAAATTCATAATAATCCAACTGTGTAAAACTGTTATAAAGGCTAAAATAAGTTTGGTTTCCCGGGATAGGATTCAACAAGCTTAGTGGTACGGCTCCTATGGTAGTACCGACCTCAACTGTTGAGAGCAAACGTCCCAACCCCCCAATGTTCCAAGGCTGTGTATAAAGCGCCTGCACCTTTTTATATTCAAAATCACCACCCATTACGCCCTTTAAACCATAACTGTACCCTGCATAAAACGACGGAAAGTCCCCATCATTGATAACAGTACGTTCCACCCCATAACCAGAGGTCTTCCTCCCAGGGGCGTATAAAAAGCCTAATTGTATTTCGGCCTGTTTCAATTCGCTTTTCACTTCTCCCGTGAAAACACCGTCTTCCATTACTTTATAATCGATACTGAAAGTATCGGTAGCAGATTTTAGGGTTCGGTAAGAGCCCGTGAGTCTTAAAATAAAGTTTTTCCAAGGTTCAATATCAAAACCTATTGTGCTGAGATTTATTCGTGACAGCCTATCATTAGCTCCCACAGAGAGCAATGAAGAAGAAGCTAAGCTTCGCCCCAGAACATCATTGCTATTGGTAAGACTGGCACCCGTTTGTTCCACATCGCGACGGTTACCGCCAAAAACAGTAAGTCTTGATTTTCTGTCCAACAACCATTTACCCGATATACCATATTTGAAACGTTCATCTTTAAACCCATAAGCTCCAAAACCTTCCAGTCGCCAAGGATCATTTTGACTAAAATAGGTCCTTCCTCCTAAACGAATACGCAAACCTTCTGCTTCATTGAAGCCGAAAATTGAAAATACCGGACCCACGTCAAAATTGTTAACCTCGTAATAACCACTGGCCAAAGTTGCGCCCACATTATAAAGCGCTTTAAAACGCCGAACTGTCTTTAATGTATCAAGCATTTTATAAACTCCCTTTTCATCCTTACTCAGCTTTTCCATTCGGTTCTTTTCCCAAAACTCATCCGGTCTATTGTACACTTCATATTGGTACGGATCCACCTGATCGCTGTAAAACTTTTTCCCTTTAGGAAGATTGAAGGAGTAATTATCATATAGGGTAGTGCGCTTTCCGTAAACTCCTTTCGCAGTTTCCTTTTTTTGAAAGCTGAAGTCACTCATAAAGTAATCTCGTGTAATCAAAAAGATAGAATCGTTCAATACGTCAAATTCCTGTTCTATATACACATCGCGCACCCAGTTTAAGTTGGCACTTTTTGAAGCTTGCAGATTTATTTCCTTAATAGCCCAAGTAGTATCATTTACCCAAAAATCACCCTTAAAGGTAAGCTCATTCTTTCGTCGAGGGTAGTATACAATATTATAACACCATTTATTGTCACGATAGGCGCTGTCGCGAAGCACATAGTTGTAAACGTCTATACCAGTTCGGGATAGTGGACTGGTAAATGCTTTATCAAAAAACTTCAAATAATTGTCGTAAACATCATATTCGCTGTAAAGATCTTTTACAAAAGCAATGAGGGTTTGGTTGTTTTCAAAACCAGAGTTTTTGTTTCCCTGTAATATTTCTTTTTCTTCATTCAGCAGATTGTCGCCATATACCTTTGAAGCTGCTTCGTTTATAAAAATTGGCAGGTAGGTATTTCCGGTAATATTTGAAGTGTCGGTCTGCTCAAAAACAAACTCCATTCCTTTAAAAATTCTACTTTTTATAAGCGCGCTGTCTATAGTATTAAGGTCAAACTCAAGTTTTTCGTATTTATCGTATTGGTACTGTTTAAATTTTTTAACGCCATTATCCCTTCGGTTTTCCCAAATTTTCCGAAGTATATCAATAGCTGGATTGTTCTTTTTTGAAGTTTTTCCGCTGTAAACAACCACTTCATCCAGTGCATCGGCACTCTCTTCCATAACCACTTCCATATTGTAAGTGCTTCGCGAAGTAAGCTCAACTTCTTTAGTTGCGTAGCCAATAAATGAAAATATAACTGACCTGTAAGTTTTATCGCTTTCCAAATAAAACCGCCCGTTTTCGTCAGAGATAGTTCCTTCCTGTGAATCCTTAAAAATTACGTTGGCAAAGGCAACCGGATAATCAGTAGCATCTTTAATAACACCGCTTACCTTGGTTTGGGCAAAAACCGAAGCCCCAATAACAATAAAAAAAGACAAAAAAAGGTACTTCATAAATTTATGGGACTGATATTTTTAGGGAATATAAAGTTAGTCTCTATAAAGAACTTTCTTTACAGCCTTAACAACATCTTCACTGTTAGGCAGCCATTCTTCCAATAAATTAGGAGAAAACGGCGCGGGTGTATCGGCAGTATTAATTTTTACGATAGGAGCGTCCAAATAATCAAAAATTCGGTTTTGAACCTGGTAAGTTATTTCAGTTGAAACGTTTCCGAAAGGCCAAGCTTCTTCCAAAATTACCAAACGGTTGGTTTTTTTGACTGATTCAAAAATGGCTTCATAATCCAAAGGACGGATGGTTCTTAAATCAATTATTTCACACTCAATACCTTCTTCAGCAAGGGCTTCAGCAGCTTTATATGCTTCTTTTATAATTTTTCCGAAAGAAACAACGGTTACATCATTTCCTTTTCTTTTAATATCGGCAACCCCAAGCGGAATTAAATATTCTCCTTCGGGCACTTCATCCTTATCGCCATACATCTGTTCACTCTCCATAAAAATCACTGGATCGTCATCGCGGATGGCGCTTTTCAACAAACCTTTTGCATCAGCTGGATTACTTGGCACTACTACTTTCAGCCCCGGACAGTTTGCGTACCAGCTTTCAAAAGCCTGACTATGTGTTGCAGCAAGTTGGCCAGCGGAAGCTGTTGGCCCACGGAAAACGATAGGGATATTAAACTGCCCACCGCTCATTTGGCGCATTTTGGCAGCATTGTTAATTATTTGATCAATGGCAACCAAAGAAAAGTTGAAGGTCATAAACTCTACAATTGGCCTATTGCCGTTCATGGCAGAGCCCACGGCAATACCTGAAAACCCCATTTCGGAAATTGGAGTATCAATAACCCGTTTTGCGCCAAACTCGTCGAGCATTCCCTTACTGGCTTTATAAGCCCCGTTATACTCGGCAACTTCCTCGCCCATTAAATATATAGATTCGTCGCGACGCATTTCTTCGCTCATCGCCTCGGCTATTGCCTCTCTGAATTGTAATGTCTTCATCTGTCTAAATTGAAATGTAAATAACTGAAATTTTTCAGGGATAGCAAAAATACTATAATTACCATCTGTTTAGGTATTATTTCTTCACTTTTAATCAAATTTTATTATGCGTGCATAACAAAAAAAGGAAATATATTCTTAACTTCGCACACGAGCAATTTGAAACCCTTTCAGTTTTTTTCAATTGCTGAAATCTACAATCCAAAAACACTTTTAAAGATGAAAATATTAGTCTGTATAAGTCACGTACCGGACACTACCTCGAAAATCAATTTTACCGATGGCGATACCAAGTTTGACACAAACGGGGTTCAATTCGTAATCAATCCAAACGACGAGTTTGGCCTTACCCGCGCCATGTGGTTTAAGGAAAAACAAGGCGCTACCGTACATGTGGTAAACGTGGGCGGTGCCGAAACCGAGCCTACACTTCGCAAGGCATTGGCAATTGGCGCCGATGAAGCAATTCGTGTAAACACTCCAGCAACCGATGGTTTTTCCGTTGCAAAACAGCTTGCAAATGTTGCAAAAGAAGGCGATTACGATTTGGTAATCGGAGGTCGAGAATCTATTGATTACAACGGCGGAATGGTTCCAGGAATGGTTGCCAAATTAATTGGCGCAAACTTCGTAAATACCTGCATCGGCCTTGAAATGGAAGGTGATACAGCCACTGCAATTCGCGAAATTGACGGCGGAAAGGAAACATTGAAAACGTCACTTCCGTTAGTAATCGGCGGCCAAAAAGGTTTGGTTGAAGAAAGCGATCTTCGCATCCCCAATATGCGCGGTATTATGCAGGCCCGCACAAAACCGTTGAACGTAAAAGACCCTGTGGATGCAAATGCCGAAACGAACACGGTGGCATTTCAAAAACCTGCCCCAAAAGGTGCTGTAAAGTTGGTTGATAGCGTAGATGAATTAATAAATCTTCTTCACAACGAAGCGAAGGTTATTTAAATTTCAAATTTTAAGCACCAAATTCCAACTTTGGAATTTGGGATTTTAGACTTGGAATTTTCGAATTAACTGACGATTCCAAATCTTAAGTATTAATTTCAAAATAATATTAAAATGATATTAGTTTATACAGAATCAGAAGAAGGAAAAATCAAAAAAATAGCTTTGGAAGCAGTTTCGTACGCCAAGGGAATTGCCGACCAAATGGGAACTTCGGTTACCGCGGTTAGCATTAATGCGGATGACGTTTCAGAATTGGGAAAATACGGCGCTTCAAAAGTTTTGCAGGTTTCCAATGACAAATTGAACAAATTCAATGGCGAAGCGTATGCAGATACAATTGGACAGGCCGCAAAAAACGAAGGCGCACAAGTTATCGTATTAACTTCCAGCGCAAACAGTAAGTTTTTAGCCCCTACTTTGGCGGTAAATCTTGAAGCCGGATATGTGGCAAACGTAATTTCACTTCCGGAAAGCACCTCACCGTTTAAGGTAGAGCACAGCGTTTTTACGAACAAGGCTTTTGCTACTACCGAAATCAAAACCGATATTAAAATAATAGGTTTGGGAAAAAATTCATACGGATTAAAGGAAAATGAAACTTCCGCCACAACCGAAGCCTTTTCACCGAATCTTGATGCGCACGATTTTGATATGGAAATTGTTTCCGTAGATAAAGCAACCGACAAAGTAACCATAGCCGATGCCGAAATAGTAGTTTCCGGCGGTCGTGGGCTTAAAGGTCCCGAAAATTGGGGAATGGTTGAAGACCTTGCACAAACATTGGGCGCAGCAACGGCTTGCTCAAAACCAGTGAGCGATATGGGCTGGAGACCCCACAGCGAGCACGTTGGGCAGACAGGAAAACCAGTTGCATCCAACCTTTACATTGCCATTGGTATTTCTGGTGCAATCCAGCATTTGGCTGGTATCAACGCTTCAAAAGTAAAAGTGGTAATAAACAATGATCCCGAAGCACCTTTCTTTAAGGCTGCAGATTATGGTATTGTTGGCGATGCTTTTGAAATTGTACCAAAACTCACCGAAAAATTAAAGGAATTTAAAGCACAGAACGCATAATTTTTTATTAATTTGGGCCCCGAAAAAGGGCTGTTTAGATAAGGAAACATCCAAATTTAAACAGCCTTTTTTTATTGTTTTTTTATTCGTTACTTTTATAATCAATTGTTTAACTGAACACAGCGTACTATATAACGACCACTGATTTTTGAAGAATGAGTTTAGTAAAACTTACCATAAAAGGAATATCTTACAGCCAAACGCAGAATGGCGCCTATGCCCTTATTTTGAACGAAGTGGACGGTGAACGTAAACTACCTATAGTAATTGGCGCTTTTGAGGCACAGTCCATCGCCATCGCGCTGGAAAAAGACATTACGCCACCACGACCGCTTACCCACGACCTTTTTAAAAACTTCGCAGACCGATTTGAAATTGTGGTGAAACAGGTAATTATCCACAAACTCGTGGATGGTGTTTTTTACTCAAGCATCATTTGCGAACGCGACAAGATTGAAGAAATCATCGATGCCCGAACTAGCGATGCCATTGCATTGGCACTTCGGTTTAAGGCGCCTATTTTTACGTATAAAAATATTTTGGACAAGGCTGGTATCTATTTAAAAACATCTACTTCCAAAAAAGCACTGTCAAAAAAAGAAGAAGCGGTTATTGAAAATTTAATTCTTGGAGAGGATAAGGAATCTGTAAAGCCTTCAAGCGAAGATTACACTAAATTTAGTCTAAGCGAGTTAAATAAAATGTTGGAAGAATCAGTAAAAAATGAAAACTACGAAAAGGCAGCAAGCATACGTGATGAAATATCAAAAAGGGAGTAGTTTTAATATTTATTAAAAAATAAAATATAGTTTCCCTGAGCGAGCCTGTATGAAGCCAGTGCAAGTATTGAAGGGTTGGAGTTTAAAAAGAATATGCAAAAATTCACACTTGTAGCCATTGCGCTTTTTTTCATCGGAAACACTTTTGCACAAAGTATTGAGAAAACCTGGCAATTTTCAGAAGTAAAAGATGAAAGTGGCCTTTCCGTTTTAACCGTAAACCCTGAAAAAGATTTCCTTAAACTCGAAAACGGTGTTTTTGAATATCAGGTTGCCAATGATAGCTTAAAATCGGGCGGTGATTATATGTTTCAAAATAATTTATTGGTGCTGTTTTTCAATAATCCCACAGACAGCATCAGAAGATTTCACGTAGAGCAGGTTACCGATAGCACTCTTTCCCTTTCTGAAAAGAATTACAAGTACCAGCTAAAAACGCCAAGTACAGAAAATGCTTCGGCATTGGAAACGGTTACTAAAACTTCAGGAATAATTCCGAGTCAAGGTTTTTCAATGGAAAGCCTATGGCGTGGGGTTTTGGGCATGATTTCACTTTTGGTCATTGCTTTTCTTTTCAGCTCAAATAGAAGAGCAATTAACTGGAAAACCGTCGGAATTGGGTTAGCATTCCAGCTTTTGATTGCCATTGGAGTTTTGAAAGTAAATTTTATAAAAAGTGCTTTTGAAGGCGTGGGCCAACTGTTCGTAAACGTTTTGGATTATACCAAAGCAGGAAGTGAGTTCCTCTTTGGAGGGATGCTGGACATCAACTCTTTCGGTTTCATTTTTGCCTTTCAGGTTTTGCCAACCATTATATTTTTCTCTGCACTTACTTCTGTGCTTTTTTACTTCGGAATTATACAAGTGGTGGTAAAAGGAATGGGATGGCTGCTTACGAAGCTTTTAAATATTTCGGGAGCCGAAAGTTTGAGCGTTGCCGGAAACATTTTTTTGGGCCAAACCGAAGCCCCTCTTTTGATTAAAGCGTATTTGGAAAAAATGAACAAGAGCGAAATGCTACTTGTTATGATTGGCGGAATGGCCACGGTAGCGGGAGCGGTACTTGCTGCGTATATAGGCTTTTTGGGCGGTGACGACCCCGAACTTCGGTTGACATTTGCCAAACATCTTTTGGCAGCCTCTGTAATGGCAGCGCCTGGCGCCATCGTGATTTCTAAAATACTTTATCCACAGACTGAACCCATTAATACCGACGTAAAGGTTTCTTCAGAAAAAATTGGCTCCAACTTTTTGGATGCTATTGCTAACGGAACTACCGAAGGCCTAAAACTTGCTGTAAACGTGGGCGCCATGCTTTTGGTTTTTGTAGCTTTTATTGCAATGCTCAATGGAATATTAGGATGGTTTGGCGAAGTAACTTCAATCAATAGTTGGGTGGCTGAAAAATCTGCTTATGATAGTCTTTCTTTGGAAGCAATTTTGGGGACTGTATTCGCTCCTTTAATGTGGCTTATTGGCGTGGCAAAAGAAGATATGATGATGATGGGTCAATTATTGGGAATAAAGCTCGCAGCCAGTGAATTTGTAGGGTACATTCAGTTGGCAGAACTTAAAAACGTGACCAATGAGCTACACCTTAATTACGAAAAAAGCATCATAATGGCAACCTATATGCTGTGTGGGTTTGCGAATTTTGCATCCATCGGAATTCAGATTGGCGGTATAGGCTCTTTAGCACCTGGGCAACGAAAAACTCTTTCTAAATTTGGGATGAAAGCCTTGATTGGAGGGACTATTGCATCGTTAATATCTGCAACCATCGCGGGAATGATTATTGGCTAATAGCTCCTCACAACTGTTTTTACCCAGTCTGCAGCTTCCTCTATAGACTGAAAATAACTAAAGGCACCCGCAAAAAGACCTTGCTCCTCGATAGCTTCATTTTTAACTGCATTGTTATTTGAAACTATCGCTATGCCTACCACACTTTTAGATTTTATACTATTGTAAACCTCTGGGTTCACTCTTTCTGCCATTTCCCTATTAGAGACCACAACACATTTTCGTCCCCTATAATGCGAATCGATGATTTCCACAAACTCTTCTGCCTCTTCATGATCATAAACTGATGCATTAAAGTGAAAAATTGCGTACAATGGATAACATTCCAATATACCCGTGGATAGCTGATATTTATTTTCCATATGTTTAAGGATTTCGATTTAAATTTAATCAAAATCTTAACACATCTGAGAATCGTTAATAACTTATTTAAAAGCAATTCCGAAATAATTTTAGCATCAACATCCCTATTAGTATTTTTAGACCAATAATTTATTTGCTCAAAAAAATGAAACAATATCACGACCTTCTTAAACATGTAATAAAAAAAGGCACTGTAAAAGAAGACCGCACGGGCACAGGCACCAAAAGTGTTTTCGGCTACCAAATGCGCTTTGATCTCAGTGAAGGTTTTCCCATGGTCACTACTAAAAAACTTCATCTTAAATCAATTGTTTATGAGCTTTTGTGGTTTTTGAACGGTGATACAAATATTAAGTATCTACAAGAAAAGGGTGTGCGCATTTGGAACGAATGGGCAGATGAAAATGGCAATCTTGGGCCCGTTTACGGTCACCAGTGGCGAAATTGGAACAGTGAGGAGATTGATCAGATTTCTGATATAGTTAAAACCCTAAAAACCAATCCTGATAGCCGCCGAATGCTTGTAAGCGCTTGGAACCCTAGTGTTTTGCCAGACACCTCAAAACCTTTTGCTGAAAACGTCGCTAATGGCAAAGCAGCGCTTCCACCCTGCCACGCCTTTTTTCAATTTTATGTAGCCGATGGAAAATTATCCTGCCAGCTTTACCAACGCAGTGCCGATATTTTCTTGGGCGTTCCTTTCAATATTGCATCGTATGCGCTTTTAACTTTAATGATGGCGCAGGTTTGTGGATACCAGCCTGGTGATTTTGTGCACACCTTTGGCGATGCCCATATTTACAGCAACCATTTTGAACAAGTTGAACTTCAATTATCGCGCAAACCGCGAGCATTGCCAAAAATGTTGCTTAATCCAGAAGTAAAAGATATATTTGGCTTCACTTTTGATGACTTTACACTTGTAGATTACAATCCACACCCCCACATTAAAGGTGCTGTTGCCATATAACTTAAATTAAAACCCCAAGATGAAGAACTTATTTATTGCTTTATGCCTACTATTTACCACCACCATTTTTGCCCAGCAAGAGTGGGGAGATGTTCAAAAAAATACAGTTACCCTGAAAGAAATAGGCCCAGTTTGGCCCGGTTGTGAAAACGGTAGCGCTGCCGAACGCGATAATTGCTTCAACAATAAACTTGCAACGCACATTGCCAAAAACTTTAAATATCCACCAGAGGCTTACAAAAAGAACGAGCAGGGTAGAGTGATTGTCGAATTTATTATAAATGAGCAAGGTTTGGTTGAAGTAAAAAATGTATCTGGAGGATCAAAAGCACTACAGGACGAAGCTAAACGAAATATTATGGCAATCCCGAAAATGGCAAAACCCGGTATGATGGGCGGTAAGGCACGACCTATTAAATTTACGGTTCCTTTTACTTTTAAAACGGGAAAATAAGATGATGAAAAACATATTTCTAGCCTTAGTTCTAGTAATTATCTCGTCCACTTTATACGCTCAGGAAGAAACGGTAACCGAAGTTTCAGAATCCGAAATGACTACAGCTGATGTACCTTATGCCGTAATTGAAAATGTTCCTGTATATCCAGGGTGTGAAGGTAACGGCAATCAAGAATTGAAAAAATGCATGTCTACCAAAATTTCAGAATTTGTCAACCAGAATTTTGACATGAAAAAAATTGAGGCTTTAGATCTACCCCCTAAAGTTTATAGAACTTCAGTTCAATTTAAAATAGACAAAGAAGGTAAAGTTGTTGATGTTAGAGCACGTGCGCCGCATCCTGAGATTGAAAAAGAAGCAGTTCGCGTGGTAAGCAACCTTCCCCAAATGCAACCGGGAAAACAAAGAGGAATAGCGGTTGGAGTGCTATATTCACTTCCAATTATTTTCAAAGTTGAACCTCCAACAAAAGATGAAAAGAAAAAGAAAAAACAAAACTAGATAAAACTAGTTTAACAACTGTTTAACGCAAGTTAAATAGTCTTCAACAATTTTAATATTTATATTTAAAGTGTCGTCAAAAAAATGCGGCACTTTTTTTATGATTGCTACAGATACACTGGTTTCACTTTTTATAGAAACCCGCGAATATACCGAAACTATATGCCAACCGCTGGAAATTGAAGACTATGTAGTCCAGCCAATTGTGGACGTTTCCCCTCCCAAATGGCATTTGGGCCACACCACTTGGTTTTTTGAGGAATTCATTTTAAAGCCACACAAACCAAATTACCGATTGTTTCATGAAGACTTCGCATTTGTCTTCAACAGTTATTACGAAAATGTTGGGAAACGGGTACTTCGAACCGATCGCGGAAACCTTTCCCGACCCGGCGTGGCAAAGGTTTACGATTATCGACGCTACGTTACTAATGAAATGAAGGATTTTCTTTCTGAAGACGTTTCAAAAGATATAGAAGAAATTCTGTTAATAGGAATACATCACGAAAAACAACACCAAGAACTGCTTATAACAGACATAAAGTACATTTTGGGCAATAATCCCTTATTGCCAAAATACAATGATTCCTTTTTAGAAAACCCCCTCCAAAATTTTCAACAGGAATGGATTGAAATGAAGGAAGGTATTTATGAGATAGGCCATAAAAATTCCGACGAATTCTGCTATGACAATGAGTTGGGAAGGCACAAAGTATATCTTCACGACTATAAAATTTCAAACAAACTTGTTACGAATGCCGAATTCCTTGGATTTATTAAGGCCGTTGGCTACAAAGATTTCAATCTTTGGCATGCAGAAGGCTGGGAGTGGGTACAGCAAAACAATATTTCCCAACCTATGTATTGGCACAATATTGATGGCGAATGGCACCAATATACATTGAATGGACTTCAAAAATTAAATACTGATGCCCCACTTACACACATTTCCTATTATGAAGCTTTTGCCTTTGCGCAATGGAAAGGCTGCCGTTTGCCCGCAGAATTTGAATGGGAAGCTGCACAGGAAAATTTTAAATGGGGCACCCGTTGGGAGTGGACGGAGAGCGCGTATCTGCCGTACCCAGGCTACACAAAAGCACCCGGAGCCATTGGCGAGTACAACGGGAAATTTATGGTAAATCAAAAGGTGTTGCGCGGCGGTTCCGTGGCAACTGCTCCCAAACACACAAGACCTACGTACCGCAACTTTTTTCAAACCAACCTGCGGTGGCAATTCACTGGGTTAAGATTAGCAAAATAATTACGACTATCACCTTATGGCAACAACTACAGCAATCATATTAAACACAACTTTTAAAAAAGAAGTTTTTGAAGGCTTGAGCGCTTTCCCAAAAAATATATCGTCAAAATATTTCTATGATCAAAAGGGCGATAAGCTTTTTCAGGATATTATGGCGATGCCTGAATATTATCTCACAGGATGCGAGTTTCAAATACTTTCTTCAAACACTGAAACCATTGGAGAGCTTTTCCGCGACCGCGAAAATGGTTTAGATTTAATTGAATTGGGACCGGGAGACGGAAAAAAAACAAAATTATTGTTGAAATACATGGCCGAAAACAATTTCAATTTTGTTTACAAGCCTATTGACATTAGCGAAAACGCCGTGGAATTACTTTCAAAAAATTTGTCCGAAGAAATGCCCTCGCTAAAAGTTGATGCAGAAGTAGGCGAATATTTTGAGGTTTTGGAAAGACTGAAAGGTTTCAATAAACGCAAAAAAGTAATTATGGTTTTAGGAAGCAATATTGGCAACCTTAAACACCCTAAAGCGATTGAATTTCTCTCAAAATTGAAAGACGCCATGCTTCCCGACGATTTGCTTTTTATGGGTTTTGACCAGAAAAAAAATCCTCAAACAGTAATCGATGCGTACAATGATGAAGCTGGAATTACAGCTGCTTTCAACAAAAATGTTTTAACCCGAATAAACCGTGAACTCGGCGGAAATTTTGAAGCTGATAAATTCAAACATTGGGAAATGTACAATCCCGAAACAGGCACGGCCAAAAGTTTTTTGGTGGCTACAGAAGCTATGCAGGTAACTATCGAAAAACTACAGTTAACGGTAAATTTTGATAAATGGGAAACTATCCATACTGAAATTTCGCAGAAATACGATGATAAAACAGTGCAATGGCTTGCAGAAAAATCCGGTCTCGAAATTGAAACTTCCTTCACCGATGAAAAAGAGTATTATAAAAATTATGCCTTTAGAAAGTTGTGATGCAAGCTGCTGAACCTTAAACTTATAAAATATTAAATCTATCGATTTTTCAACATTTCGACTTTTCAACTCATCGAACCCATAATTTCAATAAGTTTTTGCAACTCCGCTTCGGTGTTGTAATAATGAAAACTTACACGAATGCCACCACCACGGGGCGAACAGATAATATTGTTTGCTTGTAACTTTTTAAATATTCTATTATCTCCTTTCAAATTATAAATTGATGAATGGTTTTTTCGAAATAGGGTATCATTTTTTAACAAATCCATTTCGGCAAAACGTTCTTTCGCATTTGCTGAGAGCGTAGCAATTTTTTGATGCAGATTTTCACGTCCCAGTTTTTGCTGAAACAACAGAGCCTGCTCCAAACTGCCATAGTTCAAAGTATCTTGATGGCCCGGTTCAAAATGTTTCATAAAAGCAGTTTCCGTTGCCAGACTTTCAAAGCGTTCAGCGGAATTGAAACCAATTGTCTTCGGAAAAATACGTTCGCGGGCAGCTTCCTTCACTATAATAAACCCAATGCCGTACCCCGCCGCAAGCCATTTATAGGCGCTCGCACCTAAAACATCAATGGCGTTTTCGGCAAAACTGAAATTTTCCGTTCCTAAATATTGCGTGCCATCCGCAATCAAAAGCAGGTTTGGATGATAGCTTTTCAACTGCTTAAGAAATTCAAAATCTATCTTTATACCGTTTAGCCATTGCACAATGCTGAACATAAAAACATCCGGTTTGTGTTTTGCCACAGCTTCCTCAATATTTTGCTCCAAATTTTCATCAATTTCGGCATAGCAAACATCAAAATCACGGGTTTCAACAGGCCAATTTACGGAGGGATAATCATCTTTTAAAAGCAGTACTTTTTGTCCTTTCGGAAGTCCTTCCATAATTGTATTTATCGCAAAAGAAATATTCGGCACCAAAGCGGTCTCTTCCGCTGAAGCGTGAAAGAAATTGGAAACCGCTTGGCGAATTTGTTCAATATGTAGTTTGTGCTTATCGCGAAAAACACTCGCTTGGTTCATCAAGTCAAGGTCGTGCTGTCTGCGCCATTCAATAACAGGTTTGGGAATTACCCCATTTGACGCGGTATTTAGGTATGTACAAGATTCCAAAGCCGGAAAGTGTTTTCTTAATTCTTCCATAAGTAATGGCCAAAATGGCGAATTTTAGGTATTTTTACAATACTGGAATTTTCAGTGATTTTGAACTTCAACGAAAGTAACCAACTATGTTTTCAAAAACTAAAAAAACCGAAAGAATTGATGCCGAACAGCGCGAGCAGTACGAGTACGCCCGTCGCCGCATAAAACAGAAAAAAAACCTGATGCGCCATTTTATATTGTTTTTGGTGGGCTCGGTACTACTTATTATTATAAACCCAGTGTTGGGTTATGGCGAAAATTTCTTTATAAAGGATTGGTTTATTTGGGCTATTTTAATTTGGACTTTTATATTCCTCGTACATCTTTTCAACGTTTTTGTGATGAATAAATTCATGGACAAGGAATGGGAAGACCGCCAACTCGAAAAACTGAAGGCCCGTCAAGCCGAACGCATGGCCGAGCTTCAGAAAAAAGTGGATGCCGAACTGCAACTGCCCACAAACCCACCGGCCACTTCAAAAAAAAACGAGCTGAACAACCCGTTACCGCCAGACGTACAATGATTACCATGATTGCCGCCGCTGGCGAGAATAACGAACTGGGAAAGGATAACGACCTGCTTTGGCACTTGCCGGATGATTTTAAACGCTTCAAAAAACTCACCACCGGACATTACATCATTATGGGGCGAAAGACTTTTGAGTCGTTCCCGAAACCGCTTCCCAATAGAACTCATATAGTTATTACCCGAAACACTGATTACAGAAAAGAAGAAGCTGTGGTGGTTCACGATATTGAAAAGGCATTGAAAATTTCAAAAGAAGATGCGCAGCCCTATATTATTGGTGGCGGCGAAATTTATAAATTGGGACTTCCCCTTGCCGATAAAATTGAACTTACCCGTGTACACGGCACGTTTGCCGATGCCGACACTTTTTTTCCAGAGTTTTCAGAGGAGAAGTGGGAGCTTGTTTCCAAAGAAGAACATCCCAAGGACGAGAGGCATAACTATTCCTTTACGTATGAAACTTGGGTGCGAAAATAATGAACTCCAAACCCCAAAGGTTTTTGAAACATTTGGGGTTTTGCTTCCAAAAAAAAACTCTTTTGAAAACCATCTTAAAACATATTGCTTCCCAAAACAACTTCAACTGTCTCGATAGCAAACCCCTTTCGGGTGGCGATATCAACGAGGTTTTTCTTTTAAATTGTAGCGAAGAAAATTTTGTCGTCAAGATTAACAGTGCCTCAAAATTCCCAGCACTGTTTGAAGCGGAAGCAAGCGGATTGCGATTGCTGAAACAAAACAGTGGTTTTAAGATTCCAGCGGTGATTGCCAAAGGAATATATCAAAACACGGCCTATTTGATATTGGAATACATTTTCCCTGGAAATCCCTCAAAAAACTTTTTGGAAAAATTTGCCGAGGCGCTTGCGTGCCTGCACAAAACAACTGCCAAAAATTTTGGACTGGACCACGACAACTACATTGGCAGTCTTCCGCAGCAAAACGGTTTTTGCAGTTCGGCTCCGGAATTTTATATTTCACAACGTTTGGAGCCACAGTTTAAAATGGCGGCGGATAACGGTTTTCGCTTTAAAAATTTGGAGGAATTTTTTAAGAATATTTCTGAAGGAATCCCGAAGGAGCTCCCGGCTTTAGTTCACGGTGATTTTTGGAACGGCAACTATATGGTTTCCGAAACTGGCAAGCCGGTTTTGATAGATCCAGCCGTAGCCTATGCACCGCGCGAAATGGATATTGCAATGATGAAATTGTTCGGTGGGTTTTCAGAAGAAATTTTCTCCAATTACAATGCTGCTTTTCCTTTAGGCGAAGGCTGGAAAGAAAGGCTTCCCCTTTGGCAATTATACTATTTGCTGGTACACCTCAACCTTTTCGGAAGTGGTTATTTGCCACAAGTCAATTCCGTTATAAAAAGATATTCCTAGAATTAATCCTATTTTTGTATTTCTAAACCAATCGAAAATGAAAGCATATATATTTCCCGGACAAGGTGCCCAATTTACCGGAATGGGCAAGGATCTTTATGATAATTCCACGAAAGCGAAAGAACTTTTCCAACAAGCCAATGATATTTTGGGTTTCGACATTACTAAAATAATGTTTGAAGGTACAGCCGATGAACTGAAAGAAACCAAGGTTACCCAACCCGCTATTTTCCTTCACTCCACCATTTTGGCAGAAGTGATGGGAAATAAATTCCAGCCAGATATGGTTGCGGGACATTCTCTTGGAGAAATTTCAGCATTGGTGGCTAACAAAACTCTTGCTTTCAGCGATGGATTGCAATTAGTTTACAAACGTGCCTTGGCAATGCAGAAAGCCTGTGAACAAACGCCTTCAACAATGGCGGCTGTTTTGGGATTGGACGATCATTTGGTTGAAGAAATCTGCGCAAACACACCCGGAATTGTTGTTGCCGCAAATTATAACTGCCCCGGACAATTGGTAATTTCAGGAGATGTGGATGCCGTGGGAAAAGCTTGCGAAAGTTTAAAGGAAGCTGGCGCACGCAGAGCTTTGATACTGCCCGTTGGCGGTGCTTTCCACAGCCCGTTGATGGAACCTGCGCGGGAAGAGCTGGCGGCGGCCATTGAGGCAACAACTTTTACCGAACCTGCCTGCCCAATCTATCAAAACGTTTCAACCTTTGCTGTTACTGATCCTTCAAAAATAAAGGAAAACCTCATCTTCCAACTTACCGCTCCCGTTAAATGGACACATAGTGTACAAAATATGATAAAAGATGGGGCAACAAAATTTATTGAAGTTGGGCCTGGCAATGTTTTACAGGGGCTTGTGAAGAAAATTGATGCATCTGCAGAAACAGAAAAAGCGGAAATGTAATTTGATATTTTGGAAATAAAAAAACGCCGAAGACAAAATTTTCTTCGGCGTTTTTTTCTAAATTCGTAATTCCGAACTCAATAATCATTTAAGCGCTTATCCTACAATCTGAGCAATCTTTCACCTCGCCATAATAGGTTTCGCGGTATTTGTGAAGGGTTTTAAATGGCACTTTCAAAAAGGTTTTTTTGATGTAGATCACACTGGTGGTGAACATTCCCATCTTTTCTGTAAATCGTTTTTCTGTTTTTGTTTGTCGTTTCACTGAAACTAACTTCATAACTTTTGTTTATCGGTTTTGGGCAAAGAAACAAAGGCTCAAGGCCAATTCCAAATTATTAGCGTTAAACCTTTTATAAAAACTATTGTAATTTACTGATAATTAAATATTTCTGATTTTCCTTTCCCACTTCCACGCAGATTCAAGAGCGTCTTCCATCGTTTTTTCAGCTTTCCATCCCAATACTTTATTTGCCTTTTGAGTATCTGCATAAACGGCTATAACGTCTCCCGGTCTTCGATTCACAATTTTATAATTCAGCTTTTCGCCAGTTGTTTTTTTGAAGGAATTCACAACTTCCAAAACAGAACTTCCTCTACCTGTTCCCAGATTAAAAACCTCAAACTGGGTTGCATTTTTTGCAGAAAGCAATCGTTGCAACGCTATAACGTGTGCTTTAGCCAAATCCACAACATGAATATAATCGCGTACACAACTGCCATCTTCTGTAGGATAATCATCTCCAAAAACAGAAAGTTGTTCCCGTACCCCAGCCGCCGTTTGGGTTATAAACGGCACTAAATTCTGCGGCACTCCCGCCGGAAGCTCACCAATTTCTGCCGTTTTGTGTGCTCCAATGGGATTGAAGTACCGTAACGCAATCGATTTTAAAGCTGAAATAGAACATGTATCCTTTAATATTTCCTCACTGATTTGCTTTGTATTTCCGTAAGGCGAAGTAGCAGGCTTAACTGGCGCATCTTCAGTAATAGGAAGGGAATCCGGTTCACCATAAACCGTGCAGGACGAACTGAAAATAAAATTCTCAATTCCGTAAGCATTGCATTCCTGAAGCAGATAAATAAGCGTATTTAAATTGTTTTCGTAATAAAGCAATGGATTTTGAACGCTTTCGCCCACAGCCTTACTTGCCGCAAAATGGATAATTCCTTCAATGTCCTGATTTCTTTTAAAAAAATCAGAAACATCGGCTTTAATGCGCAGATCGAGCCGTTCAAATGTCGGGGCTGATTTAGTAATGTTTGTAATTCCTTCCAAAACATCCAAAGATGAATTGGATAGGTTATCGATAATTAAAACCTGATAACCAGAATTTTGAAGTTCAACAACTGTGTGCGAGCCTATGTAGCCCAAACCGCCGGTAACGAGTATTTTTTTCATTATTTGGTAACGAAATTTATAACAGTTTCTGTAATATAATCAATTTGCTCATCATCAAGCTCGGTGTGCATTGGCAGCGAAATCACTTCTTTCACCAATTGGTTTGTAACCGCAAAATCTTCCTCTTTGTAGCGTTCATCTCTGTAAGCTTTTTGAAGGTGCAATGGTATGGGGTAATACACCCCGCACGGAATTCCTTTTTCATTTAAATGATTTACCAGCGCGTCTCGGTCTGCTTTTAAAATTTTTAAAGTGTATTGATGAAAAACGTGACAGTCACAAACATCGCATATGGTTTGAGTGTTATCGCAAAAACCGGTTGGTGTAATTATATTTTCTATTCCGACGAAAGCTTCACTATATTTTCTAGCCGCATTTCTACGCGCAGCATTGTATTCATCCAAATGTGGCAATTTTGCTCGAAGCACTGCCGCCTGGATGGAATCCAACCTGCTATTCACACCCACCACATCGTGATGGTAGCGCACATACATACCATGGTTTACAATACCGCGAATTATGTGGGCTAAATCATCATCGTTAGTGAATATTGCTCCTCCATCACCATAGCATCCCAAATTTTTTGATGGAAAAAAAGAAGTGGAAGCCACGTGCCCAATGGTTCCGGTTTTTTGTTTAGTACCATCTTTTGAAGTGTAATCGGCGCCAATACCTTGTGCGTTGTCCTCAATTACATACAGGTCGTGCTCTTTGGCAATAGCCATAATTTCATCCATATTTGCCGTAAGGCCGAAAAGATGCACGGGAACAATTGCCTTGGTTTTTGGCGTAATTGCTTTCTTAATCGCTTCAATATCTATATTGAAATTTATGGGGTCCACATCTACCAACACAGGCGTTAACTGCAAAAGCGCAATAACCTCAACGGTTGCTGCAAATGTAAAATCGGCCGTAATCACCTCATCACCGGGCTTTAGTCCAAGCCCCATCATTGCAATTTGCAGAGCATCGGTACCGTTGGCACAGGGAATTACGTGCTTTACACCTAAATATTCCTCAAGCTCCTTTTGAAATTCGTGAACTTCGGGACCGTTTACAAAAGCGGTAGTTTCAATCACATTCATTATGGAACTATCCACGCGTTCCTTTATATTTTCATATTGACCTTTTAGGTCAACCATTTGTATTTTCTTCATGCTGCTGAAATAATATTGAATTCGGTAAAATTACAAAAATGATATTTGTTAAGGGTTAAGTTATAAGATTAGGTTTTGGTATTTGGTACTTGAAATTTGGTATTTTTGTTCGGTATGCACACCATCTACAATTTACTGATTCTCTTTGTCTCCTTTCTTTTGAAGATTATGGCGCTTTTCAGCAATAAAATGAAACTTTTTGTAAATGGCAGAAAGAACGTTTTTAAAACACTTCATCAAAAAATCTCCAGTACCGATAAAACCATATGGTTTCACTGCGCCTCGCTGGGTGAATTTGAGCAAGGCGTTCCAATTATGGAGGAAATAAAAAAACTAAAACCCGACCACAAAATAGTTGTCAGTTTTTTTTCGCCTTCAGGCTATGAAGTAAAGAAAAACACACCTTTGGCTGGTGCGGTAGTCTATTTACCGATGGACACAACCACAAACGCAAAAAAGTTTGTTACGGCAGTTCACCCTTCGCTTGCACTTTTTGTGAAATATGAATTTTGGCCCAATTATCTTTTTGAACTTCAGAAGAAGAACATTCCCACCCTATTAGTGTCGGGTGTTTTCAGGGAAAGCCAAATCTTTTTTAAACCTTACGGAGGCTTTATGCGAAGGGCATTAGCTAGTTTTGATCATTTCTTTTTACAGGATAAGAATTCTGAAATGCTATTAAAAAGTATTGGTTTTAGCAATACCACCGTAAGTGGCGACACACGTTTTGACAGGGTTTCGCACCAAATTGAAATGGACAACACCCTAAAATTTGCAGAGGATTTCAAAGGAAATTCGCTCTGTGTGGTTTGCGGAAGCACCTGGTTCGAAGATGAAGCCGTACTTCTGGATTATATAAATTCCGCTCCCGAAAACGTAAAATTCATCATTGCTCCCCATAAAATAGAAGCAGATAAAATCGAGGATTTCACAAAAAAGATTGTCAAAAAAACGGTGCTTCATTCCAGTATAGACGAAGTGAACATATCAGATTATTCTGTTTTGATAATTGACTGTATCGGCTTGTTGAGCAAATTATACAGCTATGCAGACATAGCGTATGTAGGCGGGGCGATGGGCAAAACGGGGCTTCATAATATTTTGGAACCTGCCACTTTTGGGGTGCCCATAGTTATAGGAAAGAATTTTAATGAATTCCCAGAGGCGAAAAGACTTCGGGATTTAGCAGGTTTGTTTTCAATTTCAAACGCTGCGGAATGTACCGAAATTCTTAACACATTAATTCTAAATGATTCGCTTCGAAATAAAACAGGGATGATTGCTGGGCATTTTGTCAATAAAAACACAGGCGCAACCAAAAAAATAATTGATTACCTTAAGGCAGATTGAAAACACTTAAAACTGATATTTTTAAGAAAATCAATTCATTTTTAAAATACATTTCACTGAATTAATACTATTTTCACAATTTTTAGTATATAATTATACATTTCACAATTTTAAAAAGCTAGCTTTGTTTTAACAATTAAAAACAATCTAATTATGAAAAAACTTTTTATTGTATTAGCATTAGTTTCACTAGCCTTTGGTTCGTGTCGTGAGCAAAAGACCGAAACCAAGGAAGTAATCAGAGAAGTTGAAGTTGAAGTTGAACCAGAAACTTCTGATGAAAATGAGGGAATACTTGAAAGGGCTGCTAAAGAAGTGGACAAAGAGGTAAATGAAGAAATTGACAAGAAAATTGAAGACATCGGCAACGATGATTAAAATAAAACATTAACCATAAAACTCTATATTATGAAAAAATTAATTTTAATACTAGCGCTGACTTTCACCTTTGGCACAACGTTCACTTCCTGTCGCGAAAATAAAAAAGCCGACGATGTTGAAGATGTAGTTGATGATGTTAATGATGCTATGGACGATGTAGAAGATGAGGTGAAAGACATGACCGACGATGATGCCACAGACCCAGTAGAAAACACCATTCAGGAAGGGGTTAATGAAATTCAAGAAAATACCGGTACCGGTGGAACAGATGATATTTAAACGAAATCTTTAAAACAGCCTAATTAACTTTTAAAATCAACAAATATGAAAAAAGTAGCATTATTTATTTTGAGCACAGCTTTTATAGCTGCCAGTTTTACTTCTTGTCGTGAAAACAAAGAAGAAGTAACTGAAGAAGAAGCAATCATCCAAGAAATGCAGGATGAGGGTGCTGATGTGAAAATTAAAGAAGACGGCGGCGATACCAAAATAAAAATGGAAACCGATGAAAAGGAAGTAAAAATTAAAAAAGATGAAGATGGGGACACTAAGATAAAGATTGACGAAAATAATTAACCCCCAATTTTAAAAAACATAAAAAAACCGACTCTTTCAGTCGGTTTTTTTGTCTACAGTATCCCTCATTTGAGCTTTTAGTTCTTCCATAGATTGTTGTAATTGACGGAGTAAATTACTCTCCGAAGGTTCATCGACCCCAAAAGTCAACTTACTGTTTACCATCCAGAGCTCCTGAATATCCGTCACTTTCACATCTATTGGCAAATATTCATTATTTGAGGAAATAAGCCGTAGGCTTTGGGGGTTATTTGGAATTTTCTGAAGTTTTTTCACCAAAACCGAATCCCTGAGCACGACAATATAAATCTTACTATCAGTCGCCTCATTTATACTCGGTACAGCACGGCCCAACACCCACTCATTCGGTTTTATGTTTGGCAACATACTGTCTCCCTCTACTTGAAAACCGCGATAAGACGCATTTCTGTATTCAGGTAAAGGTATATTGAAAGCGGGTAAGGTTTGGTACCAACCTGTGTCGTGGATGTTATTGGGGTATCCTGCCGCTGCCTTTTGATTTACTAAAAGTATACTGTCATTTCCAGTTGGATCTACAGTTAAAACCTTTGGGCTTACATCACCTCGCGAGGTATCTATATGCTTTTCAAAACTTTTACCGTAAAGCCACAAGGGATTAATATTGAATTGGTCCATAAGTTCCATCACAATTTTTCCGGTGATTTTTGTCTTACCTCTTTCAATATCAGCTGTAGTAGCGCCAATTTCGAGCAATTCTGCGAAAGATTGCTGGGTATGCCTAAGTTCTTCACGCAATTTCTTAAATCGTTGCGCTTCAATGGGTAGCTGTGTTTTCATACCCAAATATATAATATTTTGGAAAATATCCAAATAAAATTTTGGACTATATCCATATAATTTGGAATATTTCCTTATTTTTGGCGATACTCCAAATTTTGCTATGGATTTTAATCGAATAAATGAAAAACTCAGCATTTTAGCCGATGCCGCAAAGTATGATGTTTCCTGTTCCTCAAGCGGAAGCAAGAGACAAAATAAAAACAACGGCCTGGGCAATAGTACAGGAATGGGCATCTGTCATAGCTATACGGAAGACGGCAGATGCGTTTCGCTGTTAAAAATTCTGCTTACCAATCATTGTATTTTTGATTGTGCTTATTGCGTAACGCGAAGAAGTAATGATATAAAGCGCGCAGCTTTTAAGGTACAGGAGGTTGTGGATTTGACAATTAATTTTTACAGACGCAATTATATAGAAGGACTTTTTTTAAGCAGCGGAATTTTTAAAAACGCAGATTATACCATGGAACGTTTGATTGCGGTTGCAAAAAAGTTGCGTGAGGAAGAGAATTTTAATGGATATATTCACTTAAAGTCCATTCCTGGTGCAAGCGATGAATTGATGCGGGAAGCTGGCCTGTATGCAGATCGTCTTTCGATAAATATTGAAATTCCCACAGAAAAAGGTTTGAAATTACTTGCGCCGGAAAAGAACAAAAAAGATTTCATAAAACCTATGGAAAAGGTGAAGAATGAAATCATTCAATATAAAAATGAAAAAAAACTTTTGAAAAAAGTCCCTCTCTATGCCCCGGCGGGTCAAAGCACCCAAATGATTGTGGGCGCAAGCGGTGAAAGCGACGCTGAAATAATGTACACTTCAGCTTTTTTTTATAACTCATTTAATCTTAAAAGGGTTTATTACTCCGGCTACGTTCCCATAAGCTATGACAATCGCTTACCCTCTATCGGCACTGCGGTTCCGCTTTTACGTGAAAATAGACTTTACCAAACAGATTGGCTCCTTCGGTTTTATGGTTTTGATGTACGTGAATTGCTGAATACCGAATATCCAAATCTGGAATCGGATATAGACCCCAAGTTAAGCTGGGCATTGCGCAATTTAGACCAATTTCCAATTGATATAAACAAGGCAGATATGCGTATGTTACTTCGCGTACCGGGCCTTGGGGTAAAATCGGTCCATAAAATTATTGGTGCACGCAGATATCGAAAACTTAATTGGGAAAACCTTAAATCAATTGGCGCCGCATTGAATAGGGCAAAATACTTCATAACCTGTGATTCCAGAATTTTTGAAGGAAAAGATAGAACGGCCGCACAATTAAAAGGATTGATAATGAATAGCTCCGAAAGCAAATTCAGAAAAGAACTAAGTACCCAGCTGAATTTGTTTGATAATCAAAGTTTACTGCCCAAATGAAAACCATTTTGATTTATGACGGGAGTTTCGATGGGCTTCTTTCCGCTATCTTTTATGTTTTTGAGTTCAAGCTAACAAATGTTTGCATTAAAAAGCGAGAGCACTCACAACAAAATTTCTTTGATGCTGAAGAAGAAATTATAACCGATAAAATAAAAGCAACACGCGTTTGGAAAGGGCTTTCAAAAAAACTTTCGGCAAGAGGGAGGCGAAAAATCTACAAAGCTTTCTTGAGTGAAATTCCAACAATTGAAACTGCCATATTAAACTTTATAAAACGTACGTTTTCTTCTGAAGTTCCTATTGAAAATGATTACAGTGACCCATCAATCCTTGAAATAGAAAAAGTTGCAAAAAAAGTAGATCGTGAAAAACACAGAATGGATGCCTTTGTGCGCTTTCGACTAACCAATGACGGTATTTATTTTGCGACCATAGAACCAGATTTCAATGTTCTTCCCTTAAATGCAGATCATTTTAAAAAAAGATATGCCGATCAAAAATGGCTTATATATGATCTGAAACGCAAGTATGGTATATACTACAATCTTCAAAATGTAGCGATAGTTGAGTTGGAAATTTCGTCCGAAGTGAACAACACATCCAAAGCTCTCACGTATTTTACAGTTGACGAAATAAATTCTCAGCAGCTTTGGGGCATCTACTTTAAAAACAGTAGTATACCTTCCCGAAAGAATATGCGTTTGCATATAAAACATATTCCAAAAAGGTATTGGAAATATTTACCCGAAAAAAAGCTTTGAATTAATTTTTTAATTACTTTTGCACACTATTAATCACTAATCTATTTCAACAATGAAAAAATTATTTTTATCACTTGCCGCTCTTGCATTGGTTGCTTCAGTTTACTCTTGCAGAGATACTAAAACTGAGGAAAACGCAGAAGAGACTGCTGAAACTATGATGGACAACGCTGAGGAGTCTATTGAAGAAGCTGGTGACGCTGTAGAAGAAGCTGCTGAGGAAACTGGTGACGCTATCGAGAATGCTGCTGATGAAACTGAAGAAGCTGTAAAAGACGCTACTGACGGTCAATAAGCATTTTTTGCTAAAAAAATGAAAAGCCCTTTCAAATTTGAAAGGGCTTTTTTATTTTGCATTCACAATTACATCAGATATGCTAGAAACCATAATAGAAAAATTCAGAAAAGTTTCCTTTATGGAATTGTGCATTTACAGCACACTCTATTTAATGACAGGCATTGTAATGAATAGTATAGGAATTTATTTTGAAATTGTTCGATTTGAGAATTGGTGGCAAATAATTACTTGTTATGCTATGTATATGGTGCCTGTGTCAATACTGATAAAAGAGTATTCGTTTTTCAACCAGTATTGTTATGGCCTTTTAGCAATAGGTTTATTAGAACTTTGCGGCTATACATTTCAAACCTCCTATGTATATCCCAACAACCTGCTGTCGCAATTGTTCACCCCATATAATGTAACCTTGGCCATGACATTATTTTTTGCCATTTACTTCCCGTTGGGCAATATGCTAGTAAGTTATATCTACAAAAAATTCACCCCACAAAAAAAGCTCCTTCAGTAACGAAGAAGCTTTTAAGTACTCGAGGCGGGACTTGAACCCGCACGACCAGATGGTCACAGGATTTTAAGTCCGGCGTGTCTACCAATTCCACCACTCGAGCAGTTGTTTTATACAACTCGGACTTAACAAAAAATGCCGAATTGCATCGGCATTCAAGGTTGAGCGAAAAACGGGATTCGAACCCGCGACCTCCACCTTGGCAAGGTGGCGCTCTACCAACTGAGCTATTTTCGCAGAATATTTAATGAACGGTGCTTCACATTCAAAGCGGGAGCAAATTTAAAAATTTTACTTCAAAAGCAAAGTCTTTTTTGATAAATTATTACTGAATTTTATTTTTTCAATTTAACTGCTGCATTCCGTTGCAACATGCGCCGAATTTCGTTGAGTTTCATCAAAGCCTCTACTGGCGTAAGTGTATCAATATCAATGTCTAAAATCTCTTCGCGAAGTTCTTCCAGTAGCGGATCGTCGAGTTTGAAAAAGCTCAATTGCATTTCTTCTTTGGAAACTGCTTTCATTTCTTCGGTCAATTCTTCGGAAGCATGGCTCTTTTCAAGCCTTTTCAATATTTTATTTGCTCTTTGAAGCACTGCTTGCGGCATTCCGGCCATTTTTGCAACGTGTATTCCGAAGCTGTGGTGGCTTCCGCCGGGAACCAGTTTCCGAAGAAAAAGTACGGTATTCTTCAATTCCTTTACCGAAACATTGTAGTTTTTTATTCGCGGAAATGTTTCCGTCATTTCATTCAGTTCGTGATAATGGGTGGCAAAAAGCGTTTTGCCACGGGTAGGGTGCTCGTGCAGATATTCACTGATGGCCCAAGCGATTGAAATTCCGTCGTAAGTACTGGTTCCACGGCCTATTTCATCTAAAAGAATCAAACTCCGTTCCGAAAGATTGTTCAGAATACTTGCCGTTTCATTCATTTCAACCATAAAAGTAGATTCACCCATCGAAATATTATCGCTAGCTCCTACCCGTGTAAAAATTTTATCAACACAACCCATTCTTACGGCTGAAGCAGGAACAAAACTGCCCATCTGCGCCAAAAGTACAATTAAAGCCGTTTGCCGAAGAATGGCAGATTTACCACTCATGTTGGGCCCGGTAATCATAATAATTTGCTGATTTTCACGATCGAGAAAAACATCGTTTGCAATATAGGGTGCATCGGGCGGAAGTTGTTTTTCAATTACTGGATGGCGGCCTTCTTTAATATCTAAATCAAAAGTTTCGTCTAAAAGTGGACGCGTGTAATTCGCTTCTTTCGCCTGTGTTGCGAAGGAACAAAGGCAATCCACCTGCGCAATCAAGGCCGCATTTTGCTGCACAGAACCAATAAACTGAAGCATCCACTCCACCAGTTTCGCGAAAATCTCTTGTTCCAAAGCGAGAATTTTTTCCTCGGCGCCAAGAATTTTTGTTTCGTATTCCTTTAATTCTTCCGTAATATATCTCTCGGCGCTTACGAGTGTCTGCTTGCGGATCCATTCCGGCGGAACCTTGTCTTTATGTGTGTTTCGGACTTCAATATAATATCCAAAAACGTTGTTCGAAGCTATTTTAAGTGAAGAAATTCCTGTGCGTTTGGTCTCGCGTTCCAGCATTTCGTCCAAATACTCCTTGCCGTTTGCTGAAATATTCCGCAATTCATCCAACGTTTCCGAAAAACCTTCAGCGATGGAATTTCCTTTTAAAATATTTACGGGCGCTTCCTCAAAAAGTGTTTCCTTTATTTTGTTCCGAAGCAATTCGCAATCGTGCAATTGTTCGCCAATAATTTTAAGCGATTCGTTTTTTGAATTTAAAGCGAGTGCTTTTATGGGAACAACGGCCTCCAAAGAATTTTTAAGCTGAACCACTTCGCGCGGGTTCACTTTTCCGGTTGCAACTTTTGAAATGAGTCGCTCCAGATCGCCGATGCGTTTTGTGTATTGTTGGGTTTTTTCTAAAGTGATAGGATTGTCTAAAAGAAAACTCACAACTTCGTGACGACGATTTATTTTTTCTGCATTTTTAAGCGGAAGCGCCATCCACCGTTTTAAAAGCCGCCCGCCCATTGGTGAAATGGTTTTGTCTATCACATCCAAAAGCGTCACCGCATTTTGCTGATTGGAATGGTACAATTCCAAATTGCGAATGGTAAAACGGTCCATCCAAACGTATTCATCTTCGGCAATGCGCGACAAGCGGGAAATATGTTGCAGCTTTGTGTGACGCGTTTCACTCAAATAATGAAGCGCGGCACCAGCCGCGATAATACCTTCTTCCAAATGATCTACACCGAAACCCTTCAGATTTTTTGTGTCGAAATGTTTTGTGAGCGTTTCAAAAGCATAATCAGTTTGAAAAATCCAATCTTCCAAGTGAAAAACGTGGTAATTATTGCCAAAAGTTTCAGAAAAAAGCTTTCGCTTCTGTTTTGAAAAAAGCACTTCCGACGGATTGAAATTCTGCAGTAATTTATCCACATATTCCGCAGAACCTTCCGAAACCAAAAACTCACCCGTGGAAACATCCAAAAACGAAACGCCCAAAGCCTTTGAACCAAAATGAACCGCCGCCAAAAAGTTGTTCGATTTCGATTTTAAAATATCATCGTTAAAAGCAACGCCCGGCGTGACCAATTCAGTAACGCCACGCTTTACGATGGTTTTGGTCATTTTTGGATCTTCCAGTTGGTCGCAAATAGCAACCCTACAACCTGCCATTACCAGTTTTGGCAAATACGTATTCAGGGAGTGATGCGGAAAACCAGCGAGCTCCACATTATCGCCCCCGTTATTTCTGGCCGTTAGTGTGATGTTCAAAATTCCCGCAGCGCGGATAGCATCTTCCCCAAAAGTTTCGTAAAAATCGCCCACGCGAAAAAGCAACAAAGCATCAGGATACTTGGCTTTAATCGTGTTGTACTGCTTAATCAACGGGGTTTCCTTCTTCGCCATAACTCAGAAAATTCTTTAATCGATAAATGTAACTAAAATGCTGTTTTTTTTAAAATGAAGTGATTAGGATTTATTGGGTTTTATCAACAATTGACTTCACTTTTAGCCAGCTAACGATTAACTTTGCCGCCTATGAAAAATCGAAAACTGAAAAACAGCGAACTGGACCGCATCAATCCCGAAGAATATAAAGCTTCGAAAAAAACGCCGCTCATAATTATTCTCGATAATATTCGCAGTTTAAATAACATTGGTTCTGTTTTTCGCACGGCGGATGCTTTTTTGGTGAAGAAAATCTACCTCTGCGGTATCACTGCGCAGCCACCTCACAAAGACATCCAAAAAACGGCTTTGGGGGCAACGGATAGCGTGGAATGGGAATATGCCGAAAATGTTATGGAGGTGGTTTCGAAATTACAAAATGAAGGTGTGTGTGTAGCTTCCATCGAGCAGGCAGAACTCGCTGTAAACCTGGATGATTTTTCAGTTCAAAAAGAAATGACTTACGCTATTATTTTTGGGAATGAAGTAAAAGGTGTACAACAAAAAGTAGTTACTGCTAGCGATGCGGTGATTGAAATTCCGCAGTACGGCACCAAACATTCATTGAATATTTCGGTAAGCGTGGGCGTTGTGGTTTGGGATCTTTTCACAAAACTGAAAAACCAATAACCTCCAATTTCCAATTCTAGGAAAAACGGTTTAACAGTAATTCCACATCAATTAGAACAATACTAAAAACACCGATGACGATGGCAAATTTCAAAATATTGTGCAAAACCATATAGTGAATTTTGTTTTTTGAATACCACAAAACTATGAGAAAAACAGCCAGTCCGGCAATGCTTGCATAAAAATAATAATCCATATAGCCTATTTCTCCCTCAAATTTTGTGATGAGCAAAATGATTGGTGCCAACGTTAGTATGCTCAAAATGGTCAACATCCTTTTTGAAGTTTTTTCACCGTAAACCACTGGAATGGTTTTATAACCATGCGTCAAATCGCCCTTTAGGTTTTCGAGGTCTTTTACCAATTCGCGCATAGAAATTAGCAGAAACAGAAAAGTAGCGTGTACAAAAATCACAACGTCAAAGTTTGCGTAGTGCACAAAAATGGCAAAGAAGGGAACTACCGCAAGTATGGCCGCAGTAATATTACCGATGAAAGGATATTTTTTGAGCTTATGGGAATAAAACCAAAGAAAAAAGATAAAAATTGAGAAAAATAGCACCGCCCTAAACGAAACATAACTTGCGAAAATGACCGACAAAAAGTTGAGCACAAAATAGGCTGAAAGCTTTGTACGCTGGCTTACAAGCTTGTCAAGCATGGTTTTACGCGGACGGTTTATTAAATCCTTTTCACTGTCGTAAAAACTGTTTATAATATAACCCCCTGCAATTGCAGAAGAGGATGCCAAAACGAGCATCAATAAATTTACATCAAAAAGAACCTGTCTAACGGGCAAATCTGGCGCTAATATATATATGCTGGTAAGGTATTGAGCGATTACAATAATTAAAATATTGTAACCACGAACCACAGAAAACAGGCTGAAAAACTTTAAAAGGAAGAGTTTTTGTTTTCTATTGAGCATTTTTATCCCGTTGAATATAATTAGTTAGGCAAACTTATACTTTAATGAATCTTTCAACCCCAATTTCGCCATCATTGGTTTTTATTTTGATAAAATAAACACCTGGCGCCAATTTTGAAACGTTTAGATCAGAATTCCCATCATTCAAAACCTCAATATTTTTCGTAACCATTTGCCCTAGATTATTATATACTTCAATTTGTTTGATAGGTTTTCCAAGTGTGATATACAAAATGCTTGAAGAGGGATTTGGGTAAAAGGAAAAATTTAGGGTAGCGGTTTCGTTTACACCTAATATTAGCGAGTTTTTAAACCATCTAATTTCTTTATCTCTATTCAAAGATACTACAACATCAATATCGCCATCTTTATCCAAATCGCCTGAGGTTGCCGTATGAGGTCCGCCCGCATTAGCCAAAATGATATTTTGAGGACCAAAATTGCCCAAACCATCCAGGTTTTCATACCAAGCAATCATATTGCCATAATAGGAAACTGAGATCACATCAAAATCACCGTCGTTGTCCATATCAACACTGTGAATCCCTCGTGGAGTATTTAAATTTGAAGCAATTAATTTTTCAGAACCAAAATTGCCAAATCCATCTAGGTTTTCAAACCAAACAATTTTATCATCAATTCTTTTGGTTATTATTACATCCAAATCATTATCTCCATCTAAATCAACAGAGTTAATTATGTCTATATTATTGTTATAACTTGAGGTAATTAAGTGTGGAATTCCAAAATTGCCACCTCCCAAATTTTCAAACCAATTTGCCTCACCATCTTTTAAAGAAGCAGATACAACATCAAGCTTCCCATCGTTATTAACATCCACAACGTTTATAAAAACTGGAGCAAATCCAAATTCTTCATAGACGGTTTGTTCAGGTCCAAAATTTCCCTGACCATCTAAATTTTCAAACCAGTTTATCCTATCTCCAATAAATGCAACTGTAATTACATCTCTATCCCCATCACCATCTATATCTTCAGAGGCAACATCAAAAAAAGTACTTGAAACCCTTTCAATAATTATTTTTCTTTCACCGAAAGTTCCATTTCCATCCAGATTTTCTTGCCAAGCTACATGAAAGTCAGAAGCAAATACAACATCTAGGTCCCCATCACCATCAATATCCCTAGCAACCACTTTATTTGCGCCAAAATTCTTTTGTGAAATGGTTTTTTGCGTTCCAAAAACACCATAGCCGTAAAGGTTCTTATACCAGGCTACTTCTCCATCAAGATAAGAAGTTGAAAGAACGTCTAAATTACCATCCCCATCAATATCTGCCACTTCAACCGAACGCGGTTCATCTACATTATAGGTAAACCATTGATGTGTCCCAAAATTTCCGTTCCCATCTAAGTTTTTATTAAACCCTATTCTATCTTCTGAAGCTGAAATAATATCTAAGTTTCCGTCATTGTTAATGTCTGAAACAAATATAGATGTCGCATAGCCCGAGGAAGTTTGAACCTGATTTGCAGGGCCAAAATTTCCCGACCCATCCATATTTTCATACCATTCAATGGCTGGGTCTTGATCTGAAAAAAGACCTGAGATTACGTCAAGATCTCCGTCACCGTCAATATCAGCAGCAAAAACATCAAGTGTATTGTTCGTGCCAGAGATTATAATTTTTCTTGTTCCAAAATTCCCTTGTCCATCTAAATTTTCATACCAAGCAACAGTGCCATTTCCAGAACTGGTTGAAACCGTCAGAACATCCATATCACCATCATTATCTATGTCAGCAGCTTTCACAGAATAAAAACTAAGATTATCTATATTTTGTTTCAAGCCAAATTGTCCCTGTGAATCTAAATTTTCATACCAAAGCAATTCGCGACTTGTTGTGGATGCAGATAGAACATCCATATCACCGTCATTGTCTATGTCTGCCACATAAACCGAACGTGCCCCATTCATATTTGGGTTTATAATATTTTGGGCCCCAAAACTTCCTAGACCATCCAGGTTTTCATACCAAGCAACTTTGCCTTCATCTATTAAGCCAGATGCAGAAACAACATCCTTATCTCCATCTCCATCTATATCCATCGCAACTACAGACCAGGTGTAATTGGCTTCTGTAGAAATAATTTGTTCTGACCCAAAAGTACCCTGACCATCCAAATTCTCGTACCAAGCAATTTTATTATCGCCAATTGAAGCAGAAATCACATCCATATCCGAATCTCCATCAATATCAATAGCAAAAACAGAAGAAGCCCCTATTGCTTCCAAACTAATTAATTGCTGATTTCCAAAATTACCTTGACCATCGTTTTTATACCAGGCAATTTTACTGTCTTCGGTAGAGGCGGAGAGTATATCATTATCTCCATCCCCATCAATATCTGCTGCATACACAGCCCGTGGGTAGTTCGTTGCATTTCTATTATCTATAACCACATTATTTTCAAATGATATTTGAGCATAGCTGTTTAGACAGAGTAAAGTGAGTACCAGTAGTAGTAATTTAATTTTCATGATAAATGAATTTAAAAAAAAGAAATATGATTAGTTTTCGATTCAATATTTTTTATCGACAAGTAATTAGTTTTTTACCGCTTAGTAATCCACCTTCCCACTTCCACCGAAACGTCCTTTGCAGAATCTTTATAGAGATGAATACCATCCGTAAAGGTAAACTTTGTATCGGAATTCATTAAATTTAAATATGGAACGGCTGCAGATTTAGCCAATTTGTCAATTTTTTCATCGAAATTAGGAAGCAGTCTTGCCTCAATCTCTGCAATCCTATCGTCTACAGGGAGTTTCACCAAATAAACCTTTCCGTGGTTTTTCAGTGTTTCAATCGTTTTTTTTAAATATTCAAATCGTGTTTGGGAAAACTTGTAGTTTTTCAATTTTGTTTTTTGCTCCTGAATATTTTCAGCAATTCTACTTTTCATTGAAGTGGAATCCATGGGCGGAAAAACCTCCAACCACCCATCGTCATGTACTTCCATTAGGGAAAAATTCATTAAAATCTTAATGTAGTTATCGCCATAACTATTCAATAGATACGAAATATTCGGCTTTGAACTAAAGGAAGACAGCTTGCCCATAAACGATTTTGATTCGCCGAACTGGTTTTCATCATTGGGGTCAATTCCATCACTGGAAATGCTCCACGGGTCTACCGTGATAATAAAAACACCATCTTTTGAATTTGGCCCCAGTTTCTTTTCAATGGCGCTGAGATAAGATGGACCAAAGGGACTATGCGCCGCGGTAAAAGAAAAGTTATAAATGTCAGTTTCCAAATAAGGGTTTAGGACCTCTGGCATCAATCCCTGTGCTGCCTTTGAGCTTCCGAGTATAAGTGATGATTGTTTTGGCGTTGTGGTTCGGGAATAAAAAGGATCGCTCTTTCCGTCGGCTTGAAGAAAAACAAAGTAAACCGAAGCAATAATTGCAACGGAAAACAGAGTAGTTTCTATCAGAAATTTTTTCATCCCTCTTAAAATTGAAAATATATAAATGCCTGCTCCTTTCCGCCGAATAAAAAGAGGAACATAGCCAAACTATAGTAAAAAACATATTTTAAGGGCTTTGGCCAAGATTCCCCAAAGTTTTCAATGGCGTAATTTGTTTCCCTTCCCTTCCATTCAAACATCAAAAAACCTACAATTAAAAGTGAAAGAACATACACTTTGTTCAACGCCAAAAAATTGGGCGCTTCAAAAATTGATTGCGAAAAAAGCAATGAAATATATTCAAAAGCGCTGCTGAGTGAATTGGCTCTAAAGAAAATCCAGGCAAAACAAGTAATCGTAAAGGTTAAAAGTATTTTGAAGAAATCTGTTATACTTGGCAAAAATCTATCTTTTGCCACAACTTCTATATGCTGCCTGTTTCTTTTCAAAAGTAAAAGCGGAAGAAAGTACAGGGCATTGAGCGCACCCCAAAAAATAAAGGTCCAGTTGGCACCATGCCAAAACCCGCTTACAATAAAAATGATAAAAATATTACGGACTTTTAACCAATCGCTGCCACGACTGCCGCCCAAAGGAATATAAACATAGTCGCGAAACCAAGTGGAAAGCGAGATATGCCAACGCCTCCAAAACTCGGCAATATCCCTTGAAAAATATGGATATGAAAAATTCTTCATCAAATTGAAACCAAAAAGCCGGGCCGTCCCGATGGCAATATCAGAATAACCCGAGAAATCGCCATAAATCTGAAAGGCAAAAAATACAACTCCAATTGCCAACGAACTTGCTGTGTAATCTTGTGGGTTATTAAAGGCAAGATTCACAAATTGCGCACAGTTATCGGCAATCACCATTTTTTTGAATAGCCCCCAAAGTATTTGGCGCAAACCATCCATTGCCATATAATAGTCAAACTTTCTTTTTTTGAAGAATTGCGGCAAAAGATTGGTAGCCCTCTCAATAGGCCCAGCAACCAATTGCGGGAAAAAACTAACAAAGGAAAAAAATGCAATAATGTCTTTTGTAGGTTCCATTTTACGCCGGTACACATCAATGGAATAACTCATAGTTTGGAAGGTGTAAAAGCTTATCCCCACGGGAAGGATAATGTTTAAACGCGAGGCTTCAAAAGAATATCCCAATAGTGTAAAGGCTTCCGCAAAACTTTCAGAAAAGAAATTGAAATATTTAAAAAAGCCCAGAAAACCAAGGTTTACCAAAACACTCAGCATTAAAATTGCTTTTCGTTTTTGGTGCTTTTCGGTTTTTGATAGGCCAATCCCCACAAAATAATCAACTGCAGAACTAAATACAATTAATGAGAGGAAACGCCAATCCCACCAGGCATAAAAAATATAGCTTGCAAGAAGTAAGAGAAAATTCTGAAGTTTTAAATTCTTATTGGCTACAAACCAATAGAGCAAAAAGACAATGGGCAGAAAGATTGCAAAATCAATGGAGTTGAAAAGCATGAAGCATCTTTAATTAACCGCAATCTAATAATTATTGTAGAAATGCCTTAAAAAAAGCTATTTTAAAAATTATAAACCACTTCCAGTTTATAATCTTTCAGCGCTTTGCGGGCTTTGTCAATATCTTCGGTAAAACCAAGCATATAGCCACCTCCGCCCGAACCGCAAAGTTTTAGATAATAGGCATTGCTGTCAATTCCTTTTTTCCAAAGTTTATGGAATTGTGCCGGAATCATTGGTTTAAAATTGTCAAGCACTACTTTTGAGAGTTGCTTGATGTTTCCAAAAAGCGACTTTACATCGCCCTGTAAAAAATCTTCAACACAGGCATCAGTATGTTTTACAAATTGGTCCTTCAGCATATTCCTAAAGCCTTCCTGTTTCATATTTTCCATAAAAATCTGTACCATCGGCGCGGTCTCGCCAGTGCTTCCGCTGTCCAATAAAAATACAGCACCTTTTCCATTTTCAGTTTGTGAAGGAATACCGGCAGGCTCAATATTATCTTTGGAGTTGATTAAAATAGGAAGGCTCAAATAACTGTTCAAAGGGTCCAGCCCAGAAGATTTGCCGTGGAAAAAAGATTCCATTTCCGCAAAAATAGCTTTTAATGTTAGTAATTTTTCGCGGGTTAGGTTTTCAAGAACTGTAATTTTATCATTTGCGTATTTATCATAAATGGCCGCCACCAATGCACCGCTACTACCTACGCCGTAACCCTGTGGAATACTGCTATCAAAATACAATCCGTTTTCCACATCCTTTTTTAGGGCTTCCATATCAAAAGAAACCAAGCTTGGGTTTTCGGTTTGAAGCGTTTCCAGATATTCCGCAAAGCGTTTAAGGCTCGCGTTAGACTTATGGGTAGAAACAGTATGGTGGGTATCTATTTTTAAGGCACCGTTATAAAAGTTATACGGAATTGATAATCCTTTGGAATCCTTAATAATTCCATATTCACCGAAAAGTAAAATTTTTGAGTAAAACAGGGGGCCGCGCATAAGCTTAATTATTCTAACAATAAAATTACAGATTTTAGTTTTAAAACCTTGAATCTGTGGCAAAGATAACCATTTTAACAAATATATATTCAGAAATATTTGTGAATATATAGTATTAAACCGCACCAAGAAACTATAAATGAAGAGAGTAGCTTTTTTTGATGACATTTCAAAAAACTTCCCGATGTGAAGATATACTTACAAAATAGCTTTATTATGAAATCATCACCTCTCTTTCTGGCCATTGTTTCAATTTTTTTCGCTTCATGTTTTAATGGCGAAAAGCAAAATTACGATGAAGATGACAACTTCCAAGAATACTACAATGAAGAAATCACATCAGAAAATCATAGAAACAACAATAATCAAATTGCAAATAACGATGCCTTGAAATATTTTAACACTATTGATTCCCGAAACGGAATGGTAATGTCCCGCATTCCGTTTCCTGCATCTTGGCAGAAACAAAATGGCGGCCAGTACCTTTATACTGGGCCCAATGACATAAAAGTGCACGGCGAGCGCGGTGGCAGCTATATGTTTTCAAACGATCCGCAAATGAACCAAATGTATCAGCAGAGTGGGATGCAAGTGCAGCTTCCGAAATCCATCGATCAGGTAATAAACGAGGGGTTTATGGAATATGCCAACAAAATAAACCGCAAACTGGTACGAAAATACCCAATGCCACAGTTTGCCGCATGGGACAAACAGTTCGATGATCAATTGTATAAGAGCGTGCCTTCACAAAAAACTTTCAATGTTATGGGGCTAGAATGGCGTGATCCGGATGGGACTTCATTCTTAACCATTCTGCACCATTTTGTTTCCTACGATCAATATGGAGGATATTGGGGCATTACATATTCGGTATTGGAAGCTTCTGAAAGTGTTTTTGAAGATGCAAAAACACACTACATCAACGGTCTCTTAAACCAGCAGATAAATCCGCAATGGCTACAGGCCGTTAATCAAAAGGATATGCAAATTGCACAGCAGAGCAATGCCGCACACCAACAGCGAATGGCAAACATAAAATCTTTTGGCGACCAAAACACTGCCCGTTTTAACGACCGCATGGCCGCTATGGACCAGAACATGGCGAGCTGGCGTGCCAATCAAGCTGCAAGTGACCGCAGTCAGGAAAAATTTGTAGATTATATTCATGGAAATACAAACGTAAGCGACCCAAACACCGGACAGACCTATAAAGTTGAGGCAGGGGCCAACCAATACTGGATGAATAACCAGGGCGAATACATTAAAAGTGATAATTCACTCTATAATCCAAATCTAGATCAAAATATAAATAACCAGACCTGGACGGAATACGAAGAGCAAAACTGAACATTTAAAACGAAAAGTTAACCCACATAATACATCAACGGAAAATAAATTGTATCTTTCTTTACCATATCCCCGGACACTTTTTATTTTTTGAAGTATTATTCAATTATGGCACCTAAAAACCGGAGATTTTCTTTTGTCCTTCAACTGTTCTTCCTTTTTACATTTTTTCTTGGATTTTCACAGGAGAAAAACTCTACCGTAAAGAAAATTCAAACTCTCATTGAACAGGACTCCTTGATACGGGCACGTGCGGAAGTAGTTGAAAATATTGCTTTCTATAAAGCCGAAAAGAACTATGACAGTTTGTATTCTTATATTCAGTTTGAAGGAAGTTTTAAATTGAACAGCGGCAACAAAAAACTGGCCGTAAAAAAAGCCGAAAATCTTACAGAAGAAATAAAAAAGTACGCCAGTCCACATTATGTGGTTGAAGCAATAACCGAACTGGGCTGGATATATGATGATGCCGGGAAGCACAAAGAGGCATATAAACTTCTTAAAACTGCAATTCCCTTTGCCCAAAAAAACACAGAACTCAATAACACCGATCTGGCAGGCCTTGAATATCGTCAAGGCTTTTACGCAGCAAAACTGGGCGATTTCCCCTTGGCAAAATCACATTACCTCAAAGCATTAAAACTGTTGCTAAAAACGGGGCAGAAGGACTATGTTTTTTTCAACCAAATTTACAATGCTCTTGGTGGAATGATGTGGCAGGAAGCAAAACTGGACAGCGCCAAATATTATTTTCAGGAAGCCGTGAATGTTCTCGAAAAAACAGACGAAACCGATATCATGAATCGGTATTATCGTCCCGCATTAGTAAAGATGAACCTCGCCGTGCTGTGGAATGCCTTGGGAAAAAATCAAGAAGCCATCGCCATTTCAGAAGAATCAATCGCAGGATTTCAGGAATATATTAATCGCTCCACAGATGAGGCGCGAACCTACAAGGCCAAGAGCCATCAATGCGTGGTAATAGACAATATGGCTGCATTTTACAACACCTTGGGAGAACATTCACGCGCACAGGAATTGATTGAGTATTCTTTTGAACAAAAGAAAAAACTTTTTGAGGAAAACGATATTAATATCATCATTTCAAACATCATTCTTGCGGAAGCAAAAACAGCCAGCCGTGATTTTGAAGGTGCCGCAGAAAATGCCGATACCGCTTTACAGCTTTTAAAAAGTAGCGGCAGTGCAGATTTGTATTGGGAAGCGGCCGCCCTCTCCACCCGGGCCACTATTTATGAACACGAGGAAGATGTAGAAAATGCAGCCCTTTTTTATGAGAAAGCAAGAATAGTCTATCAAAAAACGATGGGCACTACCTATACAAAGGATTTTTTAGACAATATTTTGGAGTATTCCCTATTTGCCGCCAAAAACGGAAAAAAGGAAAAAGCCCTTGCCTTGGCCAATGAAACTTATAATTTCACACACAACGGTGATTTCAAAAACACCATACAGGAATTCTACCACATCATAAATCTAGCACAGGTACATTATCTTTTAAAGGATTATATTGAAGCGGTAAAATATAGTAATGAAGCACTTGGCTTCAACATTTTGGGTGATGGAAGAAAAATAAGCACTACAGATTCCATTCTTAGCCAGTACAGAAAACCCCAAGCCTTATTGATAAATGCTGCTTCAAAATACTATTTGGCAGAAAACAGAAACCCTTTTCTTTTAAAAGAACTTTTGCAGCAAATTGAAGAAGGAATATCAATTCTAGACCAACGCAAAAAAATAATTACCAACCACGAAGATGTAACACTTCTACTAACAGAAAATGAGGAACTTCTAAATTTCGCTGAAAAGTTACGACTGGAACTCTTTGAAACCACCAAAGATCCACAATATTTAGACAAGCTAATCGCCCTTCATGAATCCAGCATATACAACCGCATACGCTCACGGCTAAACCTAAGGGACAATGTACGTTTTCAACACATTCCACCACAGGTATTAGAGCGCGAAAACATCTTAAAAAACAAAATGAGGTCTTCCTTAAATGATTCTGAAAACAGCAGTCTTTCATCCTTTTTTGAAGCTTCGGAAAACTGGGAACACTTTCTGGATTCGCTCAAGTTTCATTTCCCCAAATATTATAAAATGCGTTACGCCACTTTGGAGGAATCCTTGAAGGATCTTCAACAAAAAATCCCTGAAAACACAACGGTTGTACGCTATATTTTTATCGAAAATAAATTGTACGCCTTTGTGGTTTCTCGCTCAATAAAAAAAATGATGCGTTTAAATTACTCTTCGGTCAAAAACCACATTTCAACAATAAAAAATGATGAATTTTCCGTTGAAAAAACCAGACCGCTACTCTATGAACTCTATAGGGCGCTTTGGTTTCCTCTAGAAAAATATGTGCTTAGTCCAAAAGTAGTACTTGTACCGGACAGGGAACTGTTCAATCTAAGCTTTGAAACGCTTACTCCCAAACCGATAAAGAATTTTCAGGAAATGGCCACAAACAGTCTTTTGGCAAAATATGATATTTCATACAATTTCAGTTTGTTGCTCTATAAGGACAAAGGCAACGTAGCTGATTATTCTTCAGATTTTATCGCCTTTGCCCCAGGTTTCAACAAAAAGATGATGGATGAATACCAATTGGGCATTAAGGATTCAGTAAAACTGGACAAAACATATCTTACCCTTTTGCCGCAACCTTTTAGTGAGGAATTGGTAAAACAGTATTCCAAAATTTTCAACGGCCGTTATTTTGTGAATGAAAATGCAAGCAAGGATTTATTTATCAACCAAGCAAAGGAGCACAAAATAATTCACATAGGCACCCACGCAGAAAGCAATAACCTAAGCCCAGAATTAAGCCGACTTATATTTGCAAAAAAGGTTGAAGACAAAGAAAATTATGATGAAAACTCATTGTATTCCTATGAAATTTACAATATAGACCTTTCTTCAAACCTGGCCATTCTCACGGCCTGTGAAACCGGGAAACCCACTTATCAAGCAGGTGAAGGAATGATTTCATTGGCACATGCCTTTAATTATGCAGGAAGTGAAAGCATATTGACCAGTCTATGGGAAATTGATGAAAAATCGAGCGCTAAAATTGTAAAGCTATTTTATGATAATCTTTCCAAAGGAATGCCAAAAGATGAAGCCTTGCGCCAAGCAAAATTAAGTTATATTGAAACTGCCGAAGGCCGTACTGCCGCCCCTCAATATTGGGCAGGACTCGTTCTTATTGGCGATACCGCCCCAATAGATTTAAAAGCTCGCGTTGCTTGGTGGTGGTATTTGGCGGCTGGAATTGTAGCCCTCATACTTGTTTTGCTGCTAATAGGCAATAAAAAGGGAGAAACGAATTAGACCAGGATATTGGTAGCTCCCAAACCAACCTCATCTTCAATAAACTCACCATTTTTACAATACTGCAAAAGTTCCTTCTTAATGAAATGCAAAACGTTATCTTTTTCCAGCTTTGGATAAAGTACGTGCACATTGGCACCAGCATCCAGTGTAAAGCAAACCTTGCTACCCGTTTCATCCCGAAACTTCCAAATACGATTGATTATTTCTAAAGTATTCGGTTTCATCAATATGAAATAAGGCATAGAGGTCATCATCATTGCGTGCAATGACAAAGCCTCGCTTTCCACTATTTTAATAAATTCTGAAAGGTCTCCGTTTTTAAAAACCGGACGTAACTTTAAAAGATTTTCTTTTGCTTGCCTGAAGCGTTGTTCCGCAAAAGGATGGTCCAGCATCAAGTCGTGGCCTAAGGTGCTACTCACCTGTTTTTCGCCTTTATCCACTAAAAGAATTGTGTCCTGATAATCATTAAAATTTTGATGGACATCAAAAGGATATTTTATTCCAAAGCAATTGTTGCTGCCGTTAATTTCTGCATGTTCACCCCATACAATCAAAGGCCCCTCTACACTTCGGCAAGCACTGCCTGAGCCCAAACGTGCAAGAAAGGAAGCTTTTTCATTAAAATAATCAGTGGTAATGGCTGGCTGCATCTGTCTTTCCATATCCATTAAGCAAAGTGCCAAAGCACTCATCCCGCTGGCCGAAGATGCAATACCGCTACTGTGCGGAAAACTATTTGTTGTTTCAATTTTAAATTTGAAGTTTTTCAAGAACGGCAAATACACTTCTACCCTTTCAAAAAACTTTTGAATCTTCGGTTCAAAGGAAACTTCTCTTTTTCCATCGAGAAACACCTCAAATTCAAACCCTTCGGACTGTTTCTTTTCAAATGAAAGACAGGTCTGGGTATTGCTGTTTTGTAAGGTAAAACTAACGGATGGGTTCATCGGCATCTGTTCCCCATACTTTCCCCAATATTTCACCAATGCAATATTGCTAGGCGATTGCCAGCTAACTTTTCCTGATGATAATGCTTGGGTATAGTTACAAACAATAAATTTGTGTTGCGGCATAATGTTAGGGATAGATTACAAAAATAGAATTCTTTTTTGGTTTAAAACGATGACATAAGCAAAAGCTTTCGATGTGAATATACAAATGCTAAAGAAGGATCAACCACTTTAAGGATTATAAAACAATGATCATTCAATAGCTTGTAAGGTTGAAAGCAACCGGAATGCCTTCTGAAATATGGAGGCATTTTTTTATCCTGAACAAAGCGAAGAAATCATTTCTATGATCGAAATATTTTTGCTAGCATCCGCTTTCCTTCTTCCCTCTTTCCTGATGACATTTCCCCAACCCTTCCGATATATCCATAGTAATCCTTAACAACCAAAAAAATGAAAACTTCAATTACACTTTTAGCATTACTTTTCTGCATCTTTGAATCTTATCCACAGGATCCAGCCATTATTTGGCAAAAAACTATTGGTGGGAGCGACACCGATTTTTCAACAGTATTTCAAGCCACCACAGATGGCGGCTACATACTTGGCGGCTATTCCACCAGCAACATTTCTGGTGAAAAAACCGAAAATAGCAACGGCCAGATTGATATTTGGATTGTAAAAGTTGACGATTCCGGAAATATTCAATGGCAAAACACCATCGGCGGCAGCGGCGACGACTTTCTTATTTCACTTCAACAAACAACTGATGGCGGCTATATTGTAGGCGCAGGATCAGACTCAAATATCTCTGGCGACAAAACCGAAAACTCCCGCGGAGGTTTGGATTATTGGTTATTAAAATTGGATGCTTCGGGCAATATCACTTGGCAAAAAACCTATGGCGGCAACCAACCAGAATTTGATACCTATATAGTAGAAACCGCAGATGGCGGCTATTTCGTGGGTGGTTATTCGGATAGCGATGTAAATGGGGATAAAACTGACCCTACCAACGGACAGCGCGACTTCTGGGCATTAAAACTGGATAGCAGCGGCAACCTAGTATGGCAGAACAGCATAGGTGGCAGTTTGGTTGACCGTCCACAAGCAGCGTTTCAAACCACTGATGGAGGTTTTATAATCGGAGGTTTTTCAAACTCCCCAAGCTCGGGCGATAAAACCGAAAACACTCGGGGCGGTAATGACTACTGGATTGTAAAACTAGACGCCAGCGGAACCTTGCAATGGAACCGCACCTTTGGCGGAAATGACAGTGATGTGTTTCGTGATATGATACAACTGGCAGATGGCGGATATCTTGTTGGCGGATATTCCAAATCAAATATTTCTGGAGACAAGACCGAAAACTCACAGGGCGATTATGATGCCTGGATCTTAAAACTGGACAGTAGCGGAAACATGCTTTGGCAAAACACTATCGGCGGCAGCGGAATTGATTACCCGCGCGATGTAATGCAACTGTCCGATGGCACCTTTATAATTGCCTGCTGGAGTAACAGCAACATAAGTGGCGATAAAACCCAAAACAGCAACGGCGGCTATGATTATTGGCTCTTAAAACTTAATTCCGCTGGCGGAATTATCTCCCAAAACTCCATCGGTGGTTCTGCCGATGAGAGCGGCTCTTACATTCTCCCCACTACTGATGGTAATTTTGCCATGTTCTGCTCTTCAGACTCAAACATCTCTGGCGACAAAAGTGAAAACAGCAGAGGCCTAGACGATTATTGGATATTTAAAACCACCCCAGCAATTCTTGGCGTTTCAAAAAATACTTTCGCTTCCTCCATCAGCGCCTACCCAAACCCTTCAAACGGTAAGTTCACCATAAACCTGGGGCAAAGCTATTCAGAAACCAATGTCACCATAACCAATGTACTAGGGCAGCAAGTTTCTACTTCCAACTATACCAACACCCAAACCCTGGTTGTGGAAATCAATGCCGCGGCAGGTCTCTATTTCGCAACCTTGAAAACTAACGATGGGAATCAAGCTACCCTAAAGATAGTCAAACAGTAATTTTTTTAATCAACAATTAGTCAAATAAGAAAGCCCCAACTACAAGGGGCTTTCTTCATTCCTCTTTTTTCCATCATATTAACCTTCCGCTATTTAAAAAAGCATAAAAATTCCTATCTTCACAAAAGTTTAAAAACACAATAAATCAATTCATTAAAAAATATACTTATGAAAAATGCAATCATGCTATTCGTTCTCGCCCTTTTTGCCACTTCGGTACACAGCCAGTCGCTTACCCAAAAAGACCTCACCGGCACTTGGCTCGTGACGAATATTGAAAATAGCAGTAGCAACTTAAAAATGGCCACTGCAATGAAGAACGCCGTTATAAATCTTTATGCCGACAACAGTTTTGAAATAAAGGAAAAACAAGATGATGGAACCTATTCATATAAATCCACCACAAACAAAAATGCCACCTGGAGCTACAACCAAAGCACCCAAACCATAAGCACCACCCGCACAAAAATGACGCTTAAAGTTTCACAAAGCGGAAGCAAAACTTATTTTACAGATGCTGATAGCGGCCTTAAGTTTGAGGTCACAAAACCCATTTAGTAATTAATTCTCCCCAGGCTATATACCCCATTGCAAAATCCGTCAGGATGATGCATTGGGGTTTTTTCATCCCACAACCTACCACTGTGACACTGAGTAGCTTCTCCAGAGTGGAGTCCAAGTGCACAACCCAAAGTGAAAAAGACTAAATTTTAATAGAAGAAACTTGAAACCAGCACACAGAAACCATAAATTTGCAGCCGCTATAAAAAAGTTAGGAGTACCCCTTGATGAAGTCTATTGTTTTTCTATGGTTCACGCTGTGCTGCATCTGTTTTGCCCCTGCGCAGAACATTCAGGTAGATCCTACCACCTACACCCCCCAACAACTCGTTGAAGATATCCTAATAGACAGCGGCTGCATAAGCAACGTACAGATAACCGCCGCCACAAGTGGCAACTTCCCCGATGGCGATAAGAGCTTTGGTTATTTCAGCGCCAACGGCAGCAATTTCCCTTTTGAAAAAGGTATTGTAATGAGCACCGGCAAGCTACAAAACGTCCCCGGCCCCAATACAACCCTCAGTGATGACGATGCCCCCAATTGGCCCGGCGATACAGACCTGGAAGCTGCCCTCAATATCTCAAACACCACCAATGCTACAATCATCGAGTTCGATTTTGTCCCGAATGCAGACAATATACAGTTCCGCTACCTCTTCGCTTCCGAAGAATACCAACAAGGCGACCCCAACACCTGCATTTATAGCGACGCTTTCGCTTTTTTAATCAAGCCCATTGGCGGTACCTACACAAACATTGCCCTCGTTCCGGGCACAAATACCCCAGTGCTCGTCACCACTGTCCACTCGGGCATCCCCGGAGCCTGTCCGCCCATAAACGAAACCTATTTTGAAGGCTGGAACGGCCCAAACGTACCCATAAACTTCAACGGACAAACAAAGGTTCTCATCGCAGAAACTCCAGTAACTGTAAATCAAGCCTATCACATAAAACTTGTAATCGCAGATGAAGCCAATTACCGTTACGACTCCGCAGTTTTTCTGGAAGGCGGCAGTTTTAACATCGCCGCCAACCTAGGCCCAGACCGAAGCTTCGTAACAAACAACCCCCTTTGCGAAAACGAAACCTACATCCTCGATGCTACCCCACAAGGAACCTCTCCCTTAGGCTACAAGTGGTTCAAAGATGGCATAATCATCCCCGGCGAAACCACCGCTCAACTTATCGTTACCGCACCTGGCATTTACAAAGTGGAAGTAGACTATGGCAATTCCTGCATCGCAACCGATGAAGTCTTGATCGAGTACACAAGTCCGGTCAACGTCCAAAATACCGAATTATACCAGTGTGAACCCCTCGCAAACGGCCTAGCCACCTTCAATCTTTTTGATGCAGAAGAAATAATCATCAATGGAAATCCGTTACTTCGCGTATATTCCTTCCACAAAAGCTTTACAAATGCCCAAAACAATGTAGATGCCATAAGAAACCCCGAAAGATATACTAACACCCAGCCAAATGAAATAGTCTATGCCCGCGTAGTTTCAGAATATGGTTGCATAGGCGTGGCCGAAGTAACATTGAAAACCACCACAAACACTGTTTCAGATCTCTTTTTGGTGAATTGCTCTACAACTGGCACCCCGGGATTTGCAAATTTCAACTTTTCTGAAATCAGTTTAGAATTGCAAGCGCTCTTCGGAAATAGTCCGGAAGTAACCTACCACCTTTCCTACAGCCAAGCTATTTCACAAACCAATCCGCTACCAAACCCATTCACCAATACCCAAGCAAACTCCCAAACAATCTATGCTCGAGTCAGTGGCGACCGCGGTTGTCTTGGTACTGCAAAAATTAACCTGAGCGTAGTCAACACCCCAGAGTTTGAAGGCGAGGAAACGTACACCTATTGCCTAAACACATACCCCAGTACCATCACAATTTACTCAGGGTTGATAGGAACCATTTCAGATGCAACTTTTCTCTGGTCCAATGGCGAAACTTCTCCCTCCATTGAAGTTAACGAACCGGGCAACTATACTCTCACTGTCACTCGAAGTAAAACCATTAATAATGAGGAGTATTCTTGCACCAGTACGCGTACGTTTACTGTAATTCCTTCCGAAACTGCTCAGGTCACTTACGAACTTACGGGAAATATTGGCAATCCCATCCTAACAGTAATCGCAGAAGGCACGGGCAATTATAGCTACTCGTTGGACAACGGCCCTTATCAGCAAAGTGCCGTCTTTGAAAATCTCAGTCCCGGTGATCATCTTCTTAAAGTTAAAGATAAAAACGGTTGTGGTATCTCAAATATCACGGTATATATATTGGGTTTCCCAAACTTTTTTACCCCCAACGGTGACGGTTATCACGACATTTGGCAAATTGCCGGACAAGATCCCGACAATCCCCAATTGCAGCGAATAGAGATTTACGACCGGTTCAGCAAGTTACTTTATGTGCTGAACCAAAGCAGCAACAGTTGGAATGGCTCCTATAATGGTACTCCAATGCCCTCATCAGATTATTGGTTCAAAGCAATTTTTAAAAACGGAATGACTTATCGTGGCCATTTCACCTTAAAACGATAGTACATTTTCACAATTTCTTAGTTTAGCCTGTAACAAACTGATTCAAATTGCGTTATATAAACTCATCAATCTAAAAAACCTATGTTACAACGCTTTTTCATTTTCTGCTCCGGCGCAGATACCGCCATCCTTGACGAATGTTCGCCCGGCGAACGCACCAAATATGCCGGCATTGGCGCTACCGTTTTCTTTACCGCCGTTATGGCAACCATTGCCGCCGCCTATGCCCTCTACACAGTTTTTGATAGTTACTACTCCGCAATATTCTTCGGTATTATTTGGGGATTCTTGATTTTCAATCTCGATAGATTTATCGTTTCCACCATCAAAAAAAGAAACAACTTCTTTGATGAATTGATACAGGCTTCACCCCGAATTGCCTTGGCAATAATCATTGCCATCGTAATTTCAAAACCCTTGGAAATGAAGATTTTTGAAAAGGAAATCAACCAAGTTTTGCTTACCGAGAAAAACGAAATGACCCTCGCCAACAAAGACCAATTGGCACTTCAGTACACACCTTCCGTAAATGCTTTGGAAGCAGAAATTGCAGGTCTAAAAAAGGAAATAACCGAGAAGGAAGCCGAAGTAAACGCCCTGTACAACACCTACATCGCCGAAGCTGAAGGCACTGCAGGCACCCAAAAATTGGGCAAAGGTCCCGTTTATAAGGAAAAACGCGAAAAACACGACACCGAGCTTGCAACCCTGACCGAACTAAAGAAAACAAACGCTGAAAAAATAGCCGCCGCCGAAGCACAAATAGCAACCCTCGCCACCGAATACCAAACCAAGGTCGCAGATACCCAACCCGTAATTGACGGCTTTGATGGTCTGATGGCACGCGTAAATGCATTGAACAAACTTCCGCTATTGCCGTCCCTATTTATCTTTTTGCTCTTCCTCGCAATAGAAACTTCGCCCATTTTGGCAAAACTGCTGTCCCCAAAAGGCGCTTATGATTTAAAGTTGGAAGAACAGGAAAGTGCATTAAAGTCGTGGGTAACCCAACAAAAAGCGCAACGCGACGTACTTGTAACTACAGACCGCGACATCAATAACAGAGTGTACGCAGACATAGCCGAAGAGCAGGAACTCTACGATTACAAACGCAAAAAAGCCCGCGAATTGATGCAAATGCAGGCCGATGCGTTTTATAAGAAGCAGAAAAGCGTGCTTTAAATAATGAAATACGAAATTAGAAGTGTGAAAATTTAAATCGTACTTCTAATTTCATACTTCTTATCTTTTTTTGGTAATATTGTTTGTCCAATAGCCGCAACAATACTATGCACAAAACCACGACTGAAGAAGCTTCGCAAATCGCACAAGAATATTATAGTATTTCAGCCAAAGCATCCAAACTTGATGGCTACGTTGACGAAAATTTTATACTAAAAACAAGTTCGGGTGAAAAATTTCTTCTGAAAATTTCCTCAGAAGAAAATAGCGAGCACCTGGATTTCCAAATTGAAATACTAAAACATCTTTCAACAAAAAGTTTAGATATATCCCTTTCTGAAGTTGTTCCAAATAAAGAAGGAAACCTGCTCACTTCCATTCAAAATAATAAAACCGCAAGAGTATTGACCTGGCTTCCCGGCAGGCTTTGGGCAACGGTAAAGCCAAAAACCGAAAGTCTGCGAAACAACCTGGGCGAAGCCGCCGGAAGTTTGACAAAAGCATTGCAGGATTTTGAACATCCCGCTGCACACAGAAACTTGGACTGGGATTTGGCAAATTCCGCTTGGACTTCAAAGCATAGCCATCGTTTTTCGGGTCAGCAAAAAGAAATGCTTCAATACTTTCAAACCCGTTTTGAAGAAATTCAACCAACTTTTAAAAATCTTCCGAAGAGCATTGTCCACAATGATTTAAACGATTTCAATATTTTGGTTTCCGAAGATTTAAGCAACCCAAAAGTTTCAGGTTTGATTGACTTTGGTGATGCAGTTTACACCCAAATAATTAACGATCTCGCCATTGTTTTGGCATACGCAATTATGGATCTCCCCGATTCGCTTTCCGCAGCTTTGGAAGTGATTGAAGGTTACAACACACAGTACAACCTTTCAGAAAAGGAATTGGAATGTCTGTATATTTTAGTCGGAATGCGCCTCGTTACAACCGTTACGAATGCTTCGCTTAAAAAAGAGGAATTTCCCGACGATGATTATTTCGGAATCAGCGAAAAACCAGCGTGGGGTTTATTGGAAAAATGGTTTATAGTGAATGAAAACTTTGCCTATTATTCCTTCAGAAATGCTTGTGGATACGCATCCCATCCGTTGGAAAAGAAGTTTGAAAATTGGGCAAAAAACAATCAAGTTTCTTTAAAAACAATGTTTCCAACCGTTGCTTCTGAAAGAGTAGTTAATCTCGACATGAGCGTGGGCAGCACTTTACTCGGAAACCTCTCGGAATACAACGATCCCGAAGTTTCTGAATTCAAACTGAAACAATTTCAGAAATATCACCCCAAAACCATTTTACTGAACGGCTATTTGGAAACACGTCCGTTTTATACCACTGAAGCTTTTAAAAGTGAGGGTAACGACGGCCCACAATACCGTACCGTACATTTGGGAACCGATTTCTGGGTTCCTGCTGAAACGCCCGTACACGCTCCGTTTGATGGAATTGTAAAAATAATACACCACAACAATTACGATAAGGATTACGGCCCGATGCTCATTCTGGAACACACTTTTGAAAGTGGGAAATTTTATTCCCTTTATGGGCATTTAACCCTTACTTCGCTTAAAATATTAAAGGTTGGACAGAGCGTAAAACAGGGTGACCTCATCGCCTATATTGGTGCGCCAAATGAAAATGGCAATTGGGCGCCGCATCTTCACTTCCAGCTTATTTTGGATCTATTGGGAAATAATGAAAACTTCAATGGCGTTGCCTTGCCTTCAAGAGTTGGAGTTTGGAAAAGTATCTGCCCGAACCCGAATTTAATTTTTAAGGAGGAATTGGATACTTCGGAAAAAATGATTTCAGAAGAAAATATAATCAATTTCAGAAAAGACCATCTTGGTAAAGGTTTGAGTCTTTCCTATGACAAGCCGTTGCACATCGTGCGTGGCGAAGGAGTTTACTTGATCGATATTGAAGGCAGAAAATATCTGGACACCGTCAACAACGTAAACCATGTAGGCCATCAGCACCCAAAAGTAGTTGCCGCGGGTCAAAAACAGATGGCGGTTTTAAATACGAACACACGTTATCTTCACAAAGAAATAATTGTCTACGCAGAAGCTTTGCTGAAAAAATTGCCGCCACATCTTTCTGTAATCCACTTTGTGAATTCGGGAAGTGAAGCAAATGAACTCGCCTTACGAATGGCAAAAACCGTTACGGGTAATAAAGACATTTTGGCGATAGAAGTGGGGTATCATGGCAATACAAACGCCGTTATGGACGTAAGTTCCTATAAATTTGAAGGAAAGGGCGGTTTTCCAAAACCTGAAAACACGCACATTTTACCTTTGCCAGATTCCTTCCGCGGAAAATATATTTCTGAAAATTGCGGAATTGATTACGCAATTCACGCAAAGGAAATTATTCAAAAATTAAAAGCTGAAGGCAAGGGAATTGCTGGTTTTATAGGCGAAAGTATGATAAGCTGTGGCGGACAGATTGTGCCGCCAAACAATTATTTTAAGGAAATTTACAAATTCGTTCACGAAGCTGGAGGCATCTGTATTGCGGACGAAGTGCAAACAGGTTTTGGAAGGATGGGGAAAACTTTTTGGGCTTTTGAGCTTTACGACGTTCAGACAGATATTGTAACGATGGGCAAACCTGCCGGAAATGGCCATCCGCTTGCCGTGGTTGCCTGCACAAAAGAAGTAGCCGAAAAATTCAATACGGGAATGGAGTATTTCAACACCTTTGGCGGCAATCCTGTTTCTTGCGCCATTGGCCGCAGTGTTTTGGAAGTTATCGAAGAAGAAAATCTGCAGCAAAATGCGTTGGAGGTTGGAGGCTTTTTAATTGCTGAATTGAAAACCCTTCAAAAGCAATTTCCAATCATTGGCGATGTACGTGGCGAAGGTTTATTTTTAGGGTTTGAATTAAATGATTCAGAAAAAAATCCATTGCCGGAGCATGCTTCCTATTTGGCAAATAGAATGAAAAAATTGGGAATTTTGATGAGCATAGACGGACCGGACCACAACGTTCTAAAAATAAAACCGCCTATGGTTTTCAGCAAGAAAAATGCAGAGGAACTTATCTATAGGTTGAATATGGTTTTTGGAGATGATTTTATGAAGCGCTTTTAGAAAACAACTCTCTGTATACTTCAGCAACAATCATTCGTTTTTCTTAATCAAATACGCATAGGGTTCCATGCCCTTGGTATGTTCAAAAATAACTTTTAAAACCCCAATAATTGGTAGGGCAATAATGGCGCCCACCATTCCCCAAAGCATGGAAAATAATATGATTCCGAATACGGTAATAAAAGGGTTTAAATTGGTTTCATCACCAATAATCCAAGGTGTCAAAACATAATTTTCAAGAAGTTGTGCTGCCGAAATCACACCAATCACAATCAAAGCGGGAGTGGTCCCTGCGTAAAGATAGGAAAGGATCACGGCAATGCCCCCACCAATAATATTTCCCACATAAGGAATAATGGAGAAAAGAGCTGCAAATATCGCCAAAAACAACGCATACGGCACCGAACCGAAACGAAAGCCCAAGTAATATATTACAAAAAGAAAAACCATAATCTTACCTTTTCCTAAAAGATAGTTGCTAATAATTTTTGATGAGTCCGTCAAAATGGAACCCATAGCGGAAGGGTTTGAGGATAGTTTTTTAAAAAACCCGACAAACATTTTTTTCTGCATCAATAACAACACCACATACACAAAAATAATAAGTGATTGTGAAAGCAGATTCATCACACTCGACAAAAACGCACTCGCAAAGCTTTCGGCTCGTTGCACCAAACGTTTGTTGTTTTCTATGTAGTTTTCATAATCCCAGTTTAACTGTTCGTTAGCCCACTGGGAAAGACTGTTCAGTTTTTCACTTGCCTTATCCTTAATGGTAGGCCAATCGCTCGCAATATTATTTATTTGCGAACCAATAAGCCACGACAGTAAAAAAAACACGATAATCATAAGAAGCAACGACAAGATTATGGTCAGCCAATTGGGGAGTCCCCATTGTTTGAATTTTTTTGTGGGCTTGTCAAGCAGCGCAGCTATTATAGCAGCTACAAGCAGCGGCAAAACAAGGCTTTCCCCTATATAGCAAAGCGCCAAAATACCTCCTACAATTAATAGAGTCTTTATTAAATAACTTCCCGAAATGTCAATTTTGGAATTCGTCAAAAGTAGTTTTTGAATTAGTTGTATGTTGGTTTCACATAGTAATGTAAGTAAATTTAAAGGAAATTTTTTTATTCCCCTACAGGAGAAATTATTAGTTGAAATCTTTATTCGTAAATTTAACCAGACTTTTAAATCAACACCTAACAATTATGAAAAAACTATTGCTTTTTATCTGCTTACTTGCAACATTTAACACTATTTCCCAAACCGAAGCTGAAGACAAAAAAGCAATTTTAACTGTTTTGAGAATGCAGGAAAACGCTTGGAACCAAAACGATCTTGAAGGTTTTATGCAGGGTTACTGGAAAAGCGATTCCTTAAAATTTTACGGAAGTAGCGGAATTACGCAAGGCTGGCAGAAAACCTTGGACAATTACAAAAAAGGCTACCCTTCAAAAGAATATACGGGGACGCTAAGTTTCACTATTGAGGCAGTTACCAAAATTGAAGACAATTCCTATTACGTGATGGGGCAATTCCATTTGGTTAGAAATGCAGGAAACGCAAACGGAGTCTTTATGATTATCTTCAGAAAAATAGAAGGCAAATGGAAAATTATTTCAGATTTAAGCTGCTAATTTCCTTTAATCCGTTCCCAAAGATCTGAAAGTAATTTTTCTGCATTACGGGTGTTTTTCGCCTCTTCAGTGATAGTTACACCATTGCCTTCCTTCTCAATAAGAAAACTGAAGGCAAATTTTTCTGCTTGCGGATCAACGCTCATCTTTCCGAAACGGAGGTCGTTCAAATAAATACCATCCGGTCTTTCAGAAATGGTGTACCAACCTTGGGTAATGTTTATAAGCCGTTGTACTTTTTCTTCTTCCGCCAAATCTCCAAGCGCCCCGTGATTTTTTGGATGTGGAAAAAACTGAATCGGCTTCGTATCAAAAAAGGAATAATCGCCTATTAAAAAGGCATCTTCGGTTTCCACATTTGCAGTCCAGAGAATAGTGTTCATCGGGCTGGGTTTGGTTTCCAAAGCAGCATACGCTATTTTTTGATTCTCTAGCGCGGTTTCAAATTTAGAATATGTAATTCCCTTCAGAATTATAGTAACCAACATATAAGCACTACTTACAATCAACCCCAGATTATTGAATTTTCGTCTTTTGACACTTTCTCTTTTTTGAAACATTGCCAATATCAAAAACATCAAAAAAGGCAATGTATAAAGCGGATCAATCACAAAAATATTTTTGTATGCCAAGCGAAGATCAAAAGGCCAAAAAAGCTGTGTGCCCCAAGTAGTGTGCGCGTCCAGCATTGGATGCGTTACGAAACACAAAAACCAAAACCACGACCATTCCTTTAAACTGGCACGTTTGTCCCAAAGCGAGAGCAGCCAACCAAAGAGCAATCCGAAAACTACCGCAAAAACAATGGAATGTGTAAATCCGCGGTGTATTTCCAAGGCGGAAACAGTATCTGTAAAGTAATTTGCAATAATGTCCAAATCTGGGATTGTTCCAGCAATGGCGCCCAAAACCATGGCTTTATTGCCAATCTTTTTTCCCAACACCGCTTCGCCAACGGCGGCACCCAAAACAATTTGTGTTACTGAATCCATATTCGGAGTTGCCTTTTTTAATAGCAACGACGCGAAAATACGGTCTTCTTTGGTATTAAAAAAAGGATGTTTTTTTAAACATCCTTTTCTGAAAAAATATAATTTCTGAAGTTTTATTTAGAAAGCTCCGCAATTAAGGTATATGCAGCATCCCCGTGAATACCAGTAAAATATTTACCCCATTTTTTTCCTCTTTGTTTTCCAGAATCTCCAGGCCAGGCTTCACCAATCAACTCGCCATTTTTATCGAACATTTTTTCCATATCGCACAAGGAATCAACAAAGAAGGCTTCCACGAATTCAGTTTTGTCACTTCCCCACGCATGAACATTTGGGTAATAACCCTTTATGTACGGGTTTCTTGAAATGACTTTTGCAACATTTTCTGCGTGCATATCATTAAACTCCTTTTCAGAACCATCCTCTGGAAAAGTGAAATAGGTTCTTCGAACATACATCACTAAATCTTCCTTATTGTCCTGTGGTAGAAGCTTGGCTCCACCTATGGGAGCATAGATTTCATCGGAATGATTCACTGAAAAATAGCTGTCACGGTTTCTAAAGTATGCTTCTCTTGCTTTGTCATCTGGCCATGCTTGTTTTGCAAGCTCTTCAGCACGACCCACAGCTTTATCCATAGCTTCCCAAGATGGATAGGTTTGTACGTAAATCACTTCTGAGTTGTCTGGTGAAAAAAGATGCATGTAATAGGAAGCTGACAAAATGTGTTGATTCTGGCTGACTACTTTCTGTAGATATTCTTTTTCTACAGCCTTCCAAGCATCCATGCTGAAATCTTCCTTATCCATATTCCAGTGCATGGTTGTCACGGAAATGTACTGTGGCCGGGTCGCTTCATTTTGAGCGAAAATGCTAAAATTCAAAAGCAACATCATTGATGCTATTGCAATAAACTTAAGGTTGGTAGTTGTTTTCATAATCCCATAAAATTAAATTAGTATAAATATTAAAATTGATTACTATTTTAAATTTTGGGGCAAACCGAGGAGATTAAAAAGCTAACATGGAGAGTTTATGGGGAACAAAACTGTTCTAAAAATAATAAAAAAACAAATACAAACTATTGTATTTGTGGTAATTATAGAAATTAATCCACAATTTGCATTTTTTTCAGTAGAAAGGATGCATTCATATTTTGGCAGATTCCGGGTTTGAAAGTATAGTCGAAAAAGAGTTCGTCGTTTTCAATTCGGGCATCGAAAAAATAGTTTTTTATTTCGGGCAGTTCCTCAGCCGCCACGCAAAGACTTAAATCGTGAGTAGCGATAATACCCGTGGAATTGCTAGCAACCAATTTCTCCACAAATTTTCTGGAGCCGATGGCTTTATCTGTGCTGTTTGTTCCTTTCAAGATTTCATCCAGAATGATAAAATAGCGATCGGTTTTTATTTCATCAACAATAAATTTCAATCGTTTCAATTCACTGAAAAAGTAAGACTCATCATCCGTTAAACTATCTGTAGTTCGCATACTTGTAATGAGTTTTATTGGGTTGTATTCGGCCTTTTCGGCACAAACCGGCAAACCGATATTCCCCATTACAATTTGAAGTGAAACTGTTCTCAGGAATGTACTTTTTCCAGCCATATTGGCGCCGGTAACTATAAAAAATTCTTCGGAATTAATCTGGAAATCATTTCGAACCATTGTAGCTTCCTTCAATAAGGGATGGCCCGCACCTTTAACTTTTAAAACGGGAACATCATCGTTGATTTTCGGAAAAACATAATTGGGATGATTGAAAGCGAAATTGCCCAAACTATTGTAAGTATCAAAAAAAGCGATCACGTCAAACCACACAGGAACACTGCCCTTGTGGCTTTCAACCCACCGTTCAATATTGTAACTCTGGCGAAGATCGCGTAGCATAAAACCGTTGGCAATTATACCGATAAGCATATTGCTGCGTTGGTCCAGCGAATCCAAATGTTTAGCGAATTTCTTTAAATCCGAAGAAGCTTTGGAAGTAGTATTTACAATCTTACTTCTTTTTTCAGAAAGCAATTCTGAAGAAAATTTTTGGGTTTCAATTTCTAAAATGAGTTTATGAAACTGCTCAAAAGTGCTTTGAATTTTTGAGGTATGCGACGAAAGATCGTTAACCTTTTTGAGATACCTGCCCGAAATAGCCAAACCCAAAAAGAACCAGCCGGCCAGAGCGTAGCCCGAAACCAAATCGAGGTAGTTCAAGAGAATCAATCCCACCGAAATAATTGAAAACAGCAATGAAACCGGTTTGATCCATTTTGGGACAAAACTTTTATAGTTTTTAAGCCAGTCTATAACTTCTGTTGCGGCAACCTCGGTTCTTACCAAAGACGCAATTGCTGAAAATTGCTGTCGCCATTTGGGCATTTCAGAAAGCTCGGTGATTGCTTTTTGCTTTGTTTGGATGGAATCAATTTTGTTTTCAATGAAAAGTTTCGCCAAAAGATCTGAGCCACTTTCCAAGGCAGTTCTGTTCAAATATTGAAAAAAAGAACCTCGTCCAAAAAGATCTATATCCTGACTGTAAAAATGTAGCGGATCTTTATATTTTTCGCCGGATGGTAAATTATGAAAGGCACGATTAAGCACATCAAGTTCGGTCTCATTTTGAGCAATCAAAGCTTTTATCAATTCACGCTCGTACTGGAGATTGCTGTGTTTTGTAACCAAATAAACAAATGCTACAACGGCTAAAACTATGATGGCAATTATTGCTTTAGTATTTCCAAAGAAAAAATAAACTCCCGCACAAGCAAGCAAAAAAGTTACTAATCTTATCGTGCTTGAAAGAGCCAATTTACGCTTTACTTTTTTTAGGTTCTCTGCGTGGATATCAATCTGTAATTTGTAAAAATCGGCGGGATGGCTCATTTAATTTTTGGCTGTTTTAAAGGGAAGCAAGTTCAGTTTGAAGTTTTTTGGTGAGACTCTTTACCACCAAATCATAAGAATGGTCAATCAATTTCAATAGCAATTCGTTGGGAATATTTCTTTCCAGTTCCACAGTGTTCCAATGAATTTTGCTCATATGCCAACCTGGACGTATCAATCCATCATATTCTTCGCGGAGTTCAATGGCGCGTTCGGGATCACATTTTAGGTTGGCTTGGGCGGGATTATATTCCAAACCCGTAAGTGCAAACATTTTTCCCATAACTTTAAACACCAACGTTTTTTCGTCAAACGGAAACGACTCAGTAACGCCTTTTTTAGAAATGCAATATTCACGGAAATGTTCTATATTCATTGCTTTAATTTGGGTTTTTCCGCAGCTGAATAAAGGGCGGTATAATCAAGTTTCCAATTAATGGTTTCCACTAATTTTTCCATAAGTTGAATAGTTTCCAAAGCTTGTTTCGAAGCTTCGTTCAATAAGCCGCTTTCGGGAATTTTATCTACTATGTGTTTTTTTGCCTCTTGGTTTATTTCGGTCAAATCTGTTGCGGTAAATGGGTTTGCCCAACCTTCGCGTTTGTCGTAGTATTTAAAATCTGTTTCAATAGTGAGCAGTTCGGGTTGTGGAAAGTTGGTTAAAATTATAGTCTTGTTTTTTGTGTCGGCGTGCATTTTCACTTTTGTGAGATCAAAACCTATATGTGCTTTGGCTTCAATTAAAACCAAGGCTTTCTTTTTTCCCAATAATAAATTCAGCCATTTGTCCTTCACATTTTCATAATGGAAAATTTCAGAAAAATCGCCTTCCACGGTAATGAACTTACAGACACTGCGAATTTTTTCCATTAAAACTACCGACTGCGTGTTCACTCTTTCCCGTTTCCGAACCCCGCTGAAACGCGCAAAAAGAAAGTAGGCCACAATGGCTCCAACCGCTAAGCCTATAAATAGATATTCCATGATATTATTTTCCAATGCTTCCCAAGTGTGTGTTATTAAAACTGTCCGGATATTTCAATCCGTAACCAAAAATTCTGTCGAAGGAAGCGTGTGAGAACAAAATTACGCCTATTAAAATTAACAGTGAATTGTTCAAATAAAATCCTGACAGGCCAAGGGCAATGGCAATTGCTTTGTGGTGAAAAATATTGTAAGTGAAGGCTCCAATTTTAGGATTTAATAGATAACCAATCATTCCAATATCTGGTGTAAGCAACAAAACGGGAAACCACCACCAAACATAGTTTAATTGCGAAAAGAGAAAAATTCCCAAAATAAATTGTGCCAATTCCTCCATTTTTAAAGTTGTTTTCATCCTAAAAAATTTTATATAAAACTGGCTTACTAGGCGAAGCGTCGTTATGGAACGAGGCTATCTGCAAATTCAACAAGTAGCTGCCGTCATTAATTGCATTGGGAACATAGATCAATTCTGTAAGTGTGCAATCTTCGCGTGGGTTTTGGGGGTAATTCCAAAAGGCCCTGTGCGCCAAAAGTTGGCCCTCGTCTTTTTCTTTATCTACGGAAGGCAAATCAATCAACAAATGTTTAACGCCCATTTCCCGTAAAAACAGAGCCGCTTTTTCGTGTAGAAACGGCCAATTGGTGTCGGACCAATGCTTTGATTTTTTTTCTGAAGTGTTCGGAAGCGTTCTGATTATAACCGCTTCGGGCGTATTTCCATTTAATGCTTTTGTAATGCTTTCCTCGGAAATGATTTCGTCTTCTCCCACTTTATTGGGCTGTACCGAAATCACTTCAGCTAAAAAAAAGAAGGTTTTTAATGTTTCATTTACGGAATGGAATTCCTTTGAAATATGCCCAAAACACTCGGTATGCGTGCCATGCGCATGTGGATTGAAAAATACATTGTTGAAATTCACTGAAGCCCCTTCGGAAACCTTCCCCGTCCAATCGCCCATTTTTACAGCCTCTATCGTAGGTTTATTTTGGTACCACGCCAGTGGGTTCTCTTCAGAAGCCCGCAAAGGGATTGAAATATCCAATGGCTTGGAAAGATCAAAAATAATTGTTTTATGTTTAATCTCAAGGGTTGCTTTCATCAATCTAAATTTACTAAGAATAAGTCTGCCGCAATGCCATCACTCAAAAACTTTCCTTTTTTTGAAATTTTCAAAGTGTTTTTTTCGAGAATTAAAAGTTCGTTTTTAATAGGATTGGCAGCTTGTTCCAAAAGGTATTTGGAAAAATCTTTCCCGAATTCACTTTCCACTTTTTCCAATGAAACACCATTTTGGGTACGCAAACCAGTCATTATATATTCATTGTACATATCCTCTTTTGAAAGATTTTCCCTTTCCGATGGAAGTTCTCCAGCTTCAATGCTTTTGATATATCTTGTGTTGTTGGCAACGTTCCAGCTGCGTGATTTTCCATCATAACTGTGTGCGGATGGCCCGATGCCCAAATAGGATTTTCCTTCCCAATAGGCGGTATTGTTACGGGAATGGAAACCGGGTTTTCCAAAATTTGAAAATTCGTAATTCTCCAATCCTGCTTTTTCGGTTTCAGAAAGCAAAATTTCATAGTGCTGTTTTGCCACCTCCTCATCAACGGGAGGGACTATACCTTTTTCAATGAATTTTTTTAAGGCAGTTTTTGGTTCAATCGTTAAAGCATAGCACGAAAGATGCGGGACGTCCAATTTTAAAGCGATTTCGAGGTTTTCCTTCCATCGCTCGTTGCTCATTCCCGGGATGCCGTAAATTAAATCGATACTGATATTTTCAAAATATTGTTTCGCATCTTTTATACATTGCAATGCTTCGGAAGCGTTGTGGGCGCGGTTCATCAGTTTTAAATCTTCTTCATAAAAAGATTGGACGCCAATGCTTAGACGGTTAATTCGTGAATTTGTGAATTTGTGAACTTGTGAACTTGAAAGATCATCGGGATTTGCTTCGAGAGTGATTTCGGGGTTTTTGGAAACTTTATAATTTGAATAAATAGTATCTAAGATCTGTTGCAATTCTTCCGAAGAAAGAAGACTTGGAGTGCCGCCCCCGAAATAGATGGTTTCAACTTCGCCAACTATCTCCTCTTTCCGAAGCACTAATTCTTTGCACAATGAATTAACCAATTCGCTTTTTTTCTTCAAAGAAGTAGAAAAATGGAAATCGCAATAATGGCACGCCTGTTTGCAAAAGGGAATATGAATGTACAAGCCCCCCCCGCCCCCTAAGGGGTAGCTTTCACTCAATCCGAAATTTTGCTGGACACTGGAGGGCAAATTCTTATGTTCTTAACTCGTTAGTTATTTGACTTTTTTTTACTCCTCAAATTTACGGATAAAACTCCCCCTTTGGGGGTCGGGGGGCTATTCTGTTTCACAAAAGCCGCCCAACCCGTGTAGCTTTTACCAACCTCAACTTTGCCGGAGTTATAGAAATGGCACACGGCCGCCGCCAAACCATCGGTACTGTCCAAATTTTTTGGAAGTTCTTTCAACTGCAAAAGACTTTGGAGCATTTTTGCCACTTGTTCCTTACTGGCGTTTCCGTTGCCGGTAATGGCCATTTTTATCTTTTTCGGCGAATATTCGGTGATGGGAATTTGTCGTGAAAGCCCCGCCGCCATTGCCACGCCCTGTGCCCTTCCAAGTTTAAGCATGGATTGCACGTTCTTCCCAAAGAACGGAGCTTCAATTGCAATTTCGTCAGGATGATGTGTATCTATAAGTTCCACCGTACGTTCAAAAATGAGTTTCAGTTTTAGATAATGGTCATCATACTTTTTGAGTTGCAACTCATTCAATTGGATGAATTGCATCTGTTTGCCCACTACTTTTATGAGGCCGAAACCCATAATCGTAGTTCCGGGGTCAATTCCTAAGATGATTTTTTCAGTTTTACTTTCCATTTATAAACCCTTGCGAAGACAGTAATTTGTATTTTAGCACAATGATTGCCGTACCCCACAAAGCTAAACAATATCTGCTTGCCGTCGCCAAAGTTTTGGTGATTGCTATAACATTCGGGTATATTTTTTACAAACTGAAAAACAATACTTCATTGGGATTTAGAGAGTTTACGACCACTATTTTTTCCAAAGGAAGTATTGCAAAATATTCATTATTGTTTTTTTGTTTTTTAGCAGCCGCCAATTGGTTTTTTGAAATCCTGAAATGGCAAACCTTGGTTTCCGCTTTTGAAAAAATAAATTTCAAAACTGCGCTAAAACAAAGTTTAGCCTCTCTCACGGTCTCTTTGGCAACCCCCAACCGCATTGGCGAATACGGCGCGAAGGCACTTTTTTTTGAAAACAGAAAGCGAAAAAAAATATTGATGCTCAACTTCATTTCGGGAATGGCGCAAATGTTTGTCACAAGTTTTTTTGGTTTTTTTGGCCTCCTTTATTTATTGCCAAATTTCAACATCTACTATTCGGTCACGATGATTTGCTATTTTGGAATTGGGGTTATTTTGCTCTTTGCAATCGGTTATTATTTCAAGGAAAAAGAACTTTTGTTAAAAGGCTTTTCAATTGTCAAAGTGATTCAATTTTTCAAAAAGATTCCGTTTCAAATAAAGTTTAAAACAGTACTTTTTTCAGCATTCCGCTATGCAATATTCAGTGGAATGTTTTATGGAATTTTAGTCTTTTTTGGAGGGAAAATTGCTTTTTCCGAAGCTATTCCATTAATTTTTGCGATGTATTTTTTGGTTTCCATCTTTCCCACACTTTTTATTTTTGATGTGGTAATCCGCGGTAGCGTGGCGGTTTGGCTGTTTTCGTTTGCTGGCGTTCCAGAATTGATTGTTCTATCAACGGTCCTCGCCATGTGGCTTTTCAATTTTGTACTTCCCTCACTTTTGGGTAGTTTTTTCGTGCTTACCTACCAACCCGCTACACGATGATTTGGGCCTTAATTTTACTTTTTGCAGTATATTTTATTTGTATGATGGCTTTGGTTTTCGGTTTTCAAAAAGTGTCTCTTTTTTCTTCTGAAACAAAGCATCCCGAAACTTGTTTCAGCGTGATAATCCCTTTCAGAAATGAGGCGGAAAACCTTCCGAATCTTTTGAAAACAATTGCCGAATTGAATTACCCTTCGGAATTGTTTGAAATCATTTTTGTGAATGATGCATCTGAAGATAATTCCGAAGCAATCATTACTTCGGCAATTGAAAAAAGCAAGTTTTCAATAAAAGTCATTGAAAATAAACGCATTTCCAATTCGCCAAAAAAAGACGCTATTACCGAAGCGATCAAAAACTCAAACTTTCAATGGATCGTAACTACCGATGCAGATTGTGAGCTTCCCAAAAACTGGCTTAACGTTTTTGATAGTTACATTCAGCAAAACGATTGTGCGATGGTCTGTGGCCCCGTTATTTATAAAAGCAAAGGAAACGGTCTCGAAAATTTTCAGCAATTGGATGGTTTGAGTCTGCAGGCCGTGACCATAGGCAGTTTTGGACTGAACAATCCATTGCTCAGTAATGGGGCAAATTTGGCTTATAAAAAGGAGGATTTTCTAAAAGTAAACGGTTTTTTGGGAAATGACCATATTGCAAGTGGCGACGATATTTTTCTGTTGGAAAAGATGAAAAAAGCCTTTCGGGAGCAGGTTCAGTTCTTAAAATCGAAGGAGGCAATTGTTTTCACAAAACCTCAGCAAACAGTTAAACATGTTATAAACCAGCGAATCCGCTGGGCTTCGAAAACTTCCAAACAGAAAAACACAACTTCCCTTTTGTTGGGGATTTTGGTTTTTTTGGTAAACATTTCAATTTTAATAATTCCATTTTTTATGGTTTTCCATTCTGAATATATACTCCTCTACACTTCTTTTCTTTTTTTTAAAATAATCACGGATTATATTATTGTGAGGCAAGCGGCACTATTTTTTGGAGAAGAAATTCTACTTTGGAAATTTTTGTGGCAACCATTTGTGTATGCAATTATCGTTTTGGCAGTAGTATTTGGAAGTTTCCGCGGAAACTATTCCTGGAAAGGGCGAAGCTTCGAAAAGCAATGATAAATTGATTTAATTTTTTACCTTAGCCGTACCTTTAAAAACACGCCCTTATGAAATCGCTAATCCCCCTTTTCGCTTTGTTTTTTATACTTTCTGCAGGAACGCTGCAGGCTCAACAGCAATATACCGTGGAAGGCCAAACTTACAACTTGAATACTGAAGTTGAAGGCGCACTGACTTTACTTTGGAACACCATCGATGGTGAATACCGTTATTTTTCAAAAAAAGGAAATGATATTGTTGAACTGAAAAACACAAAACAAGACGGCGATTACCAAGAGGAATACAAAAACACCTTGCAGCAACAAACTAGTGATGCTGCTGTTTCAACTGAAAAAGTGAAGCTGACATTGCCAAGTTTACATGCTTTTTTTGTTACGTACAACAAAAAGAAAGATCCCAATTTTAATGAAACTGAAAAGTCTATCGATCTACAATTTCGACTTGGAGCTTTTGCTGGTGTGGGAAATAGTGTTTACACAGAAAACCCTACAAACGAATTGCAGCCTATTGCTGGAATAGATTTAGAATTGATTGATAATGTTAAGTTGCGAAGACATTCTATCGTATTCCGGTTCAAGCAAACTTTTGAAAGCAGCGAATACAAATATTCAGCTTCGCAATTGTCATTGAATTATCGTTTTAAATTTGTAAAAACCCCAAAGTTCGATGCTTTTATAAACACCAAATTTGCGGCATTGACGTTTTCAAGCAGAGAATATACCGTTATTCCTTTTGGCGGATCCGCCATGGTGAATAAAGAATCCGGAAGTGATTTTAGTGCACCAATTACTTTTGGCCTTGGCGCAGATTATAAAGTGGGCAACGGTTATATCACTTTTAATTACAATGATATTGTTGGTTTAAGTGTGGATAGCAATGGCGAGTTTCCGATAGATTTTACCTTCGGTTATAAATTCAACCTGTAATCAATTTGTTTTAATGATGACTGGTAAGGTGAATTGGGTCTTTACAGGAATTCCTCGTTTATAGGCGGGAGCCACAGGCTTCAATGAATCAATACTTTGTAAAATCCACATTTCCAGATCTGGGAATTCCTTTTGCAACAAGGTGTCCATTTTTATTTTGAGGATGGAAAGCTGGCCATTGCTGCTTACTTCAAAATTTACTTTTATCGTATCATAAACTTCCCGCACGGCAACCATCTCATCATGGCTTATGGATTGGTACAAATGTGAATTGATAGTGTTTATAAAACAGTCTTTCTGTTCGGGTTTTTCCAAAATGTTCTCACAGTTGGAAAAAGAAGGATACCGATCTACGTCTTTCCAATCAATGGTTTTAATCTCTTCTTTGTAAATTTCTTCAGAAGAAACTTTTTCGGTCTCAAAAAACTGGCAGGAAGTTGCCAGCAACAAAAGAAAAACCAAATGGAAGCGCTTTATCATTTCAGAAATAAATTCTACTTTGAAAAGTACAAATTTATTGAAACTTACTGGGTTGGTGGCTGCTGTTATTTCAAAAAAATAATAGCCGAAGAAATTCTTCGGCTATTAAAAAGATGTGGCTAAAAATTTATTTCACTTCAAAAACAATCGGCAAAGAATAGATTACGTTCACCTTTTTGCCCTTTTGCTCACCTGGTTGCATTTGCGGAAGCTTTTTAATAATGCGAATGGCCTCGGCTTCGAGTTCTGGCTTTGGAGCTTTTGCTTTTACGTCAACAATGTTTCCCGCTTTGTCAATTTTAAATTGAACAACAATACGTTGTCTGCCCGTGAGACCCAAATCGTTCCCGAGTTTTGTGTTAAAATTTTCGCCAACAAAGGCACTGATACGTTCCGTGAAACATTTCTTCAAGGTTTCATTATCGCCCGAACAACCAGGGTAGGTCGGTACTCTCTCTATTTCGGAAAAAGCCACGGACATATCTCCCTCTCCTTCGGTTTCATTCAAATATTCCTGGACTGAAGTATAAACTTTGTCTCCGGGCTGTGCTTCTGTAGTAAGCAATTTTAGCGCTTTCTCTTCCTCAGGTGTCATCTCGCCTTTTTTCATAATGGCTTCGGCCAGTTCGTTTATTTTGTTCATCACTTCAGAGTCTGACTGCTGGACGATCTGTGTTTCCTCTGCTTTAGGGTCGTTGCTGCAGGCAGTGTAGATTAACATAGTGCAAATTGCTGGCAATAGTAATAAATACTTTAGCTGCGCTGTTTTTCTTGATTTTGATTTTTGTAACATACTGATTCGTTTTTTGATTAATGATTGATTGAAAAATGTATTGATGAATGAAATTTTTTCGGTTTGGAACACTTCAGAAAGAAGGTTTTGATAGTATTGCTTTTTGTCTTTTTTGGCAGTAACCTTTTCATCGGCAATAAACTCGTGCAGGGTTGCCATTCTGTTTTGGAATAAATAGACAAGCGGATTGAACCAAAAGACGATGCGGAGTATTTCAAAGAAAAGTAAGTCCACCGAATGTTTTTGTTGAATATGTATTTTTTCGTGGGCAATAATATTGCTACTGTTTTCTTCGGAAATGTTTTCACCTAAAAATATAGTGTTGAAAAAAGAGAAAGCCACCTCTGTCTTGGGAAGGATTTTAAGTTTAAACCCATCAGAATATGCTGTGGTTCCCGAGAAATACAGTTTTGCGATTTTGAAGAATTTCCAAAAGAAAAATACTGCACTTAGCCCGATTCCCAAAAGCCAAAGATCCAACAAGCTTGGAAACCAAAGCGAAGACGCACTTGGAATTGCTTCAGAAATAGTACCACCAACAACAACTGCCGGCAACTGAACTATGTATTCCTGCGGAATGCTTTTTTGAATGAAGTCAATACTAATAAAGGGCAATACCGTACCCAAAATTGGGGTAAGCAACAAATAGATTCTATTTAGATTGAAAAAAGTTTCTTTCTTCAAAAAGGCTTCATATACTGCCAGAAACAGTATTTGAAAAACGAGTATTTGTATGAGTGAATGTATCATTTTTCAGTCTTTTCAGAATTAATTTCTTCCATAATAGCCTCCATTTCGTGAATGCTTATATCGTTTTTCTTCATAAAAAAAGATACCATACTTTTAAAGGAACCTTGAAAATAACCATCCATAAGTTTGTTTAAGGATTGGTTGCTATATTCTGTTTTCTTCACCTTTGGAAAATAAACATGGCCACGTCCTTCCTTTCTATAATCCACAAAATCCTTGCTCTCAAGAATTCGAACAATGGTAGAAACCGTGTTGTAGGCAGGCTTTGGCTCGGGCAATTGCTCTATAATTGAAGCTACATTCGCTTCTTCCAGATCCCAAAGAATTTGCATAATGTCTTCTTCTGCTTTTGTTAATTGTTTCATTTTGCTACAGTTTGATATTTCAAATATAACTAAATAAATAGTTTAAACTAATTTTTTAGTTATAAATTATTAAAAAAAACCTCGCAGTATTTCCTGTGAGGTTTTTTATTTTTAGAAGTGGATTTTACATCCAAACAGTTTTATCCTCAATATTGCTATTGCGGACACCTTCAGGCAAATCTCCATCATATTTGCCTAAGTAGAAAAAACCGAGGCATTGTTCTCCTTCTTGTAGTTGGATAAATTTGTCCATATATTTTAGAATTCCCGGAGAAGCCCAATAAGCGCCAATCTTCATTTCGTGTGCCGTAAGCCACATGTTTTGCACCGCCATAGCTGTAGCTGCAATTTCTTCCCATTCTGGAATGCTTGCCTTTGGGTCGCGCTGCATACAGATAGCTATTACACAGCCCGCTTTCACGGGATTGTCCATAAATTTATTATATGTAAATTCTGAAAAGTTTTCTGTGGTTTGTTTGTAGGTTTCGGCAAGAAATTTTCCCAAAGCAACTTGAGATACACCGTGAAAAACCTTAAATCGCCAAGGCTCTGTACGTTTGTGGGTGGGTGCCCAATTTGCACTTTCAAGTATGGTTAAAATTTCTTCTTTGGTGATTGGTTGTCCGTTATATTGTGCAGGAAAAACCGCCCGGCGGTTCTTTATAATGTCTGAAATCATTCTTTTTAATTTGGCTCGTGAAGATAGTAAAAGCCCTCTTGAAAAAAAACAATTTTAATTGAATGTGGGAACTTTAAAAATAATTTTTTGCTGTATTAAAACATCTGCCACCAATTTCAGATCTCCACTCAATGGCGTCTCCAAAGTCTTGTTTGAAAGCAACTTTTCTACCTCGGTTTTCATTTCAGAACTATGGTACTCCAATAGCAATTCATTTTCTTCCAATTTAATAAGGCAATCCTTTTTTCCAAACTCCATAGAAGCCTGTGGATTTGGAATAAGCCTAGCTCCATCATTGGGGTACGCCTCCTGTAGAACCTTATAAAGCGCTTCTAGCACTCTTTCTTCTGTTACAGAAGTCAAACAAATTCTATGTCCACAATTTAAGATTACGTCATAATTACATTTTAAGTTGCACACGCCCTTTTTACCCCAAATAAGGTGGTTATGTTGTGCAAAACTCCCCCAACTTCCCGGACCGGTGGGGCCATAGATTCCCACAGTGGGCACATTGAAAGCTCCTGCCACGTGGGTTATTCCTGCATCATTGCCAATATGAAACATTGCTCCTGCCATTGCCTCACCCACCTCTAACATTCCTCCGGTGATGAACTTAATATGCGGCAGGGGTTTGGTGAAATATTGTGCAATATCGGGGTCTTCGGGGCCCATAATAATTTTGCAATCTAGATTTGGAAAGATTTCCGCCAACATTTCAATCAATCTTGCATACTTTTCAGTTGGCCATATTTTTAACAAAAATCCAGCTCCGTGATGTATAACGAAATACGGATTGTTCAAGTTCTTATCACTTTCAAAATAGGGATAGCTTTCCAAATGATTGTCAATATCAATATGAAGTTTTGAAATCGTGTCTATATAATGCTGGATTGCGTGCTGTTTTACTTTTTTATGGGTTGGATATTTTAGTGCGTGAGGCAAATCGTAGCCGCGGAAAGCAGGATAGTTGCCCAGTTCATAAACATTATTATAGCTGGATTCGCTGTTTCTAGCATCAGGTTCACTCACTACTTCAATGCCTTTTAAGTGTTTGGCAAAAAAATCTACAAGCCTTGGCGCTACCGCAAAATGAAGCTCTTCCGAAACCTTGGCAAGTTTGTAGATTGCAGGGATGGCAAAGAAGATATCGCCGAGGCCCCCATAGCTTTTATACACCAACACTTTTTTGAGTTTTGGGGTTTGGGTTTTTTCTGAATTGTTCAGTATTTCAGAGACTGCAGCCCAAAAGTTTTCGGGTGCCTGCAGCATTTCGGCTTTAGCCTTTTCTAAATCATCAGGATAAAAATCAAAAGAAAAAGTTCCTATTCTATCGTTTGAAAGAATTTCACAACCTGAAAGAAATGCTTCTGCGGCAAGTCTTCCCGAAGGTTCGGGCCATACAGGCTTACAAATAAACTGCTTTGTTTTTCCAAGAATTTCAAGTACTTCCGCATTTGAAATTGGGTCATGGAAAGTCATGTTCTTTGGCATTTCACGACGCAAACGGTTTTTTCCGAAAACCTTAAAGTTTAGGTTTGGATGTTCTTCGGCATAGGTAACATAGTCATGGCCGCCTTTTAAAAAGTTGAGATCGCCAAAAAACGGAATGGTTTCTTTGTCTTTTTCTTCAGAAGGCTTTAGTTTGGAAACATCGACGGTAGGTGGCATGATCAAATGATTTGCTACTGCCTCACCATAAAAGTCGAAATGTGATTGATAATGTTTTGGGGATTGAAAAACATTTAGGGCTGCGCCGGAAAACAGCTTTCTAAATAAATGAAATTTATCGGGATTGCAGCAATTACGGATGTTATAATCCACTGTACAGAGAATATTTCGGCGTACACAGAAATTATAATCATATTCAACCTTAATGTACGGAACTTGTTGGGAAAGAAGATATCGCACTAAATCCAGCTCAAAATGACAGCGGGAGGTACTGTTTAAAACTACTAAATCTGTTTTTGAAATTTTGGATTTTGTTGCTTCAAAATTCTTAAGAAAATCCACTGAAACGGAATACCCTTTTCTTTCCCCCAGCGCCATCAATTCCTTAATGGTAAGTTCGGCACCGCGTGGTGTTTCCAAAAATGTATCGTGAAGAAATAGGATTTTTTTCAAAATAAAGGAGGGTTTAAATAAGATTGGACATTTCTGATAGAATTCAAAGAAATGTCCAATCAATTTAAAAAAACACTAACAAACAGACTATGCTTTTTCAAAAATTAAAATGTCGGTTCCACCGCCGCCGCCACTTACATCGCGCAGCTCAATTCTTGTAGGCATTACGCTTATAATGTCCCACCCATCATTGAATTCATCAAAAGGAGAGCCGTTAAAGTTTAAGTTTAGTTCAGTTCCCGAACCGTTAACAGACCAGCTTCCGTTATTGGTATTGCTTCCGTTAGTGGCAGTTACTTGGTCGTTAACTTTAAAATCAACGGTATAGCCATTGTAATCTGATGTTTCGTCGTCTCCACTATCAATATAGCTGGCAACTTTCCAGTTTGTTGCAATTAAAATATCGCGAATTACTTGGGCATCGCCATAGTAGCCGTCGTCGTAGTAGCCATCGTCATAATAACCATCGTCATAATAACCATCATCATAATAACCATCGTCATAGTATCCATCATCGTAGTAACCATCATCATAGTAACCGTCATCATAATAACCATCGTCGTAATAACCGTCACCGTAATACCCATTATCATAGTAGCCATCATCAAAAAAGTCATCCGAATCATCGGAAGAACAAGAAGAAATAATAGCTCCTGTAATGGAAATAGTTGAAACGGCAAGCAGAGCCTGTCCCGATTTCTTTATAAAATTCCTACGTTTCATAAAAAATGTATTAATGGTTATTATAAATATACTAAAAAAAGATTGCTTTTTCGGTATTTATATATTGAACAATTATCTTCGAAAATACCCTACCCTTGTTAGTAAAAAATTATCGGCGCGGTCGTTTTTTCTTATTGGTCTTAGAACCCACCCTGGACATAGCGCACCTAAAGCCAATATAGTCTGCAGCCATGTATTGAGGCAAAAAACGTCTTTGTGCAGGATCTAGCCAATAGTCTCCGTCGCGCCAAGAGCCTCCTTTGTAAACCCGAACCTCATCATTTATCAATGATGTTCTATTGGCATTTTTATCATACTGTCTTTGGATATTGCCCGTACTATCCACTAAAGTTTTATGGACTGGCGCATTGTACATTGGGTGTTCTGTAGATGATCTATTTTTGGCGTTGTAAAGTTTTGAGCCCTGATCCCCATCCTTATAATTTCTATTATCACTTGTTGAAAAATTTATACGAAGGTAGGTTTCCCATTCATCTACGGGAACTTGAATGAGTTCACCCGGAAGTTGCTTTGGAATGAGTTTGCCGGTGGGCAGGGTGTCATAAATTATGGAATCTATGGTGACGACGTTAAAAGTGCCATCGGGGTTTCGGGAGTCTTTGGTGTAAACATTTCCACGATAATAGTTGAAGTCGTTATAATCATCTTCCACAATGGGTCTGTAAACATCGGCTACCCATTCTGCCACATTGCCTGCCATATCATATAGCCCGTAGTCATTTGGGGGATAGCTTTTTACTTGGGCGGTAATATCGGCATTGTCATCGCTCCAACCGGCTATTCCACCGTAATCGCCATCTCCTTGTTTAAAGTTTGCCAATTGGTCGCCACGCGATTTACGTTTTCCGGAGCGAGTGTATTGTCCGTTCCAAGGATACTTTTTTCGCCCTTTGTGAATATTATATTCTCTAATTCCGTCGAGTCCCAAGGCAGCATATTCCCATTCAGCTTCAGTGGGTAGGCGGTACTCTGGAAGAAAGATCCCATCACGGCGCTGCATATATAAATCGGTATGTTTAGCGCCGAGAATTGTACTATCTTTTTTTAGTTCGACAAGGCGACTAGAACGTTTACCGCCATTTAAGATGGAATCATTACCTCCATATGCTAAGGTAGGGGCTTTGATATAGGTTTCTGTTGAAAATATTTCATTGGCCTTTACATTGTATCTAGCATTAAGTGCCGTAAAATCTGCATCTTCCAATAACTTTTCATTAACCCTGTCGGTACGCCATTTGCAAAAATTAAGCGCTTGTAACCAACTAACCCCCACCACTGGATATTCCGAAAAGGCGGGGTGGTGTAGATAATTTTTCACCATAGCTTCATTAAAACCGAGGGAGTTTCTCCAGACTAAGGTGTCTGGCACTGCACTGGAATAAATATGGCTATAATTCTCTTCATGGGGTGGGAATACCCGTTTTATCCAATCTAGGTATTCTGCATACATCAGATTAGTAACTTCGGCTTCATCAATATAAAAAGACATAACATGCTGCTGATTTGGGGTATTGTTCCAATCACCAATGGGATCATCCTGGATACGGCCCATCGTAAAAGTACCACCCTCAATAAAAACCAGGCCGGGGCCTGTTTCCTGCTCCTTGGTTTTTTTATTATAATCTTTTGCAAAACCGCCCATTCGGCCAATCATTTTCCAGCCTGTGGCACGGGAACTGTTTTTATAGTCCTCCTTTTTAGAACAGGAGACAGAAAGTAAGGTTAAAAAGAAAGCAAGAAGCAATCGGCTCATTAAACGGTTAGTTAGAAGTATCAAAAATATAATTATTCCCCATCCAACCAAATTCACAGTAGATAGATTTTAAGCAAAATAAGTAAATATGGGTTAGTTCTTACTTTTCTCAAATTCAGTTGAGAAAAGAAACACCAAAAAAAGCCCCTTCTCTTCAGCCTAGTTTATCTTGAGTCTATTGAAAGACTCAGTGCAGGCTTTAGAAAAAGCTTTTCATTGGTCTATTTAACTATAATGATGTAATTATAGTTCAGAATCTCCTTCTGCTAAAGGTTCGCTTGAGGTTGTGAGCCTCCAGGAATTAATACGCGTCGCGGCTGAACCAGATTCCATTTGTTGCCATAAGAAACTCAAAGGTTTTTCGGATCTAAGTACATCATACAGGTCGCGAAAATCATTTAATGGAATTAATATTTTAATTCCCCTACTAGAACGAACACCATTTTCATAATTGGGAATATGTGTTGGATCTTCAAAAAAATTCAATTCTGCCATGGTTACGCCATCCCCAAACCTTCCTGGATTTAAGTTCAACTTTATATAGCGTTGCCATGAGTGGCCAAAATCTCCTGATCCAGGAGAACTTCTACCAATATTCAATTGATAGGATCTAATTTCCGCAAAATATACTTGTGCCATACAATAGGCTTTAAATTAAGAACTTAAATATAAGAAATTACTAAATATATCTGCTATGGAAAGAAATCTAATCAGCCTTAGTATTCCAAAAACAAAAAAAGCCTCTCCACTTCAGCCTAGTTTATAGTTTATTGAAAGACCCTATGCAGGTTTAGGAAAAGCTTTTCTTCGGTAATCTCGATCTGGGATTTAACCACAGCCCAAAAAGCTAGGGCAACTAAGGCTACAAAGTGCAAGGACATACTAAGAAAAACCGTTAGGGTATGAGATTCCTAACGGTTTTGAAATTTAGGAGGTTTATAATTTCTTAAACCATCTTCTAATTGTGGAGAAATATGTGGTTGACACAGCTACAATTTTACGTAAGAGGAGGGTTGTAAAGAAACTTACTATTGCCCCTATAATCGCCAAGATACAGGTTGTGAAAAGTTGTTGGGAACCTATATTGGGGATGGTAGAAGCCAGAAAACCTCCAATGGTGCCGGCTATAAAGGGAATCTCCTTAGAGACCACCATTAGGCGCTTGTGGGGGCTCAGGCTCGTCACCCTGAACCGTTGCCTGACTTACAGCCGTGGCCACTGTGCCAGCGACCACTACGTAAGTAGCGGCTGAAAGCAGCCAGGCCGGAAGGGCTACGGGTGCCGCAAGGAGCGTACCGCCGGCAGTTGCCAGACCGAGGCCCACATTGCGCAGGGTTCGAAAAAACTTAGGAGTTGGACTTTTGTATCTGTTTAAGATATTCATACCGATTTGAATTAATGTTAAGGATTACTTTTTCATTTCTATCCCTAGCCTGATGGTATAGGGAGAGGAGTTTCTGTAGGGCCAGTTTAGAGTTGATACCCGTACCAATACCCGTTAGCAGGTTGACCGGGGCGATACAGCCACGCAGTTCGGTGATGGCATTGTTTGCGGGGTGGATCAGGATATAACTTCTGTTTGGCACGTCCAAGATTTCCAGGTGGTTGTGGAATTTGGTGGAGGTTCGGGACCTCAGTTCGTAGATGCCTTCCGGGATGCAGGAACTATTTTGTTTGTTCTCTTTCCATGGAAGCTCGATGGTAAAGCAGACGAAGTGTCCGTTAAAGGTGAGGGTACCATTGGTACCCCCACGCTTATACACCCTTGTTAGGACAAGTTCCATTTACTTACACCTTGTCAACATTTACCACATTCAGGGCGTTGAAGGCACCATTCTTTAGGGAATAGTACTCGCCATTTACCTCTTGGTAAAATTCGATACCCATAACGACTACTACCGGCAGGGTTGAATTGGGGTTTACCGAAGCGGTAAGGTTTGCCGCTGCTACAGCCGAGTTGTCGTATGGCAGGATACCCATGTGCATCTCACTGAAGGAAAAGGTTTTGTTTGGGAAATCCAACTCAGCGACGCCCATTGCCAATTTAAAGTGGGTAGTACCTGATGGAGCGCCAATTTGCTCAGTGGCGGTAAAGGCATCGACGGCAATGGTGGCATCGCCCGTAACCCGATCAAAACTTGGGATAAACTGGCCGAAGAAGGTGGTGCCCAGTTTTCCATTAATGTTAAAATCGAAGTCCTCGAGCATTGCCAGGTTGCCTTCCGAGAGGGTACGATTGCCACGGGAGTTTACGGCATCGGTTTTAATGATAGCCAGTAAGAGGGTGGTGAGCCTACTTACCACACGGCGGTCCTTAGCCTTTTGCATCAGGGAGCGCAGGGCGGTACGGATTAATTTACCCCCTTGGCCTGCCCGACCGAATTCGGAGTTGTTTTCACGGGTACGTGCGAAGGCAGCACTGTGAAGGATCTTGTCGCGGTCAACTCCTCCCTTAGCTCGGGCAAGGTGACCGTCTGCGGTTTTGTAAAAGGCGATATCATTGATAGTACCTTTTAATTTGATAATTCCAGCTTGTTTAGCCATAATAAAATAATTTAAAGTGAGCTGCAAAGATGGCTTTGGAGGCAGGTGATTGTTCACAAGGACGGAACAAGATGGGCGCGATTTATTTTGCGAAATTTCCAAAAGCCCTTTATATAAGGGGATACCAGATAAGATATTTCCCCATTTTTTTATGAGCAGTGATTTTTTATGGGTGATGGAGATTGGGAAAGAGTGAAAGGAAAGAAGAAGTGTGGTTTTATTTATAGAATTTTTAAATTCTTATAAAAGAGGTAAAACCTTAATAAAGCAAGGTTTAGACGGAAATATGGCGGAATGGATTATTGCCATTTTTCCCAAGCTGTTCCCAAGTAAATATGTAATACATTTAATTTTGTAGGAAAATATACCATTATTCTTACAATTTAATGACTTCGCTATGGCTTTGCTATAGCTTTGGCATAAGGAGGATTTTGAGTGCGCCAAAAGCTCCCAAATATAAATTGCCGGGAGCTCCTTCACCACATCATTAAATTTTAATGTCTATTGTTTCACGATTTTTTTAAAGAATAATTTTCTGTTGCTATCCAATACGCGCACCAAATATGTCCCCACAGCCAAGTTTGAAATATCTACCCTGGAAGTATCTTCCCAATCCAGTACCTTGGCGCCCGATAGCGTATAAAGGGTTACTCGGTTCACCCTTGAGTTTTTTAGACTGATATTCAATACCTTAGAGGCAGGGTTGGGATAAATGGCTATTTCCTTATCGCCATTTCCAAAATCTGGGATTCCGGCAACATTCAAATCTACTGTATATTCTACCAGACCAAGGTCAAAGGAACCGATGAAGGCTGTCACGGAATTTTCGCCAAACAGATAGGCGGAGGAACCCGAGCCTATACCCAACAATTGTTCATTATTGATGGACGCCCACGTTTCTCCTCCATCGGTAGAGTAATGGAGTGTAAATTCAGAAAATTCCGAACTGTATGTGGAAGCCATCATCGCCCCTTCCGTTTCGGTTGAAAAGGCTACATTAAAAACCAGGGAAGTGGTTTTTCGCATCCAGTTTTCAGCTCCATCCTCTGATATAAAAATGCCTTTTGAGCTTGCCAAGGCCATTCGGTTATTATCCAACGGATCTCTTTGCAGGTCAAAAATGAGGTCATTGGCACCCAAAACATCTAGGCCACTGCTATTGTTGGTCCAAGTGGCGCCACCATCCATCGAGGAATACACTTCTATACCAACCGGCATTATAATTTTTCCTGTAGCATCAATAAGTATTTCATGGATGTAATCAAGACTGGGTAAAGTGATATCGGTTACCGAAATATTGTTAATGTCGCTAAAATCTATTCTCTTTAACTGGGTTTCACTCGGTTCGAAGCCTCCGAAGGCTGCCAAAATAGTCTGGGGAGCATTTGGGAAGGTTGCTACGGCAGTCAGTCTATTGGCGAAAATCATCAACAATTCGCTTTCGGTAGCACCATTGTCGTTGCTCATTCTAAGGCTAGACCCCATAAAACTGGAGGAAAAGGTGTAAACACGATTTGGCGTAACCTTATCTGCATATTGCGTTTGGCCAGGAGTGTTTGAGAAAATATTCAAGGGTACAATATCATAAGGCGTATCGGTACCGGTATTGAGGTCGCGATGCACGTAGCCGAATTGAACGCCGTAATATAGATTGGCATTCGCACCATTTAAATACATATCTATATTTCCCGTACTAACAAAATAGGGGCTTTTGGACCAACTCAGGGTTTCGCCGCCATCGGAAGAGAATAAGGGAACATAGTTGGCACTGATAAAAATTTCCTCAGAATTTTGCGGATTGTAACTCGCCTGCAGCCCATAATAGTAACTCTGCGGGTCATCATCCGGATAAACAAAGTTTTCCCAAGTAATGCCCCCATCTTCCGAAATTGCAATTTCATTTTCTTCCAATACTATGATTTGTGAGGGGTTGTTCTCATTAAAACGTATTACATTGATGCAATCCAAAATTCCAGCTGTCCAAGTGATAGGAACAATATTAAAATTTTCGCCCCCATCAATGGATTTATACAGGTTTTCAACGGTACCTCCAAAACTGATGCCCGTACCCATCAGAACATGTTGATGGTTTGCCGGGTCAAAACTTATGGGATCCAAAATGATTCCAGGAAGTTTCTCTTCCCATGTCTGCCCCGCATCCTCAGACACAAAGAGACCCCCGTCCACCCCGGTACTGCCATTGCCACGGGTGAGAAAAATTTTATCGGGATTGTTTGGGCTTATGGCTACGTCGTTTAAGAATACGGTGTCATGGTCATTGGTGTAGTAGATCATATTCCAATTATTCCCTCCATCGGCCGTGTAAAAAGTCTTCCCCTCAGTACTCATTCCTACTGGAAAGTTGGTATCGACCAATAAGATATCGGTATCGCCGTCGTAAAAATCGTATGAAGTAACATAGGCGCTATCCATCTGGTTTGGCAATGGGAAGGATTTTACAATGGCCGCGGTGGCAATATCGTATATCCTTATTTCATTTAAACTGCTATTCGGCAAATATGCCGAAAAGGTGAGGGCCGTACCATCTGGCGAGAGTTTTAAATCGCGGATGCTCGCTCCCTGTCCAATGAAAAGGGAATATAAAATATCCCAGCTGGCGCCATTATCCTCAGAAACTACTATGTGGTTTCCAAGAGTTACGGCATACACCTTATTGGGTACGTTGGCATCATAGGTAACATCAAACAGCCGCCCGAAATCATCCGAACCCGTCACCTCAAACTGGGCGTATAGGGCAGATTGAAAAATAAATATTACAACAAAGAGAAGGGTAAATTTTTTCATATTTAAAAATTTTTAGTGGAACCCAATATTCAGGAATTATCTTCAATAGCCCTAAAAATTCATCCTAATTAGTGCGACGGCTTTTAGAAAAAGCGTGACATCCCCTATTAAAGTGTTGTAATATAAGGATATAAGGCAGCGCTATCTTCCAGTCCAATTTTATTGCTAATTCGCTCTTTCCGCTTGCGGGTGGCCTCGACGGTTATATTAAAGAGGGAGGCTATTTCCTTGGTAGTAAGATCCATATATAGATAACTTAGATATCGAATATCATTGGCCGTCAATTCGGGGTGGTTATTGCGAAGCTTTGTAAGCCACCCGTGGTTCACCTCTTCAAAATGGGTGAGAAAGCTTGCCCATTCCGAGTCGTTTTTGAGCAGTTTTTTAAGTTCCTTTATTTTAGTGGATAAAAATGCATTGCGCGCAACTTCAGATTGGTGGGTCAAGCTGTTGATAACCTCCTTTATCAATTCATTGCGCCCCGAAATTTGAAGGGCCTTTGCCGCTAACTTCCTATTTCTATTTTCTATTTCATTCTTTAGGCGTTCCTGCTCCAGCATAGCTACCGCCTCCTTGGCGTGCAATTGCTTTTCGAGCAGGAGGTTGTCACTTTCTTTTTTCTGAAGTTCCAATTCTATAAATTCCCTATTCTGTTGATGCAATCTTTTTCGCTGCTTATTTTTTATATAGCTGTTGTACAAGGCCCAGGCAATTAGCAAAATACACAAAAAGAAAATACCCAAAAGGCTGTATAGGGTTGTGCGTTCCTTTTGCCGCAGTTCCCGGCTCTGTTGCAATTCTCTTCTATAATCGGCAATTTCAAACTTTACCCGGTTGGTTTCAAACAATCGGCCATTTTTCAGTTGGTTTAGCGATTCGGTGAGGGAAATAATGGAATCCTTTGCTGTTAGGGCCTTATCGTATGCTCCATTTTTAATATATACCTCAGCCAATTGCCCATAAGCGCTTATTTGATGTTCAGGATTTACAGCAGCCTTTAGTGCAGCCTGTGCATATTCAATGGCCTGACTTATGTCTCCCATATCTGCCGCAATATTGGAAAGCAATACCAATATGGAAATCCGCTCTTCACTAAAGGCAATGGCATCCAATTCTGGCAGTATTTTTTCTGCCAGGGCTTTTGCAGCGGGGAGCTCTCCCCGTTTGTAATGGTTCTCGGCCAAGGCTATTTCTACCAAAATAGCCAGGGAAGGCTCCTCTTTCAGCATTTCCTTTGCCTCTGCCAAATAGGTAGCGGCCTGCTCTATTTTATCCTGTTGATTGGATACGATCCCAAGATTCACGGCATATAACCCAATTTTCACTTTTTCCTTATGTTCTTTGGCCAATACATAGGCCTTGGAGAAATACTCTTCTGCCTTTTGGAAGTCGCCTTCCTTACTATAGAGAATTGCAATGTTGTTAAGCACAATCATCTCTTCATTTCCATCCAAGTATTTTAAGGCTATGGTATAGGCCTCCAGATAGTTGTCCAGTGCCTCTCCGTAATCCAACATGGAATAATAATTGGCCCCTATGTTGTTGATAGCCAAAAACTGCTGCTTATGCCATTGGTTTTCTTCGGCAACCGTGCGTACTTTGGTCAATAATTCCAATGATCGGGAATATTCCTTATTACTTCTCGCATTTATTCCCTGCAGCAAAAGACTGTCCAATTCTGCTGTACTCTGGGCCAGCAAAAAAGGGCCGAAAAGGAGAAATAAGAATATAGAGATTACTTTCATAAACCTAAAAAGATTGTGAAGTTAACTTATATCCGAAAAAAGACATAATTATTGAATGGGAATTAGCAAAAAAACGATGCCGAAGTATGGAATGTGGTTCCGGATTATTTCCTTTTTTTGTAGGGAAAAAAGTGGTAATATTTGCTACATACAGTTGCTCATAATCCAATTAAGGACAACTGGCCCTCCCTAGATGAAATGAAAATGCGCCAATAAAGGATGGAAAACAAAACCCCTCAAGAAAATTCTTAAGGGGTAACAATCCTAGGAAAAAATTTCAATTTATTTTACAACAATCTTTTTCACTACCGTTTGACCGTTGTCCATTCCAATGTTCAAGAAATAGATTCCTCGTGCATATTGGGAAAGATCAAGTGTATGCTGCGTTGCGGCTATAACCTTTTTTTCCATAAGTACAGCTCCCAATTGGTTTACAAGGCTTAGGTTATTTATAGTACCACTTGCTTCTATAGTCAAGTTCCTACTGGTTGGGACGGGATATATGCGGAATTCCGCATTGTCCTGAAAGTCATTAAGGGCCAATAAGGGGTTTTTAAAAATATATGCGGAGCCTGCACGATCCACAGGGTCTCCTCCATTTGCATCCTCATCTTCCCACGGCGCGCCTACAATCAATTGATTTGAATCCATCTCGATATTCCATCCATAAAAATCCTCGGGGGCGAGGTCTAGACTTTCCACCTTTTGAATTTCGGCAAATGAACCCCCAGCCCTTTCATACACATAAACCTCTCCTTTCTCCACCCCATAAGGGTGAGGAGCGCTAACAATTAGATGATTGTCCTGAAGTAAACAATTCCACCCAAAATTAGCCTCAATGGAGGGCGTAGAAGCGGTGATTTTCTGGGTTTCTATCCAGTTGCCCGACCCGTCATCCTCAAAAATATAGGTTGCGCCCGCGCCCCCGGCGTGCCCGTAGGCACCTATTGCGATACTTGTATTGGATATAGCTACTGAAGTACCGAAATAAGCTTGCCCCATGGCGTCAGAGGCAGTTATTCGCTGCTGGTGCTCCCACACCCCACTGCTATTCCTTAGGTATATATGGGCTGCTCCCTTGGTATTGTCTTCCTCACTGGCGCCTATCACCATATAATCCCCATCTAAGGATACCCCTATTCCAAAAATATCATTTTGCTGTGGATTTGGACTCAATATTTTCTGGACCTCGCTCCAATTTCCGCCAGATTTTTCAAATACATACACGCTACCAGTCCATGAGGTTTCTCCTGGCGCCCCTACTACAATGGTAGCACCCTCCATATCGAGCGAAGTAGGGTTCATACCCATCTTTGCATCTGCGCTAAAATCGCTGGCTATAAGTTTAGTGTCATATTCCCAGGAAGAGCCATTGCGTTGATAAACATATAAGGCTCCAGCCCGTTCCAAGCCGGCAACGTCCGCCCTGCCCGCGGCAATAACCATAAGATCGTGGGTCAGTTTCGCCCCACCTCCGTATTCGGCCCCCATATTGGGATCCGGGGCAGTAAAACTTTGAAGGTAGGACCATTCGCCATTTGTATCTTTTTGATAGATATATGCCGCCCCCGAAGCAACATTCTCCCTGGACGTTCCAACTACAGCATAACTGTCGAGGATAGCCACCGAAGTGCCGTATTCTGCACGCGACTCACGATTTTCACTTACTATTTTAGCTTCTTGCGTAAATTGGGCAAAGCCTACGTTTCCCATACACATCAATCCAATGATGGTTAAGGGAATGGATTTGATTAAATCTTTCATATGTTCTTATTTTTAGGTTCTTATTTTTTTAATAATCGCTTGAAAAATGTCTGCTTGGCAGTCTCTATTTTTATTAAATAAACCCCACTATTCAATGAGGAGATGTCAATTTGTTCCATATTCTCCGATACTTCAATTACTAGCTGTCCTTTGATGTTATAAATTTTCACATCCTGGATTTGTAGGTCTGCAGCAGTAATCCATAAGTTAGTGCTGGCAGGGTTTGGGTAGATGGCAATAGCATCCTTTAATTGGGATTGGGCCACATCAAGGGTGCTCAAATCAATATTATAGCGCACCAACCCCGTATCAAAAGTTCCATAAAACACATCGGCATTATCTTCATAAAAACGTACTAGGGAACTACTTGAATTGATATACTCCAACGCCTCCCCGGAAATAACTTCCCAGTTTTGACCCGCATCGGTTGAATAAATAATTCTAGAATTGGCCCGCGGATATAAAAAGCCATCGGAGTAATGGTTACGAGCTACTATATGACCCGAGGTAATATTGGAAAAATCTACTTTGTCCACAAACTCCTCAAAAGTCCGCACCCAATTTTGTCCTTTATTTGTTGAAAGATAAATCCCCTTGGTGGTAGCTAAGAGATATTCGTTTGGGTCTAACGGATTTCTTTTGGCATCTAAAATCATATCCTGCCCCTCAACCAAGGTTTCCAGGCCGGAGGAGGTGTTTTCCCACGTAGCCCCTCCATCTGTAGAACTATAGACCGCGGTACCTTGGGTAATGGTTATCCTATCCGAATCCATTGGATCAATTATGATTCCATATAACAGATTGGTTGACGGCAGGTTTACTTCGGTTATAATGGGCGTGGAAACATCCGTAACGTCAACTTTATAGGCCATTTCTCCGAATGAAAACCAAATTAGGTCGGTATTGCTAGGATCGGTAGCCAGAGTATAAATGTTCAAGAACATCATACTGCTGTAAAGGGATATATAATTGGCGCCATGGTCCGTACTCATTTCCAATACTGAATTCATTCCAAAGCGACTGCTGTTAAAGATTCTTCCTTCCACTTCCGCATCGGCATACGGGAAGGTGGTTGCCCCAAAGGTATTGTTTAGGGGCCGCATGCGGTATCCAGTTTCGGAGTTGCTATCCAAGTCCTTATGGATAAACCCATTTCTGAGACCATAGTACAAATGATTCCCACCCGATTCAAAATGGGCGTCAATCCTACCCGTACTATTTACAAAACGATTGGAAAGTTTAGAAAGGGTAATCCCCCCGTCCAGCGAACGGAAGGGGTAAAAATCGGTTGTTATTATTACATCGTTGGCCTCAAAAGGATTGAAGGAAACAGACAATCCATAATAGTAATCCTCAGGATCGATAGCAGTATAAACTTGATGCTCCCAGGTAAGGCCATCGTCCTGCGTTACAATTATTTCATTTTCTTCCAATACCACAATATTGGCAGGGTTTGTAGGATTAAATTTAATAAAATTGATGTTGTCGTTGGACATACTAGTATAGGTTAACGGGACCACGTTCCAAGTGTCGCCACCATCTTGTGAGCGATAAAGATTCTCCTGGTGGGTACCATAGCCATAAAAAGTCCCTAAAAGAATATCATTGCTGTTGTCTGGGTTGAATGCTATAGCACTATAGGTATTTCCTGGAATTTTTTCGTCCCAGGTGGTACCGCCATCCTCACTGACAAACAGACCCCCCATGTCGCTCCCCGGCGAAACCCCTCTCATAAGAAATAGTTTGTCAGGGTTATTGGGAGAAATAGCCACATTGTTTATTGATATATCCCTGTAATCGGGACTAAAATAAATACTTCTCCAAGTGGCGCCGCCATCGAGAGTTAAAAACACTTCATTCGTAAACCCGAAATTTATAGTATAAGTAGTATGCAGAAGAGCAATATCGTTGTTAGGACTATAGATATCGTAACTCGCAATTAAAATATCGGATTCCTGTGGATTTGGAACATTATATTCCTTTTGCACCGTTCCATCGGTAAGGTTTAATACTACAACTTTATTATAGGCCGTACCTTCAGCCTTTACTATAAAACTCAGGCTTGCTGAGTTATTGATAAGGCGAAGGTCCCTTAAGGTGCAATACTGCACCATAGGATCGCTATAAAGAATCTGCCAAGTATCGCCACTATCGCTCGATTTAACAATATGGTTTCCCACTGTTCTGGCATATAGGGTGTTTTCCTGATTTGAATCAAATAAAATGTCGTAAAGCTGTCCGTAATCGTCATGGGCCTCAAAACTAAGCTGCGACATAGCCGAAGGTCCTACGGCAATAAGAAGGAACATAAAAAGAATAATGGTCTTTTTCATAAAAATGTATTTTGGTTATACCCGTAAAAATAGAAAGTTGCGAGAAGGACAGGCAGGAAACAGGCGTGACATTTTGTGACAGGGACCGTATAAATTTGTGACAGCCCCCTAGATTGTGGTAATATAAACGGCTAATGACTTCCCGTCACCAAGGTCAAGCTTTTTGGAAATTCGCTCCTTTCTTTTTCTACAGGATTGGGGCGTAATGTTTAAAAGAGATGCTATTTCATTATTTCCCAAATTCATGTAGAGATACATTATAAACCGCACATCCTGTTGGGTGAGGTTGGGATGCAAGGCCAAAAGCCGAGTAGAAAATCCAGGATTTACCTCCTCAAAATGACTGAAAAAACTGTCGAATTGGGGATTATTTTTAAGATGTTTGCTCAGGGCCTTTAGCTGCGAGAGCAATTCGGGTTGTGCCTTTACCTGTGCATTGGCGGAGAGGGTTTCTACAATTTCCTCAATCAATTCGTTGCGGCTGGAAAGATAGACCGCCTTTGAAGTAAGCTTTCTGTTTTTTAAGTCCAATTCATTTTTTAATCGCTGCTGCTCCAGTTTTATCCCGATTTCCCGTTCCCGTATTTGCTTTTCCGCCAGCAGACGTTTCGACTTTTCCTGCTCCAGTTCAAGTTCGGTAATTTTTTTTCTTTGCTTTTGTTTTGTAATATGGTTTCGAAATATCCAAAGGGCCAAAACAAAAAGCAGAAGTCCGAAAACCACAACGCTGTAGAAAAAGCGCCTTTCCTTTTGCAAAAGCAGTTGGCTTTCACTTAATTGATGGGCGTAATTCTGAATTTCAAACTTTATTTTATTGTTTTCATAGAGGGTAATGTTGCGTATTTTCTGCAGTGTGTCTCGGGCCATAATAACACTGTCCTTATAACGCAAGGCACTGTCATAATCCCGTAACGATATATAGGCCTTGGAAAGCGCCTCATAGACATCTTCCCTATTTTCCAACGATTTGGAGGCAGCCCTTGCTCGCCTTGCATATTGCAGGGCAAGTTGATAATTTTGTTGCCTCTCATAAATTTGGGCGATAAGTAGGAGAACGAATACCCTATTATCGGCGTGGGCATCACCCACCAACTGGGGGAGGAGGGTTAAAGCCCTTTCCCGAGCCTGGTCGTAATTCGATTTTATAAAAAGATTTTCCGCCAAGGCCATTTTGGCCATAATTTCTATTTCGGGCTGGTCCCTAACCAGAGGAAGCGCTTCCTGAATATATCTACTCGCATCCTCCGCCTTATTCATTTTATTGGAAACCAGCGCGAGATTTATGGCGTAATACCCATGCTTATTGCTGTTTATATCAGTGCTACTAAGCTCATATGCCTTTAAAAAATAATCTCTAGCCTTGGGCAAGTTTGACTCTTGAAAATAGAGAATGCCAATATTATTCAAGACAGTTAATTCGTCTTTAGTTTGGAGATGTTCTATAGCTATTTCATATGCTTTTAAATAGAATTCAAGGGCCTCTCCAAAATCGGACATAAGGTAGTAGTTGGAACCCGTATTGAGAACGGCGCGAAACTCCTGCTGGCTCCAATCATTCTTTTGGGCAATTGCGGTTGCTTCCAACAAAATCTCGAGCGACTGTACATGTTTTTTCTCAAACATAAGCGCAATCCCCTTTTCTATCATTGCATTGCATTCCGATTTACTTTCAACTTGGCCATAGCCAGCAGCACAAAATAAAATGAAAATAAGAAAGCATTTTTTAGTAATATCCATTGGAGAAAGCAAGGTTTTTTTTGAGAGGTGAAAATATAAGAATTCCATGACAACAATCCCGTTTAAAATGCTAAGTTTCCATAAAAATGAAAGGAAGAGGGAATGTAGTGCGCAGGTCTTGGAAGCCCTCCAGGAGTGCCCAGCGGCACGGAGAGGATGCCGTAATCCTTAGACTGAATAAATCAGGAACGATTTATATTATGGAATTAATGCAAGGTTTACGTAAGTGATTATAGCATATTTATTTCCAAGCACTTTTTTATACTATTCACATTTTTATAATAATTTGTGCCCTAATTAATATATGTGTTCCACTATTAAAAGTTTCCCCAATGAAGTCGCTACTAATTTTTTTATTTCTAATTATAAATGCACAAGAGGAAACACGACCCGAATGTGATATACTTATACAGCAAGCTATTGAAGCGATGCATCAAAATAAGCATGCCCAATCTCTGGAAATACTTACCAAGGTTCAGAAAATCGCCCAGGAAAAAGGTTGGCACAAAGAATTATTCTTGACGTTAAACAATATTGGAGCAAACTACTATAAACTTTCCGATTATGGGGAAGCCCTTGAAAATTACCTTCTGGCCTATGATATTGCCCTTAGTTATTTGGATACAACCCAGGAAATGGTCGTTCTCAATAATATCGGGATTCTCTTCTATCAAGAAAACAATCTTGCAGAGGCAGAAAAGTATTTTTTAAAAGCTTATACCCTTGCCCATAAAAACACCGACAGTTTTAAGATGGGTCTTTATGCCGTCAATTTAGGACTGGCACTCAATAGCGCAGGCCGACTCGAGGATGCAAGGGCGTATTTGCAGAAGGCGCTGCCGCTTCTTCAAAACCATCAAAATGTATTATTGCAGGGGCGATATGCATTAGCCGAAAATTATTATTTAAGTGATGAACGCAAAAACGCTAAGGAAGAATTATTGCGTTTAATACCTGAGTTGACCACTTTGGAATTTATAGAACAAAAAGCATCCGGACTGCTTTTACTATCCAAAATAGCGTTAAGCGAAGCGAATATAAAAAAAGCAGAAGAGTTTGCCGCCTTGGCACAAAGTTCCAATAATAGTTTGGACACGCAAATAAATATATTCCAACATCTTTCAAATCTTAATTATAGGGAAAAAAAGTACGAATTGGCCAATAAATACAAAGATACGGTCATAATTCTCAAGGATAGTCTATACCATCTAAAGAGCAGTAGCCAGTTTGAGGCAAACCGTGTAAAGTTCGCCATGAGGAATTATGAAATTGAAATGATAGAGAAAACCAAAAATTATGAAGCAGAACGTAAAATGCTCTATGCTTCATTCAGTGCAATTGTATTTATAATTCTAGTGATTGTTTGGACCTGGAGAAATGCCCACATTAGAGATAAGCAAAAAAAGATAATTGCTGAAAGAAATCAAAAAATTAAAATGCTGGAACTGGAAAGTGAACTGGAAGCAAAAAACAGGGCATTGGCGGTTAAGGCATTAAATATGTCCAATAGAAATGAAGTATTGCAGGAAGTGGTACAGAACATCAAAGAGCAAGTAGATTTATCAAACAAACCTGAAGTCAGAAAATATGTGGCCATTTTGAACAAACAAATCAAAAAGGATAAAACCAAAGATGATTTTCTTATACATTTTGAAGAAACCAATCACGGTTTTTTGAGCTCGCTGCGGGAAAAACACGAAAATCTCAATGTGAATGATATACGTTTTTTATCCTATTTGTACATGAATCTATCCATCAAGGAAATTTCATCGCTGTTGAATATTACCCCAGATGCCTGCAGAAAAAGAAAAGAGCGTATCGCAAAAAAAATGGGGCTTCAAGAAACGGCCGAACTATTTCCGTATCTCTCCCATATCTAAATATCTGGTTGTCCCATTATTTATTTTCCCATGTCCTATTAATTCGTGTGGTCTTCTATGTGAAATTCAATTTGATTTTACACTTTAGCGCTGCAATTAATTTTATAACCAGTACACCATGAAAAATCTTTTTACTCTCTTTTTAGTTTTACCGCTGTTTTTTAATGCCACTATCCCCATATATGCCCAATTGGATTTTGTGGGGTCTGAAGATTATGGTAGGATATTTAATATTACGTACCATCCTACTGTGGAAAATAGACTATTTGCCACTTCTATGAATAACCACATTTTACGGTCGGAAGATAACGGAGAGACTTGGCATGTATTATTCTCGATGCGATATCAGGACGCCAATGAATTTCAAAACCTGAGAATGACAAATAATAATATGGCATTGAGTTTCGTAAAATACAATCGCGACTCGGCTGACAACAGTATCCTCATTTTAGATCTGAGCACAAATGCTATAATCAAAGAAATAGAGATTCCCAATAGTGCCAATGTAAAATATATCCAGTCATACGCTATCTATCCCCAAAATCCCGACATTATATTAATGAATGCCGTTCTTGAATTTGGCACCGATGAAATAACCTATTATACCACGGATGGTGGCCAAACCTGGGATCAAGTTTATTCTAAAAGTGACTATGATGGGGTCTCTCTAAATAATATTGCAATTAATCCACAGAATCCCCAACATCTTATATTAACCAGAGGGTTTGGGCCAAATGGGGTAGAAGGGGGTTTATTGACTTCCACAGATGCCGGTCAAACTTGGACCCTGAAGTTGGAAAATATTATTTTACACCCCATAGCTTTCAACCCCTTCAATATTGACGAAATATATGTAGCCACAGGAATAAGCTTTGGCAACAGCCCAGAAAACCTTTATCGTTCATACGACGGGGGAGAAACCTGGAATGCGATTCCTTTAACCTGGACGGAAGGAAGCTTAAACAATATCAATGTAATAGCGTTTAATCCTATTACAGAAGGTCATATCATTGTACTGGAAGAGAATGAAATAGTTGTTTCGAATGATAACGGAACAAGTTGGGAACATTATGTTTATGAGCCCATCGATGTCCATACTTACTATTCAGGATGGAATCTTTCCTTTAATCCATTTAATGAGGAGGAAGTTTTTATCAATAGTGATTACTTTCCAATGTTTTCTGAGGATGGTGGGGCTACTATAACGTGGAAAAAAAATAAGTATTTTAGATCAACCGGCTCAATAGGTCTATTTGCGCAGAGCGATATGCACTTATATTACGGAGTGCAATATGGCTTTGTACATCGGAATCTCGCCACCCAGACCGAAGAAGCATTTGATCTTGTTCCCTTGGATGCCTATACCCAAGGCGATGCCCCTGCTTTGTTTGTAGATACGACCACTGAGGGGCGAGTCTTTACTTTTAGTAGCGGTTGGTTTGGAGCAGACCTAGAAGTTAGTAATGACCATGGACAAAATAAATTTCAAATCTACAATACTTATATGAACTATGTGGATGCCTTAAAAGTGGATCCACATACCCCAAATGAAGTTTGGTATTCCCTATCCAATAATATGGGAGAAATTGAATTTTGGAAAGCCGATATAAGCGATCCAAACAATATTACCAATACTGCCATCACAGTTCCAGAAACGGGTTTGATAAAAGGTATATATTTTTATGAAAATGATGTGGATAAGGCACTAATCTCCATAGGAACAAATATTTATAAAACTGAAGACGGGGGGCTAAGTTGGGCAAATTCCAGCACGGGCTTGGAAGAACTGCTCCCCGGAACTGATTTAATTATCCATCTGGCTTCAAATCCTTTAAACGAAGACCAAGTAACACTTTCTACCAATCGAGGCATCTTCACATCCTTAAATGGGGGAGCAACCTGGTCTAAAATTTATGATGGCCTGGTCCATAAAACATTCCATTCAGAGTTTGTAGATGCGCATCTAGTGGGAATTGTATTTGATTCTGACGTTTCACAATTTACGATTGTTTATTCTCTGGATGGGGGACAAACATGGGAGGCTATTGCAAATGAAGAACTCTTACAGATTACCGCTGTTGACGCCACCGTAAAATTCGAGGAAGAAAGTGCCGAGGTTTATATAGGGAGTATAGATCTGGGATTAATAAAATATACCATCGACTTGCATGCTTTGGGAATGGGCAATAATCCCGCTGAGAAAACCACCGTGCAAGTTTATCCAAACCCTGTAACCCATACGCTTAATTTAAGAAATAAAAAGACTATAAAAGACGTAAGAATATACAGTACGGGTGGGCAACAACTCTTGAGTAAAAATATCAATGCTTTACAAACACAGCTAGACCTTTCCTTCCTAAACAATGGGATATACATACTTCAAGTGGAAGACAATATGGAAACCCACACAATTAAAATTATAAAAGAGTAGTTTTGTCGGTTTTAGATAGTTGCGTAACAGCTACAAAGTCTAGGGTTTTTTGAATTCTTTTATAAAATGAGGATGAAATAGCTAGCAGGATTTTGGGCTTGGAAGGTTTAAAAAGATTGGCTCTAGGTTGATGAATTTAAACCCTCACCAAGCCCAATCTCTATATAAAATGTTTAAGTTTTTCATTTATTAACCTTACCTGGTTTTCTAATATTCTTACTCATTCTGCCCTATACGTTTCGATTGAAAATCTTATAGGACAAAACCCAGCAGATATTCAAATTGCCAAATATTATCAGCAACCTAAGCCATATTCGCTACCACTTCATAGTAAGCCTCACTAAGCAATCTGACGGCAGTATCCATTTCCTGGGGGCTTAAATGGGCAAATCCCAATCGCAATGCAGTTAAATTGCGCTTTTGATAAAGACAAACGCTTGGCAGCACCAATCCCTTTTTCCTTGCTTTCCTTTGTAAATCCTTCAGTGGGAAGAAGTCGGGGAACCGAACCCAAAATGCCAACCCGGTGGGGGCAATTGTTAAAGCAATCCGGTGTTTAAAATACCTGTTCAGCAATTGTGCAAACAGTTCCTTTCTTTCCGCAATTATTTTTTTGGACTTTCTTTGATATCGATGGATGTCGCCTTGATGAATAATATCGCCCAAGGCCTTTTCCATTATCAGATCCGGTTTTCCGAAGACATTTAAATATTTGGCTCCCTCCCGCAACAAATCCGGCGGCGCAATTATAAAATTCATTTGAAAACCGGGGTGTAGGAAACTCCCGAAACCACCCAGGTAAATCACACGATGGCCCGCATTTAAACTGAATAAGGATTCCTTTTTATGCTTATCAAGGGAAAACTCAAAATCAGTATCATCTTCAATCACAATAAAATTATATCGTTCTGCCAAAGCCACCAACTTCTTTTTACGAGCTTCAGATAAACTGACGGTCGTGGGATATTGGCATCTTGAATTTATATAGACCAACCGTATCTCCTTGGGTTTATAATTATTTTGAATATAATCTATGTCCATTCCCTCTGCGTCCACGGGGATGGTCTTCATCTTGGCACCTGCCTGGTTAAAGATCATGTTCGGCAGGAAATAACTAAGTTCTTCTACCAAGACGATGTCGCCAGGATTTATCAGTAACCGTGATAAAATGGACAGTGCCCGTTCTATACCCGCTATGGGCAACAAAAAATTTCTGGAAAGGTGAAATTTTCTGGTCAGGTTTAGATAATTGCTCAATTGATCCCTAAAATAGGAAGTGTCGCCATGTGTATTCGCCGCTATGCCCCATCCATTTTTCCGCTTTAATACCGAGGCGTAAAAACGAACCAATTCCTCAGCCTTTATCACGCGATAATCCGGGGTTCCGGCCGTAAAAGAATAGGCTTCCAGATTGTTCTCCAAAGGAGTATCCAATATAAAATCCTTCCGGAAATCATATATAGCTTGCAGCGGAGGATGCTTAACTGCCCTCACGTTTTGGGTGGCGGCCAGCGCCTCAGGATTAGTTACAAAGGTACCAATGCCGGGAATCGTCTTTATCCACCCTTGCTCCTGCAGTTCCCATAAGGCCGCTACAATGGTTTTTCGGTGCACCTGTAGTTCTTCCGCTATTTTTCTACTGCCCGGAAGCCGGTCGTTGTTTTCAAGAATATTGCTTTTTACGGCATGGATAAACTGATAAACAAACTGCATATAGACCGGTTCCCTTTTTAGGCGATCTATTTTAATTAAGGATTCAAAATGTACTTTAACCGGACTACCCATTATTTCAATTGCGGACTACCAAAATTAATACTTTAATCCAAACCTTTGCGCCCAAATTTAGTTTGGTAACGTTTTAAAAATTTGTTTATGAAAAAAAGAACAACCCTCTTCGCTCTCCTAACTACAGTGTCTATAACCGCATGGGCACAACAAGAGGACACCCTTACGGACCCAAGTGTACCGCGCAGCGAGTTGGAGGAAATCGTTATTCAGGGCAACCGGCTGGAGACCCCATTCAGTAAAGTTACCCGGGACATTCAGCTTATCACCCAAAAGCAGCTTGAGGCCCTTCCCGCCAAATCGCTCAACGAGGTTTTGTCCTATATAAGCGGGGTGGATATCCGACAGCGGGGACCATTTGGAGCGCAGGCAGACATTTCTATCGACGGGGGAACTTCCGAGCAAACCTTAGTGCTTATTAACGGGGTAAAGATGCTTGACGCCCAGTCTGCACATAATATGATGAACATCCCCTTGCCCTTAAGCGCCATAGACCATATTGAAGTGCTAAGAGGTGCCGCAGCCCGGGTGTATGGAATCAATGCACTTACTGGGGCCATAAATATAGTTACCAAAAAAGAAAGCCATTCCACCCTAATTGCAGATGTTAAAACAGGCAGTTCCTTTAAGAGTAAGGAAGAGGGCGACGGGTCGGGGATTTACGCGGGAGGATCGGTTGAGGCTACAGCAATCCTTGGATCGGAAAAACAAAGCCAGCTTCTGGCACTTGGCCAAAGCAATTATAATGGCCAGCGCTACAATTCGGCAGCCCAGATTACCAAGCTTTTTTATGATGGAAACTATCACTTCAACACTAACAACAGCCTACAGGCTATGGCGGGCTACGCGCGTAGCCTATTTGGAGCTAACGGCTTCTACGCTGCACCCCACGATTTGAATTCGGAAGAATTGGTTGAATCCTCAGTATTCTCTCTTTCCTCAAAACACAGCTTTGGCAAGCTTACCATTTCACCAAGAATAAGTAACCGTTATGGCGAAGACGATTACCGTTTTTATAAAGACGATCTGAGCAAAGGCCGATCCCTACATTACACCAACGCGCTGATGCTGGAATTAAATAGTAGGCTTGTTACAAAAATCGGAACCATCGGTTTGGGTGTGGAGTCCAGATTGGAAACCATCAATAGTTCGAATATTGGAAAACACAATCGCAACAATCACGGCGCCTATGGGGAATTGAGTAGCCGGCTGGGAGAGAAAATTAGGGGCACAATTGGCCTTTATGCCAATTACAACACAGATTACGGGGTGCAGGTGTACCCAGGAATGGATTTGGCATATCTTATCAATGCCCATTGGAGGTTTTCTACAAGCATTGGCTCGGGACAGCGGATTCCCTCCTTTACCGATCTATATTTAGAGCAACGCCCCGGGAATGTGGGCAATGAGTTTCTCCAGCCAGAAAACGCCTGGAGCTATGAAGGCAATATCCAGTACAGAAAGGGAAACAGCAGTATTAAAGCAGGTTATTTTTATCGCAGCATTTCCGATTTTATTGATTGGGTAAGGGCCAATCCCTCCGACCCTTATTCCCCAACCAATTTCGGAAAAAACAAAGTGCACGGCCTATATGTAAGAGTGCAACAGGAGTTTCAGCTGAACGGCACGCAATCTTTCGGTTATACGGCTAGCTATAATTATTTGCACCCCCGTCTGGAGACCTCAGCGCAAACCCAATCCAAATACACCTTAGAATCCTTAAAGCATCAGTTTGTTGCAGGTCTGTATTACCGGAAGCACGATTTTTCATTAAACGTTTTAAATAGGCTGCTTAAGCGTGAACTTGCCAGCGCCTATAACGTATTGGATATTCGTATAAATTACCAATGGCAAGATTTTCTGTTATACTCAGAGATAACCAATCTATTTAACACTTCTTACAATGAAGCGGGCGCCGTACCTATGCCTGCCAGATGGTTGGCACTGGGACTAAAATATGAGTGGACGAATATAAACATTTGATATCTTTCTTCCAGATAGGGGAAGGAGGTTTTGCCTTAGTCTTTCAAAACCCGTTCGGGTTGCATTGGCTATCCATCCACCTCGATTATCCGATTGTGGAGGCTGGTCTTTAGGAAGTCGAGAAGTTTGGACTGATTGGATTTCCGCATTCGTATTTCTAGAAAAATTCTATAGTAATCGCCCACCTCTACATTAAACAATTGTTCCAGGGCGGTTGCAAGGTCTTTGATCCCCACATTGCCGTTATTGATTAGGCCCGAGGCCTGCAGGGCATAGACCAGCTCCACCAGATCTACCTTTTGGCCCGTCCATCTTAAAAGACTTTTTTGGGCGGCTGCGCAATTCGATTGTATATACCGTTGCGATAAGTATTCAATTAGAGAAGTATGTGCTGTAAATTTGGCCGAGAGATAGTCCTGAGTGGTAGAAAATACGGGGTCGGAACAATAAGGCAAGCTGAGGCTTCCGGTTACGTAGGGACGACCGGGACGGCAAAAATACTCCCTATCCCGATCCTTCCGGCGGCATAGAAGGTATTGATGGAACTCTTTATACTCTATAAATATATGCCGTAGGGATCCTATGTTTTTAACCACATATTTACGTAGTGCTTTTTGGGAATGTTCGGGCTTTTGCATTTCAAATTCAAGGAGTTTGCTAAAAAAAATAAGTTTCCCGAAAACCTTGGGTTTTATTTCCTTAAAAAAACGACATTCCTCAGCGGTGTTTTCAAAACCGTGTTTTACTACTAAAACCCGTAATTCTTGGAGCCTCCTATAGCAAATTTGAAGGCAATCCTGTATGTCCAAAAATGAATAGAGGGGTGCATTTCCCCTTACGGTCAATTCTTTCTCCATAATTTCGACAATATGCAGGTAATACTTCATTTTAGATTTCATAAACCTGAATGGCAAGATTTGGAAAATAAAACTACTTATTATTTCGTGGCAATTTTAGGGGATTGCCTTACCATAAGTAAGGAGAAACCCAACTCGAGTTTGTAGGAATGATAGTAGTATGCAATCAAAAATATTTCTGGTTGTTTCGTCTATTATCCATAACTGCCTATCCTATCAAAAACCAATTAGGTGAAGATACTGTTCCGCTATGGGAAGTGGTGGAAGTAAAACCTCCAGACCAACCTATTGAGCTAGCACATTATCTACACCATTACAACCCACAAGTTTTTCTTGTGGATTTGGAGTTGGACTTAATTCCTGTAGCCGAGACTATTAACAACAATGTTATGTGGGTTGGGATTACCAACAGTTATCGAAAAGCATATAGGGCCTTAAAAGACGGATTCTTTGATGTACTTATAAAACCACTGTCCATAGCAGCCATTACAACAGTATTGGGCGAAATTAGGCAGAAGTTGCTGGCGCAGGACAAACCAATAACTATAAGTTGCCGCAAGGAAATTCGATATTTACGTTCTGGCTCCATTTGGTATATTAAGGCCGACAATAATTATGTAATCGTACATTTAAATGACGGGGAGCAATTTACCGTTTTCAATTCCCTTTCGTATTTTGAGGAGATATTGAGGTTTCCATTTGTGCGTATCCATAAAAGTTATATTGTCAATGCCATCCACATCTACCGAATTCACTACACCAAGAAATTTCTTAAGTTGAAGGGATGCGAGCAATTTATTCCTTACACTACTTCGTATGCACACCAATTGGAAATTATCCATACCCTAAAGGGCAGTAACATAATGTAATCATACCCTAATAAAGTCGCTTTTCACCCTTGAAATTATACATTTCACAAAGTAAGCCAGCTCCAATAAAAGTAGTTCTAATAGCTCCCTTTATTTTTATGATAAGGAAGTGGCTCTCCTGCCTGAATATCAGGTTTTTCAAGGTGCACCATTGAATATACCCCATCAGGGCGATGGGCAGAACATTTATTCAATACCCTTAAATTTTCTTATCATGAAATTCAAGATTTTAGTACTCACCCTACTTTTAGGGGTAGGCTTGAATGCCTGTACCCCCACCGATCTTGTCGATCAGGTTCAAAACAGCGACCATAGCCCTATGGCTACGGGCGATGATTTAAGCCTAAGACCAGACAACGATAAAGATTGATTAGGTTGCAGTTAAACGAAAAGTCTTTCCTAAAAGGAAAGGCTTTTCTTACATTTGAATAGCTCCAATCTACACCGCCATGAAATCTTTCGTTTTAAAAAACCTACTGCTTTCCGGAAGTTTGTTTTGTATCGCTTTTAGTAGCTGCAACGGGAATTTGGACTCCTCCGCTTCAAATATTACAACCATAGATTCGCTCCTTCAGAAAGCGAGAGAAACAAACGTCCCTGCAGCAATGCACCAGGCCTTTGAAGAAGTAAAAACCTTACAGAACGATAGCGTTAAAATGAACTACTACACACACATAGCATATTTGCTCGCAAATTCAACGGACAGCACCTTTTTTAAGCAAGTAAATGAAGAAGCCCTATTGCTTGCGAGGAAACTGGGCGACACCCTCCATATGGGAGAGGGCTATTGGCATTATGGAATTCATTATATGCAATGGCAGGATTATGGACAGAGCTATCTACATTATGAAAAGGCGCTACAGCATTTTCGGCACAGCAAACCGTATTATGCGGCGAAAATGCTTTATAATATGGCTTTGATAAAGACCCATATTAAGGATTATACCGGAAGTGAAGTTTTGGTTTATAAGGCGATTTCACAGCTCCTTCCCCTAAAAAAATATAAGCAGCTCTATTTATGCCATAACCTACTTGGGGCAATCCACGAAAACTTGGAAGAATATAATATGGCGCTTGACCACTATAAGCAGGCTATGGTCTATTTGGAGCGCCACGGGGATGGCGGTATTTACCTTTTGGATCTCCAGAACAACTTGGGAGTATTATTCCAAAAAATGGGAAATCAGGAACCGGCCATAGCCTTATTCAACACTGCCTTAAAAGCAGACGAATACTTAAGGGAAGATCCTGCCTTACATGCCCGCATTATAGACAACAGAGCGTATAGTTATTTTTTAAAAGAAGCAAATTATGATGTGGTTACAGATTACTGCCGCGCCCTTAATTTACGCGACAGCATTAAAAACAGGGCGGGTATTGTTATGAGCCATATTCATTTGGCAGAATACTATCTGCAAGAGGGTGACAGTGCGCAAGCGGTACACCACGCTAGCTGGGCCCTCCAATTGGGACAGGAATTGGAGCTGAACCGGGACGCCCTAACCGCCCTACAACTTTTGGCCAGAGCCGATAGCAAAAAAAGGGAGGACTATTTAAGCCAACATATTGCCTTAAATAAAATCCTTACCCGTGCCGAACGGGTCGTACGCGATAAATTTACCCGTATAGAATACGAAACAGCCAGTTATATAGAGGATAATAAACGCTTGGCACGGGATAAGGCAGTTATTGCCGCCGGTGCAGGAGCCGTGGTGATAATTTTATTGTTGCTCTTTACAAATTTCAGGGCACGCGCTAAAAACAAAGCCCTTGCTTTTGAAAGCGAGCAACAAAAGGCAAATGAAAAAATCTATCTTCTCACCTTAAAGCAGCAAGAAAATCTGGTGAGAGGAAGGCTCGAGGAACGTCGAAGGATTTCGGAAGACCTTCATGACAGCATTTTGGCGCGGCTGTTCGGAATACGGATCAACTGGGCATTTTTAAATATAGATGGCGAGTCAGCTGCCATTATCAAACACCGTGAATATTTAGGGGAACTCCAAAAGATTGAAAAGGAAATACGCGATATATCGCACGACTTGCGCAATGAACTCTATATAAGCGAAAACCAATATATCCAAAATTTAAGGGCCTTGGTAAAAAAATGGGAAAAACAAGGTAAGTTTTCAGCCGAGCTGAAAATTGTGGAAGAAGCTACCTGGGAACGAACCAACAGTTATTTAAAAACCAATATTTACAAAATAATGGAAGAGGCGCTGCACAATATAGTACAGCATGCAAGAGCCAATAAAGTAAAATTGGTACTAAAGGCCAACAAGCAGGTTTTAAGTCTGTATATAGAAGATGATGGTATTGGATATACCAAACGTTTTGCGGAAACCGGCATTGGAATAAAAAACATTAAATCGCGTACCAAAAAAATGGGGGGCACATGTGTTATTGAGGGAATACCCGGCGAAGGGACAAAAATATATATAAGTGTACCCATAAAATACTGATTATGGAAGCAAAAGAATACAATACCCTAATTATTGACGATCATCCATTGATAATAGAAGCCTTTCGAAATGCACTCCTGCATATCGCAAAAACCACGGAGGAATTGGAGTTTTCTATTACGGAGGCTACCAGTTGCGATACGGCCCAACATATTATGGAAAGATACAATCCGCATAAAACCTTGGATTTGGTTTTTTTGGATATAAAATTACCCCCTTCCCCCACCCTAGGAATGCTTTCGGGAGAGGATTTGGGGCTGGAAATACGCGAAAAGCATCCGCAAGCCAAAATTGTAGTGGCCACTACCTTTAATGACAATTACAGAATACAGAATATTTTTAGGAATATCAATCCCGAGGGGTTTGTAATAAAAAGTGATATAGATACCGAAACCTTGGTGGCAGCTCTTATGGAGGTACTGCTGGACCCGCCCTATTACAGCAAAACGGTACTGCAGGCCATTCGTAAATATATAAGCCACGACTACTTGTTGGACAAATGGGACAGACATCTACTTTATGAGCTTTCGCAAGGCACAAAGATGAAAGAGCTACCAGAACTAATGCCCTTTTCATTGGGTGCACTGGAAAAACGCAAACGGCAGTTAAAAATAGTTTTTGATGTAGAAGATGGGGAAGACAAACAATTATTACAAAAAGCTAGAATGTATGGGTTTATTTGAGGCTGTTGTGGGTTCTCGGTTGTCTGTTGTGAATACTGAATACTGAATACTAAATACTGAATACTGAAGTTTATAATCCCGGAAATGGAAATTATATTTCGTCTTACATCTTATGTCTTATGTCTTTCGTCTTTAGGTTATAAGCTAAGTACTTAAGTCGTTAATATCGAAAAGTAAAAAAGGAGTCGGATGGTGAATAGTTGAATTTGTGAATATGTGAATCCGCAAGTGGTTGGTGGTTGGTAGTTGAAAGAGATAGTATCTGTAAAAAGAGAGGGCAAGAATACTATAAAGATCTTGCCCTCACACATATTAACTAACAATTAATATATCAATTTAACATCCATTAAACCAATTTATCAATGCTTTATGAACTTTTTATTACTTGTGCCTATTTCAGTTTCGATAGAAAGGAAATAGACGCCGGTATTTAAGTTTGTTATATTCAATTTCGTAGCTTGTGAATTCGGCTGGAATGATTCCATCAATCTTCCTTGAAGATCATAAATTCGAATATTCTTAATGATGGCAGCAGATTGAATATTCACCAATCCATCGGTTGGATTAGGGAACAGTACAATGTTTGAACTGTCGTGCTCTTCTACACCTAATATTCTGAATGAAGTTATTGCCTCATTGGTTTCTACCGGGAAATTATAATCGAAATAAATATTGGCCTGGGCTTCCACATTATCCGTGAAGGTCAATTCACTATTCGTTTTCATTTTTAAAAGTATATTCCCATGGCCCCCTGAGTCCAACTGGATATCTTGAAAATAAAACTGGGCTAGATTATCTTGTACAATTATTTCAGCTGGATGGGAAATATTAAGGATTTGAAGACTTAAAGGATCAAATTCGTCAGGGTCTATTTCCATAGTTAGTACCACATTCTGGGCAGGAGCCGTCCCCGTGTTTTCAAAATTAATAACATAGTGAAGATAGTCTCCAATATAATCTGTAGGCACCTCTTCTCCTTGCAAGCAGATAATATTATTGGGATCGAAGGATCCAACCACAGTTTGGTTAAGTGTAAATGTATTATCGTCTGGCATTTCATCGCCCGCAATGGGATTTACCTGTGCGGCAAGCGTCAAAACATCACCAATATTTACGGGGGGCGTGTCCGTAGGTGCGTTTACATCAAGAACGATTGATACGGTTACCGTTTCGTAGGGTTGCAGGTCCATAAAATTAAAGGTCATCATGCCTGCTCCCTGTGTATCCGGTGTTGTACTAGAAGAAACAAAATCCATCTTGTCTTCGGGATAATTGAAGGTTACATCTCCAGAAGCGGTTTGGTTTCCCTTATTTTTGTATGTCAGCCAGTAGGTTGCCGCAAACCCCGGTCTTGCAGCTATAATTGGGGTAACTACAACTTCAAGGTCTTGGTGCACGCCTGTTGCCTCCACACAAAAATCCTGGGTCACGGTGCTGTTGTCAATTACGGGAATCGGCACGTCTGCCGAAGCGGGACTCACGCTAAAGTAACTTGGGTTTTCTAACGACGGTAGTAAGGTATAAAGACCTGGTTGTGCCACATACACATTATAAACCCCGGCAGAATTGCTATACGCTATGGCGTTGGTTGGTATGGAATTATAATTTATATTAAAACGGGCGTAGGAGATTGGACTATCGCCTGAATCGCAACCGTCGCCCTCATCGTCAAATTTTGTTATCCCTGTAATAGTATTGATATCACCGCCCGGAGGGAAGGTACAGAAAGAATTTACTGGATAATCGGTTCCCGCGAATTGCTGTATTTCGGTAACCTGAAATTCGTCGGCACATACATATTGCAGGCTTGGATTGTTTGCGGACAACCAATTTTCCATCCAGCTACCGGGATCCATGTTTGAGCTTTCATCGCTACCGTTTTTAAGAAAGACGGTTTCCATCAACGGATTGTTCACACATCTGAAATACGTTAAATTGCTATTGTTGCTTACGTCCAACGAAGTAACGGAACTGCTTTGAATCAAAAAAGTTTCCAGCAGGGTGCAGGCGGTAACATCTACAAAGGCTAAAGGTCCCACGCCAGGAGGAATGGCAGCTTGAATTTCAACAGAAATTAAATTTAGGTTGCTAGAGAAATCAATGGTCGCCACTTGGTTCGGGTCACTCTGAAAACTTTCTAAATTTTCAAAGGCTTCAATTCCAGTGATATTTACAATATTGGATGACTGCAGGGATATGGAAGTTGTAGCAAGTGCCTCGGAAACTTGTATTTCACCATCGCTATTGGTATCGACTCCATCATTGATCAATTCATTTTTAAAGCTGGAATCAGGAATGTTTACAATTTGCGCACTGGCAAGACCAGAAGCTAATAAAAGGAGAAGTAGTATTTTTTTCATAATTGGTTATTTGATATAAAAGTAATCATGTCTTTTGGTAATTTCTTGGGCGAATGAGTATAGGTGGGGTTTCATTTAGAATTCGCTACATGGCTTTTAAAATATTTTGCAAGCGTTCCCTTTTTCGTTGTGAGATAGGCAAATGGCTGCCGTCTTCCATTACCAGATAGCCTCCGTCTTTTTTAATGTAAGACCTTAAATAATTAAGGTTGATTAAATGCGATTGATGGATGCGCTCAAAATTGTGCTGTGCCAATAGCTCCTCGTATTCCTTTAAAGTTTTGGAAATCAATATGGGTTTATGATCCTTAATATAAAACTTGGTATAATTATCTTCACTTTCGCAACGAATAATGTCACTTATGTCAAATAGATGTATGCCGTCTTGAGTCGATAGCGCAATGCGTTTAAAATTATCTACGTTTTTCCGGATGTTCTCAAGTAATAAATCTATATGGGAATAGTCATTTTTATTTGTGAGCACTTTTTCAATTTTTTCAATCACTTTTTGCAGTTCTTCGGGATCTACAGGTTTTAGCAAAAAATCCAAGGCACTAAACCTAAAAGCCTTGATAGCGTATTGTTCGTGGGCAGTAATAAATACTATGTTGGAGTTTATGGCCTTGCTTTTTTCGGCTACTTTTTCCAATATATCGAACCCGGTACCGTCGTTCAGCTGTATATCAAGAAAAACAACCTGTGGCTGTAATCGGTCTATTGTCTCCACTCCAGTCGCTACGCTATCTGCCTCACCAATAATTTTAATTTTCGGGGCAAAGCGGGCGAGAAGCTTTTTCATTCCCTCCCTTAAATTTTTATCGTCGTCAATTAAAACTGCTTTAATCATAAATTCCTTGAAATCTTTTCAATTAATGGCCGCTATACTGTAAAGGCAATTTCAACACTATTTTTGTTCCGGTGACTGTATTGCCGTTTATTAGTTCCTCAATTGCTATACTGGCCTCCTTATTTGTAGCTTCAGAAATCATCTCCAATCTTTTTTTAATGATACCCAAGGCCATAGACTTATGCGCCAAAACCAAATTCTCCTTATTTTTAATAGATTGGTTGATCCCTACCCCATCATCCACAATAGTACAATGTAAGGATTTACCCGCAACCGAAAAAGCTATGGAAATATTACCTTTTTCCTTTTTTGGAATTACCCCGTGAATGATTGAATTTTCGATGAAGGGTTGAATCAATAAAGGCGGAATCGCTACATCGTCCTCTATGTTTGGGTCTTTGGCGATGTTGAAAGTAAATTTATCATTAAACCGAAGTTGCTCAAGCTCCAAATAATTTTGAAGGCTTTCAATCTCCTTATCGATTGGAATAAGCGACTCCTTTGAATATTCCAATGTCAAGCGCATCAGTTTTGAAAATTTTGACAGGTATTTAATGGCGCTATCCGTGCCGTTCTGAACTATAAAACTTGAGATAGAGCCCAAACAATTGAATACAAAATGGGGATTCATTTGTAGGTGTAAAGCCTTTTGCTCATACTCTGCCAATTCCTTTTGAAGGGTTAGGTTTTTTTTAAGTTGTTGGCGGTTGTATATCAAAAAGCCGATGCCGAAAAGCAAAAGTACAATTAGGGAACCAAAGAGTAGTTTTAAGGTATTGCTTTTTGCCTCCTCCTTTATCAAGAGCTCGCGTTTTTGGTTTTCTTCCTTTTGGAGGAGCTCTTTTTTCTCAAACTCATAGTTCATGGCAGCTTCCACTGCCTTTTGAATGTTATTTTTTTTATAGAGACTGTCCTTTGCATTACTATACTTTTTAAAGTGAAACAAGGCCTGCTCGGTCTTTCCCAAATTGTCGTAGCTATCGCTCAAAAGGTTTTCCGCCGCTGCCCTTTGTTCCAATACGTCTGTTTCATACGCTAAATTTAAGGCACTTTTTGCCGCTTGCTGGCCCTTTGTATGCTCCCCTTGTGCGTTATAAAATTCAGCCAGTAAAAGATAGGTATCAGCTAATCCAAACTTATCGTGTATGGATTCAAAGGCACTTATGGCCTTTTGCCAATTTTCCAATGCCATTTGGGGGTAATTACGAGAATTGTAATACGCACCTACGTTGTTATACCACTCCCCTAAAGCCCGAGTATTAGGGTGTAAATCCAAACTACTTTTGGCTGCAGTATAATACTGAAAAGCCTCATCAAGCTTTTCCGCCTTGAAGTAAATATTTGCAATATTGGTTTGGGTAATAGCGGTATTCGGTGCATTCAGCACTTTTTGGATTTCCAAGGCCTTAAGGAAAAACTCCAATGCCTTTTGATTTTGGTTTTGGGATTTGTAAACAACCCCCATATTATTATAAATTTTGGCTGCCTGCCCCTTATCGTCCAGCATTTCGTAGGCTTTCGCTGCTTTTAAATAATATTGAAGAGCCTTGGCATAATTGCTCTGTTCTGACAAGACAATACCCATGCTACCATAGGTTCTGGCCAAGCCTTTTGCAATATCGGCAGAAGTTTGAGGATATTTTGGAAGGTCTTCAAAAAGGGATTTCCCCCAGACAAAATGGTCCATTGCCTTTTGGTAATCGCCCAAAATAATATGGGCCGTACCTATATTCAGATAAGCATGCCCCATTTCAATTTTCAGTTGTTCCTCTTTCGATAACTCCAAAGCCTTAATAGCAAATTCGAGCATCTTGTTGGGATCGCTGTATTTAAACTGTTCGGAAATTGCGTTGTAAAGTTTTACCCTTTGCAGACTGTTTTGGGTAGTATTCAGTTCATTTTGAAGACTATCAATTATTCTATCTTGGGCCAAAAGACCTGTACTATTTAACAATAGTATAATTACAATACCCAATAATCGCATACTCGAAAGTTTAAACAACGAAAGTATACGAAACTAAATAATTTCCTTTATATGAATTAGCATACAGCAATTTTCACTTAGAATTTGATTGTGTTTAAGGTTTATTCGTTTTAAAATACCCTATTTATATAATTGTTCAATTACATCCAAAACTAGATAGAACATGAACTTTTCTGGAATGAAATATTTTTAAGAGAAATTATTATTGGGTTGTCTGTTGTGGGTTGATGGTGAGTAGTGAGTATTGAATCCGCAAATGGTCCTCGGTTGTGGGTTGATGGTGAGTAGTGAAGCGTGAAGCGGTTGTCTGTTCTCGGTTGTGGGTTGTGGGTTGTGGGTTTGTAGAGTCGGTCAGTGTAGACTTTATGACTTGGGGGAGAAAACAAATATAATGTTAGAAAAAAACTAAAAGCCAACAAACAATGCGGAAACAAACTCTAGATCCCATTAATTAAATTTAAGGACAAATATATTTCCTAATCATATATGTGGTAATCGGCTTAAGGGTTTTACCAGTCTCTGGATGTAACCCATAACTAGTGAAATATTGAAGTATACCCTCCTTATTTTTACCATACCATATTTGAACCTCTCCATCCTTTCGAAAATATTGGGTACTACAATTAGCAATAATTCTTTTAAAGTTTTCAATGCGCTCTTCCTTATAAAATTTTAAAGTACCCTCATTCAATTTTTTGGAATCGAAGGGAACCTCAACATAATGGGTATCCTGCCACTCCATCCAACGTTGTCTAGTGATATAGAAATAACTTCCTATTCCTAAAGCAAAAAGAAATATTACAATCAGCGTTACTTTATTTTTATTTAAAAATCCCACAGAACTCTGTAATTGGGTAGTAGGTGAGATCACAGGAATTTCTTTTTCTTTATTAATTGGATTTTTGGCCAAATACTCCTTGAAATCGGTACAGTTCAAATAATTTGCGAGTGCCAATACTACCTCCTCTTGAGGAATATTGACTTTTTCGCAGTCAGGATTTATGGCACTATTATAAAAATCACGTAATCTTCTCTCACTATAGCTAAAAGATTTGGAAACTATGATGGACAACTCCTCCGCACATCGAGTCTTTGATGGAGAAGAAACCCCCTCTTGTTCCAATTCTTTTCGCACTTTTCCGAAAGCATCCAACAGTAATTTTTTATGCATAAAGTCTGTATTTGAACCTATTAAAATTACAAAAAATTGTGTGGAAAATATTCGGAAATAATTTTCCAGAAGCTTTCCAAAACCTTTCCATCCACTTTCCAAGCTTTCCAAACCATTCTTTCTTCATTTGCTTCAGTATTGCAATGCCACCTTGGGTGTAACAGGGTTTACAAAACATTTCAATACTACTACTGGAGCTGCAGTGTAATGTAACTGGCCATTTTGAGAAGTAACCTTATGCATTACTTCTGCGCTCCACACTTCTCAAGCTTGAAAGGCTTAGCCTTTCCCTTATCGTGTTGCTGAAAAACAATCTGGGCAAGTATCTGGACGGCCACACTAGTATCAACTTTTAATCATAACAAAATGAAAAAAATAATTTTAGTTTTACTAACGGTTTTCCTCAATTTGGGTCTTTTTTCCTGTACCCCACAAGCCATTTCCGAGGAAGTAAAGAGTACACAAGCCTGTTGTGGCGATGATGGTCATATACCACCGCCACCGCCACCGCCTGTTGGAGGAAATGGTGGTGGATAAATATCTGCCAATTTGTTAGTACTTTAGAGGAATGAAAAACAAAATATTTTCATTCCTCTTTTTTTGGCTATCACTGAGCCTACTTCTCTGTCCAGTATCTTCACTATGCCAACAAAAATATGACAGCACCGCCCACTATTATAAACTAATACTTAATCCAAATTCAAGTGATGATCTTCCGAATGCAATTAATTTTTATACGGAAAAAAAAGAAAAGGATAATCTAAGAAAAGATACTTTAAATCTTTTACATGATTTAAGAATGATTGCCCTTGCGGAATATAGCATCGGAAATTTATATGATAGTGAAGCGGCGGCAGCAGAAGCTCTTTCACTCCTTGATAGTTACCGGAAGAATGGTACCCTAAAGCAAGAAAGAATAGGAATATTAAATCATTTAGGAATAATTTACAGAAGCACTAAAAATTATAAAAAAGCCATTGTGGTTTACGATGACCTTTTAGAACTACACCCTAGTACTAAAGATAGTATTACAATTATCAATAATAAGGGAAATATTTATAAAGATCAGCAAAAATACAGTGAGGCACTTCATCAATATAGCCAATTGCTAAAACATAATACATACATCAAGGATTCGCTCCAGTTAGCTCTCGTACTCGACAATCTTGGTTTTGTACAATCAAAAGTCGGAGATTCGGAGGCTCTTCCCAACCTTGAAAAAGCCCTACAGATCCGTGAAAGTTATAACGAATTGGATAAAACCTATTCTAGCTACAAAAACCTTACTCACTATTATTTTGACCGGAACGACCGTTCTCAAGCACTGAATTTTGCCAACAAGGCCTACCAAACTGCCCAAACTCTTAACAGTATTACTTATCTACAGGATGCTCTTTCTCTTTTTGTAATCATGGATGAAAACCCAAAAATAATCGCTTTTAAAAAAATCACTGATAGTATAACCAATGAGAAACAAGTCGCCCAAAATAAAAATGCTCTTCTAAAGTATAATGTCGATAAGGAACGAAAAAACACCTTGGCAGCACAATTGCTTCAGCAAAAGGAGAAAGGACAAAAAATGCTTTTTATGATTCTCGGTATTTCCATATTTCTATTGGCTGTTTTGGTTATACTTCTTTTAAGGGCAAGACATAAAAAGGATAAAATAATACAAGTGCACAAAACCGAGGCACGCATATCAAAAAAAGTCCATGATGAAGTAGCAAACGACGTGTACCAGCTTATGGCCAAATTACAAGGAAAATATAGAGATGACGAAACAATAATGGATGCTCTTGAGACTATCTATAACAAAACACGCGACATCTCTAAAGAAAATAGTGCTATTGAAATAGAAGCCGACTTCAACGAACAGCTCAACGATCTCCTATTAAGTTATCAAACTGATACAACAGCAATCTCTACCCGTAATTTAGCTAGCCTTGATTGGAAAATTGTGCCCACCATTAAAAAAGAAACTGTGTATAGGGTGCTGCAGGAATTGATGACTAATATGAAAAAGCACAGCGGTGCGACTGCGGTACTGCTTAACTTTAGGCAACAGGGCAAGCATATAAGCATTGCATATAGCGATAATGGCAAAGGTTGCACCCTAAAAAACAAGAATGGACTACAAAATGCGGAAAACCGTATTCAAGCAATTAAGGGAACTATTATTTTTGAATCTGAACCCGGAAATGGGTTTCGATCAAAAATTAGTATATGAGTATGTTTAAAAAAGTATTGGTATCAGATGACCTGGAGTGCATCAACGAAGGAGTTGTTTCTGTTCTGCACGGAATGAATATAGAACACATTACGCAAGTTGCATATTGCGATGATGCGTTTCTTCAAATTGAAAAGGCGATGTTAGTCAAGGAACCTTTTGATCTTTTAATAACAGATCTCTCGTTTGTAGCGGACCATCGTAGCCAAAAGTACCCTTCTGGCGAAACATTAATTCGAGCACTGAAGGAAAAGTACCCAGGCTTAAAAATAATTGCCTATTCCGTAGAGGACAACCTGCAAAAAGTACGAAACATTGTACTGCAGTGCAATGCCGATGCCTATGTTTGTAAAGGACGGTATGGCCTAAAACAATTGGCCCAGGCCATTGAGGATGTGTATGGAGGGAAACAATATCTCTCCCCCCAAGTAGCTAATGCCATTCAAAAAAAGATGGCGATTGAAATTAGCGACTACGACATAGAAATTCTAAAGCTACTCTCGCAGGGCTTTATACAAAAAGAAATTAGTTTCAATTTTACAAAAAACAAAATCCAGCCTGCCAGCGTAAGTTCCATCGAAAAAAAGATCAGTAAGCTTTGCGATCATTTTAAGGCCCGAAATACCACCCAATTGGTGGCTATAGTAAAGGATATCGGGTTAATTTAAGTAGGTGGCATGAATCGTGTATGTTTATGTCCTTGATATAGGTTGATCGCTTTTGCCTTTCTCCTCCACTCAGGACGGTGTTCACTTTGACTTCGCTCAGGGAACGCCATCTGGATTATAACACCCCCCTAGCCCTCCCTAGTCAAGCTCGGGACAGGCTCTTCAAAGGGGGGAGTGTTTCCGATTTATGAAGTTGTTGATAAAGTATAACATTATCCGTCCAAAGACGAGCTGTGGAATTTGGTCTGCTATGCTAAGGGGACAAGCTAGGTAGAAAGCTACCAGTGCAGGAAATAGGTTTGGGGAGGGTTTCTTTTAACATCCCCCCTTGCCCCCCTTCAAAGGGGGGAGGGTTTCCGATTTATGAAGTTGTTGATAAAGTAAAACATTATCCGTCCAAAGACGAGCTGTGGAATTTAGTCTACTATGCTTAGGGGACAAGCTAGGTAGAAACCTAGCAGTGCAGGAAATAGGTTTGGGGAGGGTTTCTTTTAACATCCCCCCTTGCCCCCCCTTCAAAGGGGGAGTGTTTCCGATTTAGGAGGGTTTTTTTAATGGTCATTCATTTTGTCTTGATGCGAAATGAGGTTTTCCATTTTTTTTAATAGGTTATGGATTTCCGTAAAATACCCACTACCCCCTTCCATACCTTTGACCTAATGATAGCCTAATATATATGGGTAGGGAGAATATATAGGTGATTTTTTATCCCTTACGGAAAACCGTAAGGGATTTTTATTTCGGTAAAGTAAGTTTGGAAAAACTACAAATATTTAAATGATGGAATACAAAGTTATCCCTTTTACCGCACACGTAGATCACAAAACTGGGTCACCACACCACGTGTCTATGCAATTGGAAAAAATTATAAACCAACAAGCTGAAGAAGGTTGGACGTATCTACAATTGGAAACTGTTACAAATACAGTTCCAACGGATGCAGGTTGTTTTGGTTTTGGCGCAAAACCTGGGTTTACCGTGTTGAGCAATATGTTAGTTTTCAAAAAATGATCAGGCACATTTTATTACTCTCCATTAAATGTTATTGGTTTATTATTCCAAAACACAAAAGGAGAAAGTGTCTCTTTAAGTTGTCCTGCTCAAACTATGTCTATAACCATACAAAAGAAGAAGGTTTAAAAGCCGGACTGCGTGCGCTGAATTACAGAGTTAACAATTGCAATCCTCATTTCCAAATAATTGATTTGGGGAACGAAAAAATAGTTATAACCAAAAAACATAAAGTAATTCCAGAAAAAGAACTGAGTGGATTTATTTTAAAAAATTATTGACTTTACGGTTTTCCGTAAAATATCCTTAAAAAGAGGCTTTAAGTTTGAAACAATATTTAATTAAATCAAAAAAAAATGAAAGCAAAAACTAGGATACTTCTTCTTATGATTCTAACAACATTAGGGTCATGCAGTTTGCAACGTGGTTACGTAAAACTTACTGGTAAAGATCAAAAAGAAATAATTACCACTGATGAGATAAAAAAATATATGAAGGCAAATCCCAAACCTAGTATTGTTTTAAAAGCACCAACTTCGGAAGACAAATCAACGCAGTCAGACCAAAACTCCTATCTATACAATGCAATTGAAAAGCAATTATTATTGGAAGGATTCGATGTTAAAGATCGTGGTTTATTTAATGAGGTTATAGGAAAGTCAAAAGATATTAATTATTCTGAAATTAAAAAATTAACTGGAACAGATTTAATATTAGAACTAGTTCGATTAGATACAGAAGTACCATACAATACCAATATTTATTTCCAAAAAGATGGAAAGGAAGCAATTGCAAAGGAGAATAACTTTTTATTAAATGGAGCAACAATTGAATTTAAAATTACAGTAATCGATGGCAACAAGCATGGTGGAAGCTATCTTTTCAATTATGTTCCCTGTGTAGAAAAAACTGATGATTGCTCTTGTAGTGTAGCCTATAAGAAAAGTTTAGACCGCGTTTATCCTAGATTAAGTTTCTGTAAAGGTGAAAGAAGACCAAGTACAAAAGGTTATGAAACAATTCCAGAAGATAAGCTTGAAAAATTTGTAAGGGAATATGTGAGTATTATGGCAGCTGCTATACGTTCTTAAGAAATCCAATAAAATAAAATATCAAAATGGAACTACACAACCAACTTAAAGCTTTAGCTGATAAAATACATCAACTAAAGGATAAAATAGAAACGGAAGAATCTACCAAACATGCCTTTGTACTGCCTTTTATTAATATTCTGGGGTATGATACATTCAATCCAACTGAAGTTGTACCAGAATTTACAGCGGACCTTGGACTTAAAAAAGGCGAAAAAGTAGATTATGCAATATTCCAGAACGGTAACCCTATCCTGATTGTAGAATGCAAAAATTGGAGAGAGGATCTAAACGTACATAATTCACAATTGTTCCGTTATTTCCACGTAACAAAAACCCGCTTTTCATTGCTTACAAATGGAATTGAATACCGGTTTTACACAGATTTGGAAGAGCCCAATAAAATGGACGAAAAACCATTTTTAGAGTTTAATATTACTACGGTAAAGGAAAATATGGTAAATGAAATAGCCAAATTCCACAAATCAAATTTCGATGTAGACTCTATTGTGGACAATGCCAGCTCCCTTAAATATACAAGGGAAATCAAAAGATTAATATCAGAAGAGCTTATCATTCCCTCACATGATTTTGTGAGGCTCTTTGCGAATAAAGCATATTCTGGCAGGCTCACCGAACGCGTGATGGAAGAGTTTAAAGAGCTTGTTCAAAAGGCCTTCAACCAAACCATCAGTGAAAAAGTTAATGATCGTTTAAATGCGGCTATTAACAAGGAAGCAGAAAAACAGCAAGAAGATAATGTTGAAACCCAAGAACCGGAAAGCAAAATAATAACTACTGAAGAGGAAATGGAAGGCTTTCGAATTGTAGTGGCAATACTGAGAAGAAAACTGCCAGTAAGCAGAATAATTCACCGTGACACCCAATCTTATTTCGGAATCCTATTGGATGACAACAATCGTAAGCCCTTATGCAGACTTCATTTAAATGGAGGTAATAAATACTTGGGAGTTTTTGATGATAAGAAAAATGAAACCCGTGAACCAATTCAATCAATAGAAGACATCTATAAATTTGAGGATGCACTTTTGAAAACGGTTGATAATTATTTATAATAGTTGAAATAAATACCATCTTACGGTTTTCCGTAAAACTTTCCTTTTTAAGTGCCTTAAGTTTGAATATTAATCAAAAAATCTATCAATATGGCATATCCAAAATTTGTTATCAAAAAAAGTAGTAACGATAAGTATTATTTCAATTTACACGCTGTGAACTCACAGATTATTGCTACTAGTGAAATGTATGAAACCAAAGTTGGTTGTAAAAATGGAATACAGTCGGTTAAGTCTAATGCGCCAAATGCCGAAATTGATGACCAATCCTAGAATGAAGAGATAAAAAATTTTATAAGGTCTTATATTTTAAAAATCAATATGGGCTTTCGATATCAAAAACGGATAAACCTAGGTAAAGGCTTTGACCTCAATATCAGCAAATCTGGTGTAAGCCCGAGTTTTAGAACCAAAAGAGGCAGCTTAAGTTCCAAGGGGTATTCCATTCGCTCCGGTATTCCTGGATTGACGTACCGAAAAACCTTTAGTAAGGTCAAAAATAGTGGATGCTTGGTAGTAGGGGTTTTATTAATTAGCACGGCAATTTTTGTTTCACTTCTAATTAGCAACTAATGGGCAACAAACGATGAAAAATCTCTTCAATTGGCTATATGCTTTTCTAATGATTTCATATCGCCAAATTATTTATAGAATCACTAATAGAAAGATGGTAGCTAGCAATGTGTATGTTGATGCTCCAATAGGTATTATTGGTCAACCCAATAAAATAACTTGGGATGTGCAAAACATTCTTTACGCTAAAGTGATATATAGAAGTAAAAAGAGGATAATTACTCAAAACGCCTTTCATTTCACCAATGATTTAAGCACTCAAAATGTCGAAATAATCTTTTATGGCATAAAGGAAAAGACTGTTAAAAAAATTGAACTTTATTTTATAAAGGTTCAAAAAACCCCTCCCCCAGAGCCCATATTTAAAAAGGAATACAGACTGAATTTAAAATCAGAATTCAAATCCAAAAATGTTTTTCCTTCCTTAAAACCCTCCTTTTCGCTTAAGCCTTCCACCTCAAGAATCAAAAACAATATTCCAGAAATAGCAAATTTAAAAATTGAAATTCCACCCTTGGATATATCAGAATTAACAGAAGAAATACTCAAAGTAGAAAAAGAAAAAAATCTTAATACACTAACCAAAACCATCAAAGATGAAAAGAGATTATTACCACAGTCCGACCCCAGACCGTATCATGAAGTTATTATGGAAAGCCGCTGGTTCGGATAGCTACATACTACAAAGGTCTACCTATTCCGATCAGGTTAAATATGCATGTTTGGGCGGGGTGGTAGTCGCCACGGGATTTATGGCCGCCCTTGCTGGCGGTTATGCCATGTACACCATTTTTGAACCCAATGGTTCCGTACTTGAAACAGAGACTCACTGGCCAACCGCTATTAAAGCCATTATCTTCGGTATTATTTGGGGATTGATAATTTTCAATATTGACCGTTTTATTGTCGCTGCCAGTGGTGTGGGCGATGGAACCGAAAAAATAACCTGGGGTGAATTGGGAGGGGCCATCCCCCGCTTGTGTATGGGAATTATAATCGCTATAACCATATCCAAGCCTGTCGAGATTCGAATGTTTAAAAGTGAAATAGATGCGGCACTATATGAAGAGCAACAGAAGCTTCAGAAGGATTATGAGATAAATACGCGCGCAAATTATGCGGAACGTTTCGCTGCCCTTGACACACAGCTTGAGGCTATTGAAAAAAAACGTTACGAAATACTTGATAAACTAACAGAGGCAGAAACAAATTATACCAATGAAGTACAAGGAAAAAATGCTGCAGGGAGAGGCGAAGGGGAAATTGCTAGAGCATTAAAAGTCTTTGTTATAAAATATCAAAATGAATTAGAGCAATTTGATACAAAAAACTCCAGTGAGTTATCAAAATTTAAAAATCAAAGAGAGACACTCGCGAAAGAACTCGATGCAGAATTAAAGAAAAACCAGACAGTAGCAGCCGGTCTTGACGGACTTTTGGAGCGTATAAAATTGGCTCATGAACTCGCAGGTTTTTGGATTTCATTATTTATTACGCTGTTATTCATGGCAATAGAATTGACTCCAATTTTCTTTAAGATGATGCTTACCAAAGGACCGTATAATTATATGAAGGATAATGTAAGGGAGCTATTGCTAGCAGAACAGGGGATAGAAATCCATTACGATTACTACCAGGACAAAAAGGGCCAAGAGCGTATTAAGGTAGAACACCACCAAGCCCAAAAATTAATACACGAGAAAAAGCAGCTTTTGGTAGCGCAACAAAAACTCAATGAAAATATTATTGATAAATGGGTACAAAAGGAAATCGACAAACTGGATACGAATCTTGAAGATTATATCACTACCTCTAAATCTTGATAACATGCAACTAACGCTTTGGAAAATGGCCTGTGAGGATTATCAAATTTTGTATCAGGCCAGTAAAAAAACCCGAAGGGTCTTCACCTTTTCGGGTGTGGTGATGGGCATAAATTATATTATCTCACTATTGGGATTGTATCAGTTTTTTGAAATCATATTTGTAGACATTTTTATCGCCCTGTTGTTGGGCGCATTTGTGACCATCGTTTTTATGAATATCTACAAGCTTTGCCTAACCACATTAAACAAGAATGAAAAAACATTTAGTTTAAGTTACTTGGCTTCCTTATTAGGTCGATTAATTTTTGTGGGGTTTATAGGGTTATTGATTATAAAGGGTTTTGAATCGTTTTTAATTTTTACAGTCTTTGAAAAATTGACATTAGCGGATTATGAAGGAAAAATACTTCTCAGTTTACGTACCATTCATTCTAAATTTCCTTGGATCTGGATGGTAACCATTACATTATTAACCCTATTTATACTACCCTTTTTCATTAAAGTTAGTATTAAAGCTGGAAGCATCTATATTCAGGAAAAGAAAACTGTTGAAAAGAATTTAATTCTCGAAGACTATAAAAGGTTTAAAAAGAGGTATGCTACTATTTTTCAAAGGGATTATAACTTATCGATTGAAATTAAGGAACACTATTTAGACCCTCCATTCAATACCATTCCCCTTATTGTTACCCAAAATCTTGGTACTACTGAAGATTTTATAAAGTTTTTAAATTCTGAAGAAGCTAGTTGAAATACGGAAAGAACGTATAAAAAACGTATACATCAAAGGTGACTTTGTGGGGCAATATACTGGCTCCCAAGATCGACTTAAAGCTTTATTTCAAACTGAATTTCTGTATAACGATCTAAAAATAGATTGGGGAGAATTGCGCAATTTCGTCCAAATTTCTGAGGAGGAGTTTTATTCGGTAGAAACAGATCGTATTGCGGAACAGTCTTGTTTAAAAAACATTAAAGCCTATCCATCGATAAAAAGTCAAGATTTTGATGGGTATAACCTTGCCCTTTCAGAGGTGCGAGCCTCAAATGTTCAAATTGTACGAGCGCCCCAGCAGGACCTACAACCTTTTCTGGGTGATATTCGGTTTACTCTTTACGGTAAAATTAATAGTACTGAATTTTATACTGATTTCCTTGAAATTGAAGATAAGAAGAAAGCTGTATTTTCTCCTTTGCTGGATGACTACCCTTCAGAATATGAAGTAAGGGAGGATCCCCCCACCTCCCTACCTCCTTCAAACTCAGGTTGTCTTTCTGGATGTTTTTCAACCATTGGCATGGTGTTCGCAATTATACCATTGATTGGATTATTGCTATTTTTCCTAAGTATTGGTTGGATCCCTACGCTATTGATACTTGCCATACTAGGCTTAATCTGGTTACTAAACAGGTTTCCAGCTCTCGGAAATTATGTGGGAAGAAATTTAGGTTGCCTCCCGCGAATATTTACAGGTATATTTTCAGTTGGTTTCTTTTTATTAATTGGTTGGGCATTGCTTTCCATGATTATGAAAGGATGCGGAAATGGATCCTCCAACGGCACATTTCAACCTCCCACTCCAGTGGTGGAAGAAACGGAAAATCTTCAAAAAGAAAAGATAATCAAAACAAAAAATGATGAATTTTCAGATAATTACGATGAGCCAGAAGCGGTTTATGACACCTTAAATTCAGAAAAAAACGAACCCATTTTTGATACCTTAATAATAAACAACAGAGTATGGAAGAATTATCAGGGCAACATACACAGAATGGATATTGTGCTATCAAAAAGAGATATACGTATTAGCAGAAACAACAGAAACCAAAACTATCTGAACAATGGCTATAGTGGACTATACCAAGATTTATCCATTTTTAACGATGCGTTGTTGGAAAGGGTATATGGTAGCTTAGATTCTTTAAGATTGGCTAATAAAATGGATGAAAAAACATTCGCCGAAGCAATTGTAAGTATGATTCAGGATATCCCATATAAACTTATTCTTGAAACAGATTGTGCGCAAGGCGCACAACAATCACGCTTTGTAATGGAATACCTTAGCCAGTGTTCTGAACCCTGTTGCCTTGGTAATACTAAATTCGGGCTGCAAGCACCGACTGAGTTTTTAGGGAACCTGTATGGTGATTGTGACACAAGAACATTATGTTTATATACTATCCTAAAACATTTTGATTACGACGTCGGAATCATTAATAGCAAACAGTTGTCCCATAGCATGCTTGCAATTAATTTACCATACGAAGGAGTATATAAATCTTATAACAACAAGAGATACTTTTTGTGGGAAACAACAAATGCCGGTTTTGTGCCAGGTTATGTACCGCCCGATTATAATAATATGAATTTATGGGAAATGGAATTAACTTCTAAATAACTAACTATGAAAACCTCAATCCTTGAAATTACAATTGCTCTGCTTTTTAGTGTCCTAATTTATATTTTGTACTTAAAATTTGCGATACTCAGGATTTATAAGAAATACGATTTTGAAATTACGAATATCGCAGCTACGATTTATACAACAACTCTGAGTGTAGTATTTATTCTAATATATACCACTTTGCCCCAATCCATTCTTAACGCATACGGGATTGTTGAAATGAACTCGATAAACGATATATCATTATGGAAGTCATTTGCTCCTTTATTAGGCCAGTATCTTTTAATATTGGTTGTTGTATATTTAATCCTTTTATTTATTAGTCGCTATATATTCAAATTATTCATTGATAAAGAAGGTATATATAGTAGCATTTTAGATGATGAAAGGGCAAAAGTTATTTTCTTTTCAGTGATAATTATTTCCATTTCAATAATTACAAGGTATTTTGTGGAGCAAATTGCACAACAAATGATTCCCCTAAGCAATACAATCTTTTAAAATTTGAAGAATATAATTTTATTTTTTTTATTCCTTCTTTCCCTAAATACCAATAGCCAAACCCTAACAGGCAAAGTAATTGGGATAATGGATGGCGACACCTTTAAACTCCTAACCCAGGATTCAACAATAGTTAAAGTACGTTTAGCAAATATAGACTGTCCTGAAAAAAAGCAGCCATTTTCCCAGAAGGCCAAGGATTTTACTTCCAAGGCCATTTTTGGCAAAACAGTATGCATAGATGTGCTAAAAAAAGATAAGTATAGGCGCAGTATTGCCATTGTATTTTATAATGATTCCTTAAATTTAAACAATCAACTGTTGACTAATGTTTTAGCCTGGCATTATACAAAATACTCAAAGGATATAGAACTTCAAAAAATGGAAGATATGGCGCGGAAAAGTAAAATAGGCCTTTGGCAAGAAGCAAACGCAATTCCACCTTGGGAATGGCGGGATTATAAAAAGAAAAAAATAAAACAATGAAATTTCTCCAACTCCTCATATTCCTTGTTTTCTTAGGCTGCGCCCAAAACAGTCCCGCCCAAACAGTTTATACCACCAAAACAGGCGAGAAATACCATACGGCAAATTGCCGCTATCTTAAACACTCCAAAAAAGAAATCATTTTGGAGCAAGCTATAAATTTTGGATACCAAGCATGCTCGGTCTGCAAACCTGGTTCAAATCCAGAGCAGATTCAAAGTTTGGTATCAGAATCCGACCAAAACACCACATCCCAAGAAACCGTTTCACATAAAACTACCGCTACCCAATGCACCGGAAAGACCAAGGCGGGAAAGCGGTGTAAGCGCATGACAAAAAATGCGTCGGGACGGTGCTATCAGCATTAAGATGTTAAAGGCCAATAGGAAAATTACGTGGTGAAAATATAGGACTTAAATTTCATAGCTTATCCGTTCTAATTACTCCTCCAACTCCTTCAATATCTTCTGCACATCTTCCTCAGTAGTGGTCAACTTTGACTTGCAGATTTTTATCAGGACAGAAGCGCGTTTTACCTTTGCTGAAAGCGCATCGACAGATATTTCACCAAGCTCAATTTCATTCACAATTTCCTGCAGCTCCTCAAAAGCCGCTGTATAAGTTATTTCCTCACTCATCACTTATTTCTTGTTTAGATTTTACAATACTGATTATAACCCCATCAAAAATCCGGGTCTCCAATTCATCCCCAGCAGTTACGCCCGCAATGCTCGCCACAGCTTTTCCATTTAAAGTTGTTATGCTATAGCCCCGTTTTAAAACATTTTTGGGATGCAAGGTTTCCATATCCCGTTCAAGGGAGATAAACTTTTGTTTGGATGTATTTAAATGATACACACTTACCCGTTTTAAGTCCGTTTCCAACTGTTCTACCCTTCGCTGCTCTTCCCGTAGTTCCTGCCCTCCCCCACGCAACAGTAATCCATTGAAGGCCTCCAGCACTTGCAGTTCGTTCTTAAAGCGAAATACACTTTGCTGTTGCAGGCGGAGATTGTATTGGCGCATACGATGCTTGTGATCACTCACCAAACTACGCGTTCCCGTCCGAAACAACCTTACGGTATTTTCGAACGCAGCCTTTGTATCCTGCAGCAAACGTAACGACATATCCCCTACTTGTCGCTCGGCCTCTTTCACCGGCACTGAGAAATTATGGAATTTCTGTATCAAAAACTCGGCTAGCTTTGTGGGCGTAATGGCATTGTAAAAGGAAACCATCTCAGTTACCGTTTCGTTTGCCGTATGCCCTATTCCAGTCAACACCGGCAACGGGAATTCCGCTATGGCTTTTGAAAGCACATAATGGTTAAAACTGGAAAGCCCTATATCGCCACCGCCACCGCGGATTATAGCCACTGCATCAAAATGGTGCTGCACTTTTTTTATGCGGTCCAACTGCTTGGTTATTTCCGTTACGGCCTTATCCCCCTGCAATATAGAAGGAAACAATAAATAGAAAAAACTATATTTCCATGTATTCCCGGTCAATACACTTAAAAAGTCCTCATACCCTTTGCTCGTTTCTACGGAAATTACGGCAATCCGCTGCGGCACCAACGCCAGTTTTCGGGTTTTGTTTAGTTTAAATACGCCTTCCTCCTGCAGCTTTTTAATTGTTTCCTGCTTCTCCTTTTCCAGATCGCCCAATGTAAAGCTTGGGTCAATATCCAGTATCTGTAGAGACAAACCGTGTACCGAATGAAAATGTATCCTGGCCAAAAACAATATTTTAATGCCGTCCTGTAACGGTTCTTTTAAAACCTTCAAAAAACGCTTGTTGATATTCTCATAATCAGCACGCCACAGGTTGGCACGAAGCTGCGCTATTACCTTCCCATCCTGTTTCTCCACCAAATCAGGATAACAATGACCTGAATGCTGATACAAATTCAGCTTGTTCATCTCTGCCTTGATCCAATAGGATTGCTGGTACCGCTTTGCAATAGCATTTTCGATACTTCGCGTTACCTGATATAACGAAAACACCTGCCGGGTATCTTTGGGTTCTGACACTTGATTTATTTATTGGTTCCAACTCTTAAAGTTAGAAATAAATTTTTAGCGTAAAATGAGAATAAAAAAATGGTGTATTTGCTTATTACCTCTTATGATTTCATATCTTCTATTGCATCCATTAAATCATATTCATGTACCAAACAAATTTGGTGGCCTGCCTTTCTCATTTCCAAGGCCTTTTCCACTTTCCGTCCATAACAAGCAAATGCCCAGGACTGGTTTCCATTATCCCCGACAATTAAATAGTCAGTTTTTTTATTAACTGATTTTGTTGGAATGCCTCCCAAATCTGAAATAAGATTTTCCAATTCGGCGCGGGCTCCACTTTTTAAAACTCCCGTAACACAAAATGTTTTGCCATCAAAATCTATATTGGGATCGCTTGTGCAATGTCCTGATATGTTTATATCGGCGGTTTCCGCATCAATCTGTTTAGCTATTTCTAGATTTTCAATATTTACAAATTGATTTAGGTAAGCTTTTAATACCAATATTTCTTCTTCCTCAATGATTCCGTCCGATACTATGGATAGAATTAAGCTCCTAATTTCATCGTAGGGATAATACGTGCTTAAATGACTATTTTGTTCAAGCCAACCTTCAAGGTCACGAACTTCCTTTTCATTTATAATTCCATCTGCTAAAATTCCGTGGCAAATACCTTGTAGTGTTTGTAGATCAGTCGTTAATGCTTTGTAATAGTAGTTATCAGTTTCATATTTCTGGCATAGCCAGAATAGATCCTCTATCGTTTCTGTAGCAGGAATATTATTGGAAACCGTTTCCTCAATAATGGTCATAAATTCCTTAAACGGATTTCTATTTATTAAAGCCCGGTGGTTCTCTGCCCATTGTTTGAGCTCATTTACTTCCGGTGTGTTTACCTCATTGTCTAAATTTATTCCAAGCAATATTCCTTTCAATGAATTAATGGCTTTATCGGCTCTTGCTTTGGAAGTAATCACTCCTAGTTCCAATTGATTTAATTTGCTCATCTTTAAAAAATTTAAAATTATATTCTCTAATCAGCTATTGACTTATTCTCATAAAGGCATTTATTCTGTATATATTTAATGTGATTGAATTTTCAAAAACTTCGTTTGATCCATAAATTCAATCGCTCCCTCAAAATCAAAATATCGATCCTTTAAAATTTCACACTGATACTTTATTGGTAGAAATAACCCCCATTTTGAGAAGCTTAATAACATTTCATTCTCTCCCAAAGCAACCTCTAAATAGGAATCAATATCGGAATAAACATCCTTAATTTGTTTTGTTAGAACTTTAAAATCTACAAGACTTAAATCTATTTCAATACTGCTAGTATGATCAACTAAGAAATTATTTATCCCCACTAAGGTAAAAAGAAAGCTTAAACTCCTATTTATTTTAGTTCCAGTAAATGTGTACAATATTTGTTTCTTATCTTTTATTAGTAGAGGTCGTTCGGTTGCTATGCTAATCATAGGAAAACCATTAAAATCATAACGTAGTTCCTGAAGTATCGAGCTACTTGCTTCATTTAATTCTGGATAATTTTCGTCGCATTTCAAAATTCGCAACATCTCTTTCCGCACTATTGGATCTATATCTCCTCCCCCGCCAAAAAACATTGGATTTTTGCCATCATGTGCGGGAACCACATCAATTTTTTGGCCTTTGAAATCAATATCTCTAATTTTCCAAATTCTTGCCGCCAATAAAATATTTTCATCTATCCTCACTTGAGGAGAAAAGGGAATTTCGCCAATCCTTCTTCCAGCATTTATTACTTTAAAATTTACTTCTGTTTTAAAAACGCTATAAAACTCTCTTGTATTAACTATGTTTTCACCCTCAACACCTAAGATAACATCATTTTGAAGTACTTCTAAGTAATCTTTTTCAATTGAAAAGTCAATAATGCAATTTATATCATCTTCTGTTATCTCTCGAAATGCAAAATTGGACTTTAAACGGTCAACCAAATTCAACCTATTACACCCAGATAATTGCTTTGCTATAGATAGCATTTGGTGTAACAAAATATCGTACGGCTTAACTGCTATCTTTATAGGCTCTAAAAAATCTCCCTTATACAATAACCAACACGCCAACGATTGCAAAAAGCTCCATTTATTAGTCGCATAAAGACATAAATAGCTTTTCTCGCCATCTTTGCGGCCACTTCTACCAATCCTTTGAACTAGCGAGGAAACGGAATGTGTTGAATCAATTTGGACAATTTTATCAACAGAACCAATGTCAATTCCAAGTTCTAATGTTGATGTACAGCAAATGCAAAAATTAAATCTTTCATTGTTTTTTGCGAAATGCTCAATGTTTTCCCTAATCTCTTTGTCAACCGAGGAATGATGCGAATAGTAGTTTTTATGTCCATTAACACGGTCTGATAGCTTTCGAAGCTTCACGGCAATTTCCTCAGTTCTTCCCCTGCTATTTGGGAAAATCAAAACTTTATTGTTGTTTGTCTCGGAGTATAAATCTTTAAGCAAATCCAATGAAAGTTCTTTTGTATTATTTTCAAAATATTTAAAATTTGCTTCAGTTTCCTTTTTTGTTTTATCCAGTAATACTTTTGTTTCAGAAGAATGGCCTGTAAACTTTTTTGCTTCAATATAATTTTCATTTCCAATTGTTGCCGATAAACCAATAGTGACTATCCTATTTTTATTTATTTCCTGTAGTCGGGATAATAAAGACATTAATTGAGTTCCTCTATCAACACCTAAAAATGAGTGTATCTCATCAATAACGATATATTTCAAATTCTCAAAAAGAGCATATATATTATATGGAGAATTAACAAACATAGCTTCTATAGATTCTGGAGTTATTAAAACAACACCTTCCGGATTTTTACTAAGTTCCTTCTTTAAGGATCGTTTCGCTTCTCCATGCCATTTGGTAACCTTAATTTCTAAATCCTTGCACAAATCTTCAATCCTATAGAATTGATCGTTTATTAACGCTATTAAAGGCGAGATATAGAGAACCTGAACACCTCTTTGGTTGAAATCTGTTTTTGACAAAATTGGTAAAAATGCTGCTTCAGTTTTACCTGATGCCGTTCTTGAAGCTAAAATATAATTACTATCTGTTGTAATAATTTTATCAATAGCCGCTGCCTGAATAGGGCGCAACGATTCCCATCGTTTATTTCGAATATATTTTCGTATTGGCTCTGATAATAAATTGTACGACATTATAACTCTTCAATTGTATCATAAATGTTCTCATCGGGTCTTTCGTCAACAATTTCAATATTTGCAATTAAATTTTGCTTTTCAGCATTTGGATTTTGTCTTAAAAGGCTAAGAATATTTAAAAAATCTCGAATGACCTCCCGAGGTGTCAAAAACTCATCTGCACCAGGCTTATTAAATATTTCTTCCATAAACATTTGAATGTCGGCATCTGTAATATCGATATTCGTATTATAGTTTATGTCAAAAATCTCTTTAAGCTTCTTCAGCAAAACAAAAATTTCACTGTGATTAAGTGGCACTAATTTAATTACTGGTTGTGCTAAATCACGATATTCCATTGTTTCAAACTTATTCGTTTCCAGTCTTGTTTTTAGTGCATCATAACTGAATAAACCCCGCCTTTCATTTTCCAAAAATTCCTTGGTCCCAGAAAAATTTATAAAAAAATTAGATACTTTTCCTTGAAAACAATCATTGAATATTGTCAAAATTTTCTCGTAATTTTTTGCTCTCATTGTAGAAGTCGAAATCTTATATAAATTGACTGCTTCATCTAGATTTATCATAAATCCACTATAACCCATACTCACGAAAAGCCTGCAAAAGTTTTTCAGCATGTCATAATAATTCATATCATTTACAATTTCCCGCACCCCTAAATCTTGCCGAGCTTCTGTTTTGGTTTGATATTCACCTTTTAACCATTTAAGCGCACTTCTCCTCAAATATTCGTCATCCTTTATGTAGCCTTCATAATATTTGATAATAACAACCCCAAAGTCGAATCCTCCAGTATCAGTAACTTCATTTACAGTTTGCATTATATTGCTGTGGATAAGGTTCAGATATTTTTCATCCCTTATTTCTGTAATCGGAATATTGTTCAATTGGGCTACTTTTGAAACTACTTGCTCAATCCATTTATCCAATAAAGTCGGTAATGCTCCACCTTCTGGTTTTGTATGTATGGACACATTATCCATTATAGCGCTATAGAGAGCAACTGCTTTTCTATCGTTAGCATATAATCTATTATCAGGGGTAAAATCTGCATTTGCTACAACGAATTTCTGTTTGGTGGCTACAGTATTCATCAAATGCAACATAAACGATTTTCCCGATCCAAAGTCACCAATCCAAAATTTGACCATACTGTGACCATTTTTTACATCATCCAGTGCCTCGGTGAAAGCCTCAATTTCAAGTTTTCTTCCCACCGTAATATGTTGTACGCCTATTTTGGGAACTACTCCCCCGGATAGTGAATTAATAATTGCGGTTGCTTCCTTCTCTTTAATCTTCAATGCCATAATTTTATTTTTTTATTTCTAATTCTTGGTAATAGGATTTTTCGATAATATAATTTTCTTCGTCTTCTTCAATAAGTGGCTCGCCTTCTAGAAGATCATAGCAGGCCTCATTAATACTATCTATGAGTTGGTTTTTAAAAATTCCATTTTTTAAAGCAAATTGGTCTACTTCAATTTGAGCCAAAATGAAAGATGCATTTTTCATCATTCTTAAAATTTCCAATTGAACATTATTAAAATTTAGTACCTCATTAAAGGGTGATACTGGTCTAGCTATAGTTACAATTTCTATTTCTCCTCCCACAGAATCTGTATATCTTCCATTTTTCTTTACCCCTGCTTCAGTATCATCCAAATATTCGTTCAGCAGTTCTACAGTGCTGTCGTGTTTTTTGGCAACATCACGAATTTCGTTTTTATCAAGTATAATCTTTTTTCTTTTCGGAACATATATTTTGGCAATATCGTCGAAAACGTTTTCAATACTTCCAGTTTCAATAATTTTTCGGATTATTGCTTGATATTCTGCTATCTGTTCTTCAGTTTTGAACAATGACTTTTCAATAGTTTTGGTCAACTGTTTATTGTCAAAATTGTTTGATTTTAGGTCGTAATAAATATACTTAGCATAAAATTGCAAGGCTTGAACTTTATCATATTTCGCAATAAATTTTGAGGCCTCATAAAATATATGTTCAATATTGGGATTCCTTTGGTTCGCCTCTTCCAAAGCCTCTATAGCTGAAATGAATCCTTTAATATCTCCTTTATTAAACCCATCTTTTATTACGGAAAACTCAGCTTTCCACCTATTTACATTTTGCGCGTTTAACAATAGCTGAGTCGGCAAATCTGGCAGCTCAAGTTTATCGCTATATTTTAGATTTAGTTGGTCAATTATCTCACCAATTCTTGATTCAAATTCTTTGTCCAAATCAATGGTATATCCAAAATCACATTTGATTTTTCTTTTATGTCCATACTTTTCTCGAACAAAATTTTCAACTTTCTTGAAAATTGTCAAATAAATTGCAGAATCACTTATTTGATCAAAGTAATCACGGTTGTAATACCCAAAGTCAGAATATGTATTTTCCCTATAAAACTTCTTTAATTCCTTTTTCAAGAAATCTGTTTCTTTTGAAATAGATGTTCCATTAGAGACTACGAAATCATCAAAATTATTTAAAACCAAAAGATATTGCTTGATAACAGCAACGCAACAACCCTCAATAGAAATAAACACATTTGTGGGATTCCAAAACTTATTGAGCCAAAGAACTTCCTGCTTATTAAGATTTAATTTTTCTTCATACTTCTTTCCTAACTTGAATTCATCCGGGTCATAGTTGCCATATGTGTAATCAAATTGATTGGCAGACTCTCTCAGTTCATTTAGTTTATTTATGGAATAAGAATCATTTCTTTTCCTTAATAAATCTTTGAAAGCTGTAGTGCTATAATTTTTTGTCTTAGGACAGATTTGCCCTAGCAATGTAAATTGTCTTTCCAGAAGCTCTATATCGTTATGCTTATCATATTCCTTAAGAAGATCAAAATATAGGATAAAGGCATAATTTGTATTATCCTCAATATTTATAAATTGATTCTGTTTAAATTGATTTTTGAAGTAGGAGTAAAATTCCTTTTGTTCCGCAGAAGCATTGTCTAAAGCTCTAATTGAATAAACGTAGGTATGGGCCCAAAAAGGTGCTTTTATGTTATTAGTGTTTTCAACTTCAGAGGGAGTGATTTTAAGTTCAAAAGTAATTTCATTAACATCAATAATGGACGAATCCTTTTTCTTATAATACTCTTCTCGCTGGTCGGCAAAAGTTTTCAACCGAACAGGGGTTTGAGTATTACTGTTGTCTAAAACAACAGGTTTTCGGGAGGGTAATTTATCAATAATTGCAGCTTTAGTTACTTGATTTGGAATTTTAACCTTATTGTACTTCTGGTTAAAGCTGACTTCATTCATTATTAATAAAATCAAAAAGTCAATAACTCCAATAAAAATAGGGATAAAGGTCCAGGAGAATAAAAGAAAAAGTATTCCTCTAAAATAGTTTCCGAGATAGAATTGGTGAATCCCCAATCCTCCCAGAAAAAATGCTAAAAGTGCAGCGGTAGTTTTACTTCTCATTTTTATATTCCCTGCATAGTTAAAAGTTTATTTTCTTATAATGCAATTTTATTAACCAAACTGCAGTTATTTTTGCGTCTCAATCAACCCTCTAATTTCTTCTGCTCCCTTTAATCCAGGTTTTATTTTTAAAGCGCTGTCAATATTTTTAATCATTTCCCTGAAAACACGATTTGAATTGGGTTGTTTTTTAACGAGAGTGATTGCGTTAATATAGGTTTCTGTTCCTTCTGTTTCCCTGTCAAGCATCAGTTGGGCAAGGCCTTTAGTACCCAAAACCCACCCAAGTTCATATTCAGCCATTGCTTTATCACAATACTCAACACATTTTTCATATGCTCCATTATCAAATTGTGATTTTGCCAACCCAGCATATAATTCTGCTTTTTGTTGCTTTTCTGGTTTAGCAATCACTTTTCTGGTTTCGGTAATTGCGACAACTTCAATGTTAATATTAATGCCATTCATAGCGCTTGGATTCTTTAAACCCAAGTACCACGTTCCCCTTTTAATATCATCCACTTTTACAATTGCTTGTTTTGTGTTTTGCACCATTCCTTCTGGATATTGAAGAAAGGCACCTCCATTTAAATCTACCTTTTGAAGAAATAAATTCATATTTCTTTGATCAAGCAGATAAATGTCTGCCGCAGCTGCTCCTTCCGGCACCTTGATTCTAGAAGTTGCTATTGAAGAAAGACCACTGGGATCTACCAACATACGGGATAGTTGCATAGCCAAGTTAAGATTTGCCGTACCATTTTCTCCCTCGGTCGTGGTGAAACTATAATACCACTCCACAGTATTGGGTGGTAAATCGATCTTAATGGAGGTGCGGGATTTTCCACCAAACCCCGCACGCATACCTCCATTGAGATAAATATCTCTACTATCAATCAATTTTTTCGATTCTCTGACTGTTTCAAATTCTTGACCGAAACTGAATTGAATGATTGAAATAAAAAACAAGGTGATAACAAGCTTCCTTTTCATCCGATAGATTATTAAACATTCATATTTTCAAATGTAATTATAACTGCACAATGCTATTTACGGAAAACCTTAAATCGGGTCATTATAACCGGGGAGAATACCAAATATAAAGTTTTTTGTTAAATAGAACCGCTATCTATTTCATTTTTAGAAGATACCACAAAAACAAAGCCGCTCAATGCTACATATCAAGTGCGGTTTTGAAAAAATAAGGGAATACCACGATTAACATTCTTTGGGACGGATGTTTTATTTGTTAATAGTCTTTTAACCATTCTTTTATATGGTTGTAGTTTTTTAAATCGAGTATGCTCTCAGCCATTTTAGCTTCTTTTTCCGCATCTTTACTAAAAAAGCTTGTTGTGACAATCATACTTTTTGTAGCTTTCCTCAAATGATGTACTCCAACTACCTCTCTAATTATTCCGACTCCAACTTTATTATCTGGGTTATATTTTTTGCACTCAATATGCGCTAAAAAGTCCCAAATTTTAGTTTTGATGCTTGCAATAATATCTCTTCCGCCATCTCTCGTGGCTTGAGTCAGTTCAACGCGAAATCCCATATCCTCCATTATACTGGCGATCAGTTCCTCAAATTTTCGGGGTGATAAATCATAAAGTTTTTCTGGATGTTTTTTGAAATATTTTTTTAATTCATCGTCGATGTCCGATATTACTAATTTTTTGGACTCGTCAATTGCATCGTCAAATATAAAAATCGTTTCTTTTGCTTCTCCATTTTCAATTGTCAAAGCACTCATTGAGCGAATCAACTCTTTACGAATAAGTTCAATTGATTCTTCTGAAACTTTTACATCAATTGCTCGGTAAGTTTCATGTTCATCGATTCCGAGAATCACATAACTCCAATCTTTGTCAATCTTATCTTTTAAAACAATTCCCAATAATTTATTGTCAGAATTGGCAAACCATTGCTCTTCAGTTGCAAAAATTCCTACTGGGCCTGCTTTTGCTACATTAAATTGTTCAAATTCATATTCTGATATTTCTCGGATGTTTTTCATCAATTGCAGCTACAGTATTTATACACGCTCCTTATACTCCTTTTATATCCTTCAGGGCCCCTGCTAAGCAATACTTAGGGAATAAATTACTATTTACTTTCAAAGTTTAATTCATACATTTTACATAGACTAATGTAATTATTACCTTTCAAATATAAAACAAACTCATATCAACCCATTACGAAAAACCATAAGAGTAGGCTTTTTAATTAGGGAGAATACCAAATTTAACTTTTTCAGCTTAAAAAAGCTAGTGGGGAATATATAAAGTACTAGAGGGCTTAATGGTAACCAGCAATCAAATAAAACTCTCTATTGAAAAAAGATGCATTAAATTAAACCCATTTTTCTCATTTCCCAAAAACACTTCTCAGTTGCGTTTATATCAACAGAAGCATCGTGTGCTTCATCAAAATCAACTCCGAATAACTTTATATGCAATTCGGATAATTTTGGCCATTTATATCCATATGGTCCTGAGATTTTGCAATAATTAGTAGAAGACTGCATAGTGCATAACTTTCTTTTTCTCCCAAAATCACTTTGAATTCTTTTTCTTAACAACTCTGCTCCTATAATTTTTTCATCAAAACTAATATTGTGAGCTACAATGAAATTAGATTTCTCAACTAATTCATTGAACTTTACAAGTACCTCTTCAAGCTTTTCTCCTTCGTAAATAGCTTTTTCTGTCGAAATACCGTGAATCCTTGAAGCTTCAATGGGAATGCTAAAATTTTCTGGTTTAATAATGCAATCATAAGATTCAATACGATTTCCTTGATTATCACATAAAATCCAAGCAATCTGAATCATTCTTGGCCAATTATTTAAATCTGTCACAGATGCTTTCCAATTTTTAGGCAGTCCTGTCGTTTCGGTGTCAAAAAAGAGATACATATTTATTGATTTAGGTTATATTATTTTATTTTGATTGTTTTCTTAATCCGATTACCGCACTTGATATATCTTGTTCAGCCTTTATATTACTCCATTCCTTCCAAAATTTAATTGTTGCACTTTGTGGCTTAATTGTAGGCTCATCTATTAATACCCTAGTAGGCAAAAGAGATGAATCACCAACGATTAAAGCTTCTCCAATATCCAGAATTGGCAAGACATCGGTTAAGCCTGAGAGGTTGTCAGGAAGAAGTCTTTTTATTACTGCTTGGTCTTCTGCATTAGATAATCTCAATGAAATAAAGTTATTACATTGACTAAGAACAGTCCTGTTTACTTCAGCTGGTCGTTGGCTTATAACAGTTAAGCTAACTCCATATTTTCTGCCTTCTTTTGCGATTCTTTCAAAGTTCTTTAACCCTAATTCTGAAGCAGAATCTTGACTTGTTCTTTCTGGAATGTATAAATGTGCTTCATCACATAATAAACAAATTGGATGTCTTTTATCGTTTGTAGTCCATTGTTGAACTGTAAAAACGATTCTTGCAACTAATCCAATAACTAATGGCAAAACATCAGATGGAACCTCAGAAAAGTCAATAACTTTTACACCAGCTTTTTTGTCATCATTTTGGGAACCATGCATTAACAAATTACATAGTTTATTCATCCAATCAATTTCAAGTTCATCATCTGTTACTTGAAACATAAAGCCAAGTCGCTTGTCTTGGCTCTTAGCCTCTAGTCTCTGTATAAACCTTGTTAATTTGCCGAAAAATGGACCTTGTTTATCACTTCTTGAACCTGCAACCATTTCATTATCTAGGCGAATAATTTCTGTTAAAACATTTTCCATTTTATATGGTATTGGACTATCAATTGTGATACTATCTTTAAATGTAGTATCTCCTATACTTTCTAAAAATTTAACTTTTTCATTAAAAACTGTTTTGGAAAAAATCATTGCTTGATTAGGGGCGTTACTGTCACTTCTATCTAATAGCATTGCTAACATCTCTTCATAAGTTAGAAGCCAGTAGGGAAGCATTAGAACATTGTTTTCAAGATTTTCTTTTTTGCCTAAATCTGATGGATTTGCAATTTTTAGATGTTGAATCCCGTCAGCTTTAAAACTCTCTCCGCTATATTCTCCATGTATATCAAACAAGATTGAATTAGCCATTGGGAGTTTTGCAATCTGCTCAACCAACTTTGCTACACACCAAGATTTCCCTGAACCAGTACTTCCAACAATTACTGCGTGTCTTTGAAAGAGTTTATCTCCATCTAAAAATGCTTCTGCATTTTCGTCAATTGAGTATTTACCCAAAGAAAGTGGTACATCGTAATTTTCTTGTGAAGATATCGTACGCATAAATTTGGTAATGTTTTCCCCATCTATTGGAAAACAATTTGCTTCAATCTCTGGCACAGTATCTAAAGTACGTTTAAATACATTTTCCTTTTCTCCGTGTTTGTCAATTAAAGTTCCAATTAGATTTACTTTTAGAATATTTTCTGTGAGTAAGAAATTTGACATCCCTAAATCTTCCCTTACAGGATTTTCTTCGTCAGAAACTTTTCTAGTAATGCGATTTATTATACCAATTAAGTGTTGTCCAGCCTTTGAACTTTTTACAGCAATTAAATGATTTACTTGAAGTTTACGAAGTTTGTCCAATTCATCAACTTTCACTATAATTGTTGCGGTATCAACACTGAATACAGTACCGATTGATGCTGATTCTTCAAATGTAAAGATTGCCATAATGTTGTTTTATGAGATTATTAATTTTAAATATTCACCTAACTCCCAATAACGAGTATCTTCAAAAACTACTTCTCCAAATTTGGAAGAAAAAATTCTTGTGTCTTTTGAATTTGCTTCTTCGATAAGCATATAATTTCGACACTTATTTTCAATAATTGATTGTTTTGTTTTTGGAGTAAGTTCTTTCGTTATTACTATAATTGGTTTTTGATTTTTGATTTGTGTAATTAATTTTGGTTGAACGTGAATGTCATTAAATCCGTAACCAATGCACAAAAAACCATTTGCTTGTTCTATTTCTGAGTCAGCTTGTGTGAAAATAGTTCTGTATGGTTCATTATGTGTTTCTGAATATTTACTTAATCCAGGAGTGACTATTAACGGACAATAATCTTGAGGAATGTTTTGTCTAATTGGAAGTTGAATGTTTTCATCTTCTCTTGTTTTAAACCAGTCTAATGAACCGTGAACTTTCCAAATATTTACCTGACCTTTATAACCTTTTAAAGCAGCTAAATTGTTTGATTGTATACTGTTTGAAAAATGTCCTATAAGATTTTGAGAGTATCCATTACAAACAACAGCTTTAGCTATACTTGAGGCATATTCAGCTATTCTGTCATAATTCGTTGTAATTATTGAAACTTTTTTTCCTGCCGTATCTAAAAAATATTCTAAGAGATTTGCTAAAGGAAAATCAATATCTTTTTTAATAAAATGTTCGTAAGCTTCCAAATCAGCTTTGCTAACTAATTCCCATGTTTTATTTACAATTTCTGCAAGTACGTTTGGTGTTAATTGAAGTTTTGTAAGGGTAGATTCTAAATCACCGGTTTTATCAAATATTTCAATGAATTTTTTGAATTGTTTTTGATCCTTTGAACTGGTAAACGAAATAGAGTTTTTTATGTGTTCGCCTAAAACCCACATTGAAGGGAGTCTAAATGGCACAGAAGCTCCACTTCCAAGAATTATTAAGGGAATATTATTTGTCCAACTTTGTAATTGCTTGACCAATTCTTCTTTTTCCATTTATTGGTTTAGTTTTTCTTTATTATATAAATACCACATAAAATTTATTCCTATATAATAGGTTCTTTTTCAATATATTTTCAAATGTAACAAAAATAAAATCCCGCCAATTACGGAAAACCATAACAGCCTACATTTTAACCGGGGAGAATACTAATTAAAATATCCTGGCAGGCAATACAGCATTAATGTTCGGTCATACCGACCACACAATTGCTTAGTTCTTAGCTGTAAATTTTTTCATTCACAGTAATTAATTCAGCCAATTTCTTTGCAATATTTTCCATTGTATCTTCTTGTGTATCTAATCCATTTCTTGACCCTAACAATGGACTCACATCTCTCAATTCATCATAAGTTGTATTGTGCACAATAGGTACTAGTTGGTCTGTAGCAAGTAAAGCAGATAATTCTTTTTCGGCAACACCTTCGTTTTGTACTCTTTTCAAGAAGCTAGGTGTTACTAGAACAATTCCAATTTTAGATTTCGCTAAACCTTTATCGATTTCCCTAAGAAATGAAGTTCCCAGTGGTATATCTTTTTCACTGAACCATACATTTACACCATTTGATTTTAGTAAGTCGTATAATTCTGTCGCAGATTCTTTTCTGTCATCCCAAGCGTGGCAAAGAAAAATATCTCTAATATCAGGTTTGTCGGCTCTTTTTTCAACAACTTTTCTCACAGGAGTAAGTGTATTTATCTCTGCTGACGTATAATAAATTGTAGAACCAGATTTCGACCAAGAAGCTTTTCGAGTTCGACCTTTTGAACTATTATAATTTCCAGACGAAGATGGTCTGCTATTTATAAAATAAGAGCTATCATAGGATGGATAGGAATATCTTGAACTATATCCACCATATCTATTACTACATGCAGGGCAATTTGCTCTGCCACTTGCTGTTCTATGTCCTCTCGAAGGTGCTGTACATCTTGCCATACTTTTTTTATTTTAGGTTGACTAAATTATTAATTTACGCTCATCTTAGGTTACGGAAAACCGTAAAGGGTGGTTATTTAATCGGGGAGAAGACCAAATATAAAGTTTTTTGCAAAATAGAACCGCTATCTATTTAGTTTTTAGAAGATAACCATAAACAAATCCACTCAAAGCGGCTTATATTTGTTGGTTTTTTAAAAATTGTGGGTTGTGAAATTAGTACTAATGTTGTGTTACATTTTATTCACGATGTCCATTTATCTGGAAGAATAGATTGGTATTATGCCTTTTCATTATTCCATATTGTTTAAGTTGTTCATCAATCTGTTTCTCAAAATGAGCAATCCAATTCTGTATGTCCGCAATTAATTTTTTAATGGATACAGTAATTTCTGGAAATTCTGTTTTACTTTTTTTAGTAACAGACTCGAATATAATATCATCAATTTCATCAGTCCCAATATCCATTTTAGGCATTATCATTTGTCCCCCAACACTTTTTTTATGATTAGTGAATACTCCAGAATAAAGCATAAACTGCTGAAATTTATTAGTTTCGGGAATATTTCTCAACCATGATAATGAACCATACATTGGTAAGTCATTAAGTGTTAAAACTTCGGATATTCTTTCGTCAATATGGTGTAAAGAATTACGAAGACATTTTGCTTTTTTAAGTTCAAAAAGATGTTCTTCATCTTCTTCTATTTCGAAATGTCGTTCTATTAAATTCAAAAATATGGTAGCGTTACTTATTATAGTCCAAACATCAGCAAAAATTTTTGGATAGTTTTCATTCTTACTGCTCGGATTTTTGCTAAATCTTATCAATTCGCTATTCAGCCTCTCAAAAGTTATTTCGCAAATATCAACACTATATGTTATTGCATTAAATACAATTACTTGTTCAGGTTTGAGTTTTTTGGGGGGAAATCTAAAATGTGAATTATTATCTATAGTCATTGGCTTGGTCAAATATTGATTAATTTGTTATAACCCCGACTTCATTAAGTCTTATCGGTAGTTTTTATTTAATTAACATACCTACTATTATCCCTATTGCACCTTCTTTTCCAGCCTTATTTAGTAAAACTTGTAAATCAGATTCATAAGTTCCAATTCGTGAAGCTAAATTATAGCTTGCTTTTCCGTTGAGGAACTTCTGTAGGTCAGATACATATACATTCAGTTTAGACGCAATACCATATGAAGCTTGACCTTTGAGTAATTTTTCCAAATCTGATTCATAAATTCCCATTTTTGATGTAATTGAATAAAGTCCCATATTATTTTAATTTCAAGTTATTAAAAACCTTTCTTTATATAATTAACAAATGTATATCAAACTCAAACCCACCCTTACTCAAAACTATAAGAGTGGGTTTTAAACCAGTAGAAAATACCAAACATAATATTTAAATAGAAACACTTATCTGTAATTAATTAGAGTGTACACACTTCGTGAATAAAAATTAATTTAGAAATAGTAAAAAAATTAAATTTTTACTTACATCATTGATAAGATTCTTTACGATTTCTAACCGTTATTCCGGCAAAGAAATATTCTAAAATATATTTATCAAAATCATCCATTTCTTCAATCATTGAGATTTGTTTGAAACCAATTTTATTAAAACGATCCAATACATCATGTAATTTAATTTCTTTGTTATGAAAATCAATAAGACCTACATTATGTATTTTTTTTGAAATCATTCTTGGTAAACCAAATTCCTCAAGTTGATAAACAACTGTTGGCAAAAAAGCATTTGAAGCTAAAGAAACAAATCTAGAAATATCATAATTCTTATCTTTCAGAATTTCTTTTTGTAAAACATTGACATCACTTAACAAAGAGGTTAATTTAAAGGTAACTTTTCTTTCAAGTTTGAAAAAATCATCAATTCCTATCTCGTGTGGCTCTAATTCCTTTAAAAGCTTTGGAATTGATTTAAACCAATTGTATTTCAAAATTTTGGTGAATTCCACAAATTGAGTGTAACTTGCTTCCCAACCACTTGGTTGTAAACGAATTATTTTAAACAGCATTCTATCCCAATTTTTGGTATTCATAGAATTCAAATATCCCAATCCATTCCAACTATCTGGGTCATTTTTCATATCATAAGCGATTTTCTTAATTAATTCTGCATCACTTATTTGAAAAATGTTTTGAGATTGCAACCTTTCAAATTCTTCCTCTCCTAAAATAGCGGCCATTTCTTTTTTATATAATATAATTTTAGCAACCTGTTCGCTTGTCAATTCTTTTGCAAATTTCTTTTCATCCAAATCGCCCAGTATTTCATCTGGAAAAGGTATATCGAGTTGAGTTTGTTCTTCTTTAGGTGGGACGTCTAATATGTAAATTTTTCCAATAAAATGTTTAAACATTCTGCCACTACGACCCATTATATTTTTATAAGTAAAATCGTTTAATCTCGCTCTTCCTTTTCCACTTCTATTTGCCCAAATGACTACATTTTCAGCCGAAGTATTTACACCTTCAATTATTGAAGAAGTAGAAATCATATTATTTAAACCTTTTGGTTCTTCGAATAATTTAACTTGTATTTGACTTAAAGAACGATGTAGTCTACCATTATGAATTCCAGTTCCACGTTTAATTAGTTTTGTAAGACTCCAATTAAATGCATAGTTTTTACTTAACCAAGAAGAAAATCCAATTAGCAATTGACGCTCTTGTTCTACATTATTACTAATTAGCAATGTGGAAAGACTTTCAATATTTTTATAAGTACCAGCATAAATTAAAGATTTAGTTTGTCTCTCTTTTAGAATGTCAAGTAATTTTTGACTTTTTAATTCTTCATCATTTTTAAGTTCTTCATGAAAATCGTGCTTTTCGAGAAAAACAGTATTAAAATCTAATGAGTAGAATTCCATTCCAATTGTGAAAGGGTTTTCTTGTAAATTACTAATGTTTGGTGCTAAAAAATAACGTTGATTAGCAACTTGACCGAGTTTTAAAATAGCTTTAACAAGAGTCGGCGAGCGATCAGCGTCAAAATTTGAACTTGCCTTATAAAATTCATCTATTATTAGTATGTCCAAATACTCTATTTTTCCAACATAATTAATAGCACGTTCTTGTGGGAAAATAAAAATGTTTTTGTCTGCGAGTTCAACTTCTGTAGTTGTAATTATTTTATATTCATTGGCGAATTTTTTATAAAGTCTTCTTCTTGTTTCATCTGTAAGAGCTATAGTCGGCACTATGATGACTACATTTGTTGGTTTTTTAATTGAAATGTAAGCATCGATTACAAAGCTTTTACCAAAGCTCGTGGGTGCACTAACTGCAATATTTCTACCTTCAATTAATTTACTTAAAAGACTCGACTGTTCTCTATGTAAAGTAGGCATTTCTGAATCACCTGTGTCCACTTTAAATACCTCATACACAAATCTATCTTGCCAACTTGCATTATCAAAATCGATATAAGGATACAACCCAGTTTCTTTGATTAGGTGATTTACGAGTTCGGAATATTGTATCTCTTGTTGTTGGTGATAGTCTAAAAGTTTAATTAACTCATCTCTGGCTATTGAATCCTGATTGTTAATTAAGTGAGTATTTATATTATGACAAGTTTCGAAAATATCCATATAATAAAGCTAGTCTTGATTTTTATAATGTTGTACATTTTTGATAAATTTATCAACTATAGGTTGTTTTTCGGGAACAGGAAATAAAATCAAATGAAAATGAATTTCTGAATATTTAAATATTGATTTGCTACATTTTTTCACTTGCTTTTTAAAGTACGATTCAGCTCTATCCTTGTGGTATTGTTTAATTTCATTTCTGTAATCCGCAGTCATCGAATTGTTTTTCGCGGTAATGTTACATTCGTATAACAAAAGAATAGGTATATGTAATTTTGGCTTTAATTCATCAATTGAAGTTTTTGGAGCAAGTAGCTTTTTTATTTGTTCTAGTAAATCCCCGTCGTCTTTAAGTAAATCATTCAAATCTGAGACATTTGTTACGATACTATTTTCTTTTTCAAGTTTATCAGATAATAATGAGTTTTCGACTGAGTTAACTATACTGTAAAGCCTTTCATCTTCTATGCTATTATAAAATTTGGCTTCTCCAAACCAAATTGAAAAGGTCTTATCATCGTTTACTACAATATGTACGCTATCAGCACCTTTTGCATTATCCTGTACATTTTGTTTGTAAAAAATCTTTGGCACAACCGGTAAAGCTTTATAGTGATGTTTCATGAAACCATACAATATAATCTCAGCAAGTTCACTTCCTTGTCCATCTTGTTTCTTTGAAAGATCCGTAAGTCTTAATTTTTTTGCGGCTTCTGTAAGAGTAGAATGTGATTTATCAATTAAAGCCATTCTGTCTTTATATGAAAGTGCTGTGTCTGCAATATTATCCCAAATAAAATCTTGGAATTTTTTAAATCTCCATTTCCCGTCTGCAAAATCATTTACAATGCTTAAGACACTTTTATTTTCAATATGTTCAATTTCATCCTGTGACTTTAGATTAACGAATGAATCATCAATTAATATTTCGAAATCTATATTTGGTTCAGTTACTTTCATTCAGTGTTCGATGTTTCTTATAACTATGCCCAACTTTATTGAGCTTACCCCTCTAAATGGCTTGGCATGCATAATTAATAATAAAATATTTTTGATTAGTTTTTAAATATATAACAAACGCAAGCCCGGACATTACGGAAAACCGTAAGAGCTCGATTTTTTTTAATAGGGGAGAACCCAAATATATATTTTATTTTAAAATAAAAATATAGGTTGCTAAAAAACAATGTGTTATATTTGAAAACACTCCCCAATTTTAAAAATTATACAATGAAAAAAAGTAAAATCTTATTTTTAGGGGGATTGGTATTTCTACTTCTTACCTCATTTTCTAACGATGTTTCTGACGTCTATATCTGCAAAGGACCCCAAAGCAAGAAATACCATTATAAAAAGGATTGTAGAGGTCTAAAAAATTGTTCAACTGATATTTATTCGTTGCCATTGAATGACGCTAAAAACTTAGGACGTACGCTTTGTGGGTGGGAAGATTAAGTTAAGAGGTTATTATAAATAATGATATGGATAACTATCAAAAATTTTATAAGGAGCAATTTAAATTCTCATTATTGCTGGCAGTAATAGTAGGAATAGTTGTTTTCTTTTTGTGGCTTTTTGGTGTAATAGAATTATAAAATGGAAAGGAATCTTTCAATTAATGATTTTAATATTCTCACTCAGCATGAGCAGTATGACCTTGTTTTTACTAAAGGAGATTTTGTGAATTATTATTTAAAGGGAGCAACCCGATACGCATTATATTCATTATTTAAATTTTTTGTGGAAGTAGAGTATAATGTTTCTAGAAATAGAATTATAAATTTAAAAGCTTTTGAAGAAGGAATGTTGTTGGATAAATATTGAATTACTACAGACCTAAAATAAAATATTATTTATTTATTTTTTTAGATATAATTAATTTATTTTTTTCAACTTCTTTAAAAAAGTCTTCAGATGATATTTTATAATATTTACAAAGTTCATAAATAATACTAACACTACTGTTTATTTGTGCGGTTTCTAATCTGCCAATATGAAATGATTGTTGATTTATAAGTATTGATATTTCATCATTTACTTCTTCCTGTGTCTTACCCGTTGTACTTCTTAAATATTTTAAAGTTAAAGCAATAGCCTCAAGTAAAATGATATTTTTAAAATGTTTCATTTTTCAAAATGACAGAGAAAAATTATTGAGCACAATGACATATTTGTAATAATTTTTATATATTTGATTTAGATTAATAAATTTGCGATTCTTCTAAGAGCAAAAATTAGAAGCATTCGCTTTGAATCTCGAATAGAAAACTGGTAATTTTCATAGGAACGAGATGATAAGCAGATTGCTCACGACCCGGGCGTGGGCTCTCTTATCGTTCCAAGGTAACCAGTACCTCTATTCGGTAAGTTGAGTTCCGCGCCTTTTTGTATTTGGCTTGGTCGTTATTTCTTTCCGCAACTTTCTTTCAAGGCAACTGTTTCTTCAAGCAAGAAGCTTCGCGTAATTTTTGGTATTGAGAATGGAGTAGTAAGTAATCGCGCAGTTTGAATTGAGGAAACCCTCATCGCTCTTCGCTTTTCGCTAACTCCTGTATCAATTGAGTAGTTAGTATTGAGTAGCGTCTATTCGCTCTTCGCTAATTCCTTAATCAACAGAGTAGTAAGTAATCCTCACCCCCTTCGGGGGCCGGGGGGACTACAAAAAAAAGGCTCCTCACCCCCTTCGGGGGCCGGGGGGACCAAAAAAAAAGGCCCTCACACCCTGTTGCGCAACGTGTGAAAGGCCAACATTAAATCAGTTGTCTAATTTAACATTACAAAAGTATGAAAAATTACTACCGGCGAAGGTATGCCTATGCACTATCTTTTGCCCTTTTCCTCACCTTCAACTCCCCTATTTTTTCACAGAACCAGCCACAAAAAAACATTAGTGGCATTATTACCGATGGCGCGGCCCCGCTTAGTGGCGTGAACGTCTTGGTAAAGAACAGCGCCCGGGGGAGCATTAGCGATCTGGACGGGAGGTACTCCGTTAAGGCATCCGTAAATGATACGCTGGTATTTAGTTATGTTGGCTATAAGCTAAAGGAAGTGGCAGTTGGCAATGCCCCTATTCTAAATGTTATTATGGAGGTGGATGCCCAGGCTTTGGATGCTGTGGTTATTAATGCGGGCTACTACAAAGTTTCCGATAGGGAGAAAACGGGAAGTATCACTCGCATTACCGCTGCCGAAATCGAGAACCAGCCCGTCTCCAATCCCCTTGCCGCTATGCAGGGCAGAATGGCAGGGGTGAATATTGTTCAAACTACAGGTGTACCAGGCGGTGGGTTTTCGGTACGAATCCGTGGTCGCAACAGCATTCGTGCCGATGGCAGCGAACCCCTCTATATTGTGGATGGGGTGCCATACCCTTCCCAATCTTTGGGAAGCGCCAGTGTATCCGCTATCCTTGGGGGCGCTACAAATGCCCTAAATGGTATCAATCCCGATGATATTGAAAGTATAGAAGTTCTAAAGGATGCCGACGCTACCGCCATCTATGGTTCCCGAGGCGCCAATGGGGTAATCCTGATTACCACCAAAAGAGGAAAATCAGGTAAGACTTCCTTTTCCCTCAATACCAGTACGGGGGTGGGCAGTGTTACCCGCTCCATGGAATTGTTGAATACCGAACAATACCTCGCCATGCGACGGGAGGCCTTTGCGAATGACGGTATCACCGAATACCCCTATTACGAATACGACATTAACGGCACTTGGGACCAAACCCGCTATACCGATTGGCAGGAGGAACTCATCGGTGGCACAGCTTATTACACCACTACGAATGCCTCGGTACAGGGCGGTGGAGAGCAAACGCAGTTTTTGGTGCGGGGCGGTTATGAGGAACAGACCACCGTATTTCCCGGCGATTTTAAATATAAAAAAGGGTCGGCCCTGGTTAACCTCAACCATACTGCCCCCAATGAGCGTTTTAAAATACAGTTTAGCGGCAATTATGTATTGGACGATAACAATCTGCCTGCAGCAAACTTGGTGTACCAGGCCCGTACCCTTGCACCCAATGCGCCAGCCCTATATAATGAAAGCGGAGCATTGAACTGGGAGGATGGTACTTTCAACAACCCCTTGGCTGCACTAAATGCCAAATACCTTTCGCAGACGGATAACCTGATTGCCAATGCCAATTTGAGCTATAAACTTTTTAAGGGATTGGAACTTAAGACCAACCTTGGATTTAACAAGGCATCCATGAACCAGTCGCGAACCAATCCACATACGGTCTTTAACCCCGACTACGGTTTAAACAGCAGTATATCCTCTATTACCTTAAATACTGCCCATAGAAAATCCTGGATCGTGGAGCCACAATTGCATTATTCCAATACCTTCGGCAAGGCACAGCTATCCTTTTTGGTAGGCGGGAGCCTTCAGCAGCAAACGGCAACACGTTTGTTACAGTTCGCCAAAGGCTTTACCAGCAATTCGCTAATCTATAACCTTGCAGCCGCCTCACAGCTAAATGTAAACGCCGATAGTGAGGAGGTCTATAGATATCGGGCTCTTTTTGGGCGCGTGAATTTTAATTACGACCGTAAATATATCCTCAACCTGACTGCACGTCGTGACGGCTCCAGCCGTTTTGGTCCGGAAAACCAATATGCCAATTTTGGTGCGGTGGGGGCAGCTTGGATTTTTAGCGAAGAAGCTTTTATTAAAAATCAGCTTCCCTTTATAAGCTACGGAAAACTTCGTGGCAGTTATGGTACCACTGGAAATGACCAGATAGGCAATTATGGGTTTCTGGACACCTATACACCCAGCGGCTTATCCTATCAGGGAATTCAAGGCCTACAGCCCGTACAGCTCTACAATCCGGATTATGGATGGGAGCTCAATAAAAAATTGGAGGCAGCCATTGAGATGGGGCTCTTTAAGGATAGGATAAACTTCTCCTTTGCTTATTATAGAAACCGTTCCTCCAATCAGCTGGCAGGTATTCCCTTGCCGGGCACCACGGGTTTTACGGGAGTGCAGGCCAATCTGGATGCCACTGTGAAAAATACGGGAACGGAAGTGGAACTGGCAAGCGTAAATATAAAAAGAGACCATTTTCAATGGAAAACCTTTTTCAATATCAGCTTTCCAAAAAACAAACTACTATCCTTTCCCGGACTGGAGGCTTCAACCTATGCTAACCAATTGGTGGTTGGTCAACCTTTGGACATTAACCTTTTGTACAATTTTACGGGTGTTGACCCAGAGACAGGGCTATATACATTTGAAGATGTGGATGGCGATGGCAGCATCTCCAAACCCAATGACCTAAAGACCGTAGCTTTCCTTGGTCCGAAATATTACGGTGGCCTGCAAAATTCCCTATCCTATAAAACGCTCAGTCTTGATTTTCTGTTTCAGTTTGTCAAGAAAAAAGGTAGAAACTATATGGCCAATGGAGCCTTGCCGGGCACTATGGCCAACCAACCCGTGGAAGTGCTGGATAGATGGCAAAATGCTGGTGATCAATCTACACTGCAACGTTTTTCGGCAGGCTATGACGACGATGCCTATATGGCTTATATCAATTACTATGACAGTACCGGCTCAGTGGGGGATGCATCCTATATACGGTTAAAAAATATAGCCCTCTCCTACACCCTTCCCTCCCATTGGTCATTGGGCATTGGATGTAGAATCTATGCCCAGGCGCAAAACCTATTGACATTTACGAAATACGAGGGACCTGACCCAGAAACTGAAATCTATAACAACCTGCCCCCACTCAAAATGTTTAGCACGGGCGTAGAATTCACCTTTTAATAGTATACAATATGAAAAATAGCATATATAAAATCCAAAAATCGGGACTGTATTTGGTCCCCGTACTATTCTTCTTTGCTTTGCTCTCCTGTGAAAGCTTGGAAGTGGAAACTCCCACCCACCTTTTGAGTGGCGAAACGCTCTTTACCGACCCCAATACGGTGGAGGCAGCTATTATAAGCATTTATGCTAAAATGCGCGAGTCGGGCTTCCTCTCCGGAGGTTCACAAGGCCTTTCAAACCTAATGGGGAACTATGCCGATGAGATTGAGTATTACAGCCCCAATAGATTGGCCGAGGAACAGTTCTATAAAAATGCCCTGAACCCCGAAGACCTTACGGTTACCGCAATGTGGGATACAGCCTATAATAATATCTATGCCGCCAATGCCATTATTGAAGGTGTAGCTGGTTCGGCTTACTTTACGCCCGAAGAACAAGCCGTCTTTTCGGGAGAGGCCTTGTTTATTAGAGCCTTGATCCATTTTTATCTCGTAAACCTTTACGGCGATATCCCTTATATAACCACTACGAATTATATTGAAAACAGTTCCGTTTCCCGTGATCCGGAACCGGTAGTTTACGAAGCTATAATTGCCGATCTGCAAAAGGCGGTGGCACAACTGCCAGAAACCGATGCCAGTGGCGAGAGATTGAGGCCTACCTCCTACACCGCGGCAGCCCTGTTGGCACGGGTCTATTTATACACTGAAAATTGGGAGCTCGCACAACAGTATGCAAGCCGTGTAATCGATAATATCGGCTGGGAGCCCAATATTGAAAATGTATTTCTAAAAACGAGTGCTTCTACCCTATGGCAATTCAGCCCCAACGACCCAGGATTGAACACCTATGAAGCTGCGACATTTATCTTGCTCTCTGCCCCCCCGGCTGAACGTGCCCTGAGCAATGAAGTAGTAAATGATTTTGAGGAAGGTGACCTTCGCCTTGCCAACTGGGTAGGTGAGATTACGGATGGTACTACTACCTGGTATTACCCTTTTAAGTATAAGGTTGGCCAAGGAGCAACCAATACGGAGGAATATTCCATCGTGATGCGCGTGGAAGAGCAATACCTTATTCGTGCGGAAGCCCGTGCAAAGATGGGCGATGTCGCAGTTGCACAGGCCGATATCAATAAAATCAGAACCCGTTCGGGCCTGGCCAATACAACTGCTAGTTCCGAAAGTGAATTGCTCACCGCCATTATACACGAACGAAGGGTGGAATTATTCACTGAGCACGGCCATCGCTTTTTTGACCTAAAACGCACCAACAAATTGGATGCAGTATTAGGCCCCGTGAAACCGGGCTGGAATGCTAGTGATGCCCTATTGCCCTTGCCCCAAAAGGAATTGGTGGCAAACCCGAATTTACAACCCCAAAATCCTGGATATTAAGTTATGGAAAGAATGAAGCACAATCAATTACTTTGGATTAGCATACAAGGAGTAGTTTTTTTCATGTGGTTTTGTTTGGCTTGCCCTCTCTGGGGGCAGGCCGACAAAATGAAGGACCTTACTCCAGATGATTATGACCAATGGTATTCCATCCTAACCCACCAACTCTCGCCCAATGGCAAATGGGTTTCCTATATCAAGGAATACGAAGAACAACCAGATACCTTGGTGGTGCAAAGTACTGCAAACAGTACAAAGTTTTACATTCCCAATGGCAACCGAACGGCCTTCTCACAGCAAGCGAATTGGTTCTTTGCGCAGGATAACGAGGGTGGCTTGTGGAAGATTGATTTATTGAAGGGAGAATTAAAAAAAGAGAATGATGTTTTGGACTATCAACTTTCACAAAATGGCACATATCTAGCTTTTCGTCAAAAAGAGGGGCAAGAAGGCTCTAAACTAATTTATCTAAATTTAAAGGACGCCAAAACACGGGTATTTCAAAATGTATTGGACTATGCATTTGATGCTACTTCCAACCTTTTGGCCGTGTCGCAAAAAACAGACAATGGATACAGTCTTTCGGTAATTGAGAATCCACAAGCTTCATTGGAAGAAATCAGTTCCAACCAAAGCAACCCCTACTCCAATTTGGTATGGAGTCCGCAGGGAAAGAGCTTGGCATTTATGGAGGTTATGGATGATACCCATAAGATCCATTGGATACGGAATTTGGATGCCCGCTCACTTCAATCCTTTGATGTTTTGAAAAATGGATTGACCATCCCTGCAAAATTTAGGGATGTACTTCGTTTCTCGGAAGATGGACAAAAACTTTTTTTTAAAGCAGCCAATCACGTGGATATAAAAGAGGAAGAAAAGCCGAACCCAATACAGATTTGGAATACTAAGGACGAGCTATTATATCCCGCCTATGAAATAGTGAAAAAGAGTCTGCTAAATCCAAATCTAACAATCTGCTGGAATACAAATGGAAGCTGGTATTACGTAGGGGATAAGGAAAACATTTTTACCATGTACGGCACCGATGCCAAATATGCTTATTCGTATAGCCAAAAAGAACAACTTTTGGCTAGTGCCGAAAGGGAGGCTCCTTTAAACATTTACCGCTATAACACCGATACAGGGCAAAGAAAATTGGTATACCAAAAACCAGTAGGAAGCGAGTTCCAGTTATCGCCCTCTGGCAGATACCTAGCCTATTTTAAGGATGGGGACTGGTGGGTCTATGACGCAAATAGTGGGCTCTATTCAAATATAACCTTTGGCATGGATGTTTCCTTTACCAATATGGAATACGACAGACCTGGAATACAACCCTCATACGGACATCCGGGATGGACCGAGGGTGAAAAGGAGATTATTCTTTATGATAAATACGATCTGTGGGCCGTAACTCCTGATGGAAAGAATAAAAGGAGAATTACAAAAGGGCGGGAAGAAAAGAAAGAATATAGACTGTATGATCTTTTGGATTATTATTACGAAAATTCAAGGTTTAGTTTTCAAGAAACAAAAATCTATGACTTGGACAAAGGAGTGGTTTTGTACGCCCATGGCGCTGATGAAAAGACAGGTTATTTTAGATATTCAAATGCGCAAGGCCTAAAGGCAATTGTATATAAGGATTGTTTTGTTTCGGAACTGCGTATGTCCGAGGATAGAAGCTCTTGGGTCTTTAAGGAAGAGCGTTTTGACAATCCCCCAAAACTAGTGTATGGTGGAATTAATACCCCTTCTAAAACTATTTTACAGACTAATCCGCAACATTTTAAATACCATTGGGGGCAAGCAGAGTTGGTGCATTTTGAAGGACCGAAGGGGCAGCCCTTAAAAGGCGTTCTTTATTATCCCGCCAAATTTGATCCTAAAAAGAAGTATCCAACAATAACTTTATATTATGAAATTCTCTCCGATAGGATTCATTTGTATCACAACCCCTCCTATTATGATTATGGGTGGCCTAATATTTCCAATTTTACCACCCAGGGATACTTTGTGTTTCTTCCTGATATCGTTTTTGAAATTCCCGATCCCGGTATATCGGCCGTTAATTGTATACTCGCAGGGGTAAATAAAATATTGGAACGCCCTTATATTGACAAAGAAAAATTGGGTGCCTTTGGACATTCCTTTGGAGGCTATGAAACCTTGTTTCTGATTACACAGACTGATATATTCGCCACTGCCGTGGCTGGTGCAGGGGCAGCCAATATGCACAGCTATTATCTATCTATGGCCTGGATGTGGCGACGTCCACAAACGTGGCGATTCGAAAAACAACAATGGCGGATGGGCGACACTTATTTTAATATTCCCGAAGCATACGAACGGAATTCGCCAATCAATTTTGTAGAGAATATAACTACTCCCTTGCTAAGCTGGGCTGGAAAAAAGGATACCAATGTGAATTGGGAACAGCAAATGGAATTTTTTATAGCCTTGCGAAAATTGAAAAAAGAGCATATTATGGTGTTTTATGAAAATGATGGTCACTCCCTGTCAAACCCCGAAAACCAAAAGGATATGACAAATAGATTATTTGATTGGTACGATCATTACCTAAAGGGTGCGCCCGCCCCGGCATGGATGAAAGACACTCATTAAAAAAAGGCTGGCAAACTTGCCAGCCTTTCTACAACCCTTCATTTGCTTATAATCTAAACAACGGACTTGTACAGGAAGTGCCAGAAGCATCATCCATTCCATAGGCTATACCGCCTGGACCAGTACACTCATAAAGACCTTCGATTTGACACCTTACCTTGATATCACAAGGTTTATGTGTGTTTACAAACCCATCGACAACTATGGTGCTTTCTGGGCTTGCTTGGCTGGCAAAGGCGCCGCCAATCGCTAAGGCAAATGCCATTACGGGCATCAACCATTTTTTTCTCATATTTTTCATATTATATAAAATTTTGAGATTAATTAAATTGACCTACACTTTTCTACAGGTTTTCGGTCTCACCCCTGCTACCGTACAGTATCTTTTTGTTTCGTATAAATAAAATTGTCTTTTTTAAGGTTATAGCTGATGAGATAATGATCTATCAGGGCATACAGCTTATGCTTCCTCACTGCAAAACCTCGAAGTTTTTTTAAATTGTGGTGGTAGAGATAAAAGCTGAAGGCATAGCTTTGGTCCTCTAAATTGTAAACATCAATAATTGAGGCGTGTTTCAAAACTTTCTTGGATTCGTACCTGCCTATCCTATCACTTTGTATAAACAGATAGTTATCATAGGTTGCTGCCAATCGATTTATAAATAATGGTTCTCCTCCCAATTTCTGCTCATTCCTGCTTTGGTTTGTATGCACGCTCAATTGTGAAGTAGCTACCGTGTCTATCGTTTTCCCTATATAATCCAGCGTGAAGTTTTTGTCGGCAACCACAAATGCATTGCGGTAGTAATACACATAAATCACTTTCTCCAGTTCCCGATTGTAAAGCAAGAGACCGTCCGAAGAGAAAAAAGATTCCCCTTGCTTTTTTATAAGTTCCGGAAAAATGGTAGTAGTTGTGGAATCGCCAACCACAAGTCTGCCCAGAACATTGTCATTGCGATTACTGTCAAAAGCGCGGATGGCAAAGGTGTCCTTTTTTATAAACAGGCCATTCATAAAGGGTACACGGCATAAACCGTATGGTGAAACCTTATAGGTTGATATATCCCCCTGCAAAACAACTTGGCTTTGCCCCGATACCAAAAAAAGCTCGTTGTCAGTTGCAATATATCGGGAAGCATTAAGTGATCTTTCATTGGAAAATATACGCACCTTATGGTGCAATGTATCTGCCAGGTTCTTGTCTATACTCAATAACAACAATGAAGCTGTGTGATTTCCCAAGTAAATACTATCTTCGGTAACTCCGGCAAAATAATAGGAGTTGTATTCTAAATCCATTTGAGCCTGCTTATTGGCAGGATGATGCGGATACCTCCGCTGAAACGCATTGTTCCGATGCATCTTCTTCTCCGAAAAGGCAAACAATAGCGTAACGGTACCAACACCAAAAATGGCAAGGGTGACATGCAAAAGCAAGGTCTTTTTGATATTCCTTTGCGCTGTAAAAAAGACCGCCACCCCCGCCAGGATTATAAAAACAATATTGAAAATAAGGTGTTGTGTCCAGCTAAGTTTTTCGAGTACCCCACCGCAGGAGCAGGGGATAAATTCGGAGTAATTAAGAATGATATAGATATAGGCTGTAAACATCACCATTAGAGTAAAGGCGGCATAAAGGGCAGGGATTCTATATTTTGGAAGGGTCAATAAAACAGCAATGAGAATTTCCAGACCCGGCACCGCCCAGGCAATGACACCGGCATAGGCACTTAGCAGGGGCGACTGTGCCAGTTGTACCGTAAAGGTTTCGAAGTCCAAAAGCTTGCTTACGGCAGCATACAAAAACAATAACACGAACAGATAGGAGACTGAAACTGCTGCATTCCGTTTTATGCTTGCTATATAAGGTACCGTAAAGCACATAATTAAATAAATGTTTCGTTTTAACATTCATAAAATTAGAAAGTTACAAACGGAACTGAGAATTTTATACCTCCGATGTAGTAAGGAAAAACCGGAAAATTTTGACGGGAATGCCGTACAATTTTATAAGACACCGATTTTCCAAGTCTTATGGATGTGCCTGCTGTCGTACTCCTCATTCAACATAATCCTTCCTTAATCGTTTACAGCTATTTCAAATTTAAAAACACAATTGTGAAACAATAGAATAATTGACCTTACAATAAGTAAGTTTAAAACCATAATTTTTACGTGATAAAAAGTGAGAAAAAAATGGTATTTTAAAAATTCTGTAATAGTCAATAATAAAATTCTGACTTATAATTGGGAAACTTTATATCTTTCGCCCGTATTCCATTATAATTGCTATTTCATGAAAAATACATTGTTGCTACTTTTTTTTCTTTTAATTGAAGTTACTCAAATGAATGCCCAAGATGGCATAGATGCGCCTGGCGCCACTGAGTACGAAAACGGATTGGCCTCTTATAAAGAAAAAAATTACGAATATGCCATTCGCTGGTATACAATGGGTGCGGAAAAGGGGAATGCAGCTGCCATGTTTGAATTGGGGGTTCAGTCTTTCAATGGCGAAGGGGTAACCCAAAATTATATCGAAGCCTTTAATTGGTATATAAAAGCAGCAAACTTAGGTAATGAGAAAGCCATGTTCAATCTTGGGGTAATGTACCAAAACGGATATGGGGTGGAACAAAATTACACTGAAGCAATGAATTGGTACCAAAAAGCTGCGAATCACGATTTAGCAAGCGCCTACAATAATATTGGAGTATTATATAGAATGGGTTGGGGCGTTGGCCAGGACACTGCCGAGGGCTTAAAGTGGTATAGAAAGGCTGCCGAAAAAGGGAATGCAAATGCCATGAACAGTTTAGGTACTATGTACAAAGATGGTACGGGAGTACCACAGGATTTTTCTGAAGCAATAAAATGGTACAATATGGCCATAGCCCTGGGCGAAGCAGAGGCTATGAACAATCTCGGGCTCATGTTCGCAATGGGTTCGGGCCTAGAACGCAATTTCAATAAAGCTTATGAATGGTTCTATAAAGCTGCTGTAAACGAATATGCCGAGGCAATGTATAACCTCGCGCTTCTATATGTTGGTGGTCTAGAAGAAAAACCAAATTATACGAAAGCTATAAAATGGTATGAGATGGCTGCAAATAAGGGCGTTCCCAATGCCATGTACAATTTGGGAGTTCTCTATTATAACGGACAGGGCGTTGAAAAAGACGAAAACACAGCCATCAAATGGATTGAAAAAGCTGCAATAAATGGCCATGCCCTTGCCAAAGAGGCTATGGAAGAAATAAATTCAGATTAATTATCCAATTGCTTTATTCGATAAGGTTCGAAGGTTACAATATAGCAATGCCACAATTAAACAATTCCCCACCCCTCCACAATTCCACAAACTCAAATCACCAATCACTAACCCCCAATCGCGATTAACAATTAACTATTCAACAATTAACAACTCACAATTATCGATTAACTATTAACTATTCACTATTAACTATTCACTATTAACTATTCACTATTAACTATTCACTATTAACTATTCACAATTCAAAATTCAAAATTCAAAATTCACCATATAACAAACAACCGTTGGTAAGCTGTTCTTACCTTTATCCGATTACCACCACAGTATCAATGGTAAGTATACTATCGTGAGCAACAGAGATTAAATACAAATCCGTCCTAATGTCTTGTTAAATAATATTAAAAACAATCTGCCTACAACCGGGTTTTTTTATATTCCCTTAAATAAAAAAGAAAGCGAAAAAATTTAAACCAATGAAGGCAACTGCCGTGACGGAAAAAGAAGAACTGATTGGAGCTCTTGCAGACGGACAACGTACTGTAAAGAGTTTACCAAATGGAGGTTTTTTGTTTCTAGATCACGATGTTCCCTTTCTTCTCATCTATCGCAAACGTCCCAATGACAAAGCAACCTTACGATTAGCACGAACTGGCGCTAGTTATCTGATTATTGGGGAGGATAATAATGAATATTTCCGTGAGTTTACAAGTCAACTTACTGCTAGACTGAGCGCCCACTTTGGTAGTTTTTTTCTCATGGAAATCTACAGCGGACCAGAAGACAGTAGTGAATTTATCATTCGTGGGCCCTCTCATAAATTACCCGTTTCCCTGGAAGTACTTCGCAATGCACTAGAAAATATTGAAGGTACAACCGCTGGTGTAAAGTTGACGGCAAAAATAGAGCAAACCAAGCAACGCCAACAAAAACACACCGCTGCTCTAATGAGCATAGAAGCGATAAAAGACTGTGGAGGAACACTCATAGGCTTAGAGATCCCTCCCGTTTTTCGCGATAGGGATGGCGAAGTATATCCGCTATACTTTAGGCAATTTCAGGAAAATGTGGCTGTGGCTATAAAGAAATCGGTTTTTGAATTTATAAGGGTACAGACTTCTAGCAATCTGGCCAGCTACTACGCTTTGGGAAAACGGGAAATTCACAAAGAAATTTTTAAAATGGACCGAGTGCTTACGCAGATAGAAAAAAGCTTTCAGTTTTTATTGTTGGTGGCGCCCGTAAACATTCAACGCATCCGACACTGTTTTTTTGAAAGTAATTTTAAGCAGCTAGAGGAGTACCATTATCGGCTTCTCAACATTGATCCGGATATTTTAAAAAGGAAATTATACAACCTTGAAATAGACCAAATAGACGATCCTGCACTCTCCTATCTTTTCCATGAAAAGCGGGAAGAGTTGGACCAACAGCTAACCATGCTAAAGGAACGAGGCTCCAAAAATTTTTTTTATAGCAGCGTGAGACTATATAAAGGTCTGGATAAAAATATAGTAACCGAAGCGGAATTAATTCTACAGAATATACCCGAGGACATTCAAAACGAAAATACGGAAGTATTGGATGCAACAGCATTTGCTGCAATGGCTGAAACTGAATTTGGGCTCTTTAAGCAACAAGATGCCAATTTCCAATCCAAAGTACATATACGCGAAGATGTAAATGTAATGATGGTTAGTAATGGAGAACTTTACCTGCCTGCTGATTATACATTAACGCAAGTAGAAGCACAGGCGCTAATCCAACACGAAATAGGCACCCATGCCCTAACCCATTATAACGGATTACAACAGCCGTTAAGTCAGTTAAGTGTTGGCTTTGCAGATTACGATCCACTACAGGAAGGCATTGCCGTACTTTCGGAATATTTAATTGGCGGACTTTCCGCCAATCGTCTGCGGCTGTTGGCAGGTCGTGTAGTGGCGGGAGCAGCGCTAATGGCGAATGCAGAATTTAAAGAAGTTTTCAATCTACTCTATACTACGCATAACTTTTCAAAAGAAAGCGCTTTTAATATTACTTCAAGAATGTTTCAGGGGGGTGGATTTTTAAAGGATATTATTTATTTAAAAGGACTAGTCCAACTACGTGAATACCTTATGGACGGCGGCGATCTGGAATTTCTTTTGGCGGGTAAATTTGCCCTTAAACATGTTCCCATGATTACAGATTTAACGGCCCGGGGATTATTGAAAACTCCAAAATTGAAACCTAGATACCTGCAGCAAAAAGATTTTGAACAACGAATAGATAAACTAAAAAAAGGGGTTTCCCTTTCTAAACTAATATAAAATGAAAATATGCTTTGTAATCAGCGACATTAAGACCGAGACCTGCGGAACTACAGTGGTAATACTGAAAAAGGCACACGAGCGTGGCCATAATGTGTATGTAATGAGCGTGGGCGATTTTATCTTTCACCGAGATGAAAATATAAGTCTGCGCTGTAAAAAAATACCCGCCTCACTACAAGGGGAAACTGTAGCGGAATTCTGGGAACAGGTGCAGGACGACAAATTAAAAACCAAAGCAGTGAAAAGCTCAGATATGGATGTGGTATTTTTACGAAACAATCCTACAGAAGAGACTTCAGACAGGCATTGGGCAGAACATAGTGGAATTGCCTTTGCCAGAATGATACAGCAAAGCGGGGTCTTGGTATTAAACGACGCCTTCGCAATGAGCCATGCCTTTATCGATAAACTTTATTTTGAGGAATTACCTTCCGAAATTAAACCCGATAGTCTTATTACCCGCAATAAGGAAGATATATTAAAATTCTGGGAAAGAATGGGGAAAAAGATGGTGCTAAAACCCTTGGAAGGTTCGGGAGGCCAAGACGTGTATTTGATTGATAAGGATAAGAAAAACCTGAACCAAATAGTAGATACCATCAGCGCCAAAGGCTATATAATAGCCCAGGAGTTTCTTCCCGAAGTGAGCAAAGGCGATGTAAGGGTAATTTTGATGAACGGAAAAATTTTGGAAGAAAATGGCGAGAAAGCCATTATCAGACGGGTAAATAGCGACAGTTCCGAATTTAGAAGCAACCTCGCCCTGGGAGCGAAGGCAAAAAAAGCCAAACTCACCCCCGAAATAGAAAAGATCGTTTCACTTACAGCGCCAAAATTAATTAGGGACGGACTCTTTTTTGTAGGCCTTGATATCGTTAAGGACAAATTAATAGAGATAAATGTGTTGAGCCCTGGAGGACTGGACTATTGCGAAAAGATAAAACTCCCAGCCTTTACTGATACCGTGGTGGAAGCTATTGAGCGAAAAATAGAGTATAAAAAATATTATAAAAATAGCCTGACCAATAAAGAATTGGCTACTATGGATTAATGAATAATGTTTAGTACATAATGAAGAAGATTCGCAATGGATAAAAAGAAAAAAAATATTGTAGAAATACCTCGGATTATAGGATCCTACAGTTCTGGAGTTGATGGGCCTTTGCTATTTATAACAGCTGGAATACATGGAAATGAACCCAGTGGCGTAAAGGCGCTTCAAAAAGTTTTCGAAGTTTTGGAAGGTGAAAATCCCGAGATAAAAGGCAGGGTGGTTGCAGTAACGGGAAATAGAAAAGCCTTGCAGCTGGATACGCGTTTTATCGACGAAGACCTCAACCGAACTTGGACCGTTCAGAATATCGAGAATAATAGTACAGACAGTCACGAAAAAAAGGAAATGTTTGAGATTATTGAAATTCTCAATCAATTTCCTAAAGACAATTTTAGTAAGCGGTATTTTCTAGACTGTCATACCACCTCCGCTGCAAGTGCACCCTATATTTCGGTTCAGGAAGTAAACGATAATGACGCTTGGGCCCATAAATTTCCTACTCACATAATACGAGGGTTTTCCGATATTGTATTGGGGTGTATAGATCACTACGAAAGCAGAATCGGTATTACAGGCTTTGTATTTGAAGGAGGGCAGCACCAAAGCAAATTGGCGGAAATGAACCATGAAGGAATTATTTGGCTAGCCCTTCAAAATGCTTGTGAACTAGACTTAGACAAACTTTGTCAGTATCCCGAAGCAGCGAAAATGCTGCTAAAAAATAAAGAAAAACAAAAAACCTTTGAAATTAGTTATCGACATGGCCTAAATCCCACAGATGAATTTAATATGCAACCGGGCTACAGCAATTTTCAACCAATAAAAAAAGGCGAGCTTTTAGCGCATCAAAACGGCAAACCAATCTACAGCGAATGGGATGCGTATATTTTTATGCCGCTCTATCAAAAGCAAGGGAATGATGGTTTTTTTATTGTAACGGAAATAAATTATTGATGAGATAACTAAAAGTAGTTACTAGCGGCGGCTCGCAAAAGTGGAGAGTCCGCTATATCAAACTACAGATAACTACGCATGCATGGATTACTAACATTTGAATATTAAAAAAATGAGCTCAGACAAAAAAGAGTACAACAAAATTCCTGATTCAAGTTCCAAAACTGCAAGAGGCAGTAAAAAAGTACATAGTGAAAAGGATAATTCCACTGAAGATGGCTTTAACCCAAAAGCTACTAAAGAAGAAGAGTAGTTAGGTTTATTGCCAACAATCTAATTTAAAAATTTAACGATATGAGTGATACAACGGATGGGTTTGGTAAGAATAGAGATCATAACCAATATGGTGCAGTTAATAAAAATGAAAAAGATAAATCAAAAAATAAAGACCTGCCAAAGCCCAATAATAAAGGCGACGGAAAGGATACCGATAGATAATTTATATTTTTTCCATAATTTCCATAAGCTTTTTAGCGGTGGTACCCGCCGATAGTGGGTTCTGTCCCGTAATTAAAAGACCATCTGTTTCCGTATGGGACAGAAAAGGTATTAATGCTTTGGTATAATCGGCTCCCACTTCTTTTAGGCGATCTTCAAGGTGATAAGGGATATTGGCATAACGCATTGCTAATTTTTCTTCAGCATTAGAGAAGCCTGTTACTTTTCTACCTTTTAAAATAAGGGGATCTAATTCTGCTGCTTTAATCAGTGCTGCCGGACCGTGGCAAACTGCCGCCACTGGTTTATTGCAATTTAAAAAATCTGCTATCAGTGCTCCACTCTTTTGATTGGATGCAAGGTCGAACATAGGCCCGTGACCTCCTGGGTAAAAGAGCGCATCAAAGTCGTCTCCATTAATATCGTCAAGTCGTTCGGTATTGGCCAAAGCCTTTTTAGCGGTCTCATCATCTTGAAATCTCCTATTGGAAGCAGTAATGTTTTCTGTTAGCTCACTCATAGGATCAATGGGTGGTTTTCCCCCTAACGGCGATGCTAATGTAACGTTGTATCCCCTATCTATAAATTCATAATATGGATCTGTGAACTCCCCAATCCACAAGCCTGTTTTGCTATCGGTATTATCAAGCAATTCATGGGAGGTAATAATCATTAATATCTTTTTCATATTTCTATATTTTAAGTAGTTGTGTATAAATTATGTTTTACTGCACACGCAATTTTCCCTTAACAGTATAACGAATAACACTTACTAAAATAGACAGTTTCCAAACGCTACCTTGTTAATAAAAGGTTATATTAAAAAAGGCAATTTAAACTAAGTGAAAATTAATTTTCAGCCTGCCAACTTATTCATGCATGCATTCAAGTTTAAGAATGTTCTCCGCTCTCCTTTTATTTGCCTTGTGAAATTGATCAATTATTCTGGAAGTAAAATAATTGTGGGAATATTTTTTTAAAAAACCAGCAATGTCATTGCTCGAATTGATGGGGGTCTCCGTATCTATATAGCCATAACCACAATAAATTCCTTGCTTTACCATTACAAAACCCATTTCATTTTTATGACGCCCTTTTAACTTTATTATATAGCTTGGTCTTTGCGCATCAATATAGGATAGCGCATCCCTAACCCTCGTATTATAGTCGTTTTTATCTTCCGCTCCCCTACATATTCCTTCACAAAAATTCGGGTCGCTACAGGAAGCCTTTGTACGCTCAATGCCGGCATATCGTTTACATAATCTAAACTTCCGCTGCACTTCAATCAATTTAAGTAGTACTGAATCCCTATTGTAATAAAATTCATTTTCACTATCGGCATAGTTCTTTTGGATGGGCTGTAACCTTAAAATTCCTTTCGAATCCACCTTTGAAGTAATTATATAAGGTTGTAACATTTCCTTTTGTTGTGAATTAAATTCAGGGGCAAGTGAACCTATATAATGCGATTCCAACAAGAGGGAGATTAATTCACTACCCGTTTCCTCATAATCTACCATCGTAGTCTGAGCACATAATTTCCTTTCAAAAGCGGCATTGCTTGAAAAATGGCTTCTCACCCTTTTGGATATATTGATAGCCTTGCCCACATAAATTACCTCCTCCTTTGCATTTCGAAAAAAATAAACGCCGGGAGTGTTTGGAAGATGGATAATGGTAGAATGTAATGTTTTATTAATTCCACCTGCTACCTTTACGTCCAAAGGACTTGGATCAACCTTGGTGATATTTTCAAAAACCTTCTGGATAAGCTCACACTTTTCCAAGATGGAAGAAACTTTCATTGTAATGCCTACTGCCTTTTGGGCATTTTCCAATGAGTAAGGGATTTTGCCCCCTACAACCTTCTTAAATATTTTGTCCAATAAATAAGTGGCACTCCCCATGGGATATCCGATCTCCTTAAAGGTTTTTACGAAGAGGCGCTCAGAGAATTTATCTGAAAAGACTGTCTGCGTTTCCTTGATTTTTTCAAGTATGAAAGGGGCTAGCTCACAGAAAACGCTAGCCGTTCTCAAAGTATTTGGATTAATTCCCAAAGCAACCAGTTCCCGTTTGGGAATCCTCGGCACGGGCTTAATAAAGTATTCCTGCTTTGAGTAAATTCCGTCCTCATCCGTATTGATTATGGCTACTTGAAGCATTTTGGCTGAAGCAAGTTTGTGGGTTGAGGAAGATAATGCGATGAAGGAGTATTTCACTTACAATAAATATTATTCGAATAAATATCAAAATTATGGAATATTTCCAAGTTTCAATAATATCCTTATCTTTATTCACAAAAAAAATTGAGTTTGGAAGTATATAACGAAGAACAAAAAGAAGCGATAAACTTCGACGGAAAACATTTATTATTACTGGCGGGAGCTGGCACGGGAAAGACTAAAACCATCGTAGGTAGGGCAGCATATCTTATAGAAAATGGAACGCCACCTGAAAAAATACAAATACTCACTTTTACAAAACGGTCGGCCAGTGAAATTGTTGAACGGGTAAAAGCAGGAATTAGCAAACGTAGCGCCCAAGCCTTAAACGGTTCCACTTTTCACAGTTGGTGCAACCAATTGATTACATTATTCCCGAACCTCTTTGGAGCTTCAAACTATACCGTGATAGATGCGGATGATCAATTAGGTTTAATGAAAATGGCCTGTGGCAATGAGAAAGCGGTATATGGTAAACTGCGAATAAAACCCCAAAAAATATTGGATCTGTTTTCCTTTGCAAGAAATACGCGTACCAATCTTACCGAAGCCATTAGAGTACAACTGCACAAGGGGAAGGATGATGAGGAAACCAACGAGGAAATAGAGGAACTGCGCCCTATTCTGGAAATAGTTATCAAGGAATTCCAAAAACTTAAAATGCAACAGAAGTATTTGGATTATGACGATTTGCTTTTAGTAGTTGGCAATAGGCTCAATAAGGATGGGAATGCTCGGAAGATACTATCAAATGCCTACGATTATATTCTTGTGGATGAGATGCAGGATACCAATCCATTGCAATGGTTTTTATTGGCGCCTTTTGAAAATATATGTAATTTATTCTGCGTGGGCGACGATGCGCAATCCATCTATTCCTTTCGGGGCGCCGATTTTAAAAATGTACATTCCTTTACCGATAGAGTTCGTAATTCAGAAATAAAAAAACTAAGTAAAAACTACCGCTCCACTCAAGAAATTTTGGATCTCTCCAATTGGCTGCTGGACCAATCCCCCATCGTTTACAATAAAAAACTTAACGCCCACAGAGGGCCTGGGAAGAAGCCGACAATCGTAAATGTTTCCAACCAATTTGAGGAAGCAAATTATATTGCAGACAAAATATTAAAGGATTTTGGTGAAAATGGAAAATCATTCTCTGATTTTTTAATTCTGAGCCGCTCCCAGTATTACACCAAACCTTTACAAGCGGTTTTTCTACAAAAGAAAATTCCTTATGAAACCTATGGGGGAAGAAAATTCTTGGAAGCTGCACATATAAAGGATGTTTTGGCGGTGCTAAGAGTCATCAACAATCCATTGGACCAAATTGCTTGGATGCGCTACCTCACCTTTGTACATGGTATAGGCGAAGTACGGGCGAGCAACTATTTGCGCGAAATCCTTTCCGTAGCACCCGATCAGATCAATGGCGAATTTTTAAAATCTATAATTCCCGGCTTGGAAGGACAGACAATTAAAAAATATTATGAGGCTGTAAATGGGAATAAACACAATGTAAAAGCCGCAGTAAAAGATCTCTATAAGGAAATGGAACTCGATCTGGCGCTCAAATATGCCAAGGATTGGCAGGAAAAGCGAAAAGGAGACTTTCCTGTTTTGGAAATGTTGGCAGAACACTATTCCACGCTTGGAGAATTTATAACCGAAGGTATTTTGGATAACTCCATTGGTTTAGGGGGTAATCATCTTTTGGAGGGATCAAGGATTCAAACCACACAGCACCAAGAGCATGTAATAATCTCTACAGTCCATTCCGCAAAAGGATTGGAAGCCGATGTTTGCTTTGTGCTCAATGTATCTCCAAAAACATATCCTTCCTCCTATAGCTTAGGAAATTTAGAAGAGATTGAGGAAGAAAGACGTGTGCTATATGTAGCACTAACAAGGGCAAAAAATGAATTGATAATTACAAGAACTACAGATTCCTTAAATGCCTATAAGGCCAGCACAGATTCTCCCTTTGCTTCCGAGGAAGAAGAAAGTGCGTATTTTCTAGAAAATCTACCCGATGAATTAGTAAATCAGGAAAGTCCGTTAGGGCAATTTAAAAAACCAGAAGATGCAACAGCTAAGAATGAAATAGATTTAGATTTCGGCTTTGATTTTAGTTGAAAGGTATCCAAAAAATTGATATGTTCTATTCCAAATATTATCATTTCTTAATTCTACATAAATCTTGATAACCCAAGATAAATTATAGAGATAGGTGCGCAAATAACAAACAAATCACAACTTTCTCATACTGAGCTAAGCCTGCACTGAGATGTCGAAGTGTCGAAGCACACGATTAACAATTAACGATTAACAATTAACGATTAACGATTAACGACTCAAGATTAACAATTTATAAACTTGTCAGTTCGAGTGGTTTTAGGTGAAGTGATAACGAAACCTAAAAATGTATCGAGAACAAATAACCAAATACAAGCCTGTCAGTTCGAGTGGTTTTCTTTTGAGCCCGCGAAAAAGAAAATTGTATCGAGAACAACCAAAAGCTAAGAGGCACGAGCGACGATTAACAATTCACGACTCACGAGTCACACGATTCACAACCTTGTCATGCTGAGCTAAGCCTGCACTGAGCATTCTAAGTCGAAGCACACGATTAACAATTAACGATTAACAATTAACGATTAACGACTCAAGATTAACAATTTATAAACCTGTCAGTTCGAGTGTTTTTAGGTGAAGTGATAACGAAACCTAAAAATGTATCGAGAACAAATAACCAAATACAAGCCTGTCAGTTCGAGTGGTTTTCTTTTGAGCCCGCGAAAAAGAAAATTGTATCGAGAACAACCAAAAGCTAAGAGGCACGAGCGACGATTAACAATTCACGACTCACGAATCACACAATTCACAACCTTGTCATGCTGAGCTAAGCCTGCACTGAGATGTCGAAGTGTCGAAGCACACGATTAACAATTAACGATTAACAATTAACGATTAACGATTAACGACTCAAGATTAACAATTTATAAACCTGTCAGTTCGAGTGTTTTTAGGTGAAGTGATAACGAAACCTAAAAATGTATCGAGAACAGACAACTCAAACAGACAACAGACAGCCGAAAACCGACAACAGAAAACATCATTCAACCCCCAAAACTTCCACCCCAACAGCATTAGCATCCTTAAACAAATAATAAGTCCCTTGAACCTCCTGATAAAACTTCATCCCCAAAACCGCAACGGCAAGCCCACCCACCTCAGGTAGGCCAGTATTCATATCGAAGGAAGTTGCACTGTAGTGCTTATCCATATAAAGCGGTGTGCTATTTTTTAAACTGAACTCCAAAGTATCAAAATCAAAGTGCAGAAGACCTACAGTAAGGGCAATATGTGTCGCCCCAGCAGGAAAACCAACATTCTTAATGTCAAAATTTGTAACACTAAGCGTACGGGTATTAAATTCATAGTTTAAGGAACAAGCCAATACCTCCGTAGTACTACACGAAGGGGTAAAAGCAAAATCCCTTAGTAACTGCTTGCCCTTAGGTGTTTCTATTCCGCGCCCCACGCTCCTATTACCTCGACTATTCACAGCGTCCAAATCCTTCAATTTTGTAAACAATTGAACCATCCGCCCATGCAGCTCCCCATCCTTGCGAACGCATAAAAAAGGAGCAAGTGCACTTTTAAAAACCCGCTTTGTAGTACTACAACGGCCAAACTCCGTGGCATTTTCCATAGTTCGCGCCATACTTTCCTTGTGCATGGCCCCTTTCTGAAACCCACCCCCAGCTGCACGCGCCAAATGTCCACCATTTTTGGATTTGTAATAATTGATATCCCCAATAGTTCCCTTTAACTTAATACTTCCTGTTTGCTTTGCCATAATACCTGATTGTCAATCACTAAGATAATACAAAATCACTAAATAAAAATACTATAAAGTATATTTATAGTATATGTAAAGTATGTATATAGTAACTTTATAGTATATTTAAACCGTATAAAAGTTAAATAATCTAGTATACAACCAACCAAAGTACCGCATATCATCTCGGTGACCGAATGAATTTCAAAGAGCAAAGCGAAGTGAAATTAGACTGCTGGCTTTGATATAGAGGTTGGGAGGTTGAGATATTGATTTATTACAAAGGCTAAATTACTTTTTGATTTTTGTTACTATCTGAAAACCTGGGATCTGGGATAGGTGGAATTTTTATTAATTGTGATGTTATAATGGAATAATAACCCAAGTCTTCAGCAACGGTGCCTTTAATCCAGTAAATACCTATTCCAGAAATAGGATATTGTTCCTTAATCTTTGGAAATTGTACCGAATCAAAACATTCCCCATTTTTATCCAGAAAGGTTGAGAACGCCATAAAATCGCCTTTTGAGGTTTGTGTACTTTTTGAAGTAACCAGTTTTCCAATTATGGTAAATTCCTTGTTTACAAATGATTTTAAATCGGCTGCCACGTATTTAGGATAATTTCCGGGTTTAATAAGCTGGAAATCATCTTGGAGGGTAAAGCCCAAGAGTTCCAGATTATCATAGGCATCAATAAGGTTATTCCCTTTTAATGCCGGCAATGTATAATTGGTTCTTTTGGGTTTAAAAAGTTGCGGATGGGGATTGGGGGTTTTTTGTTTATTTCCGTTTATATGGGCATACCACATTAAGTTGTGTTTATTGGGTTCAAAAGTTCTAAAGACATTGAGGCGAATAAGCAGTAAAATCTGTTCCAAACCAAGTTTGCAACGATCTAAAAAGTCATTAAAATTTTTAAACTTTCCATAGAGTTGTCTTTCATTTAAAATTTTCTGTATGCTACGGTGCTCTAAATCCTTTATCATTCCAAAACCTAAGTACACCGTTTTGCCTTTTATGCAATTAGCGTGGTCGCTGTTGTTTATACAGGGATTTACAACCGTTCCCCCACATCTAAAAATTTCATTGATATAGGTGTCCAGGTTATAAAAGCCACCGCCGTTATTTAAAACCGCTGTCATAAACTCCAGGGGGAAGTATTTTTTGAGATAGAGGCTTTGGTAGCTTTCCACCGCATAGGATGCGGAGTGCCCTTTGGCAAAAGCATAGCCTGCGAATGCCTTAATCTGTTCCCATACCTCAGCAATTACCTTAGGAGTGTACCCTTTTTGGGTACAATTGGAATGGAATTTTTTTTCGAGGGCATCAAACTGTTCCTTGGAACGGCCTTTACCGCTCATACCTCTTCTGAGCACATCAGCCTCTGAAAGGGTAAGACCCGCAAAATGATGGGCTACCTTTAAAACATCTTCCTGATATACCATAACCCCATAGGTTTCAGGCATTATTTCCATAAGTACGGGGTGAGAATCCTTTCGTTTTTCGGGGAAACGATGACGCTCTATGTAAGCGTTTTTCATACCGCCATTGGTAACGCCGGGACGAATTATGGAACTTGCAGCCACTAGTCCAAGATAATCCTGCGTCTGTAATCGGGTCATCAATGTTCTCATTGCAGGGGATTCCACATAGAAAACACCCATGCAATCCCCCACTTTTAATAAATCGTTTATAGCAGGATCGTTTTTAAAGGGTTCGGTATCATCAATATCCTTTAGATGGGCTTGGGGTTGGTTTTCCTTAATGAGCTCAATGGCGTCCTTGATTTTTGAAAGTCCGCGTTGGGCAAGGATATCAAACTTAAAGATGCCCACGGATTCGGCAATGTGCATATCGATTTGGAGGGTTTGAAAACCTTTGGGAGGCATAAAGGTGGCGCAATATGATTGTATTGGATTTTTAAGTATTACAATACCTCCAGAATGCACACTTAGGTAATTGGGAAACCCGTGAATAAGTTTACCATACTTCATTACCAATTTGAAATAATGGTCGTTTTTTTTGTTTTGCACATTCCCTTTTAAAAAATCATCTATCTCGGATTTTGGAAGGCCGAAAACCTTGGCAAGCTCACGGACCACTGCACGATATTTAAAAGTTACATAAGTACCCATTAATGCGGTGTTGGGAAATCTTTTAAAAATGTAATGCGTAACATCATCCCTATCCTTCCAAGAGAAGTCAATATCAAAATCAGGTGGAGAGGAGCGATAGAGGTTTATAAAACGTTCAAAATATAAGTCAAGTTCAATGGGGTCTACATTGGTAATGCCCAGAATATAAGCCACCACACTATTTGCCCCACTACCCCTACCAATATATGGGTATTCATTTTTAATTGCATACTGGATAATATCATAATTTATAAGAAAGTAGGATACAAAATCCATTTGCCGAATTGCCTGTAGTTCTTTTTCAATGCGGGTTTTAATAATTTGGTCAACGATTCTATATCTTTTGCTTATTCTTTCATAAACCAACTTTTCCAAATATTTATAATCCTCTTCCTTATTGGAAAGGTAAGTAGCTTGGTTTTGGTTATGCCGTACATCATCAAACGCAAAAGAAATTTTACAATCATCCAATAGGGATTGGGTGTTTGAAATTATATGCTCAAAACCTTCAAAACGCTCCCTTATTTCGCTTTGCGAATACATTCTATCCTTTTGGCTTCCCTGTTCCAATTCGGGCAATTTACTGAGTACTATATTGAGGTCTATGCAACGAAGGAGGCGGTGTATATTTAGGTGTGACTGACTGGAAAAGGTTACTGGTTGCAAGAGCACCAATTTTGAAGTATGGGACTTTAAATGGGAGAACTTTAATTTGTTGAGGTCTGCTACGGAAATACCGATGTGCCAATCTTCTGCAAAAGATTCCATTTCAAATTCAAGTACCTTTTCAAAGGGGAAAATTGTTATGACATTTGAAAATTGGGGCGGTATTTCTGGAAAGTCCTTTTGTGGGTGTAGGTGTTGGGTAAGGAATTGGTTAATTTCCAGATAGCCCTTATTGTTCTTTGCCAAACATACATAACATCTATTGCTGCCATTGCGAATATCTGCGCCCACAATTGGTTTTATGTTTTTTTTGGTAGCTTCCCTAATAAATTCAAGACAGGCCGAGGTATTATTAATATCGGTAAGTGCAAAAGCTGTGAGGTTATTTTTAAGTGCCAATTCCAATAATTGCGGTACGGAAAGTACCCCATAGCGGAGGGAATAATATGAATGGCAATTGATATACATTATTGATTTCTATGTGCGAGTAAAACCGGGGGTTCCCCATCGAATGGATTACGTCCGGAAATAACAGTGCGGACATCAAGCGTTGAGGCCTTTAAGACACTAGCTGCACCAAAACGATTGCGGATATGGTCCAGCGATTTGTAAAGGTTGAGGGTTTTCTCATTGTCATCAAAGAGGTTTATTTGATAATGCCCACCGACCAAATGGGAAAATTTTACCCCAATCAAGCGTACCAATACCCTGCGATCATACAACTTATTGAAAAGCTCCATTACGGCGGGAACAAGGATATGGTCTGCGCTTGTATATGGAATACGGACTTGCTTGTTATAGGTCTGAAAATCTGAATACCTAATTTTGACGGAAACACAGCCCGTCATTTTTTTGCCCAACCTAAGTTGATAACAAAGGGTGTCTGCCATAGCAGTAAGGGTGTCTCGCAATTTTTGGACATCTATGGTATCTAAATGGAATGTACGCTCATTGGAAATTGATTTGCGCTCGGAATAGGGAATAACGGGAGTATTGTCGATTCCATTTGCACGGTTCCAGATGGTCTGTCCGTTTTTACCCATTACGGATGTAAGCATTTCCACTGGCATATCCTGTATTAATTTGACCTTATCAATGCCAAGATGTATTAAAGTTTGGGCTGTTGCCTTTCCAATCATTGGGATTTTGCGGATGGGAAGGGGTGCCAAAAAGGATTTTTCAAAACCTTGGTCAATTTTCAATTGATTATTGGGTTTTGCCTCTCCGGTTGCAACCTTACTGACAATCTTATTTTGGGAAAGCCCAAAAGATATGGGTAGACCTGATTCATTTATAATCCTTTTGCGAAGTTCGGTTGCAAATTTATAATTGCCAAAAAACCTGTCCATCCCCGTAAGGTCCACATAAAACTCATCTACACTGGTTTTTTCAAAAAGGGGAACGGAATCGCGGATGATGTCAGTAATAAGACTTGAATATTTCATATAAGTTCCCGCATTCCCCCTTATGACTATTGCCTGTGGGCATAATTGCCTTGCCATTTTCATTGAAATGCCAGAGCGGATACCATATCTCCTGGTTTCGTAACTACAAGCTGCCACTACCCCACGATTGCCCGTGCCACCTACCAATACAGGTTTTTTAAGCAACTCGCTATTAAGCAAGCGCTCTACGGAAACGAAGAAGGTGTCGAGATCGAGATGTAGGATTGATTTGTTCATCAATACAAAATTATGGATTATTTCCTATAATATGGAAATATTCCATTTAATTAATTAATTTTATTTGGAAAGGGAGAGGTGTGAGGCGTAATAGTAGCAGGTGAGGGTTAGCGCAGTGGGACTCGTTTAACCATAAAAATCAAGTTGTTAGTTAAGGCTCTTCAGCTCCGCTCAGGCAGGCTACTTAGGACGTATTGTTCAGGGTTACGGTTATGCTCCTACTAGGGCCTATTTATTCAGGTTATTTGATTTTATAAACACCCAAAAACAAAAAAGCCTCTCCATTCGGAAAAGCTTCTCATCGGTTATTGTAAATGCAAAGAATTAATTCTTTATAATCTTTTTTATTACCAATTTTTCTTTTGTCTTGAATTTTAAAAAGTAAATACCACTCTTTAACATAGAAATATCTATTGTCTGATAATTGTTATGTTTGGTAATTACTAATTCACCCAATGTGTTGTATATCTGAAGTGTTTCAACTTTTAATTCGGAATTGTATTCCAAATGTAATATTCCATTTTCAACTGGATTTGGGTAAAAAGAAATCGAATCGTATGTATAATTATTCGTGCCGAGTATACAATTTTCACTGTAATTTGCCCAAGAATCTATACACCATCCATCATAAAATGGAGGATTAATATCACAAATTTGTGCATTTGCATATTGTACATCGTCCACATTCACACAAAATAAATTGGGATTGTTAATTGCAATCATTTCCGTCATAATTTGATTATTACCATTTCTAATATTCAAGTTTGTCAATAAATTTTCTGAACAGAATAATGCAGTTAAATTTGAAAGGTTGCTTACATCTAAGTTTGTTATTTGATTAGCTCTACAATCCAAAAGTCCTAAATTATGATTTTGCGAAACATCTAAACTAGTAAGGTTGTTATAAATTAATCTAAGTTCAGTAAGGTTTGGACTTTGAGATATATCTAAACTTGTTAATTGATTATTTAAGGCAGATAATATTTCTAGATTTGGATTTAATAATTCCAAATTTGTCAATTGGTTTGATTCACAATATAAAAACTCCAAAAAAGGATTTTCAGAAACATCTAAACTTGTTAATTGATTGGAGACACAGGATAAAACTTTTAGATTAGGATTTTGGGTTAAATCTATACTCGTAATTTGATTGTAAGAAAACCATAAAATTTCTAAATTAATATTATGGGATATGTCGAGGCTGCTTAATTCATTACTTCCACAATCCAATTCAATAAGATTGGGACTTTGGGGTATTAAAAGACTCGTAATATTATTAAAATAACAATCTAAAATCGTAAGATTGGTGTTTTGTGATAAATCTAGATCAGTAAGTTGGTTGACTTCACAGTTTAAATATTCAAGATTTGAAAAACTCTGAATTCCCTCCAGGGAATGTATTGCTTTATAAGAAACATTCAACCCGATTACAGCCTCAGCTTCGGCTTGTTGAATCTCTCCATCATTATTGCTGTCAGCATCAATATCACCATTTCCATCACCGTTAATATCTACGCAATTAGAATTAACCAACGTATTTTTAAAATTTGCATCTGGTATATTTACAATTTGAGCCTGTGAAAAACAAAAGGTCATGAGTGTAAGAACGATAAAGTATAGATTTTTCATAAAGAGTCGGATAAATATTAAGATGGATTAAATATACCAAAAAACAAAAAAAGCCCATCCATATGGATAAGCTTCTCATCGGTCTATTTCTAAACCACAAGCCACTTTAAGTGACTCAACACAACATCTTGTTGCGGTCTGGACGAGACTCCAATAGTTTTATTTCACTATATTTCAATACTTCTAAAACACCCATTATATCAGCATCTTTAAATTTTTATTATCCCATTTAATATTTGTTTATGTCATTTTATTTACATTTACCGCACGATAACCGCACAGAAATTAATCTAATGTACACCTTTGCCTTCAACATTAATAAAAATTCCTCCCAATCAGGAGCTAATATCCCATTAAAAATAAGGTATTACGAGGATGCTAAAAAAAGGGTTCAAATTGACACGGGAATAAAAATTGCCAAAAGGCATTGGAGCGAATCTAAGAAAAGACTTAAAAACTCTGGAGAGATTCCATTTGAATATGCGGAATTTGAAAGATTAGAATTTTTAGCCAGTCAAATCATTGACCATTATAAAAAAAGTAACAGCCCTCTTACGTGCAAAAAATTTAAAAGTCACTTCCTAAATGAAAACTTAGTGGAAGTTAATGATTCCGTGGAAGGTGTATACGAAGAGTTAGATAAATTTATTGAAAAGAAGAAATCAGAAGTTGTTCCTGATGTTATTAAGGATTACAAGACATTGAAGAAGCATCTTAAAGCATATGAGGACTATGAAGGAAGCACAATTTCCTTTAAGTCTTTCAATTATGATTTCTACCATAATTGGACTAATTTTCTTTCTTATGATTATGAAAGAAGAGACGGCCAAGTTGGACTTAAAAATAACAGTGTTGGCAAGTCTATAAAAAACCTTAAGTCATTCCTTAACTATTGCATACAGTCAAAAAGAATCGAACCATTAGACCTAACTGTTTTTAAGGGTATTCAAGAAGAAGTTGACCATATATATTTAGGACAGGAAGAGATAGACAAAATTTCAGAAGTAGACTGTAAGGATGATGGGGAATTAAAAATGGTTCAAGATTTCTTTACTATCGCTTGCTACACTGGTCTGCGATATTCTGATACGATTAGAATAAAGCCTGAATATATAGAAGGTAATCTTTTACATTTAAAACAAAAAAAAACATCTGGAAGAGTTGTAATTCCACTTCGACCTCCCGTTATAGATGTTCTTAAAAGATATAATTATTATTCGCCTCAAATTTCAAGCTATGTTTTTAATAAAAGAATTAAGGAGCTTGGTAAAGAAGCAAAATTAAATGACCTTGTTGAGTTAGAGCATAAAAAAGGTTCGGTTAAAGATGTGAAAACATTTAAAAAATACAAACTAATAAGCTCCCATACTTGTAGACGCTCATTTTGTACCAATGCTTATTTAACTGGAATTGACATACAACTTATTATGAAAATATCTGGTCACAAAACGGAGAAAGCATTTAGAAGATATTTAAAGCTATCAAGTTTAGAAGCTGCTTTAAAACTTAAGGAAGCTTGGGGAATGTGATTACATCACTCCTACAGGATGCATAAATTTTGTTCCAAATATACTAGAGAAATTTTTCATTTTAAGTTAGCAGGGGTACTTTAAAAATCGTCTTTCTCATTGTCAAATAGCATATGGAGGGTATAGACAGAAGCCCTCAAATAAATTTTTGTATCATATACCCCACATAGACCTATATTAATAGTAGAGAACTTAAACCCACCTTATTACTATGCCCTCTAATATTGGTTTAGGGTATATCCATGCTTAGAAAGTATTATTAGGGCTGATTATTTCTAATACGTAAATAAGTCCTTTCCCCTGAATACAACTATATAAATTATATGGATTCCGAAGTGCCTTTATGGGGGGTATGCTAATTATTGTCTTTATCCGTGACAGAGGGTAGGGCGTGAACAGAAAGCATCTTAAATTTTGCTAATTAATCTAAAATGAGAAATCACTTTTCGAAAATCCTAAAATAATAGTGTCGAAAATTAATGAAGAAAAGTGCTGTTTTTTACCTCAGTTCTATATTAGCGAGCGTTTTAATTTTTCGTGGATATTACTTTGGTTCCGATATCATAAATACTATAAACTACTTTTGCTTTATTTTTAGTGCGTTTATCATCTGTTATAAAATAATGACAATGAGAAGCATAAAAAGTATGACTACTATCCCAAAGTCTTGCGTAATTCGACTTATGATTCGGTGTATCTTTCCAATATCCAAGCATATCTAAAAGCTCGAATATTGCAGCAATTCTATTACTTCTTCCAAATGTAGCTACATCAGGATGGTAAGAGATTCCTTGTTCAATCATACTCAAAAAGGTAAAAGATTGAAGTTTATCCGATAGTTTTTTATTCAAATGTTCAACTACCTCTTCAGGTTTATAATTATTTATTCTTTTTGGGTCAATACCAAGAATTTTGCGTGTCTCTTTTTTCTGCTCTTCGCTTATTAGATTAATTAACCCTTTCATAGCGTTTTGTGCAAAAGAAACCTCTGTTATAGTCTCTATTACTTCAAAAGGGCTTTCCATATATTCGAAAACTTCGTTTTTAACATTCTCATTTAAATAATTTCCTTTTGTTATATCTTCTATTGTTTTCAGTCTGATATTAATTCTTTCAATTCTTTGCTCATCAGTTTCTCCTATAATTTCTAAAGTTTCTTGTATATGAGATGCGGAAAAGAAAATTTTGTCAATTTTTTCTCCAATTATGTTTTCTAAATCAGAAATAGCTAAAGAACCATTCTCTAAATAGACAAAAATATTATTGTCAAGATAAACTCTCATCTAATGTTGGGTAACGATTTGTATATGGTGTCAGGGCTAACGATAGGAAACAATGCTCTTTATGCGTTGTTGTTCTTTCGTGCATTTTCTTCTTTACGGGTCGTGTGTGCAAACTCTTTGACAATGCCATAGCCACCTCTCTCGCTTCTGTGTTGCGAAATGAGTTTGTTTTAAAAACAATCTATGTTTTTAGCTTGTATCTCATATTTCGTTTTCTTAGTTTTTTAGAGATTCCATATCACTCACACGGTTCAATATAAATTCCTTCATCTCGTAATGTTTTTGCTTTGCCATTTTATAATCTACTTCGAGACCTGAAAAATGTCCGTGTTTCGGAAATAAATTGAGTAATTCCACTAAGAAGGAATAGGTGAATTGTCCCCCAAACAGACTTGTTCGAACCATTAAACCTTCTTTTAATTGATAAAATATTACAAGGTGCATGTCATTTTTTGTATCAAACAAATCAATTTTCTTGTCAATTGCGGTTTTCAAAGAAGTTTTTTTTAAAATGTAATCTTTTGCTGGTTTCAGTAAAGGATGGTATTTTGTTTCTGGGTGATAATGCATTAATGCATTTAATCCGATTTTCACAAGAGCTTGTTGCATCATTACCACATCAAACTTTAAGGAAACTCGAATGGCATCTTTTGTACTTTTCTCTGAATAACTCTGAAAGTTGGCTGCTTCTTGGTTGCAATAATTTAAAAGTTTAACTACGAACTTCAAGCCTTCCTCTACTTTTCTACTTCTAACATTTAACTTACCGCTATCATCAAAAAACATTCTCGGTTCAAAGTGATTTTTGTATTTATCATTATCTTTCATTAAGGTATAGTGAATGACTTCCTTCTTGACCTTGCTTATTTCAATTTCTTCGAAGACATATTTCTCATCCTCTAAGCTGAATTTTGCAGCTTTATAATTCTCCCCCTTTTTAGATGGGAATTTTGTAATCATGGTCAAATTATCTTTTCGCCAATCGTTGAAGGCTTTAATAAATGTTTCGATGTCCTCTCTTGTAGGAGCTTCACTGTAAATTTTATTCCCAACTTGAATTAATTGAGGCCGCATGTAAGGTTTAAAACCATCATGAATCCCTACTTCATAAACAATCTTATTCTCTTTGTCAAATTGAAATATTTCAGGGTATTTAAGAGGTGCTTTTCTTTTTTTATTTTTTGAATAGCCTTCAAGACCTTCGGAACTTCTCATTAATCCGATAAACGATTTTTGAAATAGTTCTCTTTCAATTTTTGAGAAATTGTTATTGCATTGATTGCATACACAATCCATATAAATATTTTCTCCACCTAAACTTTTCGGAAATACATGCTCCGAATTATTTGCTGGATTTCTTTCACAATATGTACAGTTAGATTCAATAGCTGATTTTCGCAAGGTTTTGTTTATTGTTTCATCCAATTCCTTGGCCTTTTTTATTTATCAAAAGCCAGTTGGTAATAGACATTTTACTCAAAATAATTACTTCCATTTGGTTAATGAATTCTTCATCTTTTTCGTCTTGAGGAAGTTCAGTCCACAAGTTTTCCGTTTTGAATTTCATTCCAGTATGTATAATCTTTGAACGAAGACTATACAATGCATTAAACTTCTTTTTGTTGTTTGGATTATCTCCAATGTATTTTAGTAGGTAATCTCGGTACTTTTTAGAAACTTCAAATTGTAATTGACCACATACTTTACATTTTTCAGCTTTGAAGTCTTTATTTTCATAGTTAACCATAGTTTCGATTGACGTAAAGGCTGAAATTACAGATAAGGTCTTTTTGTACTGTCTTAATTCCATTGCAGAAACAGTATGTGATATTGCTGTGTCTAAAACATTTTTAACTTCATTATCCAAATTATAATATGAATCCAAACCTAAAAATATGTTGTTTGGGAATGAAATTTCTTTGTCACGATAATAATCATAATTAGGATTTACCTGATAATATTGCATAAATGGTATAAATTCCACGGGGTCATATTTTAGCTCTACATCTGTAAATTTTTCAATTTTCAATTGTTCGGGAAGTCCTGGCCAATGAAACATAGTCATATTCCATTTAGAAGACCAAGTATTAGCCTCTTCTCCAGCGTCATCTTTCAAAATTGGCATTCCCCAATTTCCAGTCAAATCATAATATCTAAAAAACATATGATTTGTAAATAGAGTCAATAAATTTAATATTTCGTCTTGTTTCGATAGAGTAGATGCTGTAAGTGTTCTTAAATCTTTTAGTCCATCATCCTGAGATTGTTCAATTATCTCGTGTTCCTCAATAATATATTCTAAAATAACAGGATAGTGTTCTTGTAAGTTCGATTTTGGCATACCCATTAAATCAGCTGGATATATTAGGAATTTTTCGTGATAGAGAAAATACTTTTTAAGAGGAACTTTTGTAAATATTATTGTCTTTTGAAATCTGTTCATTCTCGGTCTGTGACAATTGTGCACAACTTTTAGGCTATCAGTTGTTGCTTGGTTTAGAACTTAACTTTGCAAATACACACCAAGTTGGATATTCCGCAGAAATTTCCAAAGTAAGCGAGAACAAGCAATTACTTATTTTCATTGTTGGGGGTAGTTTTTTATCATTTTGATAATATTTCAAACATATCTTTTCTATCCTCCTTTGAGTGTAATAAAAATGTTTTAATATGTAACCAATTCGGTTTTATTTTTTGTGAATACAGTTTGAAATTTGCTTTTTCTTCAGTTTCTAACTCTATTGCGATTGAATTAATATCTAATTCGTAGCATTCGGGGTAAGTTTTATGTGCTGGATTAGGGAATGAATTTTTATATTCGATATTATATTGTGGTTCAAAATATCTAATTAAAGCGGCTTCTGTAAAGTTTATTTTTTGCTGCTCATTAATTCCTTCATAATTCAATTTATTATGTAAACCGATAAACCTTTCTTTGTCCAACTCAATTTCTTCTTCTGAATACTTTGATCTTCCGTCCATTACCATAATATTAAGTTGTTGGAAGGAAGCTAACATTAACCATATTTCGCTATCAGGGTTTTTTTCAATCGCAGTTGAGTAAATCCCTTGGAGTGTTGAATGGCTTTTTAATCTGTCTGGTGCTGTTCTCGCTCCATCAACTCCATAAGATTGTCCGATATAAAGTATTTCCAAATCCAAGAATTCAGCTTTTGTATGATATCTTTCAAATGTCTGTAGAAATACCGCTGCTTTTGCATTTAAAATTATTTCGTTCTCTTTCTTAAATTGAAATGTAGAGTATGGGTATTCACTGGATAAAGTTATAGAATCATCTTTATATGGATTTTGAAAATCGAGTGGGAAATCTATATAAGAATCCTCTTTCTGTATTTTAAACAAAATACTTAAGGTTTCTTTTGTCGCTTTAAATTTAGTTGAATCAATTATAACTCTTGGTCTTCTACAAACGAAATAAATGTGGCAAGGTGAATCTTCATCGAAATAATTATAATCACTTACAAATTTTAATTCTGATTGTTGTAAAACCATCATTTTATCCAAATACATATTGATGGCAAACTCAGAAGGATATTTTTTTGGTTCAGATTTCATTTTTTTTTCAAATTTTCGCCAACATATAAATACATATAATATTTATTCCAAAAATATAATTTCAAATCTAAAGGAATTTTATTTGAATTAAAACAATTAAAAGTTTTTAAAAATAAATTTGTAGATTAGTCTAACTTATTTCTCCCCAGTATATTAAACTCCATTTGAATAAATCGTTTGGGGTTTTTTAATTGATTAAAATAATGTGCCACTATCAACTTCTTTGATTATATCTGGGTTATTTGCATTTATATTTCTTATATAAATCCCTAGATACGAGGTGTCGCAGAAGGATTTGGGTGGACAAAGGCGAAACATCTTTCCATTAAAGTAAATGACTCCAAATCCTTTTTTAATGAGTTAAGATTTATATTTTTATGCTTTTATAAAAATACACTTAATGAGCCAAAATATACTTCAATACGAATCAAAAGTATGGTCTACTGCCGACCTTCTAATTGGTGCAGGAATTAAGCAATCAGACTTTCCAAGATATATGATGCCATACTTTGCAATGATAATGTTGGAAAGTAGGTTAATTAGACATTACAAGGAATTATTAAAAGATTTTGACGCAGAAAAAATTGAAGACATAGAGGACATAAATGACTTTATAGAGGAGTTTAAAGATTATAATATAGGTTATAATGAAGTAGTCATCAAACAACATAAAACACTTGCCGAAATTTGCAGAAACGATAAGACTTTTGATAACGACTTTGAAACCTATCTAAAGGCATTTGACGCAGAAACAAAAGAATTACTTGGCGTTGACAGAGGGAATACAGAAGAAAAATATCTTGATATTTCAGGGGTAAGTGGACAATTACGCAAGAAAGATATCCTTTTTGATACAGTAAAAAAATGGAGCGAGATAGACCTAACTCCTTTTAATAACTCCGATATTACTACCTTAGAAGAACATATTAAAAGAAAATGGGCAGATATCTCTGCTGAAACTGCTGGGGAGCAATATACTCCTGATGATATTATTTCCTTAATTTCTGAAATTATCCTTTCGAAGATAGAAGATAATGATGAATTCTTAACAATTTATGACCCAACGTGTGGTGGGGGAAATTTACTTTTTGGGGTTGAAGACAAAATTCAAAAAAAGTATAATAGGCCTACAAAAACCTATGGTGAAGATTGGAGTGACAGTTTGTATGCATTAGCAAAAATTGAAAGCCGATTTAGAACGGACTCAGACATTAGGTACGGGAATACACTAACGAACATCTCATTTATTGAAAAGAAGTTTAACGTGATTGTGGCTAACCCACCTTATGGTGTTGATTGGAAAGGGTACAAAAAGGATATTGAAAATGATACCACAGAACGTTTTCACGCTTTACCTTCAATTTCTGATGGACAGTTTCTTTTTACCCAACACATATTATCTCAATTGGACACCAAAGGTCTGGCCGTTGTGGTTCACAATGGTTCCACCTTATTTAGTGGAGATGCAGGGAGTGGAGAAAGCAATATCAGAAAATACTTTTTTGATAATGATTGGGTGGAAGCCATTATACAAATGCCAACTGATGAATTTTTCAACACAGGTATATATACTTATTTGTGGGTCTTCAATAAGAATAAAGTAGCGGAACGCAAAGACAAAGTAATCTTGATTAATGGAAGCGATTTTTACGAACCTTTAAAAAAGAGCAAAGGAAAAAAACGTAAACAAATGGCCCCTGATAACCGTAATACAATTTTGGAAGCTTTGACCAACTTTGAAGATACAGACTATGCCAAAGTATTTGATAAATGGAATTTTTATTTTAACAAGCAAGCCATTATGCTTACCAATGTAGATGTAGAAGGAAAATCATTAGAAAGCGTTCTCCCTACCAAAAAGAATAATGAAGGTGAGGAAATTAGAGCAAAAAGTATAAAGTTAAATGCCAAGTCAATTGCCATCTTAGATTCTTTTAAAGAAGATGGTATGAAAGCAATAAACCAAATGGAAATAACCACTTTTCCCGAAAATGAGTTTGCAGACCTGAAAGCGTATTATGACAACTATTTTAAAAGCTTTGTTGCAGGATTTGATTATAAAGACGATGCGTTTATTTTGATAGATAACAAGGGAAACTCTTATACCTACGATAACCGCAAAGAGACCATAGTTAAAAAAGACAAAACCCAAAACGGAACGGAGTTGGGGAATGGCAAAATAGTGATTAAGGCTGCTTACAAAAAAGCCACAAAAGCGAAGGAAGCTACGATTAAAATTATCACCGAGCTAACACCAGATTACGAAAAAGATTATGAGATAATACCCTACGCTCCTACCGAAACTGAAAACCAACAAAACATTGCCATTTTTATGGCAAAATATATCACAAAACCATTTAGCTATATTGACAATCTGGTGGGTGTGGAAATAAATTTCAATAAAGTGTTTTATAAACCAGAACAGTTAAGGTCATTAGTAGATATTAGGACAGATTTAGATAATCTAAATAAAGAATTGAAAAATCTCGAAAGTATAATATAAAAGAAGGGAGCCAATTAAAGCTCCCTTTGTATTTAAGGAAGTAGCGAGAAAATGCGGAATTGTATCCAGAACCATTTAAACCTATCTTCCTTTTTTATCGTGGTGTAGTAATAACTTAGTTAAAGTAAGTACAAATGTATATAATTATAAAAACTAATGCAAATAATAGACCATAAAAACCAAACACTAACCGTTTGCCAAAAGTTCTTCATAGAAAAATCTATAGAACTTTTATATATGGGAAGTATAGATTCTTATAGAATTAAACTTCATAATCCTATAACGATTTTAGAAGAGTTAAAGTATTGTCTTAGCGAATTTGACAAAGGACGTATTAAGCATTTTCATACTATTAAAGGTACAGCTAAAAATGGAAAAGCACTAATAGATGAAGTGTTTACTCAGCTATTGGTAGAGCCTTCATATATTAAATATGATTCAATATCCTCAGAATATTTGACAGTCCTTTTAAAGGAAGTCAAAGAGGAAAATTATAAAAAACTTATTCCAAGCATCAAAATAATACTTAAGGATAATAATGACTATGTGGAGCGAGTCATAAATGGAGTACAATCACTTATAGATTCAAATGATTATTCTTTAGAAAGTCTTTGCAAATTAGATGTTTCTTTAAACATATTATTTAGCAGTCTTATTAGAAAAGGTTTTTCCAAGGGATTTTTGTATAAAATTGTTTATGGAATTTTTATTCATTCATTAAAAAATGGTAAGAACTTCACAGAACATTTCGATAATTTCAAAAAAAGAGTTTTAGATAATATCTGCAACCATACCGTAATTTTTAGAATAGATACTACAGAAAAAATATATGAAGCTATGTCACATATTACTGTAGATGATATTAACCTTAAAGATGATATAAGCCACATTAATTTATCAGGAGCAAGAGCAAAAATAGAATTGGTTGTTTTTAATGTTAAACTTGACAAGCGCAAATTTATTGAATGTAACGTAGAAGCATTAGATTACCTATCTGCCTTAAAAAAAGCAAGAAGACAGGTTTCAGAATACTTGGATGTATTAAACTTAGGTTTATCTGGTGAGTTTTTAAACATTCACAATCGAGTACTTATTATAGACCAACGTTCTCCAGGACGTGGTGATTTTCAGAATAATGTAAATATTCTTGATGGCAAGTACAAAGCAGAAAGAGAACATTATCAAACTTTTACCAGTAAAATACCTTCTATACTTAACAATCTAGATATTTTTGAAGAGACTAAAGAAAAAATAAAATCAGCGGTACGGTATTTACGTTTGGGTAATGAATCTACAGAGATTGAACATAAGTTTATAAATTATTGGATAGGCTTGGAATACTTATTTAGCAATTATGAGGGCAATAATACAATTGTACGGTTAAAAACGCATTTTATAAATGCCCACGCTATTGCTTATACTAAAAGAAATGTATATAGTTTTAAGAAAAATTTTTCACAATTGCCTACAACTCACAAAGATAAAGCACCAACCTACACTACAGCGGATGATGAGTTTTTAAAAGATAATCAATTTTATGACGATGTAGGAACAGAAATTATCCAAGACTATCCACTCATTGCTTATAGAGCAATGAAGTTAAAAGAATGGTTTTTTAAAAATCCCTCTAAGGCTAATGCAAAAGATTACCTTAATAAGCATAAGGAAAATCTTGAGATACATTTTACACGCATATATAGACTTCGTAACGAGATAATACATGATGCAGCAATGAATACAAATAACCAACTTATAGTTTCCAATCTACGTTATTACCTAACATTTATTCTGAATGAAGTAATTGATTATTTATCACAAGCTCATTCTAATGGTAGTGCTTCCATAGAAGATTACTTTATTGCCAACGAACTTAAACTTGGCAATATCGAGCATAAGGGCACCACATTAATTGATGTGTTAGATGTGGACTGCGCTATAGACTTTATATCTTAGAAATTATGTTAGAGAAATATAAAACTTATAAAGATTCTGGAATTGAATGGATAGGTGAAATTCCTGAGCATTGGGAAGTCAAAAGAATAAAAGATATTTTTAATGATATTGGAAGTGGAGCCACTCCCCAATCATCAAATAAAAGTTACTATGAAAATGGTAATATAAATTGGCTTAATTCTTCAGATTTAAAAAATAACGTTATTTATGATACTAAATTAAAATTAACTCAAAAAGCTTTAGATGAAGTTGGCCTAAAAATATACCCAATAAATTCAATTGCTATCGCAATGTATGGACAGGGAAAAACACGGGGTTTAGTAGGACTTCTACAAGTTCCCACAACTACTAACCAAGCTACTTGTATTATGTCAAAGGCGAAATATATTAAGCCTAAATTTGTTTTTTATTGGTTTATTTCAAAATATACAGATATAAGAAGTATTAATATAGGTGCTACACAACCAAACATGAATCAAGATTTTGTAAAATTCTTAATCCTACAAAAGCCTACCCTTAAAGAACAAACTCAAATTGTAAGTTATTTAGACACTAAAACCAACACCATAGAACACAAAATAAATCTCTTACAACGTAAAATAAAATACTACAAAGCTTATTGTAAAACTCTAATTAATGATGCTGTTACCAAAGGGTTAGATAAAGATATAAAACTTAAGGACAGTGGGATTGATTGGATAGGAAGTATCCCAGAACATTGGGAGGTTAAAAGGATAAAGGATATATTTACAATTAGTCGGGGCAGGGCTATTGCCAAAACTGAATTAGTAGACAATGGTAAATATCCTGTGTATTCTTCTCAAACAAAAAACAATGGAATTTTAGGTTATTTAAACACTTATGATTTTGATAATGACTTATTAACTTGGACTACAGATGGTGTTAATGCAGGTACTGTGTTTATTAGAGAGGGAAAATTCAATTGCACTAATATTTGTGGCACCTTAATACCAAACAAAAATCCTAAACTATCTCTTGAGTATATGGCTTTAGCAGTTCAAGAAAGTTCGCAACATAATAAACGCATAGATACTAATGGCGCTAAAATAATGAGTAATGAAATGGCTGTTATTAATATTGTTTTTCCTCCATTTCAAGAACAAGTTGAAATAGCAGAATACATTAAGCTGAAAATAGACACTATTTCCAACATTCTTAAAAACTTAGAAACCCAAATCACCACTCTAAAAGAGCTTCGAAAAACTTTGATAAATGAGGTTGTGACAGGAAAGGTAAAAGTAAGCTCAGATTTGCAATAGTAAATTTCTTATTGCAATAATTTCATATATTTTGCACTAAGAGGATGCTTATTGTCACATTTAGTGTTATTTTGCATTAAACAATTTTTGTAATGCAATAAAGAGCAAAATATGAAAAACTTCAAATCGGGAACATATATCAATCAAGGTTATTATAAAAGCTTTCAACCAGAGCTTATCAATAAACAATGGCTGATGGATGATATGGAGCTAATGCAATTACTCTCCAAAGCAGACAGGCAATTAGGACGATTGGATATGTACAGTGAGCATATACCAGATATCGACTTGTTCATTAGTATGCACGTATTAAAGGAAGCTACCCAAAGTAGCAAGATTGAAGGCACCCAAACCAATATGGAAGAAGCCTTATTGGATAAAGAAGATGTAAGTCATGAAAAAAGAGACGATTGGGAAGAGGTTCAAAATTACATTGCAGCAATGCAACAAGCAATTGCTATGTTGGGCAAATTACCTTTTTCTTCACGCTTAATAAAAGAAACCCACAAGACACTATTACAAGGGGTAAGAGGTGAACATAAATTGCCTGGCGTTTTTCGCAGTAGTCAAAACTGGATTGGAGGTGCGTCTATTAGTGATGCCGTATTTATACCACCAGTACATACTTCTATAAACGACTTAATGAGCGATTTGGAAAACTTTGCCCATAATAACGAGACCTACTTTCCTGATTTATTAAAAATAGCTATCATTCATTACCAATTTGAAACCATACACCCTTTCTTGGATGGGAATGGCCGTGTAGGGCGTTTATTAATAACACTATATTTGGTGGATAAAGACATTTTAAAAAAACCTATACTGTATCTGTCAGACTTTTTTGAACGCAACAAAGAGTTATATTATGATAACCTAATGAAGGTAAGAACTAAAGACGATATAGTGCAATGGCTCAAGTTCTTTTTAGTGGGTGTTGTAGAAACCGCTAAAAAAGGGGTGGAAACATTTGATGCTATATTGAAATTAAAAACTACTACCGAATTAGATATTCAAACCTTAAAGACAAGGGCAAACAATGCACAGAAAATAATTCAACACCTATTTAAACGCCCAATGATTGAAGTGAACAAGGTTATGGAAATTACGGGAGTTTCAAAAAGAACTGCCTATCACTTAATAGATGATTTGGAAAGGCTACAAATACTAAAAGAAATTACAGGAGGCAAAAGAGACAAGCTGTATGTTTTTGACAGTTATATAAAATTATTCAAATAATGGATGAATTAGTACTTCAGGACAAATATTTAATGAACTTCTTCACCCAACGCACAGATGGGTTACAATACAAAGAAGTAAAAGCAAATACCGTTTCCAAAAACCATTTTGTGGTGGAAGATTTAAAATACTTTATAAGCGAAACATCATTAAACAAAACTGCCTACAGGAAACTATTAAAAACTTTTGCCAATAACGAGAAACAGTTGTTGGAAGAGTTTATGGAGGTTCTAAACAAACGAATTGGGGAGTCAATGAATATGGCATTGTTCATTAACAACAATAAATCGGTTACATTTAAAGGAGTTAAAATTAATTTATTTTATCCAAGCGGAAGCATTACACACGGAGATGCGCTATTTGAGGAGAATCAATTTTCAATAGTACAAGAACTGCCTTATATCTACAATTATGAAGATAAAAAACAATTTAGTTTTCGGCCAGATATAACCTTTTTTTTAAATGGTATTTTCTTGGGGTATTCCGAATTAAAATCAAATTATAATAACCAAAGTGCACACAAAAACGGTAAGGCCAAAATTGCAAACGATTATCAAAAAGCAGCAATTAATTATTTGGAAATCGCTGAAGGAAATGACATATCGCAAACAATTAGAAAGGATTTTTTAAAAATATTTGAGAAGGCAATCCACATAACCACTACCGATGTACAGGATACCTTTGTGATTAGAAATATTTCCAGTCAATTTGATGAAATAAAAGCAAGAGTGGAAGACAATTCCTTTGATTTTGATAAGTACAAAGCAAATGTAAGTAATTCTTTAAAATCATACCCCTTACTAAGTCCAGAAGCCACTAAGCAAGAACGTTTTGAGGAAGTTTTTAAGGCTTTGTACAGTAAAAAGATGATAGAAAAGGAGATTCTTTATTACAACTTTATTGAACGGGAGTTAATAAAGACTGATAATTCAAAGCAAAAAGAATACAAACATAATGACGGAAGGTTAATTTCTCCCAGACCAAAACAAAAATTTGGTGGTGATAAAATCATAGCCAAAATTGATGAGCTTTTAGCGCACGAGGATGAACCTGATTACTTCATTAATAAACTACGCCAACAATTAACAGAAAGAGGCTTAGGAGCAGCCCAAATTGAAGAATTAGTTGCAAAAAGACAGAAGTACCAAAACAATAAAAACGTCTACTCTCTACTTTTACAATACGCAGCAGGTTTTGGTAAAAGTAACATCATTGGTTGGACATCCTTACAGCTAAAAGATTTACGAATAAATGATGAATTTGTTTACGACAAAATAATGCTGATAGTGGACAGGGTTCAATTAAGAGACCAATTGGATAGCAAAATGTACAATATGAACATTGCTAACAGTATGTTCATAGAGGCCAATAATAAGAAGTCATTTTTAGAAGCTTTAAATACAGACAAACGGATAGTTGTAGTAAATCTTCAAAAATTCAACTCTATCAGAGAGTTCTTGGATGATGAAGTTGTAAAACATTTATCTTCTATGCGTATCGCTTTTTTAATTGATGAAATCCATCGTTCAAATAGTGGAATACAACACGAAGAAATGGTTTCATTATTTGATGAACTTCAAAACAGTTTTGATGCAAATAAAGAATACAAAAAGACCTATAAAAAGAAAAACCTAATTATAGGATTCACTGCAACACCAAGTGATGTAACCTTGGCACGTTTTGGGGAATATAACAAATATGCAGAAGCTGAAAAAATATGGGTTCCTTTTGATAGCTATACAATGAAGGAGGCCATTGAGGACGGTTACATTTTAAATCCTATAAAAGGAATTGTACCCGTTTCTGCAAAAATGTACTTCGACAAACCTGAAGATGATTTGGAAGGTTTTGAAGACAAATCGTATTATAAGGGGATTCCTGACAACACAGATGTAGGAATTGATTCTAAAGGCAAAAAATTCCGTATTAGTAAAAAGAAAATTTACGAAAACGAGGAGCGTATTGATGCCATCTCTAAATTTGTGGCTAAACGATTGGTTTCAGCAGTTTATCATAATATTAGAGGTACTGCAAAGGCAATGTTTGCGGTATCTTCCATTAATGCAGCAATTAAATATAGAAAATATATACAGCAATACTTTAATGAATTGGTATCGGAAAAAAAATATGAACGATTCAAAGATGCGCCCCTATATATAGTTTATAGCTCTGATGGACAGAAGTATGAGAATAGTTCTACCTTAAATGGAGGACTATCGGAATCCAAAGTCTTACAAAATTTTGCTATCAAAAAGAATGGTTTAATCATTGTGGTTGATAAACTTCAGACTGGATTTGATGAGCCAAAGTTGCATACTTTGTTTTTGGACAAGGAGATTAGTGGAATTAATGCAATACAAACAATCTCAAGGGTAAACAGAACTGCTGGCAAACACAAAAAAGATTGTAAGATTATAGATTTATCCTATAAGAATGTAAATGTAAATAACATCAAAGAAGCCTTTGAGCATTATAGCAATGTTGTAGTGAGCGATTTTGACCCATTGGGGCAGGAACTATTATTGGAGGAAATATATAAAAACCTAAATCAGGAAAATCTTTTTAAAACTTATTTTAAGGCATTTAAGGCCTATCAATTGGGAGACAAAAAGGATATTACTGCAATACAGGATTTTGAGAATGGGGTAGCTCAATTGGTGAGAAAAGAACCAGAAAATGCTAAAAAACTTAAGCATCGTGTAAATAATTATTTTAGAATTTTAAACCTTATCGTCTTTGTAATTGAGATTGATGAAAAATATAGTGAAATACACTTTACAGAATTTTGGTACAGATTTAGTATTCTATACAACTCTTTAACTGGCACAACAGATTTAATAGACGATGTAGATGTTTATTTTGATAATAAAATAGGGATAGTGGTTCCTTCGGAAGAGACTGAAAAGAAAGAAAAAACAAGGACAGAAGCAAAAGAACCAATAAGTGAATATGTTAAACAATACAAGTTTGACATTTTAGCTGTTATAGAAAAGCGTAATGAGGAGGAGGAAGAAATAGAAGCATTAATCATAGATTTCCAAAATAAGATAGAGTCGTTTTTTGAATACGTCAGGTTGCCTCAAAATGGAACTTATATTATTGCCAAAATGAAAAATAACAATGGCACTTTTGATGAAGAAGAAATTTATAGTGACTTTAAAAAAATATTCAATAAGTATATAAGAAGAAATAAAAAAAGTTTAGGACAATTTTTTATAAGAGAGACTGAAGATATAGTAAATCAATTATGTGATGATTTTGAAAAAACGTTGAATTATTGAGACTCTTTCAGCGATTAAACCTTTTCAATAATTTTTATTATTCTTTGCGCTATCTCTCTGGCTGTAAATGGATTCTTTTCCTCTCCATTTTCAAATAATACTTTTTTATGATTAACAGAGATTTCAACTTTATAAAAAATTTTATCCTCCGTAAATCCTATGTTTAATTGTAAGTGTTTTTTTTCTGAAATATATCCCTGACCAAAAATTCTACGTTCCTCATCTCTTGTCTTTTGAAGATATTTATGGTTTTCATTTAAGTTAGCTCCTAAATATTTAATATATACTAAATCCCAAATTTCATTTGCGCTATTGTAATTTTCGTTTAATTTCGGATATCTTCGGAGCGTATCTAATTTATTATTATCTCTTGTTAAAGTCTCCTTTTCAATTTCTCTATTACCCCGTGTATACATTATGTACAATGCTAATATCACTATAAGTGCACTGAAAACTATTACCATAAAATTCTATTTATAGTTAAAAAAATACTCCCTATTTTAAAATTACAATCTTAATTTAGATTTACAATTGGTAGTTTACACACAGTAAATCAGTAAAAACATAAGATTAAATATACTAAAGAAAAATTGTGATATGCTTAAATTTCAAAACTATCACTTAAACTAATAATACAGTTGTCGGTAAACTTAATTGGGGATTTATCAAACCTTCTAATAAATACGATTCGCAATGCCAATAATCGTAAGCTATGTAGATGCATACCTGATAGACCTACCTTGAGATTATTTTTATAATCTTGAATAAGTTCTTCATTGGTAAGCTTTTCAATATTTTCCAAAAAACCAGAAATATGTTGGCTGTCGTCTTGTCTTCTTGAATAGTACTGTTCCATAATAGATTAAAATTGAAATTAAATCATTACGAAAAACTTAGAAGTAGTAGAGGATAACATATTTTTCCTGAATGGCTCATTGTTTTAGCACCTTCGCCTGTTTGGGCAGGTTGCTGTCATAATTAAATGACTCGTAATGATTTGGTAAAAATAATAAAAAAATTGTTTATTGTATTATAGCTGACAATTTTATATTAAGCAACAGATTGCATGAGGTTAGATTTATTTGAACAATCCATTAATTCTATGAACTTTAAGGCTATTTTCTCCCTCAATAAAGTTTTTGTATTTAAAAGATTATGTGCTTTTATAATTTTATCAAACTTTGCTTGAGTTCGGTATTTATTAGTATAGACTTTCAATGTATTATTACTCTGCCATTGGATAGGGTTGGTATATTGATTAAAAAATACTTTTTCATCCAATGGAAGTCCCTCTGGGGGTTTTATAGAATCAAGTATCATTAGTTTATCAAATTGTTTAATGAATATTTCATACAGCTTTATAAATGCCTCATAATTAACGTCACTTAGGGTATTAACTCCTAATTTTTTCAAATACCTTGAATTAGTGATTTTAAGTTCAAATCTTATAATATCTTTATCTTTTATTTTATACTGCTTCGATTTATTATAAACTTTGAAGCTATAATCAGTCATTTGAAATTCCTTAAAATCTCCTTGTCCTCTATATTTCTGGTCTCGATTATGAGACTTATAGTCAAACATTAAAATCTTTTCATCAATTATAGTTTTTGGGTCTTCTTCAATTTCAATATTAAATCCAAATTCCAAATTTGTAATCTTAGTTTCTTTTGAAACGAATCCTAATTCTCTTTGAAGTACATCAACTGACTCATTAAATTGGCAAAGATTGAAATCATTATAATTCTGATTTTCCAATCTGCCTTTAATATTTGAGAATTTATGAACACTGCCATACATATAGGCATTAGCAGAAGTAATGTTAATATCGAGATTATAATACTTACCTCTTTTTGGATATTCTAAAATTTCTCCAGTGCTATGGCAATATTTGCCATTTAAATCAATAGTAGAATTATTCTCTATGTTCTTTTCAAATGCAAACTTCTCATTTAAATATATTTTTAAATTGTCTATCATAGCAAATCAGTTTAAAGAGGTTAGACCTGCCATTAACTCAGACTTCTTATAATAAACCCTTCTTCCCTTATAATAAGGCTTAATAAGCTTCCTTTTTGTCCAATTATGCAGTGTTGGAAGTGTTACGTCAAGCAATTTTGAGGTTTCCTGTCTCGACAACAGCTCATCGTCTTCGCTTTTAGGATTTCCAATTGCTTCAACCAAAATTTCTTTCATTTTTTGACAAAGCTTCGCCATAAACTCATCTTGAGATGAGCCTTCTAAAAATATTTTATTCATTTTCTTAAATTTTAAAGATTGGGTGATATACCCAGATTAATACTCATTTTCAAGCGAGCAGCTGCTTAATCTTACGGTACAAAGCTATGGCGTTTTTACAAGGACTAAAAGAACTTTAACCAAGTGGAATTTAAATATTTGGAGCAAGTTAGAAAAATTATTGAAAACACAAAATATTGAATACTAATGTTTTAAAAAACACAAAAAATAAATTTAAATGGCTGAAATGTTAAAATTTCATCGAAAATTGAGAGGTTCGGTCGATTAAATGGATGTAGAAAACATAACATTTCATTAAATTTCTGCTAATTTAGAGAAGTGGAATAAAGAAGAAGCTTAAAAGTTAACTAATATGGATGAAAAGAGAAACTTACTTAAAAGAAATAAGAAGTTATAGAAAGAGCATTTGAAATCAATTATTACCCCAAGAGAATGAAATATTTAAAATTACCGCACCATTCCCGCACGAAACAAAAAAAGCCTCTCCATTTGGAAAAGCTTCTCATCGGTCTAATTACTTAAACCACATCCACCTACGTTAAAACTTCGGTGAACAACACAACATCTTTGTTGCGGTCTGGACGAGACTCGAACTCGCGACCCCCTGCGTGACAGGCAGGTATTCTAACCAACTGAACTACCAGACCAAGTTTTCAACCTTTCTTGCGAAAGACCCCAACAACAGTTGGGCAAAGTGAAAAATTGTTACCATACTTTTTGGGATTGCTCCCTTGCTGTATTAAGCGGTGGCAAATATACTACTCCATTTCATATCCGCAAACTATTTTTTTAAAAAATAATAAATTTTATCCAAACTTCTGACGCTCCACTAGATAGGTAGTCAATATTTTGTTGAAACTTTCATTTATATCGGTGTGCACATACTTAATACGGTATTGTGCACATCGCAATTGAAGTTCGGTGAAGTAATTTTGGACCGCCTCTTCATATTGCTCCTTAATATTGTCGGCATAAAGGTTTACATGTTCCCCGGTTTCAACATCAACAAAACGCTTTGGGCGGTTGCTGAAATCAAAATTTACCTCTCGTTTTTTATCGAAAGTGTGAAAAAGGATTACTTCGTGCTTGTTATATTTTAAATGCTGGAGCGCTTCAAAAAGCTTTATGGCTTCGGCATCGCTTTGGAACATATCTGTAAACAGAAAGACCAAGGATCGGCGTTTTAGCTTTTCAGCAATTAAATGGAGGTGCTCATAGGTTCTGGTCTGCGATTTTTCTTCGGAAGAAAGCAAGGCCTCATTCAACTTTTGAAGCAACATTTGATGGTGTCGCTCACTGCCTTTTTCTGAGGCATAAAATTCATAATCATCACTGTAAATACTCAATCCCACAGCATCGCGCTGACGTTTCATCAAATTCATAATGGCTGCCGAAGCCAAGACAGAAAAACCAATTTTATTCAAAGAATTAATATTGAATTGTTTCAGTTTTGGGTAATGCATGGAACTGCTGTTGTCCACAATCAAATGGCAACGCAGGTTGGTTTCTTCCTCGTAGCGCTTAGTGTAAAGTTTATCGGTTTTGGCAAAAAGCTTCCAGTCTATATGTTTGGTGCTTTCACCGTTGTTGTAAATTTTATGCTCGGCAAATTCTGCGGAAAACCCATGGAACGGACTCTTATGAAGTCCAGAAATAAAGCCCTCCACCACCTGTTTTGCAAGCAGTTCCAGATTTTTAAAACCTGTTATCTCATTTATTTCTTTCTCTATATTCAACGGCCAACCTATTATTGAAGCGTTTTTTTCAAAATATAAAATTCCGCTAAATCGCCTTCTACAATATTGCCGGAACTGTCGAGCATCCACAGTTGGTTTTCGCCTACCTTATACTGAAGGGTGTCGCTTTCGGATTTTAAAAGTACTTTGGAGCCGCTTTCGTCCCAAACAAAATTGCCAGTCTGCACAAATTCATTTTCGCCTTCCATCTTCCCTAAATAAGTTTGGGAAAGGGTGTAGGTTTTGTCGTCTCTCAACTCCAATACAGTTTTTATTCCCTCGCAATCGGCGCAGGGCGTTGTTCCTTCATACACGCCCGCCCAATCCAGCGAGTTTTCGGAATTGTGTGAATCTACAACATTGTTGTCCGTTGTTTCCATTGTTTCATCGGAAACATTCTCCTTGTTTTCAACGTGTTTGCAACCAATAAAGATGGTTGTTGCAATTCCAAATGCCAAAAATATTTTTTTCATACTCCCTATTTTAAAATACCATCAACAATTCCATAATCTACAGATTCTTCGGCATTCATCCAATGATCGCGATTGAAATCCTTCATCACTTTTTCGAAAGATTGTCCGCAATTTTCGGCCAAAATACGTGCGCTAATTTCTTTTGTCTTCAAAATTTCCTGCGCCGTAATTTCTATATCACTGGCAACGCCTCTTGCACCGCCACTGGGCTGATGGATCATAACACGGGCGTGCGGCTGGATAAACCTTTTTCCTTTTTCGCCAGCGGAAAGCAAAATACTTCCCATGGAAGCTGCCAGGCCGGTACAGATGGTTGAAACCGGACTCTTAATTTCACGCATGGTATCGTAAATGGAAAAACCCGAAGTTACATATCCTCCGGGACTGTTTATGTATAATTTAATTTCGTCGTGGTTCAAAGCATCGAGGTACATTAGTCTGTCCACAACGTGTCGCGCACTTTTGTCGTCTACCATTCCCCAAAGGAACACTTTGCGCTCCTCCAATAATTTGCCATCTATTTTATCCTGTACTTTATTTGTTTTTTCCATTTACGAATGTACTTATTTAGTTATAAAAAATTCCCCCTTTGAAGGGGGCTAGGGGGATGTTTTCCTCTCAAAATTTAAAACATCCATAAGACCCAAGAATGGGGCAGTATAAAAATAATAAAAGGCCCAGCAATGCGCCAAGCCTTTTATTGTTTAATTTTTCTTTTTTGAAATATTTTACAAAAGTGAATCAATCGCTTCCGCATAAACATTCTTTGGAGCAACGCCCACTTGACGGCCCACTACTTCGCCATTTTGGAACACCAAAACGGTCGGAATGTTTCGCACTCCATATTTTGCGGCAAACTCTTGGTTTGCATCCACATCTACTTTTCCTACTACGGCTTTGCCGTCGTATTCTTTGCTTATTTCTTCAATGATGGGTCCTACCATTCGGCAAGGTCCGCACCAGGCTGCCCAAAAGTCAACCAGTACCGGCTTGTCACTCTTTAAAACCGTTTCTTCAAATGTTGCGTCTGTTATTTCTAATGCCATAATCTTTGTTTTTAATGATTGTCAAAAATAGTTAAATTTTATTCGTTTTGCCCTAGCGTTAATATATGTTTAGGAAATGATTGTATTGTTTATTTCTATATGATGGTTGGTAGTCTGTAGTTGGTAGTCTGTAGTCGGTAGTCGGTTTTCTGTTCTCGGTTTTCGGTTGTTAGTTCAGTTTGTAACTTAGTTGCTCGCGTTCCAGTTCATTCAGCAATTCTTTTGAAATGTTGATCTTATGCTTTCTGCTGGGCATAGTGAGATGGATTTTTTCGTCGGTCTCATATACTACAAAAAACAATTGCTTTTCACCTCTATGGGTTTTTACCAAATCTTTAAGCGAATCTATTTTTCCTTCCTTTAAATCGTTTAAAGGCATGGTGATTGTCAATTTTTTTCCGTGGGTTTCCATTACATCGTGAAGCAATTGGATACTATTATATTGAAGTCGCGGCTCGCCTTTTTTACCAGTATCACGGTTCGTCCAACCTTCCTTTACAAAAACGCGCCCATATATAAAGCTATTCGGAACCAAGAAATGGCGCCACTTTAGATACTCTTCCCCAAAAATTTTGAAATCGTAGCTGTCCTCATAATCCTCCACGGTGAAGATGGCCCAGCCCTTTCCAGCCTTTGATTCCCTGTGCTGCACATCGCTCACCACGCCGCCAAAACACATTTCCTTATTGAGATAATCTTCCAAATGATTAAAATGGGAAACCTTGCAATTAGTGAAACTTTTCATCTCAATTTTGAAATCGTCCAACGGATGGCCTGAAATATATACGCCAACCACTTCGCGTTCCTGCTTTAGCTTTTTCATTGTTCCCCATTCCTCGCAGGGCGGTACTTCGGGTTCTGGAATTTGCACTTCGCTGGCATCGCCAAAAAGACTTACCTGTGAAGAATTCTGCGTTTCTTGGTATTTTGCCGCATAACGAAGTACTTTTTCAATAAACATTACCCCATCGCCATCGTCGTGCAGATATTGGGCACGGTGGGTATCAAAACTGTCGAAACCTCCAGCCAAGGCCAAGTTTTCAAAGGCTTTTTTATTTGCGGAACGCAGGTCAATCCGCTTCGCCAAATCAAAAACCGATTTGTATTTTCCATCCTTTCTGTTTTCAACAATCGTTGCCACGGCACTGCTGCCCACGCCTTTTACGGCGCCCATCCCAAAACGGATGGCGCCTTGGTCGTTTACCGTAAATTTGTGGAAGGATTCGTTTACGTCTGGGCCCAAAACCGTTAACCCCATCCGTTTGCATTCGTCCATAAAAAAGGTTACCTGTTTTATGTCGCTCATATTATTTGAAAGCACCGCTGCCATATATTCCGCGGGATAATGGGCTTTCAGATAGGCCGTTTGATAGGCAATCCAAGCATAGCAGGTAGAGTGCGATTTGTTGAAAGCGTAACTCGCAAAGGCCTCCCAATCCTTCCAGATTTTTTCAAGTTTTTCGGGGTCGTGGCCTTTTTCGGCGGCCTGGGCAATGAACTGCGGCTTCATTTTATCGAGGACCGCTTTTTGTTTTTTTCCCATCGCCTTTCGCAGAACATCGGCTTCACCTTTGGTAAAACCTGCCAACTTTTGCGACAAAAGCATCACCTGCTCCTGATAGACCGTGATTCCGTAGGTTTCCTTCAAATATTCCTCCATCGCGGGAAGGTCGTATTCAATTTCCTCCTCGCCGTGTTTCCTGCGGACGAAACTGGGAATATATTCCATAGGGCCCGGACGGTACAGCGCGTTCATTGCAATCAAATCTGCAAAAACCGTGGGCTTCAGCTCCTTCATATATTTCTGCATTCCGGCAGATTCATACTGAAAAATCCCAACTGTATCCCCTCTTTGGAAAAGCTCGTAGGTTTTTTCATCGTCGAGCGGAAAGTTATCCGGATCCAGATCAACGTTGTGTTTGTGTTTTACAAGTTTTACCGTGTCCTTAATTAGCGTCAAGGTTTTCAGACCGAGGAAATCCATTTTCAATAGGCCCGCACTTTCCACAACCGAGTTGTCGAATTGCGTTACGTACAAATCGGAATCCTTTGCCGTGGCAACGGGTACAAAATCGGTAATATCACTGGGCGTAATAATTACACCACAGGCGTGGATACCCGTATTGCGGACGGAACCTTCCAATATTTTCGCCTGGTTTATGGTTTGGGCTTCCAGATCACTTCCTTCGGAAAGGTTTAAAAGTTCATTTACCTTCGGAAGCTCATCGCTTCGGAAACGGCTTCGCAATTCCGCCTCGCTCAAACCGAAAATTTTGTTCAGTTTGGTCATATTAGGAATCAATTTCGAAATACGATCAGCTTCGTTCAACGGCAAATCCAATACCCGCGCCGTATCGCGAATGGAAGATTTTGCAGCCATGGTACCGTAAGTGATAATCTGCGCCACTTGGTTGCTGCCGTATTTATCGATTACGTAATCCATAACCTTGCTCCGGCCTTCATCGTCAAAATCGATGTCGATATCGGGCATACTCACACGGTCCGGGTTTAGGAAACGCTCAAAAAGCAAATCGTACTTAATCGGGCAAATATTGGTAATTCCCAAACAGTACGCCACGGCGCTTCCCGCCGCCGAACCACGGCCCGGCCCAACGGAAACGCCCATTTTTCGGGCTTCCGCAATAAAATCCTGTACAATCAAAAAGTAACCGGGATAGCCCGTATTCGCAATTACTTCCAGCTCAAAATCGAGGCGTTGCTTAATTTCCTTTACGCGCTGCGATGCATTTTCGGGAATTTCAAAATCGGTCAAGGCTTCGTAGGAAACCTCCAATAATTCCGGGTAGCGTTTTTTGGCACCTTCGTAGGTTAAATGACGCAGATAGGCGTTTTCGCCACGCTTGCCGCCGTCGATATCCTCGGGATTCAAAAATTCCTGCGGAATGCCGAAATTGGGCAGCAAAACATCGCGGTGCAAAGAGAAGGGCTGGATTTTTGAAACCACTTCGTCTATATTCAAAATGGCTTCGGGAAGGTCCTTGAACAAGGCCTTCATTTCATCCTGCGATTTGAAATAATATTCCTGGTTTGGCAACCCGTAGCGATAGCCACGGCCACGGCCAATGGGCGTTGCCTGCTTTTCGCCATCCTTTACGCACAGCAAAATATCGTGGGCGTTGGCGTCTTCCTTCTTTATATAATAGGTGTTGTTGCAGGCCACGATTTTTACATTGTTACGCCGCGCCATTTCGATAAGCACGTCGTTTACGCGCCTTTCATCTTCCTGATCGTGGCGCATAATTTCCACATAAAGGTCTTCGCCGAACATCTCCTTCCACCATAGCAAAGCTTCCTCTGCTTGGTTTTCACCTATATTCAAAATCTTTCCGGGCACTTCGCCATAAAGGCTTCCCGTTAAAACAATAATGTCTTCTTTATACTTTTCGACTATATTTTTATCGATTCTCGGCACGTAGTAAAATCCTTCGGTGTAAGCGATGGAAGCCATTTTTGCCAAATTGTGGTAGCCGTTTTTATTTTTGGCCAGCATCACGATTTGGTAGCCGTTGTCTTTATGATTTTTATTTAAATGGTCCTCGCAGACAAAGAATTCACAGCCAACAATTGCTTTTATGGGTTGTGGGGGATTTTCTTCCTCTTCATTTTTCGGCAACTCGGCGAGCGATTTGTTATAATTGGCAACAGCCTGCACAAAATGGAATGCGCCCATCATATTGCCGGAATCGGTAATGGCGACGGCGGGCATGTTGTTTTCAACGGCGGCATTTACCAAATCCATCGTGCTAGAAGTGGATTGCAGAATGGAAAACTGCGAGTGGTTATGAAGATGAACAAAAGGTGCATCCTCCAGCGTGGCGATGTTCTCCTTTATTTCTTCGGAAGAAATTTGCTCGGTATCCGAAGCGGCCTGCATTTGCTTTCGGATTCTTTCCGAAGCTTTTTTTAGGTTGATATGCTCAATCCCAATCAGTTCAATGGTCTGCGGATTTTCTTCGGAAAATTTTTCGAAGTAATCTGGCTGTACATCAAGTTCTTCTTTTGTAAAAATCTGACGGCGCACCAATTCCAAAAAGCAACGCGTGGTTGCCTCCACGTCTGCCGTTGCGTTGTGTGCTTCGGCAAAAGGCTCGTTAAATAAAAACTCGTGAAGCTCAGTAAGAGTGGGCAATTTAAATTTGCCGCCACGCCCGCCGGGAATTTGGCAAAGCTGGGCGGTGGTTTCGGTACAAGTGTCCAAAACGGGTAATTTGGGCAATGGGTTTTCAATTCCCAATCGGAAAAATTCCGCACCCATAATGTTTACGTCAAAATCTACATTTTGGCCGACGATGAACTTGGTTTTTGAAAGTGCGTCCTGAAATTTTTCAGCGACTTCTTCCAAGGAAATTCCTTCGGCCGTGGCCAATTCGGTAGAAATTCCATGGATTTTTTCGGCATCAAATGGAATATTGAAGCCTTGGGGTTTTACTAAATAATCCTGATGCTCAATCAAATTTCCCATGGCATCGTGCAACTGCCATGCAATCTGGATACAGCGTGGCCAGTTGTCGCTATCGCTGACGGGAGCGTTATAACGTTTTGGAAGGCCGGTGGTTTCTGTATCGAAGATTAAAAACATTGGGATTGAAGATTTTAGATTGACGATTAACGATTGTTGATTTCAGGATTTTGGGTTAAAAGCCGTGAACACTTAACACTTAACACTTAACACTTAACTGAGGAAGTAAAAATAGAAAAACCTCCCGCTTTTGGGAAGTTAAATTGTTAGGAGTTGTTCACAATAAAAAAACCGTTACCGGGAAATTCCGAAAACGGTTTTTTCTTCTTTTTCAAGTTTATTTATTAGGATACTACAGCTTCAAAGTTTTTGGCACTTTGGCACGCATTCTGGATGGTGTCGCGCTGCTTGGTCAAAATTTGCTGAGTTGTAGGCGGCAATGTTGTATCTTTAATTACTTCATTGTATTCTTCAATTGCAGCTTTTTCACCTTTTTGGACTTCCTCTAAAATGGTCTCTTCATTATTGGAAGAAAAGGCTGTCTCAATATCCATCCAAGTTCTGTGCATTGCTCCGGTGGTACTTCCGCCTTTGTCTGGCGTTTCACCGTAGTTTTTGATTTCAGTCTTAATTTCGTGACCGAAGTCATATCTTTTTTGGGCCTGTTCGTTAAAGAATTGCTTCAGTTTTGTGTTATCCACTTTTTCCGCAGCTCTCTTATAACCCTTTTCGGCGTCATAATTCTTCTCTAACAGTTCATTTAATTTGTTCGACATTTTTTCAGTAAACTTCATAATCTCTTTCGTTTTAAATTATACAGTTGTTTTTCTTCATCATAATCACTCCTCTAAAGACAACTGTTCAACTTCATTCGGATATATCCTAATATACCATGAATAAAGGGGTTTCAACGAATTATTAACCTAAGTTTAGTGTAAATTAACAAGGTTTAACCTTTGCCGTGAAATATGAGGTAAAATGTTAATTAATAAGTAACATCAAATTGACCCTCGGTGACATCAGTGCGGTTTGTTATAAAGGAAAAGGTACCTTTAATTGTTTTTTCAGAAACGTTATGTTCCAAAATAGTGACAAGCCCCTCCACAGTATCTTCGGGTCCGGTAACGCCTTGGTATTTGGCGGCAAAACCTCCTCTTGGCAAGGTGTAATCACCAGGTTCAACATTAGCTGTAACGGAAATTACAATGGTGGCATTGGCAGTACTTCCGGAAGTTATGATGGTATTTCCTGTATTACGGGAAGAAACGGTTACAGGTATAAATTGATTTCCGTCAACCTTTGCACTAAATAAGCCTGCGTTGGTGGGATCTACTATATCTCCGCCTGTATAAGAAACATTATATAAGGTACCTTGAGAAACATATATAGTATCTATACCAGGCAAGAAGGCATTAAAATTAAAAGTTCCCGAAAGTGTTTTATTGGTTTCATTAAGTTCTGAAATAGTTACTACGCCTTCGCCGTTTGGATTAGTGGTATATATGCTGCCCCCCATATCTTCATAAACAGCATAATTATAACTTCCCTCTCCAATGGTAAAATTACCTTCGCCTAAACGCGAAAGTTGAATTGTCATGGATTCTTCATCATTAAAACCTTGTATTGTAAGCGTACCATCTTCATTTAATGCGGCACGTGCGTCTGTTGATGTATATAACCTGTCATCTACTTTAGCTTGGAGGGCAACCTCATTGGTCTGTGTATCTTCGCAAGAAATAAGCGACATAATAGCAAAAAGAACAAATAGAAACTTTTTCATCGGTTAAGGGGTATTTAGGGATTTTGACAAATGTAAAATAAAAACTTTAATTGGTTGAATTTCAAAAAGAAAATATACTATCTTTGCCGTCCTTAATTATAACCGGGGTCGGGAACCCCAAAAATTAATTTAAACATGCCTGTAAAAATCAGACTACAAAGACACGGAAAGAAAGGTAAGCCTTATTTCTGGATTATCGCGGCAGACAGCCGTTCAAAAAGAGATGGTAAATTCCTTGAAAAAATAGGACATTACAATCCAACAACAAACCCTGCACAGATTGAACTTGATGTGGACAGCGCTGTAAAATGGCTTCAAAATGGAGCACAACCTACAGATACTGCCCGTGCTATTCTTTCTTACAAAGGAGCTTTAATGAAAAACCACCTTGCTGGTGGTGTTCGTAAGGGCGCTTTGACCGAAGAGCAAGCTGAAGCAAAATTCAACGAGTGGTTAGAATCCAAAAAAGGATCAATCGACCATAAGAAAGCGAGTCTTTCTGAGGCCAAGGAAAAAGCTAAAGCTGAAAAACTTGCTGCCGAAAAAGCCGTAAGTGAGAAGCGCGCTGCTGATGCCGCTGCCGCTGCTGCACCTGCAGAAGAGGAAGCAACTGAAGAAGTAGAAGCAACTGCTGAAACTGCAACTGAAGAAGCTCCAGCTACTGAGGCTCAAACTGAAGAAGCAAAGGAAGAAAATCCTGCTGCTGAAGAAGCCAAAGAAGACGAAAAAGAAGCATAAATTTTAAAACGATGCAAAAGGAGAATTGCTTCTACTTGGGCAAAATCGTTAGAAAATACAGCTTTAAGGGGGAACTGCTCATAAAACTTGATACGGACGAACCCGAACTTTTTACTGAAATGGAATCGGTTTTTGTGGAACAACGCAAAAACCTGATTCCATTTTTTATTGAAGAAAGTTCACTTCACAAAAGCGAATTGCTTCGCGTACGCTTTGAAGAGGTAAAAAACGAAGCAGAAGCAGATGCTTTGATTGGCGCACATCTTTATCTGCCCTTGGAATTTTTACCAAAACTTACAGGAAACAAATTTTACTTTCACGAAATCATTGGTTTTACCGCCGAAGATGAATCCTTTGGAATAATTGGGAAAATTACTGGTGTAAACGATACTACTTCACAAGCACTTTTTGAAATTGACCGCAGCGGAAAACAAATATTGATTCCGATGATTGACCATTTCATTAAAAAAGTGGATCGGGAAACCAAGACCATACTTTTGGACGTGCCCGAGGGATTGATTGAAATGTACCTTTAACAGGAAATTCCAAATTACAAGCACCAAATTCCAAATAAATCCCAAATTCCAAAATCTTCAATCAGCAATCGTTAATCGAAAATCTAAAATCCATTGAAGCCTTTTAAATTCAAGCAATTTACTATTGAGCAAGACCGCTGCGCGATGAAGATTGGCACTGATGGGGTTTTGCTCGGGGCTTGGGTTTCTTTAAAAAACAATCCGTTTTCAATTTTGGATATTGGCGCGGGCACAGGAATTATCGCTTTGCAATTAGCGCAACGCTCCCATGCCGAAATGATTGACGCTCTTGAAATTGATGAAAACGCCTATGAACAGTGCGTTGACAATTTTGAAAACTCACCTTGGAGCGACCGTTTGTTTTGCTATCACGCTTCTTTGGAAGAATTTGTGGAAGAAATTGAAGATAAGTACGACCTCATCATTTCAAACCCGCCATTTTATTCTCCCCCTCTGCCTTCGGCATCTCCCCCGAAAGGGGAGAAAATAATTTCTACTTCTCGAGAATTGGCTCGTTTTAACGATGCGCTTCCTTTTGATGAATTGATTGAAAGCGCTTCGCAACTACTTTCTGATGAAGGGATTTTTGCGGTCATCATTCCGCGGAAAGAAGAAGAAAATTTTATCAAAATGGTTTCGGAAGTAAATCTGTTTCCGAATAGGATTTGCAGGGTTCGCGGCACTGAAACTTCCGAAGAAAAAAGAAGCATGCTTGAATTTTCTTTTGAAAAGATTTCGCCAAAAATAGAAAACCTTACCATTGAAACTTCACGCCACATTTATACCGAACATTACAAAAATCTGGTGCAGGATTTTTACCTGAAAATGTAGGTCTTTAAGCTTGTGATTTCTACATTTGTATTCCTTTTAAACACTTATAGATGAAACCAGACCTATTCGAAGCTCCCGACTATTACAATCTTGACGAATTACTTTCAGAAGAACACAAATTGGTACGCCAAGCCGCCCGCGACTGGGTGAAGCGCGACGTATCGCCTATTATAGAAGAATACGCCCAAAAAGCTGAATTTCCAGAACAGATAATCAGCGGCCTTGCCGAGATTGGCGCTTTTGGCCCTTACATTCCCGAGGAATACGGCGGGGCGGGACTTGACCAAATTAGCTACGGCTTGATTATGCAGGAAATTGAACGCGGCGATAGCGGCGTGCGCAGTACAGCTTCCGTGCAGTCTTCGCTGGTAATGTATCCTATTTACAAATACGGGACCGAGGAACAACGCAAAAAATATTTGCCGAAACTTGCTTCGGGCGAATGGATGGGATGTTTCGGTTTGACTGAACCCGACCACGGAAGCAATCCCGGCGGAATGACCACCAACTTTAAAGACAAAGGCGACCACTATCTTTTGAATGGCGCCAAAATGTGGATCAGCAACGCACCCTTTGCACAAGTGGCCGTAGTTTGGGCAAAAAACGAGGAAGGAAGAATCCACGGTTTAATTGTAGAACGTGGCATGGAAGGTTTTTCCACCCCTGAAACACATAATAAATGGTCGCTTCGTGCTTCGGCAACGGGTGAACTTATTTTTGACAATGTAAAAGTTCCAAAGGAAAATTTGCTTCCGAATAAATCTGGATTGGGCGCACCGCTTGGTTGCCTTGATTCGGCACGTTATGGAATTGCCTGGGGTGCCATTGGCGCTGCGATGGATTGTTATGATACGGCGCTTCGTTATTCCAAAGAGCGAATGCAATTTGGCAAGCCAATTGGCCAATTCCAACTTCAGCAGAAAAAATTGGCGGAAATGATTACCGAGATTACCAAGGCCCAACTTTTAGCTTGGCGTTTGGGCGTTTTGCGAAATGATGGCAAGGCAACTTCCGCACAAATTTCAATGGCAAAGAGAAATAATGTTGATATGGCAATTAACATAGCCAGAGAAGCAAGACAGATATTGGGTGGAATGGGCATTACCGGTGAGTACAGTATTATGCGCCACTCCATGAACCTTGAAAGCGTTATTACGTATGAAGGAACGCACGATATCCATTTATTAATTACTGGGCTTGATATTACTGGTTTAAATGCGTTTCAATAAATGAGAAACTTTATTTTTTTTATTATATCTCTGTTTTTGCCGCTTTTAGGCTTTTCGCAGGCAAAAGAGAATGAACAAGTAAGCTTAGACGCTTTACTGAACGATACCCAATTCAGTAGTGACAATACACAGATGTTTGAATTTATTTGGTGGTTGCCCAGAAAATTTTGGGAAGTTTCTTATGCACAGGACCCTACTTCTTCTAAAGAAGATTTTATGGAATTAAATGAAATTTTTGAAGATTACGAACTTTTTGGGGTTGTTAAGGGAGAGATTGGTCATTTTGGGGGAATAACCTATTACCCTGAAGAAGCAATTTTAAAGGAACTAGTAATTAATTATAAAGGGGAAAATTTAATAATTGTACCAAAAGAGGAGATATCAGCAGATTTTTCAAATTTCTTTATGATAATTCAGCCTATGCTTGGCAATATGCTTGGGCAGATGGGCAACAATATACATTTTGTTCTTTATAAAAGCATTCGAGGCAACGAAGTGTTACCAGTAGATCCCTTAGGCAGTGGCGTACTAACCATAAAACTAGGTGATTTTGAGCGCACGGTGGATCTTCCATTAAATAGTTTATTACTTGAGAAAAAATGTAATGAGGACGGTAAATTATATTCAGGTAAATATATTTTTTGCCCCATCCACGGTAAAAAGTTAGTTAATCAATAAAAAAATTGATTCTTTGAAAAGCTTCTCCACGTGGGAAGCTTTTTTTATTTCCCGTTACTGTCGTACTGTTTCAAATTGTATCTTTAAAAAAACAATTGATAAATGTCTTCTAGAAACCGAATGTCCCGAGCTTACAGAACTGCCCGTCGCATAAAGTTTAATGACGACTCAAAGTTTATAGTTTTCAGCGACTGCCATCGGGGCGACAATAGCTTTGCGGACGACTTTGCCAATAACCGAAACATCTATTTTCACGCCCTACAGAATTATTACAAACAAGGCTTCACTTATTGTGAAGTTGGCGATGGAGATGAACTTTGGGAAAACCTATTTTTTAAGGATATTTTTGAAGCCCATCAAAATGTGTACGAGTTGATGAAGCTATTTTATGCAGAAAATAGATTGTACCGAGTGGTTGGAAATCACGACATGGTTTATATGAACCAAAAATTTGTTGAAAAAACACTTTACACCTATTTCGATAAAATTACAGGTAAGGACGCACCTCTCTTTCCGGGTATTAAATTTACCGAAGGCCTTATTTTGGAGCACGAAAAAACGGGACAGGAAATTTTTATGATGCACGGCCACCAAGCCGATTGGATGAATTATGTGGGCTGGAAATTCAACCGGTTTATGGTTCGGGCGCTGTGGCGACAACTTCAGATCTTCGGCATTGGCGATCCCACGAGTCCCGCAAAAAATTACAAGGAGCTCATAAAAGTTGAAAGACGAACCAAGCGGTGGATAGTTGAAAATAAAAACATTTTTACCATTATTGGCCATACACATCGCCCACGTTTTCCAGAGCCTGGCGACATAGCTCTTTTTAATGATGGTAGTTGCGTACACCCCCGAAGTATAACTGGACTGGAAATAGAAAACGGGGAGATTTCCTTGGTAAAATGGCAAATCTCCACCACGGAAGACGGCACATTAAAGGTACAACACGTATTGCTGGAAGGACCGCAAAAATTGATCGACTACAAAACTGAATAAAAAATCTTACAGAATGAAATCCATAACACTCCTAATTCTGCTCGCTTCTTTTTCATTATTTTCCTGTGCTATTTCAAAAAAGAATACTTCTGCGGAAAAAACAACTTATAAATATTTAGCACTTGGCGATAGTTATACCATTGGTGAGAGTGTTTGCAGTGACTGCAACTACCCAAAGCAAGTAACGGATAGTTTAAACGATGTTTTAAAAGAAAAAACTTCCGTAAAAATAATTGCTAAAACAGGCTGGACAACAACTGATTTGTTGGGTGCGATTGCTGCTGAAAACCCTCCGAAAGATTATGATTTGGTAACGCTACTTATTGGCGTGAATAACCAATACCAAGGAAAACCGTTTTCGCTTTACGAAGAGGAATTCCCGAAATTACTGGATATGGCCATCGCTTTTGCAAAAGGAGATAAGCAGAATGTGATTGTACTTTCCATTCCCGATTATGCTTTTACGCCTTTCGGACAGAAATCTGGGAAAAGTGAAAAGATTACTTCGGAATTAAAAAAATACAACGCTTTCGCGGAAAAGATTGCGGAAGAAAAAGGAGTGCTTTTTAAAAACATTACCCCAATAACGCAGCAAGGATTGGAAAACCCAAAATTGGTTGCTTCGGATGGGTTGCATCCTTCGGAAGTTGCCTATAAAAAGTTTGTGGAAATGATGTTTGGCAGCGTTTTGAAAATACTTCGTTAAACTTCAGGTGCGAGTTCCACTTCCAAACCGTTGAGATCTTCCTTAATAAAAATCTGGCAGCCCAAGCGGCTGTTTTCTTGCACATTAAAAGCTTCGGAGAGCATTAAATCTTCATCGTAACTCATTTCGGGAAGTTCGTGATCGCTCAACACATAACATTGGCATGACGCGCACATTGCCATTCCACCACAGATGCCGATAGTTCCTTCAGGAGCAAGTTCATAAGAGCGAACTATTTCCATTAAGTTCATATTCATATCTGTGGGAGCGTCAACCTCATGTTTTACCCCTTGGCGGTCTATGATCGTGATTTTTACGTCGGTCATCAATTAATCAATTGATTTAACAATAGCTTTTGGTGCTTCCTTTTTACTTCCGTCAAAACCTTCCACACCGCCAACGGTAGTATATTTCATAACATAACGTTTATCAGGGAAAATACGCTGATAGGCACTTTGACACATTAAGGTTGCCTCGTGGAAGCCGCAAAGTATAAGTTTCAGTTTTCCGGGATAGGTGTTTACATCTCCAATGGCGTAAATTCCAGGGATGTTTGTTTGATAGTCTAGAGTATTATCTACTTTAATTGCGTTTTTTTCAATCTCGAGCCCCCAATCTGCTATTGGGCCAAGTTTTGGGGACAATCCGAACAACGGAATAAAATGGTCGCACTCACGGTTGAAAACCTCAGCACCTTGCTTAATAACTACTTCTTCCAAACGATTATTTCCCACCAAACCAATAACTTCGGCAGGAGTTATGAGTTCAATTTTTCCAAGGTTTTTTAATTCCTGTACTTTTTCAACACTGTCCAATGCACCCCGAAATTCATTTCTTCTGTGAATTAAAGTCACATTTTTTGCAACATCGGTTAGGAAAATGCTCCAATCCAAGGCTGAGTCTCCACCACCAGAAATAACTACATTTTTATTTCGATATAATTCAGGATCGCGGATGATGTATTCCACTCCTTTATCTTCAAAGTCTGAAAGATTGGTAATTGGTGGCTTTCGAGGCTCAAAACTTCCCAATCCACCTGCAATTGCAACAATTGGGGCATGATGCTTTGTGCCTTTATCTGTAGTAACTATGAAAGTACCATCCTCCAGTTTTTCAATTGTATCTGCACGTTCACCGAGGGTAAAACCAGGCTGAAATGGTTCAATCTGCTTCATCAAATTTTTCACCAAATCACCTGCCAAAACTTCTGGAAAACCGGGAATATCGTAGATAGGTTTTTTTGGATATATTTCAGTACACTGACCGCCAGCTTGCGGGAGCGCATCAATCAAATGACATTTAAGTTTAAGTAATCCTGCTTCAAAAACGGCGAAAAGACCCGTAGGTCCTGCACCGATGATGAGAATATCTGTTTTTATCATGAAAGACTATTTCTTAATTGAGTTCAAAAATAGTTTTGAAATTGGGTTAAAAAAATGACGGTTGTCATTGTGCAACACTAACAACCTTTTCAATTTGTGGAGCATATTTTTTTATGGTCATTTCCACACCGCTTTTTAACGTCATTTGGTTGACGGAACAGCCAACGCAAGCTCCTTGCAACTGTACGTTCACTATCTTATCTCCTTCTATAGAAACTAATGAAATATCGCCTCCATCGTTCTGTAAAAACGGGCGAATCTCGTTCAGTGCTTCTTCTACTTTTGTTGTTAGTTCTTGCGTTGTCATATTATTTTTTTACGGCGCTGCAACCTGCCATTGTTGTAATTTTTATTGCTTCTGTTGCTGGAAGATTTTCGTTTCTTCTTACGGTTTCTTCAACAACGTTTTTGGTGATAGCTTCAAATGCTTCCTCAATTGGGGTCGCGGTTTGCAGTGCCGCTGGTCTTCCTGCATCACCAGCTTCTCGGATGCTTTGCACCAAAGGAACTTCCCCTAAAAATGGTACTTCCAAATCTTCAGCCAAATGCTTGGCGCCCTCTTTTCCAAATATATAATATTTATTTTCAGGAAGTTCAGCAGGGGCGAAATAAGACATGTTTTCAATAATACCCAAAACAGGGACGTCAATATTTTCTTGACGGAACATCGCCACTCCTTTTCGGGCATCGGCCAGAGCGACGGTTTGTGGCGTACTGACTACAACAGCACCCGTGATTGGCAATGACTGCATAATGCTCAAATGAATATCTCCAGTTCCGGGCGGAAGGTCTATTAACATAAAGTCCAACTCTCCCCAGGCGGCATCAAAAATAAGTTGGTTTAAGGCTTTGGCAGCCATTGGCCCACGCCAAATTACTGCTTGGTCTGGCTGAGTGAAAAAGCCAATGGAAAGTACTTTTATCCCGTAGTTTTCAACTGGTTTCATCTTGCTCTTTCCGCCAACGTTTACCGAAAGTGGTTTTTCCATTGCCACATCGAACATAATTGGGATAGACGGGCCATAAATATCGGCATCTAGAATCCCAACTTTGAAGCCCATCTTTGAAAGTGTAACCGCCAAATTTGCCGTTACCGTTGATTTGCCAACGCCTCCTTTACCCGAAGCCACGGCAACTATATTTTGAACTCCAGGGATTGGTTTTCCTTTTATTAAATTAGGGTTTTGAGGTTTTGCTGGTGCTTCAACCTTTATGTTCACTTGCACTTTGGCATTTGCGTCCACTTTATCGTGAATGGTCTTGATAATATCTGCCTCGGCGCGTTTTTTTATGTGAAGTGCCGGCGTGGATAGTTTTAGGTCCACGATAATTTCGTCTGCAAAGGTCACTACATTTTGCACGGCACCGCTCTCTACCATATTTTTTCCTTCGCCAGAAACTGTAATTGTTTCAAGGGCTTTAAGAATATCTTGCTTTGAAATGCTCATTTTTTATTTGTAATATTTAGATTCATTCTAAAGTGCAAATATACTAAAATAAGTTGGCAGTATTCAGTAGCAGAACGCAGTAAGTTTTATGGAAAACGATTTCTTATTATTTGTAAATTTTTTAAATATTAGGAAATAGTCAAAGCTCCTTATTAGGATCCCAAAAATGTCTTTCAAAATTTTGGATTTTATTGTCTACCACTTGTATTCCTTCACTTTCCAAAAGTTGCTGCATCAAGTTTGTGCCTTGAAAGTGATGTTTACCCGTCAGCAATCCATTTCTATTTACAACACGATGTGCAGGAACGTCTTTTTTTACACTTCCGTTCATTGCCCAACCAACCATTCTGGCACTTCCGGCTGCCCCCAGATAGTTTGCGATTGCACCATAGGATGTTACCCTTCCGTAAGGGATTAATTTAGCCACTTGATAGACTTTTTCAAAAAAACCTTCATCAGCCATTTTTAAATCTGTCTTAAAATCTTGAAGAATGTGATTATGGATATAACAGCTGTAACTAGGCCTATAACATAATTCATATTTAATTTTAGCTTTCGCGAATCCTCTTTTGCTCTAAAAAACTGAACGTACAGGGCAAGACTTGCAAAAGTACCAACTCCCGACGCGATTACCGCTAACAAAAGTTGTGGTTGTGTAAAGGAAAAAGCCCCAAATGCCGAAAATGTAATGCTGAGATACATCCAATATGGTAATGGCAACAGATTTAGCATTGCAATAAATATACCTAGAAAGAAACGGTTTCTTTTGGAGTTTTCACCGTGGGTACGAATTTCGCGGCGAGTGTCCTTTGCAATAAATATAAAGTAGATTGTAAGACTTATAAAAATGCCTAAAGCTACTTTTTGTAGCATACTTACAATTTCGGGATGTTTGCCAATATATCTAGCAAAAAGAAGCGCTATATACGTTTGCAGCATTACCGTAATACATACACCCACTGAAAAAAGAAGTCCTCTCTTCCTACCTTCCCTCATACTTATTTTGGCTGCATACATATTGATTAAGCCTGGTGGAAGCACGCCTATAAATGACCCAAAAAAACCAATAAGCAAGTTGTAAAATATTGTCATTTAGGGCGGTTGTTTTTGTGAATATACTGAATTTATAACTAACGGAACTTAAACCGAATGTAAGTAATCTTTTTGCCTATTTCCAGATATTGCTGTTCATAAAAAGTTTGAATGTTTGTTACAGCTTCTGGGGCTCCTTGGCTTCCATACACATCGTGATGGGCGTATTCAATTTCTTCTTCTAAACCATGAAGTAGCCCAAGGGTGTAGCCGTGCATAAATTCACTATCGGTTTTTAGGTGGACTACGCCACTGGGCTTCAATATTTTTTTATATTTCCGAAGAAAATCTTGATTGGTCATTCGGTGTTTGGTGCGCTTGTATTTAATCTGTGGGTCTGGAAAAGTAATCCAGATTTCGTCTACTTCGTTTTCATCGAAAATATGATCTACCAATTCAATCTGTGTTCGTAAAAAACCAACGTTGTGCAGGCTGTTTTCCAATGCAGTTTTTGCACCTTTCCAAAAACGGGCGCCTTTTATATCTATACCCAAGAAGTTTACGTCGGGATATGCCTTGGCAAGATTTACTGAATATTCGCCCTTTCCGCACCCCAATTCCAAAACCAATGGATTTTCGTTTTTGAAAAATTCCTTTCGCCAATTTCCCTTCAGTTTTAAGCTATTGCCCAATACTTCCTCGCGTGAGGGTTGCACAACGTTTGAAAAAGTTTCATTGTCCCTAAAGCGTTTCAATTTATTTTTACTTCCCAAAATTTTAAATTTTTGGTAAAATTAAGGAAATATACTGCCGCAGCAATTATTGCTACCTTTGTTTTTATGCCGAAAAAGAAGACAATATTGGTTGCTCCTTTGCATTGGGGTTTGGGCCACGCTACCCGTTGCATACCCATAATACAGGCTTTGCTGGAGCATAATTTTAGTGTTATATTGGCTTCAGACGGGGCTGCGTTGTTATTGTTGCAAAAAGAATTCCCCCATTTGAAAGCTGTGGTGCTCCCTTCTTACAATATTACATATCCCAAAAAGGGGAGCTTTTTTAAATGGAAAATTCTTTTAAAATTTCCGCAGATAAAAAAGACTATGGCTGCAGAAAGTAGATTGGTCAATCAACTTGTAAAGGATGGTAAGATTCAAGGCATTATTAGCGATAACCGATTTGGGGTCAGAAATAGTGATATTCCCTCGGTTTTTATAACACATCAATTGAATGTTTTAACCGGAAGCACTTCTTTTTTCACTAGCAAAATGCATCAAAAAATTATAAAAAAGTTTGATGCTTGCTGGGTACCGGACGTGGATGATGTGGTTATGAACCTCAGCGGAAAATTAGGCCACCTTAAAAAAGAACCGTTCCCCATTCAGTACATTGGGGTTTTAAGCCGCATGGAGAAAAAAGAACTCCCCAAAACAATTGATATCCTGCTCTTGCTTTCTGGTCCTGAACCACAGCGCACCTTGTTTGAGGAAAAATTGAAAACTATTTTTAAAGGAAGTGAAAAGAAAATTTTATTAGTTCGTGGTTTGGTTGAAAAAACTCAGGAATGGGGTAGTTTTGAAAACATTGAAATGGTAAATTTTATGAAACGTAAAGAATTGGAAGAGACCATTAATAAAAGTGAAATAGTTGTTTCCCGCTCTGGATATACAACAATTATGGATTTGGCAATACTCGAAAAAAAGGCATTTCTTGTGCCAACGCCAGGCCAATACGAACAAGAATATCTGGCAAAACGGCTTAAAAGCTTAGGAATAGTCCCTTCCTGTAAACAGGAAAAGTTTAAACTAAAAAAATTAAATAAGGTTACAGTCTATAAAGGCCTGAAAACTTTATCGCAACAACCGGTAAATTACTCTGAATTATTTTCCCTTTTCGAGGGTAAATGAAAACTCGGAGCCAATGCCCAATTGGCTTTCTACATATATCTTTTCGGTGTGGGCTTCCACAATGTGCTTCACGATTGAAAGACCGAGTCCGCTCCCGCCTTCTTTTCGCGAACCACTTTTATCTACGCGGTAAAAACGTTCAAAAATGCGAGGTAGATTTTCTTTGGAAATACCTTCGCCGTTATCTGTTACGCGTATTAAAAATTTATTTTTTGCAAGGCTTTCAACACTTACTTCTGTAGTTCCATCCTGTTTTCCATATTTCAGAGAATTTACGATAAGGTTGGTTAGCACCTGTTCTATCCGTTCTTTGTCGGCATTTACAATTATTTCGTCAAAATATTCTTTATCAAAAACGAGTGAAATGTTCTTCTTTGCCGCTTTCATCTCAAGCAGGTCAAAAACATTTTGCACCATAGTGAGAATATTGAAATTTTCTTTATTCAGAATAAGGCCACCTACTTCCAATTTGGTTATCATATCCAAATCCTTGATAATATAAATGAGTCTTTCCACCCCTTTATTAGCGCGCTGCAGATATTTTTTACGTACTTTTTTGTCTTTCATTGCGCCGTCCAAGAGGGTAAGTATATATCCTTGAACGGTGAAGAGGGGGGTTTTGAGTTCGTGCGATATATTGCCCATAAATTCCTTTCGGTAGTTTTCGCGAATATTTAAGGTTTCTATCTCAAGTTTTTTGTCTTGCGCAAATCGTTCCACTTCCCGGGTAAGCACCTCCATATCTGTCGTGATAGATGGTTTGGGTAAACTTTCTTCATCTAGCAGTCTAACGTCTTCGTAAATCTTCTTTATTCTGGAATAAATAAATTTTTCTACTCGATATTGAAGTATGAAAAACGAAAGTATAAAGGAAAAAAGAAAAAAAAGTAGCAACCAAAAGAATACAATTTCTAAAACTGCGTATAAAAAAATTGTCATTGCCAGGGTAGAGAAAACGGCAATTAACAAGGATGTAGAGGCTGCAAAATTATATTTTTTGGAAAATTTCATCTGCTTTAATACTTTTTTAAGGTCAGATGGAACATCTTACTTGTACCTGTAAATAAATTATTGACACGTTAAGCTTTGTTGTTTCATTTCCGCTAAACTACAAACTTATAACCAACTCCTTTTACTGTTTTAAATTTATCGTCGCCTATTTTTTCACGAAGTTTTCTAATGTGGACATCAATGGTACGCCCACCAACGATTACTTCATTGCCCCAGATTGAATCAAGAATATCTTCTCGCTTAAATACTTTTCCGGGTTTGGATGCTAAGAGTGCCAATAATTCAAATTCTTTTCTTGGCAGGACCATTTCCTTTTTGCCCAATATAATTTTGTATTCCTCCCGGTTTATAGTCAGGTTTCCGAGCTTTATTTTTTCATCCTCCTCTTCTTCCTTGAATCTTCGCAGCAGTGCCTTTACTTTGCTTACCAATACTTTTGGCTTAATGGGTTTTGTGATGTAATCATCTGCGCCAGCCTCAAACCCTGCCATTTGTGAGTAGTCTTCGCCCCTAGCAGTTAAAAATGTAATCACTGTTTCGGATAGTTCGGGGATGTTTCTTATTTTTTCACACGCTTCAATACCATCCATTTTGGGCATCATTACATCCATGATAATCAATTGTGGCCTTACATTTTTTGCTTGTTCTATTGCTTCCAGCCCATTTTCGGCAGTTTCGACTGTATAGCCTTCGGAAGTAAGATTGTATCTAATTATTTCAAGAATATCCGGTTCATCATCAACCAACAAAATTGTAATATCCTTTTTTTTCATCTGTACAAACTATTTATCAAATTGGAATACCTGCTGTTTTTATCTTTAAATGTGCTTCACTGATTGGCAGTATTTCTTTTTTTTAACGTTTCAAAGATACCATTATTTAACCTGAGCTCAAGTTTAGCACGCTTATTGTTAACCATTATATAACGTTACGGTAACATTACGGGTTATGCGATTATAATTCTGAGGTTATCATTTCGTTAAAATAAGAATTTCATTTAAAATCAATCTTTTAAACCTAAAACATTTATTTATCTTTGCACAATAATTTTAAAAAAACTCTGATGAAAAAAATTACATTACTTGCGGCTCTTTTTGTAGGTGCCGTTTCTTTTGCCCAAGTTGCGGGAACCAGTTTTGAAGAGCCAGCACTTTTTCCTGGCCAATATACAGATACCGGAGACCCAAACACAGCACATGATTTAATAAATAATACAGATGAACCATTAGTAGATTACACAAGTACAGGTGGCGAATTAGGCTATAATGCTACTTACACTCCCTATGATACACCGGATGTTGGGCTTACCGATGGCGATTTTGTGGGTGTTACAGATTTTGCTCCTACTGGATCAGATCCTTATACCGATGGAGATCAAGGCTATCAAATAAGTGATGTTGATGGTAACTATACCTTAACTTTTGATGCTGTTGACCTTACAGGAGTAGCAACTCCAGCTATCAGCTTGGATTATTTCATTTCTGAAACCGGATATGAAGGGGACGGAACTTCAAACGAATCTGGTTCTGACAGATTACGCATTTATGTGAGGGATTTAACCAACAGCACCGAGATTGACATCCTGAATACCGAAGGAAACGACATAAACGATCTTGGCATTGAAGGTTCTTGGATTACGGGAAATGCAGTTTTAACCTCAAACACAAACGTGCAGTTGGTTATAGAAGCTAGAACAAATGCAAGTGCAGAAGCTTTCTTTTTTGACAACATCATTTTTTCTGGTACTCTAGGGACAAACACACAATCTGAGTCTCAATTTGCAGTTTATCCAAACCCTACAAGCAAAGGCTATGTGAACATTACTTCAAAAGTTGCCGGCGCTAAGAGTGTATCTATCTTTGACGTACTAGGAAAGCAGGTTGTTAAAACTACACTTATTGGTGATAGATTGGACATTTCAAAATTGAACAGTGGTGTTTACATTGTGAAAATAGAGCAAGGAAAAACTTCAACTACCAAAAAATTGGTTGTTAAGTAATCCATTTTAAAAATATTTTTTAGAGCTCCTGTTTCGGCAGGAGCTTTTTTATTTACCTATTTTTGAAAAGATTTTGTATGATTGAAAAACCTATGCTTGAAAAGGAAATTTTTAAAATTAAAACCGCAGCGGAATTTCAACCACTTGCTATTGAAGTGTTCCGTTTTCAGTATGAAAATGTGCAGGTTTATCGTAATTTCTGTGATCTTTTCAATATTAGGTCTTCCGAGGTAAAAACGATTGAAGATATTCCTTTTCTCCCTATTCAATTTTTTAAAAGCCACAAAATAATTGCTGAAAAAAAATCAGAAGAAACAATTTTTACCAGCAGCGGCACCACGGGCAGCATAACCAGTAAACATCACATTGCCGATTTAAAAATATACGAAACAGGTTTCCTGAAGGCTTTTGAAATGCAATATGGCAATCCTTCAAGTTTTGCGATTTTAGCCTTGCTTCCGTCTTATTTGGAACGCGAAGGTTCTTCCTTAATTTATATGGTTGAAAAGCTTATTGAACAAAGCAACAATCCCCACAGCGGTTTCTATTTATACGAGATGGATGCACTTATTGAAAAGTTGGACGCTTTGGAAAAAAACGGACAAAAAACATTACTTATTGGAGTTTCCTATGCGCTTCTCGATTTAATTGAAAAAAGGAAATTTCAGCTTAAAAATACAATTGTAATGGAAACCGGCGGAATGAAAGGCCGCCGAAAGGAAATGATAAAGGAGGAACTCCACGAGATTTTAAAAAAAGGTTTTGGTGTAGAAAAAATCCACAGTGAATATGGCATGACTGAACTGCTCTCGCAAGCCTACTCCATAGGCAATGGAATCTTCAATTGTCCACCGTGGATGAAAGTTATAACGCGCGATACGGAAGATGCGCTAAGCTACATTTATGGAAAAACTGGCGGAATTAACGTAATTGATTTGGCCAACATTTATTCATGTGCCTTTATCGCTACACAAGATTTGGGAAAGACTTTTCCCGACGGATCTTTTGAAATTGTAGGGCGTTTTGACAGTAGCGACATCCGCGGCTGCAACTTGATGGTTTTTTAAAAAAACTTTAACACAAACTGTTGAAATTCAACGTAAGTTGTTTGATAAATGCTCGACCAAACCATTGTGAAAAACTGATGATTTTTCATAATTTGGTTGGTTAGTTAATTGAGAAATCCCCGTGCAATCTTTGCCGGGGATTTTTTTATTATCGTGCTTTAAAGTTAAACCACCTTAATAATAAAGTAGTTTTTCTTACCTCTTTGCAAAAGGACAAATTGGCCATTTATTAAATCATTTTCAGAAATAGTATAACCATCGGAAACCTTTTCTTTGTTTACTGAAATTGAATTTTCCTTCAATGCTCGTCGTGCTTCACCATTCGATTTTAAAAAGCCTGTTTTTTCTGCCAAAGCTGCAATAATATCAACCCCTGATTTTACTTCTTCTTCTGAAATCTCGGCCTGTGGCACACCGTCAAAAACATCGAGAAAAGTTTTTTCGTCAAGTGTTTTCAAATCTTCGGAAGTTGAATTCCCAAATAATATTTCCGAAGCCTTTACGACCTTTTCAAACTCATCGGCACTGTGCACCGTTGTGGTGACCTCCTTCGCCAAGCGTTTTTGGAGCAAACGCGTGTGGGGCGCTTCCTTTTGTTCAGCAATTAGAGTTTCAATGGTTTCTTTATCTAAAAAAGTAAAAATCTTAATATACTTTTCGGCATCATCATCGCTGGTGTTCAGCCAGTATTGGTAAAATTTATAAGGTGACGTTCTGTTGGCGTCCAGCCAAATATTTCCACCTTCACTTTTTCCAAATTTGCTGCCGTCACTTTTTGTAATCAGCGGGCAGGTTAACGCATACCCTTTTCCACCAGCAATTCTTCGTATTAACTCCGTTCCGGTTGTAATATTTCCCCACTGGTCGCTACCGCCCATTTGCAGGGTACAATTTTGATTTCTGTAAAGGTGAAGAAAATCGTAGCCCTGTATTAATTGATAGGTAAATTCGGTAAACGAAAGTCCGTCAGCACTCTCGCCGCTCAATCTCGTTTTTACGGAATCCTTGGCCATCATATAATTTACGGTAATGTGCTTGCCCACATTTCTGATAAAATCAAGAAACGAAAACTCCTTCATCCAATCGTAATTATTTACCATTACTGCTTGGTTTTCGGCACCCGAAGAAAAATCCAGAAATTGGGAAAGCTGATTTTTCACACACTCTTGGTTGTGGCGTAAGGCAGCTTCATCCAGCAGATTTCTTTCGGCGCTTTTCCCCGAAGGATCACCAATCATTCCCGTGGCACCGCCTACCAATGCCACTGGTTTGTGACCACAGCGTTGATAGAAAGACAAAAGCATAATGGGCACCAAGTTGCCAATGTGCAGCGAATCAGCCGTAGGGTCAAATCCTACATATGCAGATCGCATGGTTTCCATAAGGTGTGCTTCGGTTTCGGGCATTACATCGTGTACCATGCCACGCCATTGTAGTTCTTCAACGAAATTTTTCAGCTTCATTTCTATAAATTTTGTGCAAAGATAGGGTTCTCAATGAATAATTCAGAATGGAAGTGCTGAATATGGTCTGCTAAAATTTCTTCAGTAAAAAACAGTATTTTCGCTTTATGATATTAGTTACCGGTGGCACAGGCTTAGTAGGTTCACATCTGTTGTATTTTCTGTTGAAGGAAAACGCGAACGTACGCGCCATTCACAGAAAGAACAGTAACATAAAGGCTGTAAAAAAGGTTTTTGCGCTTTATACTGCGGAAGTGGATTCACTATTCAATAAAATTGAATGGGTTGAAGCGAACATTACGGATATTCCTGCGTTGACGCTCGCTTTTGAAAATATTATAAAAGTGTACCATTGCGCAGCTTTCATAAGTTTTGATCCCTCAAAATACAAAGTGCTCAAAAAAGCCAATGTGGAGGGCACAGCAAATATTGTAAATCTCTGTTTGGCCAGTAACATTGAAAAACTTTGCTATGTAAGTTCTGTTGCCACTTTGGGAAGCAATTTAAAAGATCAATTAATTTCCGAAGAAACGCCCTGGAATCCTGACGCTAAAAATAGCGTGTACGCCATAACTAAGTATGGTGCCGAAATGGAAATATGGCGTGGCACCCAAGAAGGCTTGGATGCTGTAATTGTAAATCCCGGGTTGATTTTGGGAACATCACCAGATGGAGGCGGAAGCAGTATTATAATTTCTTTGGGCGCAAGTGGCATTCCATTTTACCCCTCGGGAGCAATGGGCATAGTAGACGTACAAGATGTTGTGAAGACAATGATACTTTTAATGAATTCTGAAGTGAAAAATGAGCAATTTATTTTAGTGGGTGAAAACCTAACCTACAAGGATTTGCTTACAAGGCTAGCGCCAATGTTTGATAAAAAACCGCCCACAAAAAAGCTTCCAAATAACATAATGTTTTTTTTAAGCGGAATGGATTGGGTCTCGAATAAGCTATTCAATACAAAAAGAAGGATTGTAAAAGCTACGGTCCGGTCTATGTTTACAATTTCGCTGTATGATATGTTTAAAATTAAAAACACGCTTGGTTTTCAATTTACACCTACGGAAGAAACGTTAAAAAGGGTTGTCGCGGAAAAGAAAAAAACATCAAATTAAACTGTCCCTTACAGGTTCGGCACTTACATTTTCTTCAAATTTTCGTTTTCCTATACTGTCTTTTCTATTTTTATCGGCTTCGCGAATACTGTCCATTTTCTTTTGCATAGTTACAAGTCTAGCCTCAACTTTTTGAAAAATTTCCATATAGGTATTCACATCGGCTGCATAGTAGGCATTACTATTTGCGAATTGAAGACTGTCCACCCTAAAATTTTTGTAAATTAAGGAATCTATTTTTATTCCCTTATCCACAATAGCTTGATTGTTTACGCTTCGTGCTGCATTTGCCAAATAAGCCTCAGTAAGCAAATCGACCATTTTTTCTTTTGAAATAAGGTCTTTTGGCTTTTCAGGCTGTGCTACATTTTGACAGCCAGTAAAGCTTAAAACCAATAGGGAAAGAAGCAGTAGTTGTTTCATTATCTGTTAAAGGTAAGTCTTTCCGGATTGCTTTTGTTTGGGAACTTTGAATTTTCATAAACTACAACCCCGTTAACCAACGTATGTGTTACCCGCGATTTAAAGATTGTTCCTTCAAAAGGAGACCAACCGCACTTATAGAGTAGATTTTCCTTTTTAACAGTCCAAGGCGAGTTAAGATCAACCAAAACCAAGTCTGCTTTGTAGCCTTTTCGAATGTATCCACGTTCCTTTATTTGAAACAAAATCGCTGGGTTGTGCGCGGTTTTTTCTACGATTTTTTCCAATGAAATTTTCCCTTTGTGGTACATCTCCAAAAGAGCAACCAATGCATGCTGCACCAACGGCCCACCAGAAGGGGCATTTAGATATTTATTGTTTTTCTCTTCCAAGGTATGCGGTGCGTGGTCTGTAGCAATCACGTCTATTCGATCGTCCAGCAGTGCTTTAAGTAATCCATCTTTGTCCTTTTCTGTTTTTACGGCTGGGTTCCATTTTATTTTGGTACCTTTTGTTTTATAATCGGCATCCGTAAACCACAAATGGTGAATGCAAACTTCTGCCGTGATTTTCTTTTCAGCAAGAGGTTTTTTATTACTGAAAAGATGCGTCTCTTTTTCGGTTGAAAGGTGAAAAACATGAAGTCGAGCCCCTGTCTTCTCGGCCAGTTTTATGGCTTTTGAAGAAGAAATATAGCAAGCCTCCTCACTACGTATTTTTGGGTGAAGTTCTATTGGAATATCTTCTCCGTATTCGGCTTTATATTTTTCTAAATTCCCTTTGATGGTGCCCTCGTCTTCGCAATGTGCCGAAATAAGCAATTTGGTTTTGCTGAAGATTTCTTCCAGTGTTTTAGGATCATCCACCAGCATGTTTCCTGTGGAAGAGCCTAAAAATAATTTCAACCCGGCTACTTTCTGGGGATCTACTTTTAAAATTTCATCCAGATTATCATTTGTGCCGCCAAACATAAAGGAATAATTGGCCCAAGAAGTTTTGGATGCGATATCAAATTTTTCTTCCAATAATTCAATGGTTGTGGCTTGCGGAACGGTGTTCGGCATTTCAATAAAAGAGGTAATTCCGCCCGCAACTGCAGCTTTTGATTCAGTTTCAATGTTAGCTTTGTGCGTCAATCCGGGCTCGCGAAAATGCACTTGGTCATCTATCATTCCCGGCAGCAAATAGCTTCCGTCTGCATCAATCACTTTCGTATCGGCAGATTTTGCACTGATGGTTTCGGAAATTTCCGCAATGCGGCCATCCTGTACAAGTACGTCACCTTTTACGATTTTTCCTTCGTTTACAATATTTGCGTTTTTAATTAAAACTGCTTTCATTTGGGTGTTATCTTCTTTTTAAATCTTACGAATGGAATAACTCGCCATTCATTTCTCATTTATGTTTAATGGAATGATGTTTTATTAAACCTTTTCTTATTAAACACACTTTTAAATTTCATTACTATCACTCCAAAAATAGCTTCGGAAATAATTCCCGAACTCATTTTTGATTCGCCCTTTGTGCGATCGGTAAATATTACGGGCACTTCCTCAATCTTGAATTTGCTTAAATACGCTTTAAATTTCATTTCAATCTGAAAAGCATAGCCCACAAAACGAATGTTGTCCAAGTTTATTTTCTGCAGCACTCTTCTTCGGTAACAAATAAATCCGGCTGTGGTATCATAAATGTCGATCCCCATTACAAACCTTACATATTTTGAGGCCAGCCACGACATTAAAACCCTGCTCATGGGCCAGTTTACCACATTAACGCCCTTTACATAACGTGACCCTATTGCCACATCACTACCGCCTTTGTGGCAGGCGTTGAAAAGCCTGATAAGATCGTTGGGGTTGTGCGAAAAATCGGCATCCATTTCAAAAATGTAATCATACCCATTTTGCAAAGCCCACTTAAAGCCAGCAATATAAGCAGTTCCCAAACCGTTTTTTTCGGCTCTTTTCAGCAAAAAAAGTTTTTCGGGATAGGTTTTGAAATTTTCCTCAACCACTGTTGCGGTGCCATCGGGTGAATTGTCATCTACAACCAAAACGTGAAATTCACGTTGCAATGAAAAAACAGTACGCAGCAGTCGCTCTATATTTTCAATTTCATTGTAGGTTGGCACCACCACTACCGCCTTGGACATACTGCTATTTTAGCGCAAAAGTACCTTTTTTTTAATAAATAAATGTGAAGTAAATTCTAATTGAGCGCTAAAAAAGGAAAAATATTTTACAGTACCTTTACCAAAAAATTGAAGGTGGATTTCAGCGAAAGACTTATAAACTCAACCGATTGGGCTACCTATATGTTATTGGCATGCTTTGTACTTTTGGCGCTGGCAAAGTATTTCTATCCAAAAAGATTTTACGAATTTTCCCTGCTCCCCTTGACCAACCAGTATTTTTTTGTGCACGGCAAAAATGATGAATTGAACCATCCTTTTAACATGATGCTATTTGCGGTACAAATAGTATGTGTTTCCATTTTTGTTTATTTGTTTTTTAGGGTTTTCAATCCTACTGAAGTTCAACAAAATGAGTGGCTTTTTCTTCAAATTTGCACAGCGTACAGTGTGTTTGTTTTGATAAAATTTTCTATGGAAAAAATTGTGGCGAATATTTTTTCGATGGATGCGATCATCAACAATTATCTCTACCAAAAATTGAGTTATCGCAATTTTTTGGGCATTTTGTTTTTCGTCGGCAACCTTTTCTTTCTTTATATTTACCCTCCTACCTCTCTAGGGTTGCTTATTTTTGGTGGAAGTTTATTAACACTCAACGCTATTGCGCTGCTTTACAGCTATAAGAAAAACGGAAAATTGATATTAAGCAATTTCTTCTATTTTATTTTGTATCTTTGCGCACTTGAAATTTCACCTTATATTATCCTTTACAAAAGCTTTGTTTAAGGCGTAATATTTAAAAAAAAGCAGGACTATCTATGAAAGTGAAAACTATTTTGGTTTCCCAGCCCGAGCCTAAAATTGAGAATTCTCCATATTTTGATTTAATAGAAAAACAAAAGGTAAAAATAGATTTTCGGCCTTTCATACATGTTGAAGGTGTGTCAGGAAAAGATGTACGGGCCCAAAAAGTTGACCTTACTAATTACACGGCCATTATTCTTACCAGCCGTAATTCTGTAGACCATTATTTTAGAATTGCAGAAGAGCTGCGCTTTAAGGTGCCAGACAGTATGAAATATTTCTGCTTGAGCGAAGCGGTAGCCTATTATCTCCAAAAATATGTTGTGTACAGAAAGCGTAAGATTTATGTGGGAAAAAGAACCTTTTCTGAACTTGCACCACTTATTAAAAAATATAAAAACGAAAAATTTCTACTTCCATCCTCAGATAAATTGAAGCCGGAAGTCCCTGAAGTACTTAACGAATTGAAGGTTGATTGGAAAGAAGCTACTTTTTACAAAACCGTAATTAGTGATCTTTCAGATTTGCGCGATGTATATTATGATATTTTGGTTTTTTTCAGCCCCAGTGGAATACAGTCCCTGTTGGAAAATTTTCCCGATTTCGAACAGAACGAAACGCGCATTGCAGTATTTGGGAATACAACCGTAAAAGCCGCGACCGAAGTAGGTTTACGAGTTGACATACAGGCCCCAACCCCTGAAACTCCTTCTATGACGATGGCTTTGGAAAAGTACATCAAGGAAGTGAACAACAAGAAATAAGCTCGATTTAGTTGCAATTAAAAAAGGCTTGCCGCAATGGCAAGCCTTTTTTAATTAAAGATATTTTTATGCTATGCCGAAGCAGGAGCTCCGGAAAGAATTTCTTCATTAGCATAGGCTTCAAACTTGGTGAAATTCTCTTTAAATGAATTCGCCAATTCCTTCGCTTGAATGTCATAAGCCTTTTTGTTTTTCCAAGTTTCCTTCGGATTTAAAATTTCTGAAGGAACATTTGGGCACGATTTCGGCATCATAAGGTTAAAAATTGGATGTTTTTCAAACTCCACATCTTTCAACTTTCCTTCCAAAGCTGCAGCAATCATAGCTCTTGTGTATTTCAGCTTCATTCTACTACCTACTCCGTAAGGACCGCCGGTCCATCCAGTATTGATTAACCAAACATTAACCCCGGAATCTTTCATTTTCTTACTCAACATTTCAGCATATTCTGTTGGGTGAAGGGGCATAAATGGCGCTCCAAAACATGCAGAGAAGTTTGGGGTTGGCTCATTGATACCTTCCTCAGTTCCTGCAACCTTCGCAGTATAACCACTAATGAAATGATAGGCTGCCTGCCCTGGAGTTAATTTTGAAATAGGAGGCAAAACACCAAATGCATCTGCCGTTAAAAAGAATATATTCTTTGGATTGTGACCAATTGACGGAACCTGGATATTATTGATGTGATAGATAGGATAACTTACCCTAGTATTTTGAGTAATTGATGTATCGGCATAATCAACTTCGCCATTTTCGTTCATTACCACATTTTCTAAAATAGCCCCAGGCTTAATGGCATTGTAGATATCTGGCTCATTTTCTTCGGAAAGGTTAATCACCTTTGCGTAGCAACCACCTTCAAAATTGAAGATTTTGTTATCCTCAGTCCATCCGTGCTCGTCATCGCCAATTAATTTACGATTTGGATCTGCAGAAAGGGTAGTTTTACCGGTTCCGGAAAGACCGAAGAAAATCGCTGTCTCGCCATCTCCGCCAACGTTGGCAGAGCAGTGCATTGGCATTGTATTTTTATATACTGGAAGAATAAAGTTAAGGGCAGAGAATATACCTTTTTTAATTTCCCCAGTGTAACCAGTTCCGCCAATTAATGCAATTTTTCTGGTAAAGTTTAGAATCGCAAAGTTATGTTGTCTCGTTCCGTCAACTTCAGGATCAGCAGTAAAACCTGGTGCGTTTACAATAATCCATTCCGGATCAAAGGAAGCTAATTCTTCCTCGTTAGGACGAAGAAACATATTGTGGGCAAACATATTGGACCACGGCGTTTCGTTAATTACACGAATGTTCAGCTTGTATTTTTCATCGGCGCAAGCATAACTGTCGCGCACGTAAATTTCCTTTTCAGAAAGATAATTTACAACTTTATCATAAAGCCGGTCAAACATATCTGGAGGAAATGGAATATTTATGTTTCCCCACCACACCTTGTCGCGCGTAACATCATCTTTTACGATAAATCTGTCTTTTGGGGATCTTCCTGTAAATTCTCCAGTATTTACTGCCAAGGCGCCGCTCGCAGCTTCTTTTCCTTGATCTTTTTGCAATGTTTCGTTGTGAAGTTCTTCAGAAGAAAGTTGATATTTAACTTTTGCGTTTTTGATTCCGTATTTTTCAACTGAAATCGTTTTTGTAGCTTGGTTTTTACCGACCATACCTTTTTTAAATTTTGTAGAGTACAAAAGTAGCAAATCTTAGAGAGATTGAAGAAAATATGAAAGACATTTATTGCTTCTTTAACGTAACCATTTTAAATGCAAACCAAAACCAGCCAATTATAAATAACAATCCGCCAATTGGGGTTATAAAACCAATTTTTGCCGAATTGAAGGGCAATACCTCATTCAGTGCAAGTAAATAAATAGAGCCCGAAAAGAGCAGTATCCCTAAAATAAATAGCCAAAACACGGTTTTTTTAATTTTTTCCGGAATGGTTGGGGCCAACCCCAAAACCAGTATTGCAAGGCAATGATACATTTGGTAGCGGATGCCGGTCTCAAAAGTGTTTAAGGCCGCAACATCTACCATATTCTTTAAACCATGTGCGCCAAAGGCTCCCATTGCAATTGTAACTGCTGTAAGAAATGAAGCTGTCACAACTATTTTTTTATCAAAAACCGTCATTTTTAAAATTTGGAATTAGTAATTTCGTCCTTTACAAAACCTATCTCCAAAGTTAACAAAAAACTCCCCAATGAGAAACATATTAATTATCGGCGCAGGAAGATCTGCCACAAGTTTAATCCGCTATCTGCTGGACAAAAGTGATGCAGAAGACCTTTTTATTACCATTGGAGACATTTCTATTCAATCAGCGCAGAAGTTTACTTCCAATCACCCCAATGCCCGTGGAATTATGCTTGACGTTTTTAACGACGTACAAAGAAAACAAGCGGTGGAAAGTAGTGATTTGGTAATTTCCATGCTGCCCGCACGCTACCACATAGAAGTGGCGCGTGACTGCATTGAATTTGGAAAACATATGGTCACGGCCTCATACGTAAGCAACGAAATGCAGGCGCTTAATCACAAAGCCGAATCAAAAGGTTTGGTTTTTATGAATGAAATTGGTCTCGATCCCGGCGTGGACCATATGAGTGCCATGCAAGTAATTGATAGAATTCGTGCCAAAGGTGGAAAAATGCTTCTTTTTGAATCCTTTTGCGGCGGGTTGATTGCTCCGGAAAGTGATGACAACCTTTGGAATTACAAATTCACATGGAATCCCCGCAATGTAGTTTTGGCAGGGCAAGGAGGCGCTGCCGAATTTATACAGGAAGGTAAATATAAGTACATTCCATACCACAGATTGTTCCGAAGAACTGAGTTCATCAATATTGAAGAGTTCGGCAAATTTGAAGTGTATGCCAACCGAAATTCCCTGAAATATCAATCGGTTTACGGCATGGACAATATTCTCACTTTATATCGTGGAACCATTCGCCGTGTTGGTTTCAGCCGTGCGTGGAATATGTTTGTTCAATTGGGAATGACCGACGACAGTTACACCATTCCCGACTCTGAAAACATGAGCTATCGCGATTTCGTAAATCTATTTCTTCCCTATTCGCCTTCAGATTCGGTGGAATTAAAACTTCGCCATGCACTTAAAATAGAACAGGATGATTTAATGTGGGAAAAACTGGAAGAGCTTGATCTTTTCACCAAGGAAAAAAAGCTGGGTATTAAAGACGCAACGCCAGCAATGGGGCTTCAAAGAATATTGGAAGACAAGTGGACTTTGGCACCACACGATAAAGATATGATTGTGATGTACCATAAATTTGGGTACGAGCTTGAGGGCAAAAAATATCAAATAGACAGTCACATGACGCTTATTGGCGAAGACCAGACCCACACGGCAATGGCAAAAACTGTTGGGCTTCCCGTAGCCATTGCTGCGTTGAAAATTTTGAATGAAGAAATAACCACACCTGGCGTTCAGCTTCCCATTGCCAAAGAAGTTTACGAACCAATCCTAAAGGAACTGGAAGAAAACGGAATTGTTTTTCATGAAAAAGAAGTGAAATATTTGGGCTACAATCCTGATAATGTACATTGAGTAAAATGTTCAGTTTCTGTAGCAGTATTAGTAAAAAAACCCGCAAACTAGCGGGTTTTTTTATTCATAAATCGGCAATCTAATCCCGATAGCTATCGAGACGTTAATCTTTTTATCTTCTTCCCAAGAAAATTGAGATGAAATATAGCAAGGTTGCCAAAGAACCAAGTGCTGCAACCACGTAAGTTCTAGCCGCCCATTTCAATGCGTCCTTTGCGCCAGCGTGTTCCTGTGGCGTAACCATATTATTGGTTTCCAACCAAACAAGTGCCCGCTTGCTAGCATCAAATTCCACCGGAAGGGTGATGAAAGCAAAAGCTGTTGTAACTGCAAAAAGTAAAATTCCGACTCCAAAAATCCAAGTTCCAATAACCGAACCCGTTGCGAAAAGGATGATTCCAGCCATAATCACAAAATTGGAGAGTTTACTCGAAACACTTACCGCGGGAACGATAGTGGAACGCAATTTCAACCAACTGTATGCTGTGGCGTGTTGCACCGCGTGTCCACATTCGTGGGCCGCAACCGCTGCCGCAGCAGCATTTCGCTGCATATAAACTGGCTCGCTCAAATTCACAGTTTTCTTTGAAGGGTCGTAATGGTCCGTCAATTGACCCGGAACCGAAATAACCTGCACATCGGTAATTCCGTTGTCGGCGAGCATTTTTTCGGCAATTTCCTTTCCGCTCATTCCATTTTGAAGGTGGATTTTGCTGTATTCCTTAAACTTGCTTTTCAATTTGTGGCTAACGTACCAACTCACCAAAAAGATTATTCCTGCAATTATATAGTATCCAAACATTTTTTTAGTTTTTAAATTCTTACTTCAAATTTAATCAAAAAGCGTGCAAATTTTTAACCCACGATATTTACGATTTTTCCGGGCACGATTATTACCTTTTTTGGTGTGCGCCCCTCTAAATACTGGGCTGTCTTTTCATGTGCCATTACGGCAGATTCTATTTCTTCTTTTGAAATATCCAATGGCAATTCCAACGTAAAACGCATTTTTCCATTAAAGGAGATTGGGTATTCCTTAGTGCTTTCCACTAAATACTTCTCCTCAAATTTTGGGAAAGGCGCTGTGGAAATACTTTCCAAATGGCCCAATTTCTCCCAAAGCTCTTCCGCAATGTGCGGCGCATAGGGCGAAATAAGAATTGCCAACGGCTCCAAAACTTCGCGTGAATTGCATTTTTCTGCCGAAAGCTCGTTCACCGCAATCATAAAAGAGGAAACCGAAGTATTGAAACTAAAGTTCTCAATATCTTCCTGTACTTTTTTAATGGTTTTGTGAAGTGTTTTCAAACTGTCTTTTGAAGCGGCTTCTTCAGAAACATAAAAACTTTCGTTCTCGCCCGAATGATACAATTTCCAAAGTTTTTTAAGGAAACCGTGTACGCCCGTAATGCCGGCGGTGTTCCACGGTTTTGCTTGTTCCAGCGGGCCGAGGAACATTTCGTACATTCTTAAAGTATCTGCCCCATATTGGTTGCAAATATCGTCGGGATTTACCACGTTGTATTTGCTTTTGGACATTTTTTCTACTTCACGGGAAACTTTAAAATCCCCTCCCGGCCTCCCCGAAGGGGAGGAGTTTGGTTCGTAAATACTTCCGTCTTCCAAAATGAAAATAGCGTCTTTGTATTCCGGTCGCCAATTTTTGAATGCTTCGATGTCTAATTCATTATGGGTGTTCACAAATGAAACATCCACATGAATTTTTACATCAGTTTTTGTAATTAATAATTTGGGGTTAACTTTTAGTGCGATTTCTTTGATGATATCGATGTATTTTCCTGACACATAAATGCCTTCAGAAATAAAAATAATTGGACCAAAAGAGCTGGGATATAAATAAACAAACGCACTCTCCCCCAAAATCATCCCTTGGTTTATCAGTTTTTTAAAAGGTTCGTCTACGGGCACCAAACCGCGGTCGTGCATAAACTTTACCCAAAAACGGCTGTACAACAAATGGCCGGTGGCGTGTTCGCTGCCGCCAATATATAAATCCACGTTTTTCCAATAGTTCAATGCTTCATTTGAAGCAAAAACTTCGTCGCGCTTGCTATCACTTTCACTTTTCCCGGGTTCCATATATCTGAAAAAATACCAAGAACTGCCCGCCCAGCCGGGCATCGTGTTTAATTCCAGGGGATAGATGTCCTCCCCCTGCCCCTCCAAAGGAGGGGAGACAACCTCGCTATTTTTTTCGTCCCAATACCATTTTGCGGCGCGGCCCAAAGGTGGTTCGCCTTCTTCGGTTGGTAAATATTTTTCAACATCGGGAAGTCGCAATGGCAAGCATTCCGTGGGGATTATATGCGGCATTCCGTCTTTGTAATAAATCGGGAATGGTTCGCCCCAATAGCGCTGGCGGCTAAACACGGCATCGCGCAATCGGTAATTTATTTTGCCTTTCCCATTGCCTTTTTCCTCCAAGGCAGCGATAATTTTATCATTGGCTTCGGCATAGTTTAAGCCGTTGAGAAAATCACTGTTGGCAATAATCGTATTTTCCTTATCGGAATAAGCTTCCTCAGAAATATCCGCATCCTTAAATATATTCGGAATAGGCAGATTGAAATGTTTCGCAAAATCATAATCCCGCTGATCGCCACAGGGAACGCTCATTACCGCGCCCGTGCCGTAACCCGCCAAAACGTAATCGCCAATCCAAATTGGGATGGGTTCCTTTGTAAAGGGATGCTCCGCATACGCGCCCGTAAAAACGCCTGTAATGTGCTTTACATCTGCCATTCGTTCGCGCTCGCTGCGTTTTGCGGTGGCTTCCACATACTTTTCAACTGCTTCTTTCTGTTCGGCAGTGGTGATTTTTGAAACCAAATCGTGCTCCGGCGCCAAAACCATAAAACTTACTCCGAAGATGGTGTCGGGGCGGGTTGTGAAAACTTCAATTTCGAGGGATGAGGGATGAGGTATGTGGGATGAGGTTTCGCCAACTCCTAACTCATAACTCATAACACTAAACTTTACGCTCGCCCCTTTGCTTCTTCCAATCCAATTGGTTTGTGAATCCTTCAATGGTTGCGGCCAGTCTATTTTATCAAGTCCGTCCAATAAACGCTGGGCATATGCTGTGATTCGCATACTCCATTGTTTCATCTTTTTGCGAACCACAGGATAGCCGCCGCGTTCGGAAACGCCGTTTACTATTTCGTCATTTGCCAAAACGGTTCCCAGTTGCGGGCACCAGTTTACTTCGGTTTCAGCCAAATACGTTAATCTATATTTCAGCAGAATTTCCTGTTTTTCGGTTTCTGAAAAACCCAGCCATTCCGAAGCGGTGAAATGCTGAATTCCCTCATCGCAGACTGCATTTACTTGAACATTTCCTTCCGAAGAAAAAATGGCGCGCAGTTCTTCAATAGAACGGGCTTTATTTAAATCCTTATCGTACCAACTTTCAAAAAGCTGGATAAAAATCCACTGCGTCCATTTGTAATATTCGGGATTGCTGGTACGCACTTCGCGGCTCCAATCGAAGGAAAAACCTATTTTGTCAAGTTGTTCGCGGTAACGGGCAATATTTTCCTCAGTTGTTTTTGCAGGATGCTGGCCTGTTTGGATGGCATATTGCTCTGCCGGAAGTCCGAAAGAATCATAGCCTTGAGGATGCAGCACATTATATCCTTGGTGGCGTTTGTAGCGCGCATAAATATCACTGGCAATGTACCCGAGCGGATGCCCCACGTGCAAGCCCGCGCCAGACGGATAGGGAAACATATCCAAAACATAGTATTTCGGTTTTTCGCTATCGTTCTCGGCCTTAAAGGTTTGATTTTCGGCCCAATGTTTTTGCCACTTTGCTTCTATCTCGTTGAAGTGATATTTGCCCATCTTCTTGTTTTTCTTTTGAAAATTATTTCCACTGGTGGAAAGAGCCGCAAATTTAAGGTTTATTGCAAGAAGTAAAACCCTATATTTTAAAAATTTGGATGCAGCAAATTTCCGGAATAAAGAACCCAAATCATCGAAAGAATTGCGGAAACGTTGATGGCAATCCCGAAGATTTTCATTTGCCTCAATGTATAAGGTTTGTCTTTGAAGAAAACGAAAATATCCAAAATCAGCCAAAGTGAAAAAACCGCCAAAAAGCCCGACAATACCCAATCATCAAACCAGAATTTCAGGATATACGCTTCAAATAATAGTAGAAAAAGCATTAAAAACTTCGCATTTTTTCTTCCTATCAAAACCGCTGTGGTTTTCTTCCCGACCAACTTATCGGGTTCAATATCCATAATTTCCCCAGCAATATGGGCTTGGAATGCAAAGAGTGAAAGATAGAGCAAGGTTTGCCACGGAATCATTTCCAAATCATTCAAAAGTATGCTAAAAAGCGCCGTGAACACGTAACCCACCTGTATTAAAATCTCGAATGGCGGGCGCTCTTTTAAACGGAAAGGCTTGTAATTATATATGATGTTTATAACGATCATAAACAATAGAAGAATGAATAGCTCGCCGCCGCCAACATAAGCAAAGAAAGCCAAAAATGGCGTCATCACAAAAAAGATGTGCCGCGGCACCTTTGCCAATTGTTTTTTGCTAAAACGGGCACCAAAAAGGTAATTTCCCTTTCGTGGGTTTAAGGAATCTGCTTTGCCATCAGTAAAATCGTTCAAGCCATATACCAAAAAATTAAGAGGAAAAGTGACAAAGAAGAGCCCAACCCAAAAAAGTGGCCTTTCCCAGAAGTTTGAAGATAGGTCAAAAGGAACCATATAAATCCAAATGGTTGGAAACCAAAGCCCGGGGCGGGAAATTTTTAATGATTTTAGTAGGGTGTTTTTGATAATACTTTAATTTAAGGCACCCCAAATTTAATCTTATTATAACAAATTGGAAACTTTCGGCGTTGTTTAACACAAGATGCAAAATTACTTGTATTTTTACGGCAAAATTCAACAAACCCTATGAGTTCTTCTTTTGAAAAATATCAAAAACGCAGATTGATTTCTTCCTATTTTTCAGTGGTCATCAGTATTTCGCTGGTGCTTTTTCTATTGGGATTATTGGGATTGTTGGTTTTGAATTCAAAAAAAGTTGCCGATTATTTTAAGGAACAGATTGCAATTACCGTTTTTCTGAAAGACACGGCTAAGGAAGTTGAAATCACACAACTGAAGCAAAGTCTTGCCTTGGCAGAGTACACAAAATCTGCAACTTTCGTTTCAAAAGAAGAAGCCGCAAAAGATCACCAAGAAACCTTGGGTGAGAATTTCATAGAATATTTGGGGGACAACCCTTTGCAAAATAGCATTGACGTTTACATTTTGGCAGATTACGTGACGCCACAAAAAATGGAAGAAATAACCAACGAGCTGAAAAGCAAGGATTTTGTGGACGATGTAATTTATGACAAGCCCTTGATTGCACAGCTTACGGAAAACGTGAAACGCATCAGTTTTTGGGTTTTGGTCATCAGCGGAATTTTTACGTTTATCGCTGTATTGCTTATAAACAGTAGCATTCGATTGAGTATTTACGCAAAACGGTTTACCATAAAAACCATGCAGATGGTGGGCGCGACCAAGAAATTTATCCGCAAACCCTTTGTCTGGAAAAGTGTTCGGTTAGGAATTGTGGGGGCCATTGTGGCGATGATCGGGATGGGCGTAGTGCTTTACTACCTCAATGAAAGCTTTCCGCAATTACAATTATTGGGCGATCCGCTGCTCTTGGCGGTTTTGTTTATATTTATATTTTTAATGGGCGTTTTGATAACGTGGATCAGCACATTTATAGCTACGCAGCGCTTTTTGAACCTGCGAACCGATGATTTGTATTATTGATAGTTTCTTTACAAATCAGTGAAACCTGTAACTTTGAACTTGAAACCTGAAACTTTTTAAACGATGGGAGAGAAAAAACGAAAAGAAGACTATAAGCCCGAATTTGTTTTTGAGCGAAAAAACTACAAATTCATGCTTATTGGCATCGCCTTTATCGCCTTAGGTTTTATACTGATGACGGGCGGCGGCAGCGACGACCCGAATGTTTTCAATCCTGAAATTTACAATTGGAGAAGAATACGTTTGGCTCCCGCAATGGTGCTTTTGGGCTTTGCGATTGAAGTATATGCCATTTTATTAAAACCAGATAGCAAAGAAGAAAATTAGTGGATTATCTAGACGCCATTATTCTTGGTATTATACAAGGTTTTACAGAGTTTTTACCCGTTTCCTCCAGCGGCCATCTCGAAATAGGAAAAGCAATTTTGGGAGATACTTCCGTGCCCGAGGAAAGTTTGCTTTTTACGGTAATTCTCCACTTTGCTACAGCGCTTAGTACGCTCGTGGTTTTCAGAAAAGATATTATTCAGATTTTTGGAGGTATTCTGAAATTTCAATGGAATGAAGAGACGCAATTTGCTTTCAAAATCGTTCTTTCCATGCTTCCTGCCGTTATAATCGGTTTGCTTTTTGAAGAGGAGTTGGAATCATTTTTCGGCGGAAGCATTGCTTTTGTAGGGGCTATGCTCATAATTACCGCTGTCCTTTTGTGGTTGGCAGATCGTTCCAAAAACACTGGAAAGCCAGTAACCATCAAGGATTCGATTATTATAGGCGTAGCGCAGGCCGTGGCCATGTTACCCGGAATTTCCCGAAGTGGGGCCACAATTTCAACTTCAGTTCTTTTGGGAAACGATAAAACCAAAGCCGCCCGGTTTTCATTTTTAATGGTGGTTCCATTGATTTTTGGGAAAATAGCAAAAGATCTTTTGAGTGGTGAAATATCAACTCACAACACACATTTGGGCGTTATGGGCGTTGGGTTTTTGGCCGCATTTATCTGCGGACTTATAGCCTGTACTTGGATGATTTCACTCGTTAAAAAAAGCAAGCTGCGCTACTTTTCAATCTATTGCGTACTCATTGGCCTTATTGCCATCATTTCAAGTTTTTACGTGTAATGTCTGCGGAAGATTATAAAGAAGGACAAGTAATTTTGATAGACAAACCCTTGGAGTGGACCTCATTCCAAGCAGTGAACAAAGTGCGCTGGTTGATCCGAAAATCCTTCGGAATCAAAAAAATAAAGGTTGGCCACGCGGGTACGCTTGATCCTTTGGCTACGGGGCTTTTGATTATCTGCACCGGAAAATTCACAAAAAAAATAGATACTTTTCAGGCGCAGCATAAGGAATATACGGGAACATTCACTTTTGGCGCCACTACACCCAGCTACGATTTGGAAACGGAGATTGATCAAACTTTTGATATTTCAAAAATAACTTCAGTAAAAATACACGAAGCCACAAAACAATTCATTGGTGAAATTCAACAGCAACCGCCCGTTTTTTCGGCTTTGAAAAAAGATGGAAAACGTTTGTATGAATTTGCCCGAAGTGGCGAGGAAGTGGAAATCCCGTTCAGAACAGTTACAATTTCAGAATTTGAAATCACAAAGATTGCGCTTCCAAAAGTAGATTTTAGAGTGGTTTGCAGCAAGGGCACCTATATTCGCTCCTTGGCGAATGACTTTGGAAAGGCCTTGGACAATGGCGCCCACCTTTCCGCCTTGCGAAGAACCCGAATAGGCGAATTTTCAGTTGAAGATGCAGTGGGAATTGAAGCTTTTGAGGCTTCACTACCAAGTTAAAATATCTTTAATACCGTCTTAATTTTCAGCAGTTTTGTGGAATTTTGCACAAAATTTCGGTACTTGCAATAATGAATTTCAATTATTCATACAGAGCGTTCCTCATAACTTCACTGCTTACGGGCAGTTTGGTGCTTTTTCTATTCAGTGTAAAGCTTTCAAAAGAACAGGAAGAAAACACTGAAGAAACCTATGATGTGGTTATGGCGCCCGAAGAATTATTACCAGAAGATCTGGCTATTGCAGAACTCACCCCCGAGAAAGTAAAGATTGAAACGAATCGCGCCTATAACGAAGCCGAAAAGTTTATTTCCTCGGTCGAAAATGAAGACGAAGAAATAACCCAAACCACCGAAGGAAAACTTCAGGAAATGAATGATGCTTTACAAAATTCCCAAACCGACAATGGCATAGGAGCTTCAATTACACCAAAAACCGAAAAAGAAAAAAAGAAGAAATTATCCAATAGCAATAGCGGAAAAGACGCCGAAGCGGTTGTAAAAGGAGGCAACAGAAATACAACAATAAGCTACCAATTGGTAAACCGAAAAGATATTGACCTGCCCAATCCCGTATATACCTGCTATGGCTCGGGAAAAGTGGTGATAAATGTAGAGGTGAACAATCTGGGAAAAGTTGTAAAAAATTCCTACAACAAAACCGCTTCTACAACATCTAACGAGTGTTTGATTGATGCTGCGCTGGAATATTCTGAACAGGCACGTTTTACAACAGATGCTTCAAAAGCAAGGCAATTGGGTACAATAACCTTTAACTTTCCCGGGCAACAATAACCAATGATTAATTACCGGTAATCAATTATGAACTCTGAAAAAAAACGTTGTGGGTGGTGTGGAACCGATCCACTTTATGTAAAATATCACGATGAGGAATGGGGCGTACCGGTGAAGAATGATAAAACGATGTTTGAATTCCTTCTTTTGGAAACCTTTCAGGCGGGGCTCAGCTGGATTACTATTCTTCGGAAACGTGAAAATTTTAGAAAAGCCTTTGATAACTTCGACTTTAAAAAAATAGCCAAATACGACCAATCAAAAATAGATTCGCTACTTCAAGATGAAGGGATAATTCGCAATAAACTAAAAGTGAATTCAGCGGTTACCAACGCACAGGCTTTTATGAAAATCCAAAAGGAATTTGGAAGTTTTACAGAATATATTTGGAGTTTTGTAAACCACGAACCCATAAAAAATGTTTGGCAGACACACAAAGATACACCGGCCACAAGCGCCGAAAGTGATGCTTTGAGCAAAGATTTAAAAAAGCGGGGTTTTAAATTTGTGGGCAGCACGGTTGTTTACGCACATATGCAGGCCACCGGAATGGTGAACGACCATATTGAAGGTTGCTTCCGTTTTCACGAGGTGTGATAATTTCAGAAAATATCTTTTTTTGATTTTTTTGAATTTGCTGCAGCAACTGCTTTCAATGCCTGATTGTATTGGTGGGCAAGTTCTGGATCTGTGTTTTTTTCTTCAGAAAATAATTTTTGAAACCAAGAAATGGCTTTATCGTATTCACTTTTAAAATAGTAGGCGGTTGCCAATTTTTTGTAAATGAAGGGAGTGCCATAACCTTCTTCAACAACTTGCTCATATACTCGAACCACATCAATGTCTTTATTTACATCTGTTTTGTGTGTTTTTGTTTGTGAGAAAGAAATGGTGCAAATGCTGACAAATAAAAATAAGGCAAGCAGGTTACGCTTTGTAATCATTGGGGATATCGAGTTTATTGCAAAAAACTGTTTTAGGGGATGCAGTTATTTGCGAGGTTTGTTATTCAGAAAACTTATAATGTTTCAATATATTGCCAATACAGAATAATTTAACAAAATTATCTGCCAACCTTATTTGAGTCGTAAAATCTTTTCTCTTAAATTTTTACCACAGCTTTTGAATTTTCAGATGATTTTAAAGCTTTAAGTGTTTGTTTATAACGCTGTAAAATATCTGGATCGTTGGTTTTTTCAGCTTCAAAAAGCTTTTCAAACCACAATAGGGCTTTGTTGTATTCACTTTTGAAATAATAAGCATTGGCCAATTCTCTGTAAATAAAGGCCGTACCGTAGCCTTCAGATACCACTTGTTCATATACACGAACTACATCAATATCTTTATTGACTTCGGTTTTTGTGGCTGATTGTGAAAAGGAAACGGATGTGATTCCTGCAAATAGCAGGAACGCAAGTAGGTTAGACTTGAATTTCATTTGGGGCTAAATTTTAAAAACAAGCAACTGCAGTAATGTAGGTTTACAGTTGATTGTGTACGTTAATTTTGTAAAAAAACAAAAAAAACCACAATAAACTGTGGTTTTTTTTAATAAAATTTATTCTAAACTAAATGATTTACAGCTTAATAACTTTTTTGTGGATTTTTCCGAAGTCGCCTTCAAAGGTTACCAAGAGTGTTCCTTGCCAGTTTTGATTGAGGTTTAAAGTGATTTTTCCATTGCCATTATCGATATTAGTTTCATACAATTTCTGACCTAAAAGATTGTGAATTTTCACATTTACAGAACCTTGAATAGCATTCATATTAAAAGAAACTTTACCAGTGGTAGGGTTTGGATAGGCTGCTGAAATATGGTTCTGCGCCCACTCCTCTGCTGACAACGTTTCAACCTGAATGGTCCAATACCCTTCTGGTGCTACAATGGGACGATTTAATTCTTTTCCAGAAATAGCTCTCGCCCAAATATAGTATTCAATATTGACAGGGGAATTTGGAATTGTAAAATCTACAGCCCAATTATCGCCGTTGGATGGAGCCATTTCAGTTTCATTATAAGTATTTGATCCTTCCTCGCGCCAAAAAACTTTTGCCTGTGCAACCCCTGACATATGTTTAATCATTGCTTCAATAGTAATGGTACTTCCGGCGTTGGCCTCATCAACTGGTTGGTGAACTATCCAAAGTGGGTCTGCAACTCCAATGGTATGCGTGATACAATGGATTGCACCTAATGAATTTATCAAATTTTCTCCTGGATTATCTACATCAATTCCCACTACATTATAGCCCGGCAACATTTCCTGATATTGTGCTAAAGCTGGCGCATCAACTTCAGGGCGATAGGTGGGCACCATAATAGTTTTGTTGACAAAAACGGCATTGCTATACGTATTATATGGGCCTCCCGTATTTGGATAGTTTCCGTTTGTACTCGGTGGAGCATCAATCCATTCAATATCGTAAGGAGTTCCAAAAGGTGATTGAAAATTATCCAAAACATACTGAATATTCGCCTCAATCTGTGGGCCATCGGCTATGCCTGGCGGGTATTTGCTTACGAGGATGGTTTCTTCATCCAATAATTTCATATGCATATCAATATGATGGATTTGATCATACGGTAGCGTATTCATTTTCACAAACCGGTTGATGCCCATATATTCCTGCATAATGCCGTCTATTTGGGCTTCATTCTTAACGCTTACTCCGTAAGGATTACCAGTGGCATTTTCATTCAAAATAAGTTTAGAGGCAAAGGCATTTCCCAAACCGTCACTCATATAATTTCCTCCAGTGTTTACCAAATCGTTAGTACCCGTATTTGTGGTATAAAGTGGAATTCCAACTTGTGCCGCGTGGGCTATTGGCATCACATCATCATTTGGACGCGGACGGTTATAAATCCAATCAGTCAAGGCAAGTTCTCCAACATCATCGGAATATATAGTATTTCCGGCATAATCACGAATCCAGATACTGTCCCAATCTACATCCAAAAATGTAACATTAGTAAGGTCAACACCGTTGCTTGTTAAGTAATTTGCTACAGAAGCTTCATTTTGGGTAGTTATTATTACTTTACATTCCTGCACTCCCGCTTGTACTATTTGCCGAAGAATATTTGGGTAGTTTGGATTCCAAGTAACCAAAAGATATTCTACCTCTTCCCATTCAGCTGCGGCGCGAACAGGGGCTGAAGGTGGTGGTGAGAATCGTGGGCTTGTAAATTGAAAATCGGCCACCAATCCTTTCTCCGTTTCGGTGAGATTGTGCGGAAGGTTCGGTTTTTCCTGTGAAATGACGAATGCGGACTGCAATAGCATCATAAATACCAAAAGGTATTTTGCGTAGTTATTTTTCATAAGATTAATGAATTGTGGAATACGAAGATATAGTTTTAAATTATTTTATAGTTATCTGTTTTCTATAAATTTACAATACAAGCCTTCTCAAAAACTCCCCTCTCCCAATCTCCTCCGCACCCAAACTTTCCAAATGCGCATTGTAAATCTGGCAGTCTATAAATTTATAATTTTTAGCTTTTACATATTCTGAAAGATGAAAAAATGCAACTTTGGAAGCATCACTCACCAAACTGAACATACTCTCGCCGCAAAACACTTTTTTCTTCGGAAGATCAATTCCGTATAGTCCGCCAACAAGTTTTTCATCTTCCCAAACCTCAATTGAAATAGCATGTCCAGCTTTGTGCAAGGCAATATAAGCTTGCTGCATATCATTGGTAATCCACGTTCCCGCTTCCCCTTTCCGCGGAATTGTGGCGCAATTTTTTATGACTCCTTCAAAGTTTTGGTTGAAAGTGATTTTGAATTTTTCACTGTTTAAAGTCTTCCGAAGACTTTTGGAAACTTTGAATTTTTCGGGAAACAAAACCATCCGTGGATCTGGACTCCACCACAAAATGGGCTGATCGTCCTCAAACCAAGGAAAAATTCCCGAATGGTACGCCAGCAGCAAACGCTCCATCGAAAGATTGCCGCCAATTGCCAGAAAACCATCGGCAGTTGCTTCATCAGGATTCGGAAACCAAAGTTTATCGGTCAAATAATGCATTATTCAAATTTGCTAAAAATTTTCGCATAAAAAAACCTCGAAGAAAATTTGATTTCCTCGAGGACAATTTTAATTATGGGTATAATTACCGCCCTTAATTAAAAGGGAAGATCGTCATGTTCCTCTTCGTTAAAATCGTTTGCAGGTTCAAAAGCTTCCGCTGGTGGCATTGGCGGCATATCGCTACTGCCCGTGGTTTGAGATACATTTTCAATACGCCAGCCTTGAATGCTGTTGAAATATTTGGTCTCGCCCTGCGGATTCACCCATTCCCGACCGCGGACGTTGATGCTCACCTTTACGTCCTGCCCTACTTTATAACTATTTAGCAAATCTGTTTTGTCTTGAACAAATTCTATCATTATAACTTGTGGATACTGCTCTTCTGTAGTAATTACCAATTCGCGTTTTCTAAACCCATTGTTGCCGTAGGTTTTAGTTTCATCTATCAATTTGATTTTTCCTTGTAGTTCCATTTTCTTACTTAAATATTTATTATTCTTCTTTTATTTTCTGCTTAAAAGCACTTTCCAAGCTTCCTCAATTTTTCCTTCGCAAAGAAAGTCTTGGGCTTTTTTATGAATTTCTAAAACATTACCCTCATCCCGCAACCATTTCAATTCTTCGGAAGCATTTATAAAGGTATTAATTTCTTCCATATTTGGGAAATTTTCTACGTTGCCCAGCATCCCCAAATCATTTCCTGTCAACACTTTGCTCTCTCTAATATCTTCGGGAAGCATATCTACGCCTATTCCAAGGGTTGTCAAAGGCTTTGGCACTTCAAAAAGTCCTTCCTTGGCACGGCTGTACCAGTTGCCGCCAAGGCGAGAAACTGTATCAATCTTAAAGGGATCGATACTGCCATCTTCACTTAAAATTTCTTCTTTTATATGGAGTTTTACCACTTCACAAATTACCAAATTTCCTGCGCCACCTTCAGTACCGAGTTTAATCACGTCGTTCACTTTACATTCCAATTGAACGGGAGCTTCGGCAACACGCGGGGGTTTTACTATTTCGGAAGCAAGTTCGGTAAAGCCAGCTTTTTTGAATTCGTTGACCCCCTTGGCATATTCTGTAGAGGAAAGCGACATTTGCTGTACCATATCAAAACTTACAATGTTGATAACTACCTCGGGGACTTCCATAATATTTTCATAGGTATGTTTTGTAGTATTATCGCGACCGCGCCGCGCCGGTGAAAAAACCAAAATAGGCGGCTTAGCACTAAAAACATTAAAAAAACTAAAAGGCGAAAGGTTTACATTTCCTTCTTTGTCAATGGTACTTGCAAAACATATGGGCCTTGGCGATACAGCGCCTAAAAGGTAGCCGTGCAGTTTTCCGGTGGATAGTTCCTGTGGTTCAATAGAAATCATTGCTTGCAAATGTACCCAAAGATTATAGCTTGTAAAAACTTGATTGTACAATAATATCAACATATTTACTTTATATTTAAACCTGCTTTTGGAAAGCATCGCTGCAATTAATATTTATGTATGTTTCGCAATAAATCACTCTCCCGCTGGGGTTTTATTTTAGCTTCGCTTATCGTTATCAGTCTTATTTTGTGGAATACGTATGTGTTTTTCACCCAGTTAAAAGCCAATGAACGCGCTAAAATGGAGATTTGGGCGGCTGCCTATCAAGAACTACAACAAAAAAGCACCACTGATGACCCTACGGTGGGCGAATTGGTCCTGTCAGTAATTCAAAGCAATACTTCTACACCCATGATTCTTTATACCCTAAAGGAAAAAACTTATACTGAGCGTAATATTGATTCTTTAGAAGTTAATACACTTGAGAAAAAACAGGAGTTAATAAAGCGATATTCTTCAGAATACACGCCTATTGAAATAAGAAATGATAACGAACTATTGTCCACAATTTACTACGGAAACTCGCCAATTATAAACAAGCTGAAATACTATCCCGCTTTCTTAATATTGATCATTTTCCTTTTCATCTTGGCAATTTATCTTTTTTACAAAACATCGAAATCTGCCGAACAGAACAGGCTTTGGGCAGGAATGGCGAAAGAAACGGCTCACCAAATTGGCACCCCCCTTTCCTCTTTGGTGGGCTGGACGGAGATTTTAAAAAGTGAAAATGTAAATCCGGAATACGTAGCCGAAATGGAAAAAGATATTTCACGGCTGGAAACCATTACGGATCGTTTTTCAAAAATAGGTTCGGTGCCAAAATTAGAACGTTGTGATTTGGTTGCCGAAACCAAAGCCACTTTTTATTATTTACAAAAGCGAACCTCAAAACTCATTGATTTTCAACTCAATATTCCCGAAGAATCTATTTATATTGAAATGAATCCGCAGCTTTTCAGTTGGACAATAGAAAATTTGGTGAAGAATGGTATAGATGCGATGAAAGGGAAAGGAAAGATCACCATTTCTATAGAAAAAAATTCAAAATTTGCCTTCATTCGCATAAGCGATACCGGAAAAGGACTTACAAAAAGTGAGTTCAGAAGAATTTTTACACCAGGCTATACTACCAAAAAACGTGGTTGGGGCTTGGGCTTATCACTTGCAAAACGTATTATTGAAGAATATCACAATGGAAAAATACGCGTTTCCAAAAGCATCCCGAACCAAGGAACCACTATGGAAATAGCCTTAAAAACTACTGATTAAAAATGAGTTCTAAAATTCATTCACTACACACAGCCCGCTTAAAAAACAACTGCCCAACTTGTTTTGGAACTGACGGTATGGAATTTACCTTCACGCAAACGGAAAAAGAAACGCTTTTTTTTAAAAAACCAGCTACGAAAATAGATAACAGGCTATACTGCCATACTTGCAAAAACGATATTTACCCCGTAAGCTGGACAGAAGATATTGAGCGTGTTTTTGATTACAACAAAAAAATAGCGGAGACCAATAAACAATATTTAAAGGTAAAACCACTATTTTATATCTTGGTAATTGTGGCAATTGTATTGGTTGCCGCAATAGTTTATTTATTAATTCCTACTGTTTAAGTTTTTCGGAAATTGTATCTGCTAACATTTCAAATTCTTCCGAAGTCATTTTAACTTTTTTGGTGAATCGCATATCGTCCATCTCGTTCAATGGAATAAGATGAACGTGCACGTGAGGCACTTCCAATCCTACAACAGCCATTCCCACACGTTTGCAGGGAACCGTTTTTTCCAAAGCACGTGCTACTTTTCGTGAAAATTGCATTAACTGTAAGTACATATGCTCGCCCATATCAAAAACCTTGTCAATTTCTTCCTTTGGCACGCAGAGGGTATGACCTTTAGCGTTTGGATTTATATCCAAAAAAGCAATGAAATTGTCATCTTCCGCAACTTTATAACAAGGAATCTCACCTTCAATTATTTGTGTGAATATTGATGCCATATTAATCTCTTGAAATTTCCAATATCTCGAATTTAAGCACACCGTTGGGCACTTGTATTTCGGCCACCTCACCTTTTTGTTTCCCCAGCAATCCTTTTCCAATAGGAGAATCTACAGAAATTTTTCCCGCTTTAAGGTCAGCTTCACTTTGGGCTACCAACTTATAGCTCATTTCCATCCCATTGTTTTGATTTTTAATTTTTACGTTGGAATGTACTAAAACCTTGCTCAAATCTAATTGGGATTCATCTATTAATCGAGCATTTGCAAGCACTTCTTCCAGTTTTGCAATACGCATTTCCAGCATTCCTTGGGCCTCCTTGGCTGCGTCATATTCCGCGTTTTCGCTGAGGTCGCCTTTATCGCGAGCCTCGGCAATGGCATTAGAGGCTTTTGGGCGCTCCACATCGCGTAGATAATCTACTTCATCCCTTAACTTTTTCAATCCCTCGGCGGTGTAATAAGATACTTTACTCATAACTTCATCGTTTGTGTATTACAAACCCTTTTTTTAATTCTTAAAATTCTATATAATAAGATTCCCGCCAGCGCGGGAATAGAAAAATCCCATACGATGACGGGATTGTGTTTAACAAATATACTAAAAATTTAGTTGTTGTGTAATTTGTTGTAATTTCGGCCTTAAAATTTATTTGCTTCTATGAAAAATATAATCTTTTTTCTTTTAATAGTTTTTGCAATCTTTTCTTGTTCAAAAAATGATGATCAGAAAGAACGCAATCCTTATCTAACTGATCCGGTTGTAAGTTTGAACCTGAATCTGAACCTCCCAGAATACAACGGCCTGAAGTTTCCGGGCAATTACGTTATAACCTCGCAAGGCATAAAAGGTATTGTAGTTTATTGTGTAAGCGATACACAATATTTTGCATATGACCTTACAGACCCAAACCATGCACCAAGCAGCTGTTCACGGATGGAGGTTGATGGCACAATAGCGAGCTGTCCTTGTTCTACTGATGAAAACGAATATAATATTGTGAATTTTGGAAGGCACACCACAGAGCCCGACACCAAATACCCTATGCAATCCTACAGTGCGGTTCGCAATGGCAATACCATCAACATTAGCAACTAATTTTAGCTATCGTTTAAAATTTTACAGTTGCCCCTACCAAAAAGTTAATTGTTGCCTGCGGATAATAGCCCGCACCCTCAATTGTAGTAATCGTTCCCGGATTACTAAAATCGTCATCGTAGGTGTAAAAATAGCCGTTGGAAATATATTCTACATTGAAAATATTGTTCACCAAAGCCGAAAAAACCACTTCTTTTACCCACGGAAGATTGCCCAAAGTATAAACAATGTTCAAATCATGGATGAAATAGCTATCCAGTTTTGAAGCTTCGCTGTCAATATTGCCCATATACTGTTCACCCAGGAATTTTGAAAGGAAACCTAATTGCAATTTCTTTATTGGCGAATATTCCAGCATATTTCCAGCAACCACAGAAGGTGAAAAAGAAATATTGGTATTGCCCAGATTTACCAATTCGCCATCACGCGAAGTGACGAAATCTACATTTTTATTGGTGCTCAAAGCTATGTTTGGAAGGGTTCTCAAATTCTTCAAAAGCTGAATTTCCGCATCAACCTCCAGTCCCAAACGGTAACTTTTACCGCTATTGGTACGCAACGGTGCGCCAACATCATTCAACTCACCGGAAAGCACCAATTGGTCTTTGTAATTCATATAATAAATATTGGTGTTGACCTTTACCTTTTCGGAGGCGAATCGCCATCCAAGTTCAAAATCGTCCAACTTTTCGGGCGTAACAATTCCCTGTTCGTAATCATTTCGCGAAGGTTCGCGGTGCGCCTTTCCGTAGGAGAAATAAAATTGGTTTGAAGGGTTTAATTTATAGGTCAATCCCGCTTTCGGGTTGAAAAACGAATAGTTTTCGTCAACATTCAACGGCACCAAATCTGAAGTAATTCCCAAAGTTTTGTAATTCAAAAATCTGCCCTGCAAATCGCCGAAGACACTCCACTTGTCATTGATTCGATACGTCGCTTTGGAAAAAACGGTGAATTCACTTTTCACACCATTCCCTTCGTAATATCGGTCGCGAATTTCAGAATTGCTGCCGTACCGCACCCAGATTACTTCGCCAAAATGGTCGCCGCTGTAGTAGCTGTAAAATGCGCCACCCGTAAAATCTATTTTATTATTCTTATAGTTTACGTTGGCATTAGCCGCATAAAAATCATTATCCAACCAACGACGACGGATCAAATCGGTTGTATTTATAGTGTCGCCTGCAATTTCAATGGGTTCAAAACCGTATGTCACAAAGTTTTCGTCTTCCTTATATTGCTCAAAATAACCCTTTCCTTTTGTATAATTCAAAGAAACATTTGTGCTCCAATTATTGTTGAACCTGTGGTTTACAAGCAGTTGGTAATGATCCTGCGCATAATTGTCAACCTCATTGTCATAAAACTGAATGTTTCCATCCTCATCGGTATATATTCCAACGGTATTGTAGGTTCGGTCATTTTCAAGTTTTTCTGGATCTTCCAAGCCATTCCATGATTGGTAAGTTTCTTCGCGTCCACCAAAAACCAAGGCTTTAATTAAGGAATTTCTATTTACGAAAGCACCTTGTAGAAAATATGATTTCAAGTCGGAACTGGCCCTATCTATATATCCGTCAGATTGGATAGTGGAAAGTCTTCCCGCCACTTCAAAATGCTCGGAAAGCAAGCCAGTGCTGAACTTGACATTGTGTTTGCGTGTATTATAACTTCCGAAGGAGTTTGCAATTTCGCCATAGGCTTCATTGGAAACGGCATCGCTCAATAAATTCAAACTTGCACCAAAAGCGCCCGAACCGTTGGTTGAAGTCCCCACGCCGCGTTGCAATTGCAGGCTTTGCACCGAGGAAGTAAAATCCGGCAGATTCACCCAAAACGTGCCTTGGCTTTCGGAATCGTTATACGGAATTCCATTAAGCGTAACATTTACGCGCGAAGCATCGCTCCCACGAACACGAATGTAGGTATAGCCCACGCCAGCGCCGGCATCGCTCGTGGTAACCACCGACGGAAGATAGTTGAGCATATACGGAATATCCTGCCCGAGGTTTCGTTTTTCGAGCTCCTCTTTATCGAGGTTTGAGTGGGTAATTGGCGAATCGGCATCTACGCGGACGGCCTGTACCAAAACTTCGTCCAAGGCTTCAATTTTTGTGGAATCCTGTGTTTTTTCCTGCGCGGAAACGGTAATAAAAAGAGAAGTAAAAACTGTGGTAATCAATAACTTTTTCATTCGTAAAAAATAATTTTATACGAATAAAAGGGGCGTTATTCTTGGTTTGTTAAATGGTTTATATAAAAAAACCCTGAAAACATTGCGTCGTGCAATATTGCAGGGGGTTCCTATTTGTATCCCTTGGCGGCATTACCCGCCCAGGTTCTTTGGGTATAATCTCAGCTTCTTCGAGTTATGAGTTATGAGTTATGAGTTATGAGTTTTAAGTCTCATCTCTCACCACTACTGGCTCAAGACCAAAATCTGCACCCCTTTGAGATGTTCGGCAAAAGTACATTTCTTTTTTCAATTTCTCCAAATACTTCCGCATCGTTTTCGATTTCGGTTTCGATTTCGATTTTTTTTACCATATTCTTAATACTTCCCCGTTTCATTACTATTTACATTTGAACGATGGCCACTTCAAAAAACAAATTCACCTTTAAAATCATCCTCAGCTACCTTGTTTTGGGGGCTTTGGCTGTGTTGGTAGGCTTTTTTTTATATTCTGAATTCAAAAATTTCACTGCAGAATCAAGCGAAACCACAGGCGAAAAAAAGTTTATTGAAACCGGAACCCTCATCAATTTGGTTTACGAAACCGATGGCTTTTCGAGGCTTGCGCTTTTAACCGAAAGCGATGAAGATTTTGAAAAATATATGGCGAAGACCGATTCGCTTTTCAGAAAAATAGACGAGATAAAATCGCTTACCACCAACGATTTTCAAATAAAACAATTGGACAGTGTAAAAACGTTGCTCAAGGAAAAGAACCGAAACATTGAACAGTTGCGAATTCTTCGTTTGACGAACCAAAAAGATACTTCGCTGGACGATATTATGCGCGAGGTGCGTAAACTGGAAGCTTCCGTGGGATTAAACTCCGTGGAGTCATTAATCAAAAATCCATCAAAATTAAACACGCGAGAACGCAAAATCTGGCAAAACTATGCCGATTATCTCAATAGTGACGCCACGCGCGATACTTCTACCGTAAAATCCAAAACGGTCGATTCTATGTTAACCGCGGCCCGTTATATAGTTTCTGAAGCAAAAAAGGAAAATTCTCGAATTCGCGAATCATTGATTCAAAAAGAGAATGAACTGATCCGCAATGACCTCAACATTTCCGAACGCTTGCGCGAGATTATCGCCAGTTTTGACCGTGAAATTACTAAGAACAACAATCTGGAAAAACAGCAACGGGCAAAATCCATGGAACGCACCAAGGAAATTCTGAAGTTTGCCGGAATTTTGGGCGGCATCGTGGTTCTGCTGTTTTCGTATTTTATCCTTTCAGATTTTTTTCGGGCAGAGCGCTTCAAAAAGAATTTGGAAGAATCTAAAAATTACGCAGAATCACTGCTCAAAAGCCGCGAACAGCTCATTTCAACAGTAAGTCATGATTTGAAAACGCCATTGAATACCATCAGCGGCTATTCCGAATTATTTGAAAATTCAACCCTTTCGGAAAAACAGAAATACTATTTGGCGCAAATTACTTCCAGCTCGCATTTCATTTCACATTTGGTGGATGATTTGCTGGATTTCTCCAAATTGGAAGCGGGAAAATTGCCCATTGAAAGCGTCCCCTTTTCTTTGGAAAATATTATCATTGAAGCCGGAAACGCCGTAAAACAGCAGTTTCCACAGAAAGCTGTCGATTTGAAATTTTCTATTTCACAGGAAATTAAAAGCAAAATTTTTGAAAGCGACCCACTCCGGATTCGGCAGATTATAAATAATCTCGTCGGCAATGCTTTCAAATTTACCGAAAACGGGAGCGTTGAAATTAAGGTTGAAGAACTTGAAAAATTTGATAAAATCTCAAAAATAAAAATCTCCGTAATCGATACTGGAATTGGCATTTCCGAGGAAAAACAGCAACTAATTTTCAATGAATTTACGCAGGCCGAAACCGAGATTGCCCACAAATTTGGCGGTAGCGGTTTGGGATTGGCCATTTCAAAAAAACTGACCGAGCTTTTGGGCGGAAGCCTAAAGGTGGAAAGTGTTTTGGGGGAAGGAAGCAACTTTATTTTAATCCTTCCGCTGAAAAATTCAGATAGGATTTTGACGAAAACCATTCCGAAGGAACACATTTCGTTTGAAGGTCTGAAAGCCGTAATTATTGATGATGACGAATCGATGCGTGCCCTGTTGCAGGAAATTTTTGAGCAGATGGAAATTACCTCGGAAGCATTTGAAAGTTACGAACAACTAAAAACCTCAAATTTTGGTTCCCGAGCTGAATCACGCCCCGACTTCATTTTAACCGACATCCAAATGCCAAAAACCGACGGGTTTACGGTTTTGGAAAAACTGAAAAATGGCGAAATAAATTCCTATAAAAATCAGCCCGTAATAGCAATGACGGGAAGTAGGGAGCACAGCCGCGATTTCTACCTCAACAAAGGGTTTTCCGAAATGCTTCCGAAACCCTTTTCAAAACAGGAACTCGTTGCGGTTTTGGAGCGCATTTTCCCAAACCGCAGGAATTTTTCGGAAGAATATATTGTGGATGAAATTTTCAAATCAAATTCCGCAGACAATGGAAAATTCGACCTTTCCCTTTTAAAATCCTTTTTAAATACGCCCGAAGCCTTGGAAGGAGTGCTGGAAGTTTTCAACGTCCAAACCGAAAAAGATCTGCAGCAAATCAAAAATTCAATTGCGGAAAATGACACAAAAACTATTTCTGAAATTGCCCACAGAATGCTCACGATGTTCCGCCAAATAAGGGCAAAGGAAGTAATTCCGATTCTCGAAAAAATGGAGGATTACACTGCCGAAACAGTTGAACCTGTGGAAATGAAGATGGATTTTGAGAAGCTTATTTTGAACATTCGAGATTTACAAAATGCGCTTTCAATCCGATAATTTTACAATTCTATTTGATAATGCTCCAGTTTGTTATAAAGCGTTTTACGGGTAATATTCAGCAGTTTTGCGGCTTTGGTTTTATTGAAATCGGCTTCCTTTAAAGCGTTCAAAATAAGCTGTTTTTCGTTGCTTTCCTTTGAAAAATCTACGGTTTCCTTTTTCGTTTTTTCAGCAAACAAAACTTCCCGCGGAATCACTTCCAACGGAATCAATCGGGAATTGGTCAACAAAACGGAACGCTTGATTACGTTTTTCAACTCGCGCAAATTGCCAGGCCAAGCGTAGTTTTTAAACGCTTCCTCCACTTCTTTCGAAAGTCCGATTACTTCCTTTCCCAAAGATTTATTCGCTTCATTTAAAAAGTATTCAATAAACAGAAAAAGATCCTCTTTCCGTTCGTGCAGCGATGGAATGTGGATTGAAAATTCATTCAAACGATGGTACAAATCTTCCCTAAATTTCCCCTCGGAAACGGCTTTCAGCAAATCTTCGTTGGTTGCGGAAAGGATGCGCACATCCACTTCAATTTCGGTATTGCTGCCCACGGGTTTTATGCGGCGTTCCTGCAAAGCGCGAAGTAATTGAATTTGATTTTCGTATGAAAGATTACCGACTTCATCCAAAAATAATGTGCCGCCGTCTGCCGCTTCAAAATGTCCTTTTTTGTCATTTACCGCGCCGGTAAAACTTCCCTTTACGTGGCCGAAAAATTCGCTGGCAGCAATCTCTTTCGGAATGGCACCGCAGTCCACGGCCACAAAATTTTTATCTTTTCGGGAACTATAATTGTGGATTGCCTTTGCGGCAACTTCCTTTCCAGTTCCGCTTTCACCTTGAATAAGAACGCACATATCCGTTGGCCCGACCAGCTTCAAATATTCGTTGAATTTTTTGGATGCTTCGCTGATGCCGATGACAAATTTGGGCTTTTCAGAAGTTGGTTGGGAAGCAGGTTGTTTCGGCTCAACAGTTTCTGAAACGGGCTCTTCCGAAGATTCCGTATTTTGAGAATCCGCTTCAATAATCATCAGCAATTCCTCGGGCCGGAACGGTTTCGAAATATAATCCAGCGCCCCTTTTTTTATGGCTTTTACCGCGGTATCCACTTCGGCATAACCTGTCATTAAAATCACTTTGGTATTTGGGGAATTTTTTTGGGAAAATTCAAGCAAATCAAGACCTGAATCATCCGGCAGCTTTAAATCGGTTATCAGCAAATCAAAATTGTTCTCAGAAATGGTTTTTCGGGCATTTTGTCCAGTAAGGGAAACTGTAACCTGAAAACCTTTTCGCTCCAAAAAAGAGGTGAGCATTTTTCCAAAAGCCACATCGTCTTCAACTATATGTATTTGCTGCGCCATTATGTTTTGTGAGACCGTAAAAATAGTGAGTATATGGCTGGGCAAACTTTAAATTTATCATAAAAAAAGGCGCCCAATTTATGGACGCCTTTCCCAGAAGTATTGAATCTAAAATACCTGCAGCTTACTGCTTCTTTAATTCATTTTTAATCCACTCGCCTTTTGCGTTTGCATACACCGTTGCTTTTTTGGCATCGGCAGTGGCAAGTTCGATTTTATAGTCTCCCTGTGCATTCACATAAGCCTTAGAAATAGTGGCACCGCTAAAATCCTTAGCTACGGCATCTTGAACGGTTTGTGGCACTTCAGAAGCTTTAACTTCTTTATAATCTTGGGCAACATCTGCTGCTGCGATTTCAGCAGTTGGTGCATCTGTTGCAACTGTAGCTTCTGTTTCAACAACGGCATCGGCATCTTGGGCGGCTTCAATTCTGCTTTCCACTTGCGCTTCAACGGCAGTTTGTTTTTGCTCGTTCATTGCAGTTGGCTCTTTATCTTGCGCGGTTGCTGCGGTTAAACCTCCCAATACGATTGCTGTGCTTAAAATTAACTTTTTCATTGTTTTTTGTTTTTAAAAAATTATTTATTCGTTTCTAAGTTTGTTTGGTGCCTTGTATATAGAAAAAGTAGTGCCATAGAAAATATGGAACAGAAAAAACCAGCAAATAACTACAAAACAGCTGTTTAAGGAATATTCTATCGTTTTGTATTTTAAGAAAAGTGTGTAACGGAAAGAACAGTTGTATAAAAATTACACAGTTGTTGTGTAAACACTAGTCAATTTTGGGCGGTTTGCGATTGGACTTTTTGAGCGCACGTTCCTTTTTGGATTTTAATCGTCTTTCAATCGCGCCTTTTGAAGGTTTTGTTTTCTTTCGCGGTTTTGCGACTTTCAGATTTTTCTGAAGCAATTCAATAAGCCTTTCAATAACGATTGCTTTGTTGCGGTGCTGGCTTCGGGTTTCGCCGCATTGCAGGGTAATTATCCCTTCGGAAGAAATTTTTGTGGAAAGTTTGCTGGGAAGCCGTTCCTTTTCAATTTCTGAAAGTGCTTCGGAAGTTTCCAAATTAAAGGACACCTCAACTTTTGAAGCCGTTTTGTTCACGTGCTGCCCGCCCGGCCCGCTGCTGCGGATGGCTTTAAAGGAAAGTTCAGAAATTAATTGCTCCGTGTTCATTGCGGCTGGTGTACAGGATTTAAAAGGTCGTTTACCGTTTTTACGGGATTAAAGGTGATGAGTGGCACTTCCACAAAAACCGTGTTCCAGTTTGCCATCGCGCCGTTCCAAAGTCCCGGAAGTTCCAATGCTTTTATAGGTTTTCCGTGATAGGATTTATGTGAAATAAAACCCGCCTCAGGGTCTGAAAACTGAAGCAAATCATACTTTTCGCCTTTATAATTGCGCAGGCCGCAGACCAAATCCACCGGATTGAAATGTGTGGCCTTTTCAACCAAAGTCTTTTGCCGTGTGTTGTTGGTGTCAATCTGGCTCATTTCCACGATTTGATAGGAAAGATTGCCGTTTTTGTCTTTTATAAGAAATGGGCCGCCACCGGGCGCGCCCGTATTTTCAACAACCCCGCAAACGCGGATGGGCCGTTCCAGGATTTTTAAAATTTCTTCTTTATATATAGGAGTGTTTTTTATAAAAAGTTCCTCGGAAATAAACTCGGAAGCGTTTTTCAAAACTTTTTCCGCCCCGGCGGACAGGTCAGAAGAATTTGCAGCGTGAAGTTTTTCCACAAAACCGAAGATTTTTTGCTGCAATGAAAGCAATTTTCCGGCAAGCACCTTTTTCTGAAAAGCGATGGTTTCCACATAATTTCGCGAAACCACGTTGTCAATATTTTTTATGAAAACGATGTCGGCATCCACTTCATTCAAATTTTCCAAAAGCGCGCCGTGACCGGACGGACGAAAAACCAAATCGCCATTTTCATCCAAAAATGCCTTGTTTTCAAGTGTTGCCGCAACAGTGTCAGTTTCCTTTTTCTGAAAGGAATAGGAAATATTGAACTTTACGCCTGTTTTATTTTCAACAGTTTCCTGAATTTCTTCGTATCGTTTTTTGAACTTCTCTTCGTGTTCTTCCGAAACCGTAAAATGCAGATTGGCAATGCCGTTTGAGGTTGCATAAAATGCTGCTTCGTATAATTGCTCGCCAAAGGCAGTAACGTAATTTTCGCCGTATTTGTGAAATGGAACGAGCCCTTTCGGGGTGTTGCTAAAATTTAAACCAGTTTCTTCCAGCATTTCCTTTACGAAGAAATAGAAGCGTTTTCCTTTTTCGAAGTTTTCAAAATCGGGGAATTTCGCTTCCAATTTCTCTTTCACCAAAGAAAAAAAAGCAAAATTTTCAATTGATTCAAAAAAGATTTTCAAATTTCTATTCTCTTCCTTTTGAAGAAACGCATCGATGTCTTCATTTTCAAAATCATAACTCTCCAAAAACTGATGCAAAAACTTAAACATTCGCGTAGCAGCGCCCGAAGCTGGCACAAATTTTAGCAAATCAAGTCTGTCTTTTTCAGTTTCAAAAAGCGCTACAAAATGGTTTTGTTCCGATTCTGAAAATACCGCAATGCCATTATCCGCCGAAGCTGGTTCAACAACATTTGCGAACGGGATTCCTTCCTTAAAAATTTCGAGTTGTCGCGTTACTTTGGCTTCGGAAAGCCCGTGATTTTTTATTTGTTGTATGTTTTTTTCTGTAAACATTTTATTCAATGTAATTGCAAGTTTCTTCGCGACCTTTGCGCCTTTTCGGTAAATTATCACCGCAGAGGCGCAGAGAACGCAAAGGTTTTATCTATCCAATAATGTATCAATTATTTCGGTTGCTTTTTTAAACCGTTCTTCCTCGTTTCCCTTTAAAATTTTATATGGAAAACCCTGTTTTTTCAATTCGGCCTCGAAAATACGAAAGATTTCCCCGCGATTGTTCGGGCGGTCGCGCAAAATATCCGGCTCCCAAGGCGTGTCAACATAGGTCAAAAGGTAGATGCTGTAATTGGCTTTGGTTGCTTCGGTTTTTATTTCCGAAGGACAAAATCCGTCGTAATAATATTCCGAATAGACCTTTAGTTCGAGCAGATTTGTATCGCAAATCAGCAGATTTTCAACTTGTTGCAAAACCTCCTTTTCAAGTTGCAATTGCCCTTTTGCAATGGGAATTAAATCTTCCTTTTCAACTAATTTCTTTTCAAAATCCCACTTTTTTTGAAGAAATTCCCGCATATATTCTGGTACCCAAAGCGTTTTGTAGTGTTCCGCCAACTGTTTTGCCAAAGTAGTTTTTCCCGTAGATTCGGGGCCATATAAAACTACTTTAATCAATTCAGCAGGCTGGTTTCGGGTATGTTTAGGTTTCTTTTCCAAGCGCGGTATCCGTAAAGGGCAATAATAGTAAATAAAAGATATTGAAACGAAGTAAACACGAGTCCTTTATAAAAGTATAGTGGCACGGAAATTAGGTCGCCAATAATCCAATAGATCCAGTTTTCGAGTTTCTTTTTCGCCATAAGCCACATTCCCACGAAGAAAATTGCGGTCGTAATCGTGTCAACATAGGCTGTCCAACTGTTCCATTTGTCGAAAAACTCATAGACCGCAAAAACGAAAATAAGCGTTGCGATAAAAATGTAAACAGACTGTTTGTTTTCGGTTTTTGTGGCTTTTGTGATGGGCGTATAATGGGTCGCATCCACTTTTCGGGTCCAAATATACCAGCCGTAAATACTCATTACGAAGTAATAGGCGTTTATCATCATATCACCCAAAAGCCCATAAACAGCCAAAATATAAACAAAAATAGCCGTACTGATAATCCCCGTGGGATATACGAGAATATTATCCTGCTTGCTGAACCACACGCTCAAAAAACCAAAGAACACGCCAATTAGTTCCAGCACTATTAAATGTGTGGGAACTTCGGCATACTGCGCAAAAAACCAATTAAAAATGGGGCTCATAGTCGCTGCGGTCTGATTTTATTATTTTAATGTAAAGCAAACCTCTTTCCACGGCTTCCAATGCAACTTTCATTTCCATTTGAAGCAAATTCATCACTGCGTCATAATCGCCGTAAACCTGTGTACTTAGCGGATTTTCCAAAACCGTCAGCCCAGAATTTCGAAGGCTTTTTATAAAATTGATTATTGCGGGTTCGTAATCGTCTTGTAAAGGCGTGAGGGTTAATTCTACAGAAATTTTCATTTTTTCATTTTTTTCAAAACTACGATTTTAAAAAGTTTTCAGTCGCAGTTTGCAGTTTTTGGAATCTGGTTTTTTAAGATTTGGAATTTATTCAAACGCCGTTCCCATCACAACCATATCCGCTCCAGCTTCGTAAGCGGTATTTTTTTGTGCATCAGTTTTTATTCCGCCACCAACGATCAAGGGGATCTTAATTGCTTTTTTTACTTCGGAAATGATTTCGGGTTTTACGGGAAATTCTGCGCCGCTACCCGCTTCCAAATAAATAATCTTCGCACCCATAAATTGTCCCGCCAAAGCAGTGTGCACAATATTTTCAATGTTTTCCTGAGGAAGCGGTTGGGTATTCGTCACTTTTGAAACCGCCGAATCATTGCCACCATCAATTAAAATATAACCTGTGGAAATAATTTCCAATGAACTATTTTTCAGTTTTGAAATGGATTTTATTTGTTGACCAATTAAATATTCAGCGTTTCTTCCGGAAAGCAACGTTAAAAACAAAAGAGCATCGGCAAAGGGTGTAATATGCGACCAGTCGCCCGGAAATAAGAAGATTGGCAATTGTGTTTCGGCTTTCAACGCTTTTACGGTTGCTTCGGTTTCGCCATTGGCAACGGTGCTTCCGCCCACAAAAAGATGGGTGGTTTCTTTCGGAATTTTTTTCAGAAAAGTATCGGTTTCAGAACTATCGAATTTATCGGGGTCACTCAAAATGGCAAGTTGCCTTTCCTTTTCGGCTATGGATTTCAGAAAATTTTTATAAAAAATGTCTTCCATCTGCTATTTTTCAGAAATAAGCGCATAGGCACAAGTGAATTCCTCAAACTCCAGAAAATCTACATCGTACGTTTGCTCTTTGTCCTCGTAAGTCACGGTAGCAGTGGTTTTGGTGTCGTCGAGCCTAAAGTCTTCCACATAAATATGTTCCAAAAAGCTCACGCCTTTTTCAGCAAAACTTTTATAAAGTGATTCCTTGGCGCACCACACAATTGTCAGTTTTCGCATTAGAGCATCTTCATTGGCAATGGTTCGATATTCTTCGATGGGAGTGAATTTGTGCGCTATTTTTAGGATTTTGTTGCGCTGCTTTTCAATGTCGATTCCCACTTCAATATCGCTAATGATTATCGCCGCAAAGTTGAAGGAATGGGTAATGGATATATGCTTGTCTCCCGTTAAATGCGGCTTTCCGTTTTCGTCATAATACAAATCGTGATCGGTAAAACCTTCCAAAGCCATCAAATGCCGGATGCTCATAAATCCACGACGATGTAGGTCACTTTTCATATTTTCAACTCTTCCGGAGCAATTTCCGGTAAGCGATATTCCTTCGGAAAGTGCTTCAAAAGACTCTTCAATCTTCCAAATGAAGACTTTAGTGTGGGGATTTACTGTTATAGTTTTGTAAAGTGGCATAAACTTTTAAAGGATATTGTGTACTTTTGCGGACTGAAAAACAGAAATTATTTTTAACAAATGCCCGCTTTTATGGGTATAAATATAACAAATATGTCAACGAAAACTGTGCCTTACACGGCGTTTAAAGTAAAAGATATTTCCCTGGCAGACTGGGGAAGAAAAGAAATTGAGCTTGCCGAAGCTGAAATGCCGGGGCTTATGAGCCTGCGTGAAGAATACGGAGACGAGCAGCCTTTGAAAGGTGCGCGCATTGCGGGATGTCTTCACATGACCATCCAAACGGCTGTGCTTATTGAAACTTTGAAAGCTCTTGGCGCTGAAGTTACTTGGAGTTCTTGCAACATTTTCTCTACACAGGATCACGCTGCTGCTGCAATTGCCGACGCTGGAATTCCAGTATATGCTTGGAAAGGTATGACCGAAGAGGAATTTGACTGGTGTATTGAGCAAACGCTTTTCTTTGGCGAAGACCGCAAACCGTTGAATATGATTCTTGACGATGGCGGCGATTTAACAAATATGGTTTTGGATAAATACCCGGAGCTTGCCGCTGGCGTGAAAGGTATTTCTGAAGAAACCACCACTGGCGTTCACCGTCTTTACGAGCGAATGAAAAAAGGTACTTTGCCAATGCCGGCAATCAATATTAACGATAGCGTTACCAAAAGTAAATTCGATAACAAATACGGGTGCCGCGAAAGTGCCGTAGATGCAATCCGCCGTGCCACTGATATTATGATGGCCGGAAAGCGTGTGGTTGTTTGCGGTTATGGCGATGTGGGTAAAGGAACTGCCGCTTCGTTTAAAGGTGCGGGAAGTATTGTTACCGTTACCGAAATTGACCCCATTTGTGCGCTACAAGCCGCAATGGACGGGTTTGAAGTGAAAAAATTGGAAACCGTTGTTGGCAATGCTGATATTGTAATTACAACAACTGGAAACAAAGACATCGTTCGCGGAGAGCATTTTGAAGCGATGAAAGACAAAACCATCGTTTGTAACATTGGGCACTTTGACAATGAGATTGCCGTTGCTTGGCTGAAGAAAAACCACGGCAACACCCACGTTGAAATTAAGCCACAGGTTGATAAATATACAATAGACGGAAAAGACATCATCCTTTTAGCGGAAGGCCGATTGGTAAACTTAGGTTGCGCTACGGGACACCCAAGTTTTGTGATGAGTAACAGTTTTACCAACCAAACTTTGGCGCAGATTGAGCTTTGGAAAAATGGCGAAAACTATGAAAATGAAGTGTATATGCTTCCAAAACATTTGGATGAAAAAGTAGCGAAACTTCACCTTGAGAAAATTGGGGTTGAGCTAACTGAACTTTCAAAAGAACAAGCCGATTATATTGGTGTGGAAGTTGAAGGGCCTTTTAAGCCGGAGTATTACAGATACTAAATCAAAGTAAATTTGAAAAGTATAAAACCCTTATCCCGAAGTTTTGGGATGAGGGTTTTTTATTGGAAAATATTTAACTTTTAAAAAGCAAAGATTATTCATACTTTAAATGAATGGTTTATGAAGAGGAAAAAATAAAAGTCCCAAAATTCAATGAAGAATCTGGCTTTTACACTACGAAAAAGCGCTCAAAAATGATGAGCAAAATTCGCGGGAAGAATACGAAGCCGGAATTGCTTTTCAGAAAAGCGCTTTGGAAAAGAGGTGTTCGTTATCGCATCGACAGTAAAAAACTTCCCGGAAAACCTGATGTTTCCATTCAAAAATACAAACTTGCCATTTTTATTGACGGCGAATTTTGGCACGGTTACAATTGGCCGGAACGCAAAGAAACCTTAAAAAGTAATCGTGGCTTTTGGGTTCCAAAAATTGAACGGAATATGCAACGCGATCGCGAGGTAAACCATCAACTTGAAGAAATAGGTTTTACTGTTTTCCGTTTTTGGACCAACGAAATAAAACATAATTTAGACAAATGCATCAACGATATTTTGGTGTATATAAATACAGGACAAAATGATTAATTCAAAACTCCCAAACATCGAAACCTCCATTTTTGCCAAAATGAGCAAAATGGCAGCTGAACACATCGCGTTAAATCTGTCGCAAGGGTTTCCAAACTTCCCCAGCGATCCCGCTTTAAATGCCCTGGTGGACCAAGCAATGAGCGACGGTTATAACCAATATGCACCAATGCCAGGTGATTTCGAGCTGCGGATGGAAATTTCAAAAAAGATTGAAACCCTACACAACCGTTTTTACAATCCCGAAACTGAAATTACAATTACGGCTGGCGCTACGCAGGCCATTTTCACAATAATCGCAGCTAAAATCGACAAAGGCGATGAAGTAATCATTTTCACCCCAGCTTATGATTGCTATGCCCCAACCGTGAAATTGTTCGGCGGAAAGATTGTTCCAATTCAACTAAAACCTCCTTTTTATAATGTGGATTGGCAGGAAGTTTCGGATAAGATTTCTTCCAAAACGAAAATGATTATCATCAATTCACCTCACAATCCAAGTGGGATGCTATTTTCAAAAGAAGATATGCTCGAATTGCAGAATTTGGCAGAAAAAAATGATTTGTTGATTTTAAGCGATGAAGTTTACGAACACATAATTTTTGATGGAAACTCGCATCAAAGTGCCTCAAAATTTGAAGCATTGGCAGCACGAAGTTTTGTTACAGCTTCCTTCGGGAAAACGTTTCACAATACGGGCTGGAAAATGGGTTACTGCGCTGCGCCCGAAAAATTGATGAAGGAATTCCAAAAAGTGCATCAGTTCGTGGTTTTCTGTGTAAATCATCCCATTCAAAAGGCGTTGGCTACTTATTTAAAAGATGAAAACCACTATCTAAAACTCTCCGATTTTTATCAGCAAAAGCGGGATTTTTTTCTTCACTTAATGGAGGGTTCCAAATTCAAGATAATTCCATCGAAAGGAACATATTTTCAAATGCTGGATTTTTCAGAAATTTCAACTGAAAACGATATCGCTTTTGCGGAAAGACTTACGAAGGAACATAAGATTGCGACCATTCCAACTTCCGTTTTTAACGAAGGAGGAAAAGATTTCAAACAAATACGCGTTTGTTTCGCTAAAACAGATGAAACTTTATCACAAGCTGCTAAAATTCTTCAACAGCTATAATTTATAAATGTTATCAAATTCCCTTCAAAGAATAAGTTTTATCAATCCAAAGATTAAAACAACCGATTGATTTTTAAGGTTTCAGCATTTTTAATTGTTATTTTCGTAGCAGACACTTCAAAATTCTTCAATCATGGAAAATAATAAAGATAAAAATTATCACAAAAACGGAAATCAAAGCGGGAATTCGGGCGAGGCTTGGGAAATTAATGATGACGGTGCAGCCGCGCAATGTCCCTACTTTGGAAATATTCAACACCAAGTTGCAGGTGGCGGAACAAAAAATAGCGATTGGTGGCCAAACAGCCTACGATTAAATGTATTGCGCCAGCAAAGCTCAAAGTCGGATCCTATGGGTAACGATTTTGACTATAAAAAAGAATTTGGAAAGCTCGATTACGATGCCCTTAAAAAGGATTTGACAAACTTAATGACCGATTCGCAAGAGTGGTGGCCAGCAGATTACGGCCATTACGGCGGACTTTTTATAAGAATGGCTTGGCATAGCGCGGGAACCTACCGAGTTACGGACGGTCGTGGCGGTGGAAATACCGCAAACCAACGTTTTGCACCATTAAACAGTTGGCCGGATAACGGGAACTTAGATAAGGCCCGATTACTACTTTGGCCGATTAAGCAGAAATACGGTAAAAAAATTTCTTGGGCAGATTTATTGCTTTTAACGGGGAATGTTGCTTTGGAATCTATGGGCTTTAAAACTTTCGGTTTTGGCGCAGGACGCGAAGATGTTTGGGAACCCGAACAAGATGTGTATTGGGGTTCAGAAACAACCTGGTTGGGTAACGACAAACGTTATGAAGAAGGGCATCTTGAAAAACCTTTGGCAGCTGCACATATGGGATTAATTTACGTGAATCCTGAAGGACCAAACGGAGTGCCAGATCCACTTGGTTCTGCGCACGATATTCGTGAAACTTTTGGAAGAATGGCGATGGACGATTATGAAACCGTAGCACTTATTGCTGGCGGGCATACCTTTGGGAAAGCCCACGGAGCAGGCGATGCCGAAAAGTATGTTGCTGCGGAACCTGCTGGTGCTGCGATTGAACACCAAAGCAAAGGTTGGATAAGCAGTTATAAATCAGGTTTTGGAGATGATACCATAACCAGTGGTTTGGAAGGTGCTTGGACGCCCACTCCAGACAAATGGGATCATGAATATTTTAGGGTGTTATTGGATTATGATTGGGAATTAACCAAAAGTCCCGCAGGCGCGCATCAATGGAAACCAACTGCGGCTTCCAAGGCAAGTAAAGCTCCGATGGCGCACGATACTTCCAAAACACAGGATTTAATGATGAGTACGGCAGATATTGCTTTAAAAACCGATCCCGCTTATTTAAAAATCTCAAACCATTTTAGAGACAACCCCGAAGAATTCGAAGATGCCTTTGCGCGCGCTTGGTATAAATTATTACACAGAGACATGGGGCCTCTTTCTCGATTTTTGGGTCCCGAAGTTCCGAGTGAAGAATTGCTTTGGCAAGACCCTATTCCTGCGGTTAATCACACTTTAATTGACGAAAAGGATATTGCATCATTAAAAGGAAGAATACTGGATACAGGTTTGTCAATTTCTGAATTGGTTTCAACCGCGTGGGCTTCTGCTTCAACTTACAGAGGTTCCGATATGCGCGGGGGTGCAAATGGCGCCCGAATCCGTTTGGAACCACAAAAAAATTGGGAAGTGAATAATCCAAAACAACTTTCAAAAGTTTTAGATAAGCTCGAAAGTATTCAAAAAGATTTCAACAATAACCAAAGTGGCGACAAAAAAGTTTCAATGGCAGATTTGATTGTTTTGGGCGGAAGCGCAGCAATTGAAAAAGTAGCCAAAGATGCAGGACATAATGTAACAGTACCTTTCACTCCTGGAAGAGGTGACGCTTCACAAGAACAGACAGATGTTGATTCCTTCAAACACTTGGAACCGGCTGCAGATGGTTTTAGAAATTATTTGAAAAACAACCAGCACGCTTCTTTTGAAGAATTGTTGGTTGATAAATCACAATTATTAACGCTCACTGTTCCAGAAATGACAGTTCTTGTGGGTGGAATGCGCGTTTTGGATACAAATTGGGATGGTTCCAGCCACGGTGTTTTTACCGATAAACCTGAAACATTGACCAATGATTTCTTCGTAAATCTTCTTGATTTGGGAACAACTTGGAAAGCCGTCGGTGATGATGACCGTATTTTTGAAGGGCGCCACAGAGCCTCGGATACTTTTAAATGGACCGGAACTCGGGCAGATTTAATTTTTGGTTCCAACAGCGAACTTCGCGCAATTGCAGAAGTTTATGCCTGTGAAGATTCCAAAGAAAAATTTGTGAACGATTTTGTTGCAGCTTGGAGCAAAGTGATGAATTTGGATCGTTTTGATTTAAACTAATCAAAATGTAAATTATTTTATAAATGAACAGAGTTGCAAAATATGTGACTCTGTTTTTTTACTTTTATAACAAATGAAGGAACAACTTTTTAACGCCATACGCCAGGAAGATTTATCTGAAGTCGAAAAACTTTTGGGAGAAAATCCTGAACTGGCATCCGTCAAAGATGCCCGTGGTTCCACGCCTTTGTTACTTGCAACTTACTATGGGCTGTACGATATTTCAGAAATTATTTTAAAGTTTCCGCAAAATATTGATGCGCAGGACGCATCAGGCAACACCGCTTTGATGGGAGTTTGCTTTAAAGGTTTTGACCATATTGCGAAACTTTTGTTGGAACACCGTGCCAATCCCAACATTAAAAATTTCAACGGTGCTACGGCTTTAATTTTTGCCGCTACTTTTGGACGAAAAGGAATAGCGTGGATGCTTTTGGACAAAGGTGCAGACAAATCCATAAAAGATGACAGAGGGTTGACGGCTGCAGACCACGCAAAAATGCAGGGTAACCGGGAGATGGTTGAATTGCTTGAAGAGAAAAAAGAATAGAAAATAAAGAAAAAGAAGGTTTGAGCAAAAATTTAAAAATAACAATTATTCAAAGCGAACTTCACTGGGAAAATGCGGAAGCAAATCGCGCGATGTTTTCTGAGAAAATTCAAAATATTGAAGGCGAAACGGATTTGGTTGTGCTTCCCGAAATGTTCACTACTGGGTTTTCAATGAATGCCAAAAAACTTGCTGAGCCAAATGATGGCGAAACTTTTAAGTGGATGGTTTCCGAAGCGGAAAAAAATAACTGCGCCATTACTGGAAGTGTTATTATTTCTGAAAATGGAAATTTTTATAACCGTCTATTTTTCGTTTTTCCCGATGGAAATTTTAAAAAATATGACAAAAAACACACCTTCACTTTAGCAAAGGAAAACGAAACCTATAAAGCCGGAACCGAAAGATTGATTGTAAATTACAAAGGCTGGAAAATCTGCCCTTTGATCTGTTACGACTTGCGTTTCCCAGTTTGGGCGAGAAATACGGAAGATTACGATGTTTTAATTTATGTTGCCAACTGGCCAAAAGTTCGCACCCCTGCCTGGGATACATTATTGCGTGCCCGAGCCATTGAAAATATGGCGTACTGCATCGGTGTAAATCGTGTGGGTTTTGATGGAAATAATCACGAATACATTGGCCATTCTGCAGTTTACGATGTTTTGGGAAAGCAGGTTTCAACAGCTAATTTTGAAAATGAGTTTGCCGAAACTATTGTTTTGGAAAAAGAGCACATTGAAAACAATCGAAAACACCTTCAGTTTTTAAACGATCGCGATCAATTTATTTTAAAATAAAGGTCTCGTTCAAACTCCAATTAGCCCGCACTTCTATTTGTGTTGGATAATAAATAATGCGCTCGGGTTCCATTCGGTTCAGGAAATTTCCAGTGTCCCAATTACGATTTTGATTTTCGTCGTAAATTATTCTTACAAAATATTTATCTGGAGAAAGTGCTCCAAAAAAAACATATTTACTTTCGGTAAGATACTCTTCTGCCACAATATTATATTTACTGTCAAGGATTTGTACAATGATTGGAAATTCTTCAACATTAACCAAAGTAAGGTTCAACGTGCCGTAATCTGACTCCAACCGTGTGTTTAAATTAAACTGAATGGTGTCGTTTGTTTTTTCAAAAAAATCAGTTAGCGCACCCGGCAATAGTTTTACTGAATACGTTTGGTCTTCGGCCTTTGGAAAATATACTTCGGCCCAATTGTACTTTTTATTTAGTTTGACTGTAGTTTCAACAAAAGAGGAATCTTTCGCCATAACTTGAAATTGTTCGGCATCAAAAGTTAAAAGCGGCGTGTTTGCACGCAATTTAAAAGTATCCATCAATTTCACAGTTCCTGTTTTCAACGCAGAAATGGTCAACGAATCCTTAAATAGCTCGCGCATACGTACGGTAGCAGTATCGATAAAGTTTCCGTTAGTTACTTTAAAAATCAGTGAATCTGTTTTAATGGCAGGCTTAAACCAATAATGCAATGTGTCTTTTTTTTCATCCTTAAAAATCGCGGAAGTATAGTCTTCTGGCAATTCAGAAAGCATTTCAATATTCAAACTGTCTGCACGGCCTTCATATCCAAAAACAATATGGTTTTTACCTATTTGGCTTGCGCGCACAAATTTATAATCAGGTGTTTCCTTAAAAATCGTCAGCGTGTAACTTGAATCTGAGGGAAGGGTAATAATTTCTCTTTCAAAACCTATTTTATCGTTTTGGGGCTGAAAAATATAATCGTTGTTCTTTTCCTTCAATGCCAAAAGTAGGTATTTTCCCTCCTTTAAATTGGTCAATTCAAAAACACCCGTGCTATCTTTGGTAACGGTTATGTAAGTAGGTTTTTCAGAATAAATAATTGAATCTGTAAAAGTCTCGTTTACTTCATAAAGCATTACCGTTGTTGGAATTTCGGGCGCTATTAATTGTGCATCTTTCACCCTTCCCGAAAGCTTCAAGCTATCAATATAACTTCCTGTGGAAAAAATATATTTAAAGTAATCAAACTTGTTCTCCTCGTTATTGTCCACAATACTATTCCCAAAGTTGAAGGAATACGTGGTGTTTGGTTTCAAGGTATCGATTATTTTGATCCTTAGGGTTTTTGAAGTACTTAAAGGCGTAATAACGGGGGCGTATTTCATTGGTGGCGAAATGATGAGCTCTTTGTTTACTTCTTTCAGCTTTATGTATTCATCAAAACGGATTTCAATTTCGGCTCCCGTAAAATTTGTAGTGTAATTTTCAGGACTGCTTCTTACTATTACAGGTGGAATGGTATCCCGCGGCCCGCCCGATGGAGATCCTTTTTTTGCACAGTCAACGAATGACAAAATCATCAAAAAAGCTATGGGAATGTAAAGCAGGCGGTGTTTCACTTAGTATTCTTTAAAATTTTGTGGCGCTGCGGCGCGGGTTCAAAATTAAACAATATGTAGCAACAATTTACAAATAACTTTAGGCTACTGCAATTGTGGCGATGCTTATACTTACCTTTTCACCTTTTAGCAGTTGGAGCGCGCACTTTTCCAGTGTGGCGCCCGTGGTTATTATATCGTCAACCAATAAAACGTGCTTATGTTTTATTGCATCAAGATTTTGAATTGAAAAAACCTCCTCGGCCTCAAAACGCAGTATTCGGGTTTTGAAAACTTGTGAGCCCGATTTTGAAATTTTTATTAACACATCATCCCGATAGGGCACATCCAGCGCTTTGGCTATTTCCTTTCCAAAACCTTCCACTTGATTATATCCACGCTTTTTAAGTTTTTGTTTATGAAGTGGAACAGGGATAACCAAATCGATTTTTTTATAGGAATCCATTTCCGCTAGTTCTGCCCCCAGCCATTTTCCAAAGAAAGTACTCACCTCTTTCTTTCCGCGGTATTTTAGATTGTGCAAAAGTTCCTGCGTCAATCCTCTTTTCTGAAAATAAATAACTGCCGTAGCATTTTTCACTAAAAATCTTCCGTAAAATTTATCTTTTAAAATATTGTTTTCGGTTTTGTGGAATGAAGCAATTGGAAGCGAATGGGTACACTCCGTACACAACCCCTCTTCCTGCTTCATTAATTGTTGCTTGCAACCCACACAAACCCTTGGAAACAGTAGATTTAACATATTTTAAGAATTTTTACCATTTTGTAAACGTTTGTTAAAGAAATACCTGCCTACTTTTACTACCTAAACTTAACTTATTAATTATGAGTACCGAAAATGAAAACAATAGTGGCAAATTCAAGATTCTGATTGGTGTACTTTCAGTATTACTTATTGCCTTAGCCGTTTATACTGTAACGTTGTTCAACGATAGTAAAAATACGGTATCAAATCTTGAGATGCAAAAAGCAGATATTGAGCAAGAGCTTGAAGGTCTTATTGCAAATTATGATGAAGTAATAAAGGACAATGAATTAAAAGACAAAGATCTATTGGCCGCACGTGAAAGAATAACCATTCTTTTGGATTCTGTTAAAGATGCCAAAGCAAACGTTGCTTTGATTGAAAGATACAAAGCCGAAGTTGGTAGACTTAAACAGGAACGGTCTATGCTCTTTAAACGTGCCGATAGTTTGATTGCGGCCAACAAGCAATTGGCAATGGAGCGCGATAGCACTTCGATGGAACTTTCAAACACACGTATGGTGGTAGATTCGGTGAGTCAGGAAAACATGGCAATGAACGAAACCATTAAAAAAGGGTCTATCGTTAAAGCAACCGATCTTCGTGGTGAAGCGGTAATCATCAGGAACAGCGGAAAAGTTGTGGATACCAAACGTGCCAGTCGCGCCGATAAAATAAGAGCGTGCTTTACTTTGGCGCCAAACGCTATTGCCCAAAGAGGCGACCGTACACTTTACGTGCAAGTAATAAATCCTCGCAACAAAATGATGGGAGATGACGCCGTAAAACAGTTTGAGGAAAAAAACATCAATTATAGCAGTTCAACAAATGTATTTTACGAGAATGACGAATTGGACGTATGTATCTTAGTTAATTCAGCTGAAGCAGATCTTGTGGAAGGACGCTATACCATCAATCTTTTTGATGGGTCAAACCAAATAGCCACCACTACAATGGAGCTTAAATAATTATATTTTAAAATTAAGAGTAGGTAATTTTAAAATAAATGAAACCGCTGTGAACTTATCACGGCGGTTTTTTTATTTTTGCGCTATGGCAAACAACGACGATCAATTTAAAAAAGTAGTCTCCCACGCAAAGGAGTATGGTTATATTTTCGCTTCAAGTGAAATTTACGATGGCCTTAGCGCTGTGTACGATTACGCCCAAAATGGTGTTGAATTAAAGAAAAACATCCGTGAATATTGGTGGCGCAGCATGGTGTATATGCACCAAAATATTGTAGGCATAGATTCTGCTATATTGATGCACCCCACCACATGGAAGGCTTCCGGCCACGTTGATGCTTTTAACGATCCTTTGATAGACAACAAAGATTCCAAAAAACGTTATCGCGCCGATGTCCTTATTGAAGATTACGCCGAAAAGCTATACCAAAAAGCACAAAAGGAAATTGAAAAGGCAAAAGGGCGTTTTGGAGATAGTTTTGATGAGGAACAATTTGTAGCCACAAACCCTCGCGTAGTACGCTATCTTGAAGAGCAGCGTACCGTTTTGGAGCGAATGGCCCGCTCGCTTGAAAAGGAAGATTTAGCAGACGTAAAAGCTTTAATCGAAGAATTAGGTATTGCTGATCCAGAAACGGGTTCAAAAAATTGGACCGAAGTACGCCAATTCAACCTTATGTTTGGCACTAAACTAGGAGCTTCCGCAGAAAGTGCGATGGACCTTTACCTTCGCCCAGAAACTGCCCAAGGTATTTTCGTAAACTTTTTAAATGTGCAAAAAAGCGGAAGGATGAAAATTCCTTTCGGAATTGCCCAAACGGGAAAAGCATTTAGAAACGAAATAGTTGCGCGCCAATTCATCTTCCGTATGCGTGAATTTGAGCAGATGGAAATGCAATTCTTCGTTCGCCCAGGCGAAGAGCTGAAATGGTACGAGTATTGGAAAGAAACCCGTTTAAAATGGCACCTTTCTTTAGGTATGGGTGAAGAAAACTACCGTTTCCACGATCACGAAAAATTGGCGCATTACGCGAATGCCGCGGCAGATATTGAATTCAACTTTCCTTTTGGTTTTAAGGAATTGGAAGGAATTCATTCCCGTACCGATTTCGACTTAAAAGCCCACGAAAAATTCTCTGGAAAAAAATTACAGTTTTTTGATCCAGAATTAAATGAAAGTTATGTTCCGTATGTGGTTGAAACCTCTATTGGTTTGGATAGAATGTTCCTTGCCGTACTGAGCAACTCGCTACAAGATGAAACTTTGGAGGATGGAAGCGTGCGAACCGTTTTGAAACTCCCGGCTATTTTGGCACCCGTAAAAGCTGCCGTTTTACCCTTGGTGAAAAAGGACGGTCTGCCCGAAATTGCCCAAAAAATAATTGACGATCTTCAATGGGATTACAACGTAATCTATGACGAAAAAGATGCGGTGGGAAGACGCTACCGCCGCCAAGATGCTGCAGGTACGCCTTTCTGCATCACTGTGGACCATCAAACTATTGAAGATGATACCGTAACCATCCGCTACCGGGATACAATGGAACAGGAACGTATCAAGATTTCAGAAATTTCAGAAAAAATGAAGGAAACCATTTCATACAAAAACTGGCTATCCGAATAATTTTTTTAAGTGGTTAATTCTATATTTCGAAGGAGGAGGATATTTGGTTATCCTCCTTTTTTTTGACACATAAATTATTCATCCCGATTCTTAATTTCGGTAATTTCAACCGGAGCGGCCTTTTCGCATCGGTTCATTCTTCGAAGGCCATTAAATTTCACCCAAACCGTTTGATTGTCCCTTCTGAAATTTTCATCTAAATTAATAGGATCTACATAATAGAAATCTTTCTCCCCTTCCTTTAGCTGTATGGTGTATTCACAATCATCAGCCAAATCAGAATAAATGATGCGGCCCGGCAAATAACCATCGGCTATCATTTGTGCCGCAAGTGCTTTTTTAGCCTCTATTTCTGCCGCGCTATTGGTTTCCAAGTTTCGGGATTGGTTTTGTGAAGAAACGCAAGATAAAACTGTAAAACTTAGCAATAATACCGAAAGTGAAATCTTAGTCAACATTCTTTATGATTTTTTAAGTGATGTATGAAGATACAAAAATTAAAAGTACGCCCGCAACTGAATGCTACCCGTATGTACTGTTTTTGTGGTCTCACTTTTTCTCCCGAAATAGGAAAGATTGGCATCCAAATATTTAGTTATCCGTTTCTGAAAAAGCAAACGCCACGTAAAATTGGTTCCAGGCTGTAAGCCTTCCAGCATTTGGTAGGCCACGGGCGAAAAAGGACTGCCCTCAAACTGGTTGTCTATATAATTGAATTCTCCATTTATTGAAATCTTTTCAGCATTGGTGTATGCGAAGGAAAAACCTAAGGTCTGCTGGTTCAACTTTTCCATCTCGCCCAATTGGTTGTCTTGGTTGGCGAATTCATAAAAAACATCAAAACGTGTTTGTTGGCTCAGCAAATAGGAAATTTTTGGATTGAATTCATAGGAATCGAGACGGTAATTTCTATTCGCAAAATTTTCTGAAAGGCTTTCGTTGCTGCCCGTTGCGCCTTTTAAATTCAACAACCAGCTTTCCCAGAATTTATGATTAAAATTAAGCTGGTGACTCTTCAAATTATTTCGTTGCAATCCTACGGCTAATAAATTATCTGCTGAAGTAGAAATAAAAGTATAGCTTGTGGTAAAATGCTGCTTTCCGCGGTTGAAAAACAAAGCATTTCTAAAATTCAGCGTAAGCCCCAATTGGTCATCGCCTCCATCTTCAAAAGGATTTATATTGAACCCATCATTCTTTCGTTTTACTTTTCGGTCTAAAACATAGGAAGTTTGATTATAAAAATGTGAAAGTATCTTTTTAAAGCCTTCTTTGTTGGACCAATTTTGTGGATTTAACGTAAGAATTTGACTAAACTTGTTCTGTCTGATTTTCAAAAAAACCTGATTGGGCAGCAACACCCTAATATACTCCGCTTGGTCCTGAAACTGGGCCACTTCAAATTCTTCCAGTTCCTGTATACCATTGTTGTTGTAGTCAATCCAGGTGTAAACACCCTGCCCCGGCTCTGTCTTAACATATGTAAATTCCTGTTGCGGAATCACTCCATTGTTGGACTCCAATGCGGTATTTAATCGAATACCACCATCAAAAAGCGCTTGATTGTAAATTATTCGAGAATTCAACGAACGCTCAGTTTCTCGATTATCAATAGTTACTGGCAACGAATCATTCGGGTCAATGCCAGGATCTGGATTTGGTTCGTATTTTAAAGTTCTGTAATTCGCAAAGGTGGAAAGTTGGGTGTTTTCAGTATTTATAAGTCGCGATTTTAAATAATACGTATTTGAAGAATTCACCTTTTGAAGCACATTATTGCGAACACTATCATTCACCCGAAACTGGTAACCAGCTTCCACAAAAACTTTGGTACTATCGCCAATGCCGGTAAAAGCCTCAAAAGCTGCAAATTTTTGACTAATTGGCGAAATACTATCGCGCTGTACATCTCTAATTTGATTATCTTCCAAAGCCACTTTGCCACCCACCCAAGCCTTTTTTAAAGAATAGGTTGTTGTATTATTCAATCTGAAAAATTTTGAAGAAATAGAATCTGCCTTGCTGTTTAAAAAGCTGCCGTAGGTCTGTAACCTCAGTTTTTTCAGCTTTATTTCTGAAGCGATTACGTGCCGAGTCCCGTTGAAATTTTCAGAATAATTCAAATTTTGAAATTCATAACGCCCACCGCCTATTTTTGGATGAGACACCTCAACTCCTGAAATCACAAAACTCTGATTGCCTATAGGGTTAATAAGGTTCCAATCGCGATTAAATTCAATATTATAAAGCCTTTCAATGGTCCTGAAATCTTTTTGAACAAAATCCAACGAGCCGAAACCATCTATTTTCAATGTATCTGACGTAGTCAATAACCGTTGTTTAAAAGCCAATCTACCTGCAAAACCATCGTTGTTGTTGTCATCAATATCACTAAAAAGGTTCAGGTCGTTCTGGCTTCCGGCCACTTCAAAATCAATACGCGTTTTTTCTGAAGGGTGAAAACTTCCGTTTAGGCCGCCAACCTGCAATTTTATTGGCGCATTTAACCGAATAACCGGTGCATAATTTCCTTGGGGCACGCCATTAACGGGAGCTACGTATTCAAAAATACGACTGATAGCATTGGTTTCACTTATTACATAATTGCCATTATTGGGACCCACGAGAGAAAACCGTACACTAAAAAGTTCATCCTCGGGATTGCTTGAAAAAACGAAGACTTCTTCGCCGTTTATAATTTCCTTTTTATAAAGAATTTTATTTTCAGAATAAGTATCAGGTACTGCGGAAGGTGCGTTCATTAGTTCCCGATCATCACCAGCTGTCTGTAAAATAGCCACTTGTTCTTCGGAAAGATTTTGTTGCAACGGTTGGTTTTTGGCATCATTTTCTGAATAAACATAAACGGCCAAGTCCAAATTATCACTGGTATAATTTCCACCCCCATAACCAATGAAACGGGTGTAACTTCTATCGGTATATTGATACTCCACCGAAATCCGCATATTACTGGTAATAGGGTATGTTGGATTGAATTTAATTTCTCCAGCGTTGTAATCTATTACATAATCCTCGTTTTCGCCGCGCTGTAAAAGCAACCCATTAACGTAAACCCGTTCGCTGCCCGAAACCACCAAAATGTAAAGTTCGCCATTTGGCCCAATCAATTTATACGGACCTTGGTTTCCTTCCTGCCCAATAAATTCACTTTTCGAAAAAACACCGCGTACCAAAGCTCCAGAAGCATAAGCCGAAATTTTTGAGCCATCTTCGTTATTAAAGGTTCCTCCGAGTGAAATTCCCTGTACCTTTTTGGTGAATCTTCCAAAATAACTATTGCTGTTTTGAAGATCTATATCGCCGGCGCGAATGTTCCAATTTTCTCCAAAAAGTTCGATGAAAATTTGGTCAAATTCATTCAAACTTTGCGAATAGCCGCCTTCCTGCGCTGGAATATTTGCATCCTGAATAGAGGCCCGAATGGAAACCTTTTCGCTCAATTTTCCTGTAATTTGAAGATCGAGTTCGCTGTTCACCACCGCATTTTGATTGTTGCCAATAGTAATGCCGCGCGAAATGCTTCCCGAAGTATTTAAACCATCAAAGGGCGTGAAAACATTTTTATTCGTGCTTTCATCCAGCGAATACAATTTGTCTATTTGCCCGGTATTCTCAACAATAATTTTTGGATCGAGGGCGAAATATTCCCGCGTTAAAAATTCCGGATACTGCAAATATTGAATGGTGAGTGAATCGTTTTGTTGCTGCAATTCTTCAGAAAAAACAATAAATCCCTTTTTAAAATCTATTCGATAACTGAAAGGATCGGGTGAATTTCCATCCTTATCGAGAATTGCAAACCGCTTTGGATTGATGCCCGCGCTATCCAAAACCACTGTATCCCTTAGTGCTACTTTTTTCTCTTTATAGTTGGAAGAAATATCCTGCGCATAGCCAACAGCCACAATAAAAATGAGAAAAACAGACAGGTATAACTTCATTACCAATATAACTTAATGTAGCCGATTATATTTTGTGAATATATTATGAAAATCTTTACGGGCGTGGGCCGTGTAAAAATACAATGTTAATTAACTTAGTGGCCTTTAATAAACGCTACTTACAATGAAAATCATTTCATATAACGTAAACGGAATTCGCGCCGCGATGCGCAAAGGTTTTATTGATTGGTTGAAAGCTGCAAACCCAGATGTTATATGCCTTCAGGAAACAAAAGCCAATTTTGACCAAGTGGAAATCGAGGAAATCGAAGAAGCTGGCTATCCGTATCATTATTGGTACAGTGCTGTAAAAAAAGGATACAGTGGGGTGGCGATTTTTTCAAAAATAAAACCGAACCACGTGGAATATGGCACCGGCATAGAATATATGGACGCCGAAGGAAGAAACATCCGTGTGGATTTTGATACTGTTTCGGTGATGAGCCTGTATTTGCCAAGCGGCACAAACATTGCTCGTTTGGAACACAAGTTTACATATATGGACGATTTCCAGAAATATATTGATAACCTGAAAAAAGAAATACCAAATTTAGTGATTTGTGGTGATTACAACATTTGTCACGAAGCGATAGACATTCACGATCCTGTTCGCAATAAAAATGTTTCCGGTTTTTTGCCTGTGGAAAGGAAATGGCTGGACGGTTTTATGAAAAGTGGTTTTATTGATAGTTTTCGCCATTTCAACAAAGAACCGAATAATTACACCTGGTGGAGCTACCGTGCCAACGCCCGAAACAATAATAAAGGATGGCGTATAGATTACAATTTGGTTTCAGAACCATTGTTGAAAAACCTAAAACGAGCAGTAATTTTACCCGATGCAATGCACAGCGATCATTGCCCGCATTTGGTAGAACTTGAATTTTAAAAATGAAGCACACAACATTCCCAAATACAAACCTAAAAATTAGCAAACTCTGCCTTGGCACTATGACTTGGGGTCAGCAGAATACAGAAGCAGAAGCCCACGAACAGCTTGATTTCGCCATTGAAAAAGGTATCAATTTTATTGATTGTGCCGAAATGTATCCCGTTCCCGCAAACCCAAAAACGCAGGGAAGAACCGAATCATATATTGGTAATTGGCTTGTAAAAAAGAAAAATCGGGAGGACTTGGTTTTGGCTACCAAAATTGCCGGGCCCAGTCGTTCGATGGATCATATTCGCCAACCATTGGATTTCAGTAAAAAATCTTTGGAAGATGCGATTCATAAAAGTTTAAAAAGATTACAAACCGAATATATCGATTTATATCAACTTCACTGGCCGGAACGAAACACGAATTATTTCGGACAGCGCGATTATACCCATAAACAAAATGAAGCATGGAGCGATAATTTTGCAGAAGTTTTAAATACTTTGGAAGAATTGGTGAAAGCAGGAAAAATTCGCCACGTCGGGCTTTCAAACGAAACCCCTTTTGGCGTGATGCGCTGTATGGAAGAAGCACGGAAAGGAAAATTGAAAATGGTTTCGGTTCAAAATCCTTATAATTTGGTGAATAGAAAAGATGAAATTGGTTTAAGTGAAATACTTCAACGTGAAAATGTTGGGTATTTACCCTATTCGCCGCTCGGTTTTGGAACGCTCACGGGCAAATATTTAGATGGAACGGCTGATGCAAATTCACGCATCAATCAATTTAAACAATACAGTCGCTATAGCAATAAACAGGCTTTGGAAGCCACCGAAAAATATTATGAAATAGCGAAAAAGCATAATTTAAGTTTTGCGCAAATGGCCTTGGCATTTATCCTTCAGAAGAAATTTGTAACCGCTCCAATTATTGGTGCCACTTCAATTAAACAACTTTCGGAAAACATTGAAAGCATCCATGTTTCACTTTCGAAAGAAATTTTAAAGGAGATTGAGGCGGTACATAACCAAATTCCTAATCCGGCACCATAGGCCCCCTAACCCCCGAAGGGGGAATGGCCCCACCCAACCTCCCCGAAGGGGAGGAGTTCGAGTACAAGTTCCCCCTTCGGGGGTTAGGGGGCTTTTTTACACAAACGCACTATAACCAGTAATTGCCCGCCCAACAATCAACGAGTTGATTTCCTTGGTTCCCTCGTAACTGTAAATTGCTTCGGCATCCGCTACAAAACGGGCAACGTCGTATTCCAAAAGTATTCCGTTGCCACCCATTACCTCGCGGGCCTGGCTTACCACATCGCGGGTTCGCATACTACAAAATACTTTTGCGAGCGAGGCGTGTTCATCAGTCAACAAACCTTCGTCTTGCAATTCGGAAAGTCGGAAACACATGGTTTGCATTGCTGTAAGATTGGCCACCATTTCAACCAAATGATTTTGCACCAACTGAAAGGAAGCAATCGGCTTTCCAAATTGTTCGCGTTTTTTGGTGTATTTCAGCGCAGCTTCATAAGCACCGCGCGCGCATCCCACGGCTTGCCAAGCCACTCCAGCGCGTGTCATCCGCAATACTTTTGCGGTATCTTTAAAAGAATCACATTTTTGAAGTCGGTCGCTTTCGGGGATACGGCAATCCGTCAAGGTTATCAGTGCATTCTGCACTGTGCGAAGCGCCATTTTATTTTCCATCTTTTCAGCTTTAAAACCTGGGTTCCCTTTTCGCACTAAAAAACCTTTCACTTGATCGGAAGTTTCGTCGCGCGCCCAAATGATAGTAACATCTGCAAAGGTGGCGTTCCCGATCCATTTTTTCTGTCCGTTTAAAACCCACTCATCGCCTTCCTGTCTGCAGGTAGTTCCCAAACCACCCGCAACTGCTGAACCCACTTCGGGTTCCGTAAGTCCGAAGGCGCCAATAAGTTCCATCTTTGCCATCTTGGGGAGCCATTCCTGTTTTTGTTCTTCGCTGCCGCATATATAGATGGAGCCCATCGCCAATCCGCTGTGAACCCCAAAAAAAGTAGAAATGGAAACATCCACACGGGCAAGTTCCATAGCAATAATTCCTTCCATTACATAGGTTTCATAAGGAGTTCCGTAACCATCATAGGTAAGTCCGCAAATGTTCAATTCTGCCATTTTTGGAATAATTTGAAAGGGAAATTCGGCTTTGTTCCAGTATTCGTTGGCTATCGGCTTTATTTCATCTTCCATAAAATTGCGTACTTTTATTTGAAGTTCACGCTGCGCAGGAGTTAGTTTTAATGCCAAATCATAAAAATCGCCATCAATGGGCGGTAGTTTGTGTTGTCCTTTTTTTCCGCTTTTGTGTTTCAGCATCTTCTTCAAACCTGCCAATTGCCGATCATCGAGCTCGCCAACGGTTTTCATAATTTCTGAAAGATCTACTTTTTGCGAAAGTTTCCCCAGCGCATCCAGATCAATATCCCGCATTAAGTGAATGGTCTGTTTTATTTTTGAAAAGAAGGACATAATAGTTTTTTAGAATTGACTTCTAAAGATACCATTAAGCACATTTCTTAAGGCTAAAAAAAAGTTAATTTGGAGGAAGTGGCTTTATTTCGGTTTCGTTTACGTAGCCTTTTAAACTATCTGGAGTTTGAATATGATACCATTTTTGGTTTTTACCCAAAACGATTAGGGTATCGTTTTTTTTCAGACTTCCAAATTGCTCAAAAACAGAAGCAGGACCTTTGTGAACGTCAGCGCGGTTTTTTAAAGTGACTGCCTTAATAATTGTCGAAGGTTTTTCACTGGGTTGTATCTCGGTTTTTTTAATAAACGAAAGCGGATTAACAGCGCCGCGCGATTTATAAATTCCGAAGTGAAGATGTGGTTCCGTGGTTTTTGCATTGCCAGTATTGCCTACAAAACCGAGCGTATCGCCAATTTTCACTTTTTTACCCTCTGAAACAGCGATACTGTCCAAATGCGCATAATAAATGGTTTTCCCAAAAAGACCATCGCGAAGCCAAATCTGTTTGCCGCCCAAACCGCGCTCGCCTACAGAAACAATTCTTCCATCCGTAACAGCAACAACCGGGGTGCCTTTGGCTGCAAAAATATCGACTCCTTCGTGGGAGCGACTTCCCGCATCGCGCGGATCTGCCCAAAAACTTTGGATGTTTTTATTTCCAGCGCCACTCACGGGAAATGTGTAAACAGGTTCGGCATAAATTTTCAGCACAAATGGAAATTGCAATTTCATTTGTGGTTGGACTATGATTTTGTAAAACCCGGGTATTTCGATTTCCTGCAATAGAGTTGCCTTTTTGTTTTCGGAGCTTTTTAAAAGTTTAAAAGACTGGAGGGAATCGGTCTTCGCTTGAAATAAGTCGACAAATACCAAAGCCGACTCTAGCTGTTTTTCAACTTCCACCACAATGCGCTCGCCTTCTTTCAATTGAATGTTGTAGCTGTAAACATTGAAATATTCTTCAGAAAAAATGCCGCTTTCCGAATACGGAAGAGTGATTTGGATACTGTCGTGTTTTGCATTTTTAAAAGCGTTTTTCCACTGAAGCAATAGTGAATCGTTTTTTGAAAAATTACGTTCGTAAACCTCTCGGGCGGTTGGCTGCACGATTACATCAGCTGCTTTGCGTACTTGCTTGCAGCCAATAAGCATCATTCCGAAAAAGAGGGTAATAAAGTAACATCTCAAATTCATAGTGATGCTAAAATAGCAGAAATTATACCACAATCAACCAAAAAGATGATGCACTACATCGTGCACCTTTGCCACTTTGATGACGTTTATGTGAAAATTGTTCTTTGGAATTTTACAGTATTTTGAGATTACTATTGAAGTAAAACCAAGTTTTTCCGCTTCCAAAATACGTTGCTCCACACGGGTAACGGGGCGAACTTCTCCCGCAAGACCAACCTCAGCAGCGAAGCAGAGGCGTTTGTTAATCGCAATGTCAATATTTGAGGAAAGTACCGCAGCTACCACCGCTAAATCTATCGCGGGATCGTCAACGGTGATTCCGCCAGTTACGTTTAAAAAGACATCTTTTGCGCCAAGTTTAAAACCTGCGCGTTTTTCCAAAACTGCTAAAATCATATTTAAGCGTTTGGCGTTATAGCCAGTGGCGCTCCGTTGTGGAGTGCCGTAAACGGCGCTACTAACCAAGGCTTGAATTTCTATCATCAACGGGCGCATGCCTTCCAAGGTTGCGGAAATTGCAGTCCCGCTCAAGTCTTCATCATTTTTTGAAATCAAAATTTCCGAAGGGTTTGATACTTCGCGCAAGCCACTGCCCTGCATTTCGTAAATACCCAATTCTTTGGTGCTACCGAAGCGATTTTTATTGGCGCGCAAAATTCTATAAATATGGTTTCGATCGCCTTCAAACTGGAGCACCGTATCTACCATATGCTCCAAAATTTTTGGTCCGGCAATGTTGCCGTCTTTTGTAATATGGCCAATGAGAATGACGGGCGTTGCGGTTTCCTTTGCAAATTTTATAAGCTCTGCGGTAGTTTCCCGAATTTGGGAAATACTTCCTGCAGTACTTTCAATATGGTCGGTGTGCAAGGTTTGAATGGAATCGATTACCACAATATCTGGTTCAATTTCTTCAATATTTCGAAATATATTTTGCGTTTTTGTTTCTGTCAAAATGTAGCAATTTTCAGAAATAGGTTGAATACGTTCTGCGCGCATTTTTATTTGTTGGGCACTTTCTTCCCCCGAAACATAAAGCGTTTTGTACGGAAGTTGGAGCGCAATCTGTAGCATCAGCGTACTTTTACCGATACCCGGTTCGCCGCCCAAAAGTGTTAGGGAGCCCGGTACCAATCCGCCGCCGAGGACGCGGTTTAATTCGTTGTTTTTAGTATTTAACCGGGCTTCGGCCTGGGTAGATATTTCTGAAATACGTTGCGGCTTGGCAATTCTCTTTGAATTGGTTTCGGAAGATTTCCAACTTACCTTTTCGGCTTTTTGGATTACTTCCTCGGCAATAGTATTCCATTCTCTACAAGAATTGCATTGCCCTTGCCATTTGGCAAATTGGGCACCACAATTCTGACAGAAAAAGGTTGATTTTGTTTTGGCCATAATAGTTCCGCTAAAATAAATATATTTACGCTACAAACCTTCGCTAAATGAAACGCTTATTCCTCACATTTTTTTTATTGTGTTTTTGTTCGTTGGTTTCCACCGCACAACTATACCAATTTAAAAAATATAAAACGGAAGAAGGATTGGTTAACAACGAAACCTATGCTATCCTACAAGATAGCCGTAACAAAATTTGGGTAAGTACTACGGGCGGAATAAGTTGTTTTAACGGAAAAACTTTTAAAAACTACACTACGGAAGACGGCTTAGCTTCCAATATTGTTTTCAGCATTTTTGAGGATAGCAAGGGTCGTATTTGGGCTGGAACACTGGATAATGGTATAAGCATTATTGAAAACGGAAAAATTACAAACCCCAAAGGTGTTGATTTTGACTTTTTGGGAAGTGCCACCTATATTTTGGAAGGTAGCGACGGTACTATTTATATCATTTTCGTAAAAGGCATAGTGACCTACAAAAACGGAAAGCTGGAGTATTTGCTAAAAGGAACTGAGGGAAACCAAATCTCCGGGCTTCAAAGTGCAGATTGGCATGATGACAATACTTTATATATAGCTTCATCTAATAGGGGAATTTTTAAAATGTCACTTAATCCTCTAAAAATTGAAAACATTTACAATGAAAAAGACGGGATAAACAACATTTGCTATTCAGTTTTTGTGGATGGTAAAAAGGATGTTTGGGTGGGTGCTTATGGCGAGTTATATAAAATATCAAACGGGAAGCTTACAAAGTATAAATTCAAGCAAGAGGATTTTGACGAAAACCGTGTTTATGGAATTCTCGAAGAAAATGAAAACGAGCTCATTTTAAGTTTTGAAGGCAATGGCTTTGGAATATTCAAGAAGCAAACGGGAGATTTAGAGGTCATTAATGAAGCACAAGGTCTTCCTTCCAAATACATTTATCGAATGATTAAAGATACTGAAGGCAATTACTGGATGACCAGTTATGGCGAAGGTATTATACGGTTTAGGGATACGGCTTTCAAAATTTATGATGACACACAGGGGTTGCCGTCCAAATCTGTAAATGCAATTGTGGAATGGGACGGGGAATTGCTCATGGCCACAAATGACGGCGTATTTGCATTAGATGAACACAAGAAAATTCGGCCCATCACTAAAAGTGGTGCAATAAAGAATCTATTTGTTACACCAAATGATAACCTTCTCTATACTACAGAAACAGCAGTTTTTGAGCATTCAAAGAGCAACCCCAGGCCTAGATTAATAGATGAGGGCGATTATAACCTTTTGTTCAAAGAGCAGAATAAAACTTTTCTTTTTGGTACCGATAAAATTAAAGTTTTGACATTAGATTCAACCTATTTTATAAAATCTCGAAGAGCTATAACCATTGCGCCTATCGCAGATCGATATATACTTTGCAAAATCGGAGGTCTGTTTCAAATGAATGATAGAAAAACAGATACCATTCCTGGACTTCATCCCAATTTGCACAATGACTTTAGAAGCTTGGATGCCATTAATGCAAATGAAGTACTGGCTGGAAACGAAAAAAAATTATACCACATAACACTTCAGAACGAGCATTTTAAAATTCAGACTTTTGAGATGAATCGATTTGCCTCCTTAAAACAATTTCGGGCATTGAAGGTTGATGGAAAAAATTTATGGTTGGCTGGCAGAGATATGTTGCTGAAAGTTGATTTGGAACTTTTGTTACAAAAAGATAGCATTGTATCAAAAAAATATGCCACTGTGTCCCATTTTTTAGAAAATGACATAGATTTCAATTCGCTTTTAATTACAGAAGACAAAACTCTTTTAACCACTTCCCTCAGCGGAATGCTTGCCTTTAATGAAGAAGCATATCTTCCAAATAAGCAACCTCCAAAACTGGATCTTTCGGAAATTCTTCTGTTCTCAGAACCTTTAGAGGATAGTCTTTACAAAACCGGCAAAGGCATTGTTCTTCCCCACCAAAAAAACTATTTAAGCTTTTCAATGGAAGCGATAACCTTCACCAACCCAGAAAACGTTCACTATAAATATAGAATGAAAGGACTTCGGGATGGAAATGAATGGACCCAACCTACAAAAGACCCTATCGCAGTGTTTTCTTATCTTCCGCCAGGTGACTATACTTTTGAGTTTATTGCAGACAATGGTGATGGTATATGGCAAAACCAACCTTTTCAATATGCATTTGTGATAACTGTTCCTTTTTGGAAAACTTGGTTTTTTTGGGTTTCTTTATTATCTGTTTCATCATTAAGTGTTTTTTTATTTTATTATCTCAAAAACAAAGCAGAACAAAAAAGAAACGAAGCCTATACCCACAATCTCATAAAAGCGCAAGAAGAAGAACGTACGCGTGTGGCGCGCGAGCTTCACGATAGCGTTGGACAAAAATTGATGCTGCTCACAAAAAAAACCAAAACAAACGGCAACCAAGAAATGGAGTTTTTAGCGGCTAATACTTTGGAAGAACTACGTGCAATTTCGAGAGGTCTCCATCCTTCAACACTGGAACGCTTGGGTCCCACGGCTGCCATTCGAAATATGGTTGATGAAGTGGACTCTAACACAAATATTTTCTTTACCCATGAAATTGATGATATAGACGCTTTGTTAAGTAGAGAGGCATCATTACATTTGTATAGGATTATTCAGGAAACTTTAAACAATATGGTGAAGCATGCTGAAGCCAAAGCCGCTTCGGTTACAATTGAAAAAAAGGGTCATACCATTGAAGCTACTATTGCAGACAATGGAAAAGGCTTTGAAATTTCGGAAAAAGTAAAGACCAGTACTAGCCTCGGGATGAAAACTTTAATGGAACGCGCAAAAATTTTACACTCAAAAATTGATATAAAAAGTCAAATCAATAAAGGAACAACCATAACGCTAATTATCCCGATATAAATGCTTGAAAAGAGTAAAATTTCCGTTGTTATTGCAGATGACCATCCTATGATTTTAAAAGGACTGCATGATGAGCTACAGGCAAATAACTATAATGTTTTGGGCCAAGCGGCCAATGGCATGCAGGCGCTGGAACTTATTTTAACACATAATCCAACCATAGCTCTTCTTGACATTGATATGCCACTTTTAACGGGTTTTGAAGTTATAAAAATGGCCAAACAAAAGAAGGTTGACACTAAGTTTATAATCTTATCCTTTCATAAAGAGAATGACTACCTATCCCAGGCCAAAGCACTTCAAATAAATGGATATCTTCTGAAGGAAGACTCATTTTCTGAAATTGAAGATTGTATTCAATGTGTATTAAATAATGATGTATGCTTTAGCCGCTCGTTTGCCGCCTCTTCATTAGCAACCGTTTCAGAAGATTTAAAAAAAATAAAGCATTTAACCTCTTCTGAAAAAACGATTTTAAAGTTAGTAGCGGAACAAATGAGCAGCAGCGAAATTGCAGAACAACTTTTTATTTCAATTCGCACGGTAGAGAAGCATCGAAGCAATATAATCATGAAACTGGAAATTGAAAATACCACTACCAATGCCTTGACCAATTGGGCATATTTGCACAAAAATGTTATTAAAGAGCTTTAGGGTTAATACCCAAAATCATTTTTTATCTTGTCTGCCCTATCCAGCAATTTATCAATGGTTATAAAATCCACCTCTTCTTTGTCATAGGCTCCCTGAAAGATTTTCATGGCTTTTTTGGGCTCTCCGGTTTCTTCATAATAACGTCCCAGATAATAATCTCCCAATACCGTATCTGGATATTGTCTTTTTGCCAAGGTTGCAATTTCTCGCAAAGATTCCCATTGGTTTCTTTTTTCTGCAGCAGTGGCCGTAGCAATAAAGTCATTAACGCGAATGTTATTCGTAATACCAAAAAGATCCTCTATTACCTTATATTTATCAAGCAGATATTGGCTAATTGGCGTATCCAATTTCAATAAAACTTCAGTGTATTCCTTTTTGCTAATTGGTCTATAAACCGAAAATATTTTTTCCAAAGCATTCGGAATACCACGCCCACCCAAAGAATAGTGGGTAGCACCATCAAAATTATCATAATAATAATTGAAGGATTTGCTTTTCAAACCGTTTAATTGGTTGTGAAGGTCTTGGGTAGATTCCATCAAGCCTTTAATATCGTCGGTTCCCGTAGCCAAATAATAGAATATTTTTCCGGGAATTTGTGGAATGCGTTCCACAAGGCGTTCTTCCATCATAGGCGCCATATCTGGACTTAGATTTATATAACCATTCAGCAACGGTGGATCTTTAAAGAGATAATAATTTAAAAAATTGGCCGTAAAATCGTGCCCTACACCAATGATGAACTTTGCGGTTCGGTACTTTTTATCAATATATGGAATAAGTTCCATCCCAATAAATTCAAAAAATTGGGCACCCTTTTCGCCAGGCATAAAAGTATTGTCGTCATAAGAGCAATCTTCATAACGTAAATCACCTTGCATAACGCCAACTACTATAGACTCTGGCATATCTTCCCAATAACTGAAATAATCAACGTTTCCAGCTACTGGCTCAAAAAGATAATCGGCATCCAGCACCAAAACTATGGGGTATTTTTTATCAATATTGGTATCGTAATTTCTGGGAAGTTGAATTTTTAATCTTCGAGACTCGCCAAGTTTGTCAGAATTGAATTCTTCGTAAATTATTTGGGAAAATGAAGCATAATTAAGCAACACACAAACTGCGAATAGTAGGATTTTTTTCATTGGTTAGAATTTTTAGGCTGCGGAAAGATAACAAATTTTCAATTTGTGGTTTTTTCACCGAAAAATTATTTCGAAAAAATTACAATTTTAGCCGTTTTCGATTGTAAATAGGAAGTATCACCAATGAGAGCACTCCAAAGAATACAATGGAAGAAATATTTGAAATCCAAACAATCCATCCAAAAGCAACGCCAACGGTTTTGGCTACTCCAAAAACAGTCAAAATTCCCGCAACTGCAGCAGGATAGGTTCCAAAGCCACTATTGGTAAAAGCAAAAGTGAAGCTCCCGACAACAAAGGTGATTATAATTGTTCCAAAAGGAATATTTGTAGTACCCGGCAATGCGTGCAGCGCAGTGTAGAAAGAAAGTAAGTACAGGCCCCAAATGATGAAAGTATGAAAAAGAAAAGCCCCCTTTTTCTTCATTTTCAAAATACTGAAAACTCCTTCTTTCAATCCAATAACGAAGCTTTTTATTTTTTTGTTAATATTCGATTGTGAAAATTTAATGTACAGGGGAATGCTCACGCCCATTAAAACAATTCCGAAGATAATTATATATAAAAGTGAAGGCGGAATACTTTCAATCACGTAATCATACAATACATCAAACTTTATAACAAGTGCCAAAGCAGTGAAAAAAAGAAGGAATAAAAGATCAACAACCCTTTCGGAAATAATAGTTCCAAATCCTTTTTGAAAAGGCACTCCTTCATATTTATCCAAAATGATCCCTCGGGAAACTTCGCCGCTTTTCGGAATAAAAATATTCATCAAATAAGCCACGGAAACTGCCATAAAGTTATTGGCCAATTTAGTTTTATAACCCAATGGCTCCAACATAAAATTCCATCGATAGGATCGTGATAGATGGCTTAAAACACTAAATACAACAGAAAGCAAGACGAAACCATAGTTTGCATTGGCAAAATATTTTTTAGTTTCGGCAAGTTGTTGTGCTGTAAACGATTGGTAGATATACCAAATCAAAAAAAAACCCAATCCCAGCGGAATCGCAATCTGCAAAAATTTTGAGAGGGAGCGGCTCAATTTATCGGAGTAGATTTGTTTCCTCGTCTGGGAAGACCAAAGCCGGTTTGAAGACCTTTGCCTCTTCCACTTCCATTAAGGCATAGGTAATAAGAATAAGCACATCACCGGGCGCCACGCGTCTTGCAGCTGCACCGTTTAAAGTAATTTCGCCACTGTTTCGAGGACCGGGAATGGCGTATGTTTCGAGGCGTTCGCCGTTATTATTGTTTACTATCTGGACTTTTTCGCCTTCAATAATGTTGGCTGCATCCATTAAATCTTCGTCAATAGTGATGCTACCGATATAGTTTAGATCGGCACCAGTAACTTTTACTCTATGGATTTTAGATTTTACTACGTGTATTTGCATGGTGCAAAGGTATTAATTTAAAGGCATATTATCTATTAGCCGAACATCGCCCGCAAAAGCTGCTATAAAAGCTCTGTATTTTGAAGCTTTGTTTTTTCGCTTTGCGGTTTTGAGTGTTTTTTCGTTGGCTATTTCAAAATATTCCAAATTCAAGTTGGGGTTTTGCAAAAACCGTTCCGCAACCAAAGCATTCAATTCAGCAATGGATTTAGAACTGAATTTCTCGTTCACCTCTTTTAGGGTTTTATAAATAATTGTAGCTTCTTTAAATTGTGTTTCGCTTAGTCGTTTATTTCGTGAACTCATTGCAAGTCCGTTTTTCTCTCTCAAAATTGGGCATCCCACAATTTTTACGGGTAGCTTTTCGATGGCAACCAACTTTTTAACAATCTGTAATTGTTGAAAATCCTTTTCGCCAAAATAGGCTGTGTTTGGTTTCACAATTTTTAAAAGCTTGCTTACAATAGTTCCCACTCCGTCAAAATGTCCTTTTCGGTGCTTGCCCTCCATTTCATTTTCGAGGTTTCCAAAATTGTACTTTTTTGCGGAAACCGAAGCATCATATAGATCTGAAACCTCTGGCAAGTACACAATCACATTTCCTTTTAGATTTTTTAATAGTAAAATATCATCTTCGGGAGTGCGCGGATATTTTTCAAGATCTGCACTATTATTAAATTGTGTGGGGTTTACAAAAATGCTCACCACCACCGCATCATTATTTTCTAAAGCATTCTTTACCAAAGATATATGCCCTTCATGCAATGCACCCATTGTTGGCACAAAACCTATTTTGTCATTTTTTGCCCCGGAAGACAAAGCCTGCACCAAGGTTTCTTTCTGGGTATGTATTACCATAAAATTGGGTTAAGAGCGGGCAAAATTAATATATTAAAGACAATCTACATAAATTTTCGTAATTTTGCGTGTTTTTAAACGCCTCGAGACATTGGGGCAAATTGCAATAATTCCTAAAAAACCCAATAGATGAAAGATAAAAGAGTCTTGTATGTGTCTTCAGAAGTTATACCTTATCTTCCCGAGACCGAGATTTCTTCAATGTCGTTTGAAGCTCCCCGAATGATCAACAATAATGGCGGCCAGATAAGAATCTTTATGCCACGCTATGGCAATATTAACGAAAGAAGGCACCAATTGCACGAAGTGATTCGCCTTTCTGGAATGAACTTGGTAATAAACGATCTCGATATGCCACTGATTATAAAAGTGGCGTCAATCCCTAAAGAGCGCATCCAGGTTTATTTTATTGATAATGAAGATTATTTTAAAAGAAAGGCAACCTATGCTGATGAAGAGGGAAATTTTTACAAAGACAATGACGAGCGCGCCATTTTCTTCGCAAAAGGCGTTATTGAAACTGTAAAAAAACTGAACTGGGCGCCAGATATTATTCACGTTCATGGATGGCTTGCTTCTTTTCTTCCTTTATATCTACGGAATTATTACGGAAACGAACCCCTTTTTGAAAATAGTAAAATAGTTACTTCTGTGTACAATCAAGGCTTCGATGGAACGTTAGCTAAAAACACAATAGATAAAGTTAGGTTTGATGCTATTGATGACGAAGTTATTACTATACTTGAAGAGCCAAGTTACGTAAACCTTATGAAAATAGCCGTCAAAAATTCTGACGCAGTCATTGTAGGATCTGAAGAAATACCAAAAGAGCTTGATGAATTTATTAACACTTTAGACAAACCTGTGTTAAAATATCATAATATGGAAAATTTTTCCCAGGCATATTTAGACTTTTACAGCTCAAAAGTCTTATAGTAATTTCTTCAACAATCTTATTGAAATGAGCTAATTACATTTCACCCAAAACAATTAATAGAACAAATGAAAATTAAAAATTTGTTGCCCCTTGCAGGTGCTATTTTCTTTATAATAATTGCATTCTCTTCTTGCCAAGAAGATATCTCAACTTTGGGCTCTGAAGTATTGGGAACTGAAACCCCCAACGGAATCTTAGATGAATCACAATCCGTCATTGCATACAGTAGAAAACTTGGCCCATTACAGAGCAATAGGCTGCCAGCCTATCAATTAGGGGTTTATAACGATCCTGTATATGGAAAATCAACAGTGAATCTTTTATCACAGCTTACCCTTGCATCAAACGACCCCAGCTTTGGCGAGAATGCCACGGTAGATAGTGTTTTTGTGTATTTACCATACTTCAGTACAGGAACCACAGTGGACAGTGTAACTACTTATGAGCTTGATTCTATATATGGCACCACGCCTATAAACGTGTCCATATTTGAATCAAAATATTTTTTAAGGGAATATGACCCCAATACAGGTTTTGAGGAATTTCAAAACTACTACACTACCCAAGGAGACGTTTTTGAAGGCTATCTAGGTGAGGAACTAGCTTCAGTAGAAAATTTTCTGCCAACAGAGAACAGCTATGTTATATTTGAAGGAGAAGAAAATGAAGAGGAATTAACACCCGGCCTTCGTATAAAGCTAGATTCGACCTTCTTCCAAACCAATGTGATTGATATGGAAGGAACTCCAGAATTGCGAAACAGCAATAACTTTAAAAACTTTTTAAGAGGTCTATATTTTAAAGTTAATTCACCAACGGACAATGGCAGCCTCTTTATTTTTGATGTTACCAAAGCATACGTCTCTATATTTTACAGTTACGATAATGAAGATGAACCCGATGAAAGAGACAACGCTGTATTTAAATTGAATTTTAGTGGGGGCATAAGTGTAAATACTTTTACAAACCAACTGCCCACCCAAATACAAACCGCAGTAGAGAATCCAAATATTGAAACCGGAAATGAAAATCTCTACCTTCGCGGTGGTGATGGAATCATTTCAGTTGTGGAACTCTTCGGGAAAGACAATGATAATAACGGCGTGGCAGATCAACTTGAAACTCTTCGCGATAAAAAATGGCTGGTCAATGAGGCAAATCTCATTTTTTATGTGAATCAGGATTTAATGGTAGGTGGTGCTACAGAACCTGAACGTATAATAATCTATGACCTTAAGAACAGTAACGTACTGGCAGATTACAATCTGGACCCAACGAATGGTCTGGAAGCTGTAGATGCCCTTACAAACCATTACGGAAAACTACAAAGAGGAAGTGATGGCAACGGTGAATACTACAAATTAAAAATAACAACCCATATCAGTAATTTGATTAATAAAGACAGCACAAATGTACCTTTGGGCATAGTGGTATCTCAAAATGTTTTAACAAGGACGACGCAGAAACTTCAAAACTCTATGGAGCCAAATATTGAGCAAATACCCTCCAGTACTGTAATTTCACCTGAAGGAACCATTCTTTACGGAAATGCAACGCCAAACCAAGAAAAAAGATTAAAACTCCAAATTTATTACACTGAACCTAATTAAACCCTGCGTATGTGTGGAATTGTAGGCTATATCGGCAAAAAAGAAGCATACCCAATTATTCTCAACGGATTGAAACGTTTAGAATACAGAGGTTATGACAGCGCCGGAATTGCACTTTTTGACGGAACAGATATTCAACTTTGCAAGACAAAAGGCAAGGTGGCAAGTCTGGAAGAAAAAGCTGAAAAGGAAATTTCCCGAAAGGGAAGCCTCGGCATAGGGCATACTCGCTGGGCAACACACGGAGTTCCTAATGACGTGAACAGCCACCCGCATTATTCCAATAGCGGCGATTTAGTTATTATCCACAATGGAATTATTGAAAACTACGATTCCCTTAAAAAGGAATTGATTAAAAGAGGCTATACCTTTACTTCAGATACAGATACCGAAGTTTTGGTAAACCTTATAGAGGATATTCAAAAAAACGAAAACGTAAAACTTGGGAAAGCTGTACAAATAGCATTAAACCAAGTTGTGGGTGCTTATGCAATTGCACTTTTTGACAGAAAAAAACCTGATGAAATTGTAGTGGCAAAACTTGGAAGCCCATTAGCAATAGGCATCGGCGAAGATGAATTTTTTGTTGCCAGCGACGCTTCTCCATTTATTGAATTCACAAACAACGCCATCTATTTAGAAGATGAAGAAATGGCCATCATCCGTCTAGGGCGCGATGTAAAAGTCAGAAAAATAAAAGACGATAAATTAGTTGCCCCATACATTCAAGAGCTTCAAATGAATCTTGAGCAAATTGAGAAAGGTGGGTATGACCATTTTATGCTGAAGGAAATCTACGAACAGCCTTCCGTAATAAAAGACACCTATCGCGGGCGTTTACTTGCCGAGAAAGGCATTGTAAAGCTTGGAGGTCTTGAGGATTATATTGAAAAATTCATCAATGCAGACCGCATTATTATCGTGGCCTGTGGAACTTCGTGGCATGCAGGTTTAGTGGCTGAATATATTTTTGAGGATTTGGTACGCATTCCTGTGGAAGTAGAGTACGCCTCCGAATTCCGTTACCGAAATCCAATTATTTCAGAGAAAGACGTAGTAATCGCCATTTCACAAAGTGGTGAAACCGCAGATACACTTGCCGCTATAAAACTCGCAAAATCAAAAGGTGCGTTCGTTTATGGAGTTTGTAATGTTGTAGGTTCAACTATTTCCAGAGAAACCCATAGCGGAACCTATACGCACGCCGGACCTGAAATTGGCGTTGCTTCAACCAAAGCTTTCACTACGCAAATTACCGTTTTGGCAATGATTGCCCTGCGTTTGGCAAAAGCAAAAGGCACCATCAGCCAAAGTGATTTTATGCTCTATTTACGTGAATTGGAACTTATTCCAAAACATGTAGAAGAAGCTTTAAAGACCGAAGACAAAATAAAAGAAATAGCAACTGTTTTTAAGGACGTTCGCAATTTCCTTTATTTGGGAAGAGGCTACAATTTCCCAGTAGCTTTGGAAGGCGCATTGAAACTAAAGGAAATTTCATACATACACGCCGAAGGCTATCCAGCCGCTGAAATGAAGCACGGGCCCATCGCACTTATTGACGAACAAATGCCTGTAGTGGTTATTGCCATAAAAAGTGACCATTACGATAAGGTAGTGAGCAACATTCAGGAAATTAAGGCCAGAAAAGGAAAAATTATAGCCGTAGTCTCCGAAGGCGATACTGCTGTTAGGGAAATGGCAGATTATGTTATGGAAGTGCCGCACACTCCTGAGGCATTGTCGCCATTGGTGACTACTATTCCGTTGCAATTACTGTCATACCACATTGCCGTAATGCTTGGCAGAAATGTGGATCAGCCACGTAATTTGGCGAAATCCGTAACAGTAGAATAAAACATTTTCAGACATACTTTTTTTGATGTACTTTTATTCAAATGAAAGTCATCAACCTTATCTCTGGTCCGCGGAATCTCTCCACGGCAATTATGTATTCTTTTGCGCAACGTGAAGACCTGAAGGTATTGGACGAGCCTTTTTATGGGTTTTATCTGAAAAACGCTTCGCTGGAAAACCAACATCCTTCACAACAGGAAATCCTGCAAACCATGGAACTGAAGGAAGAGAAAGTGATTGAAAGCATAAATTTACTTTCAGAAAAGCAGCATGTTTTTGTAAAAGGAATGGCGCACCATTATCTGACTGAGTCGCCGGAATTTATTTTGGATTGGGAAAATGTAATTTTGATCCGGCATCCCAAAAAACTGATAGCTTCCTTTTCAAAAGTAATACACACGCCAACCTTGAATGATATTGGCATTAAAAAAGCTTCGGAACTGTTTTTATTTCTGAAGAAAAACGAAAGAACGCCAATAGTGATCGATAGTGACGAACTTTTAAAAAATCCAGAAACATATTTGGAAAAACTCTGTGATTTGCTGAATATTCCCTTTTCTGACAAAATGCTTCAATGGAAAAAAGGTGGAATTCCGGAAGATGGCATTTGGGCAAAACATTGGTACGGAAACGTCCATAATTCTGAAGGATTTACTTTTCAGAAAAGCAGTTCGCAACCTTTGCCAAAACATTTGGAACCTTTATTGAACGAGGCACTTCCTTATTACGAAACTTTAAAAAATAATATTTTAACCAACTCATAAATAAAAAAATGCTTCAAAAATCCAACCCCAAGAACGACAACATACAAATTTTTATAAAAGACAGACTATATCCACGCAGCGAAGCCAAAGTTTCGGTTTTTGACAGCTCGGTGCAGGGCGGTGATGCCGTTTGGGAAGGATTGCGTGTGTATCCCGAAGGGGTGGTTTGTTTGGACAAACATTTAACGCGTCTGCAGGAATCTGCGAAAACGCTCATATTTACAGACATTCCTTCCAAAGAATTCATCAAAAAAGCAATAAAGCAAACCCTCGATGCCAACGGTATGACGGACGATACGCACATCCGTTTGACCTTGACGCGCGGCGAAAAAATAACCAGCGGGATGGATCCGCGCCTCAATCAAAATGGCTCTTGCTTAATTGTTTTAGCAGAATGGAAACCCTTGGTTTATGACAACGACCATGGCATAAAAGTGATAAGCACCAGCCAGCGCCGCAATTCTCCACAATTTTTGGACAGTAAAATTCACCACAACAATTTGCTCAATAATATAATCGCAAAAATACAGGCCAACATTGCCGGAAAAGACGCGGGATTAATGCTTGACGATCGCGGGTTTATTGCAGAACTGAATGGAAGCAATCTTTTTATGGTAAAAAATGGAAAGATCTTTACGCCTTTTGGCCACGCTTGTTTACCAGGAATCACAAGAAATTCAGTGATTGAAATGTGCAAAAAGCACAATATAGAAATCATTGAATCGGACATCACCCTTTCACAATTCTACAATGCTGATGGCGTTTTCGCAACGGGAACGATGGGCGAGCTTACGCCGATTGTTGAAATTGATGGACGCAGCATTTCCAAAGATGATGCACTTCAGAAAAAAATAATTTCACTTTTCAAAACGGAAGTTCGCGGATTGTGTGAAAAGCTTTAGTTGGCGGGTTCTATCTGGTTTTAAAAACCTATTGAAACTCATCAGCAAAATCTACAAATTTTTTAAAATTTCCATTGCAAATTTCATTCAGAAAAAACTATCTTTGCACCGTTCAAAACAGAGGCGGTATTTTCGCCCTTAGATAACTATAAAATAAACAGTTACTCATGTCACAAAGTACAGGAAAAGTTGCACAGATTATTGGCCCGGTAGTTGACGTTGCGTTTGATAGCGGAACGGAACTTCCAAAAATATACGACTCTTTGGAGGTAAACAACAACGGAAACCTTTTGGTTCTCGAAGTTCAATCACACATTGGCGAAAGCATGGTACGTACCATATCAATGGATTCTACTGACGGTCTTAGCCGCGGTGTGGATGCCGTTGCAACTGGCGCGCCTATCCAAATGCCGATTGGTGAAGATGTTTACGGCCGACTTTTCAACGTAATCGGTGATGCTATTGATGGTATTGGAAACTTGCCAAAATCTGGCGACAATGGGCTTCCAATTCACCGTGAGGCTCCAAAATTTGAAGATCTTTCAACTTCTACCGAAGTTCTTTTCACAGGTATTAAAGTAATCGACCTTATTGAGCCTTATGCAAAAGGTGGTAAAATTGGTCTTTTCGGTGGTGCTGGTGTAGGTAAAACGGTACTTATTCAGGAGTTGATTAACAATATTGCGAAAGGCCACGGTGGTCTTTCTGTATTCGCTGGTGTAGGGGAACGTACTCGTGAGGGTAATGATTTGCTTCGCGAAATGCTTGAATCTGGCATTATAAAATACGGTGAAGACTTCATGCACTCTATGGAGGCTGGCGGATGGGATCTTTCAAAGGTTGACAAAACTGCAATGAAAGAATCTAAAGCTACTTTCGTGTTCGGGCAGATGAACGAACCACCTGGAGCACGTGCACGTGTTGCGCTTTCAGGATTGACAATAGCTGAGTACTTCCGTGATGGAGCTGGCGATGGCCAAGGAAAAGACGTACTTTTCTTCGTTGATAACATTTTCCGTTTTACGCAAGCAGGTTCTGAGGTATCTGCACTTCTTGGGCGTATGCCTTCAGCGGTGGGTTACCAACCAACTTTGGCAACAGAGATGGGGGCGATGCAAGAGCGTATTACTTCAACAAAAAGAGGTTCCATTACATCTGTACAGGCGGTTTACGTACCTGCGGATGACCTAACGGATCCAGCACCGGCAACAACCTTTGCCCACTTGGATGCTACAACCGTACTATCTCGTAAAATTGCCGAGCTTGGTATTTATCCAGCGGTGGATCCATTGGATTCTACCTCTAGAATTCTTACTGAATCAATCCTTGGAAAAGAGCATTATGCTTGTGCACAAAGAGTAAAAGAGCTTTTACAGCGTTATAAAGAATTACAAGATATTATCGCTATTCTTGGGATGGAGGAACTTTCCGAAGATGATAAATTGGCAGTAGGCCGCGCGCGTCGTGTACAGCGTTTTCTTTCACAGCCGTTTCACGTAGCAGAGCAGTTTACAGGCATTCCTGGAGTTTTGGTTGATATTAAGGAAACCATCAAAGGTTTCAACATGATTATGGATGGCGAATTGGACAATCTTCCAGAAGCAGCCTTCAACCTAAAAGGAACTATCGAGGAAGCAATTGCCGCTGGTGAGAAAATGCTTGCGGAAGCATAACGAGCAGAGCTCGAAAATCACAATAAATTAAATCCCAAATTCCAAAATCAGGTTTTGGAATTTGGTACTTGAAATTTGTAATTTTAGAAAAATATGTACTTAGAAATAGTAACCCCCGAAGCATCTTTAGTTGCTGGTGAAATAGAAAGCGTAACCGTTCCGGGTGTGGAGGGCGAATTCCAAATGTTGAATAACCACGCTCCTATCGTTTCCGTTTTGCAGGAAGGAAAAGTGAAGTTTAAAGGAAACCTAACTATTGCAGAAGGTTTTGAGCAAAAATTCACAAAGGAAAACGATAAATGGGTTCTTGAAATTTCTGGCGGAACCGTTGAGTGCAACAATAACAGAGTGATGGTTTTGGCAGATTAAATTGCCAAAAATTCAAAAAAATATCAAATCCCAAATTCCAAAATGGTGGAGTTTGGGATTTTTGTTTTATAAAAACTTAAAGTTATATTAACGCCGCCATAACATTCTATACAGGATTTGTAAATTTGCGTGTTGATGAAAACTATGCAATTACAGCAAATAGACAGGGTAACGACCATTACCAAAGAAGATTTTCTAAAAAAATATTTTAAGCCCCAAAAACCAGTTATCATTGAAAGGTTTGTTGAGGATTGGCCTGCTTTCACCAAATGGAACCTTGATTATATCGCCGAAGTTGCAGGCGATAAAATGGTTCCGCTTTACGACAATCGTCCGGTAAGCCACCAAGATGGGTTCAATGAGCCACATGCAAAAATGAAAATGCGCGATTATGTGGAATTACTAAAAACCGAGCCTACCAAATACCGCATTTTTCTGTGGAATATCTTGAAAGAAATTCCTCAACTTCAAAACGATTTTTACTATCCAGATTTCGGACTGAAACTGATGAAAGGGCTGCCCATGCTTTTCTTCGGCGGAAAGGACTCATACACTTTTATGCACTACGATATTGATTTGGCAAACATCTTCCATTTTCACTTCCAAGGGAAAAAGGAAGTGATTCTTTTTGACCAAAAGCAGAACGATTATTTGTATAAAATTCCGCATTCCTTAATTACGCGTGAAGACATAGATTTCCACAATCCCGATTACAAAAAATGGCCTGCGCTAAAAAAAGCGGAAGGTTACATTGCAAATTTGGAACACGGGAACGTTTTGTACATGCCTGAAGGTTATTGGCACTATATGCGCTACATTACGCCCGGTTTTTCAATGAGCTTGCGCGCCATAGCTCGTAATCCAAAAAATTTGGCAAAAGCGGTTTACAACGTTGCCTTTATGCGTTATTTTGATCAAATAATGCGAAAATTGAAAGGCCAAAAATGGATTGATTGGAAAAACGAGCAGGCTATTGTTCGTACCCATAAAGCATTATAATTACTGGATAATTCATTAACTTTCCTGTAAAATTATTGGTGATGAAGTTATTTGCAACAATTATTACGTTTCTTTTCATTCAACTAACTTTTGCACAGGCCTATTCGGGAAAAGGTGATGTCAAATTTCAAATCGGGGCCAATTTTCAAAACAATGGCACCGGGATTCTGGGAAGTCTTGATTTTGGCATAGGTGAAAACATTTCGCTGGGCGTAGCTTCTTCCTATCTTTTGGGAATTGAAAAAGTCAAAGATTTAGAAGGCAATGAAGAGCCTTTCGCAAAATTTGAGGATCGTTTTGACTTCCGCGCTCGCTTTAATGCAAATCTTGGCAACGTGATAAACGTTGATGGAAATTTTGATGTATATCCCGGACTTTACGCCAGCTTAAAAAACTTTGGTGGGCATTTGGGGGCTCGTTATTTCTTTACCAGCGGCTTTGGGGTTTTTACGGAAGTTAGCATCCCCATCTCCAAATACAATACAGATTCCTTAACGCCTGCTGAGAAATTGCACAATCAGATTTCGTTTAATGTTGGGGCTTCGTTTAATATTTAGCCAGACTCTTATTAAATCCTCAATGGCATGAGTTTGCGGCTCATGCCATCATAAAAAATATCATTCATCAATAAATATAGTTTCTATTGGCAAATCAAATAATTTTGAAATCTTAAAAGCGAGCGGCAAACTTGGATCAAATTTTCCTGTTTCAATAGCGTTTATAGTCTGTCTTGAAACCTCAACGGCAACCGCCAGTTCGGCTTGGGTCATGTTGTGTTCTGCGCGAAGTACTTTTATTCGGTTTTTCATTTGTATCTATTTAAACCAGCAAAAGTTGCTATTAAATATGTTATCCCAATAAGCATAACCAGGTCTGCTATTTCCGCATCAAAACCGATAACATTTGCCTGATCTAGTAATGAATAGCTTAAGCCAATAACCACGCCAACTCCTAAAGAAATAGCCATTGCCTCAATATGTACTTTTCGTTGCATTTCATCCAAACTGTTGATGTACTTTCGGTTCATAAGGATCATCCCTACGCCAACAAGAGTAGCAATAAAAATAAATATGATGGTTAAGACAGTATTGCCTTCCCAAAAATATTTTTGCCCAAAGGAGGCTATTGCCATTGCCACTACCCACCCTCCGGTCCAGTAGGCTAATTGCCTTATATTCCTTTTTGAGGTTGCTTTCCATGTATTCTGTTTTGTTTCCATAAGTAAAGTGTATTTGATTATATGTAAAGTTATCTTGACACAAATATAAAATAAAAATTTATTAAATGTCAAGTTTTATTTACATTATTTTGAAATTTCATTCACTTTCCCATAAACCATTTCACTTTCCCACCCGCGATAAAAAAGATAGTCCGCCAACTTTTTTCGTTTTTTTAGAAGATTTTTTTCTGAAGATAATTGTTGTAATCGCTTTTCTGCCAAGGCTTCAAAGGTTTTGTAATATTCGGAATCGGGTATTTCCTTTAAGGCAATTTGAATGTTGTATTTTGAAATTTCTCGGAGTTTCAATTCATTCACTATTCTATTCCTTCCCCATTTTTTGACTCTAAATTTTCCTCTTGCAAACGCTTGGGCAAACCTTGTCTCGTTTAAGAAATTGTGCCTAAGTAAATGATCTATTATTTCATCCACCGCTACAGGAATCATCCGCATTTCATACAGTTTTTGATGTACTTCTTTATGGCAACGCTCTTGGTAAGCACAATAGCGCTCCATCCTTTTGGTGGCTTCATCAACGGTGTATGTTTTGTGTGATTCCATTAGATTAGTTCTCGACTGCGCTCGAACTGACAGTAAAACTAACAAAAAAACCCCTTCCGAAGTAAGTCTTCAAAAGGGGTTTTGGTTATTTTATCAATTCACCATCTTTATCGTGAAAGTGATATTCAAGATACGTATAAGCATCCCGAGGTTGGATTTTTACCCATTTCTTGTGCTCCAAAAACCATTTGGTACGCACACTTGGGAAACCTTTGGTTAAAAAGGCCGCTATAAAAGGATGCGTGTTTAAAGTTATCTTTTTATAGTCTTTTTTAAAGAGACGTTTTACCTCTTCGTTTATTCTATTTATAACGATGATAGGTGCTTCAATCTCGCCGTCGCCTCCATTACTGGGGTCTTCCTCGCGAGTTTTGATGTTCATCTCTGGCCTAACTCGTTGGCGGGTTATCTGTATTAACCCAAATTTACTTGGCGGAAGAATTTTATGCTTTGCTCTGTCATCCTTCATTTCTTCACGAAGGTGGTTGTAGAGCTGTTTGCGGTGATTGGCATTTGCCAAATCAATAAAATCCACCACAATAATTCCTCCCATATCGCGCAACCTTAGCTGTCTTGCCACCTCGGTGGCTGCAATCATATTCACTTCCAGCGCTGTGCCTTCCTGTGTTTTTTGCTTGTTGCTTCGGTTACCGCTGTTCACGTCTATTACGTGCATTGCTTCGGTGTGTTCAATTACCAAATAAGCTCCTTTGCTACCTGATACTGTTTTTCCGAAGGAAGTTTTAATCTGCCTTTCAATTCCGAATTTTTCAAACATCGGAACATTGCTATCATAGAACTTTACGATATTGTCTTTTTTTGGTGCAATTTCCTGCACATAATCTTTTATTTGCAAGTAAAGGGTTTCATCGTCAATATGTATTGCAGAGAATGAATCATTAAACATATCGCGGATGATGGATGCTCCCCGGTTTAGCTCGCTCAGCACTTTTGAAGGGTGGTGCGCCCCATGTAGCTTCTTACACATCGCTGTCCAGCGTTCGGTAAGGTTCTGTAAATCTTTGTCCAGTTCTGCTACTTTTTTGCCCTCGGCAACGGTTCTAATAATTACGCCAAATCCTTTTGGTTTTATACTTGTTATCAAGCGTTTTAACCTGTCTTTTTCTTCGTTGCTTTCTATTTTTTGTGAAACAGAAACGCGGTCTGAAAATGGAACCAGTACAATATATCTTCCGGCTATGGAAAGCTCGGAACTTATACGTGGCCCTTTTGTGGAAATGGGTTCTTTTACAATTTGAACCAAGATGGATTGATTGCTTTTTAAGGCATCGTTTAAGTTGCCGTGCTTATCAATCTCTTTTTCGAATGGAAAATTATTCAATGAATAATCCTTTAACTTACCTGAAGTAACACTTTTCACAAATTTCAATTGTGAAAGCACTTTCGGGCCTAGATCGTGATAGTGTAAAAAACCATCTTTCTCATAGCCCACATTCACAAAGGCGGCGTTTAAACCAGGAACTGTTTTACGTATTTTGGCAAGAAATATATCGCCAACCGTAAAATTGTTTTCCTCTTCTTCTTTGTGGAGTTCTAAAAGTTTTCCATCCTTTAAAAGGGCAAAATCAACTTCTTGTGAACCGGACCTAATAAATAATTCGTAGTTCACGTTACATTAATTTTGTTGTCCCGATGTAAAAAATCGGAACTAATTAAACAATATTTTTCACAGGTTTTATGTAAAAACCCGGCGAAACTGCACCAAAACCAAAAGCCGGCTGTTGCAATCTCATTTTCAAAGAACGATTTTTCGTTTGTTTTATTCGGAAATAGTACCAAAAAAGCAAGATTTCCGAAACACTTTTAAAACAGAAAAAGTAGTTTAGAAACTACTTTTTCTTTTTGTGGCGGTTAGCGCGACGACGCTTTTTACGCTTGTGGGTCGCTACCTTATGTCTTTTTCTTTTTTTACCGCTTGGCATACTAAAGTCTTTTTTTATGTCCCAAAAACATGGAACGGGTTATTATTATTTTACGTCCACGTTGGTTTTTACACCTTCAACAAAAACTTTTGCAGGTTTAAAAGCCGGAATATTGTGGGCTGGTATTTTAATTGTTGTGTTTTTTGAAATATTTCTTCCTGTTTTTTCAGCTCTTGTTTTGATAATAAAACTTCCAAAACCTCTTAAATAAACGTTGTCACCACCTTCAAGAGAATTTTTCACTTCTTCCATAAAGGTCTCAACAGTAGCTTGAACTTCATTCTTTTCCATTCCTAATTTTTCTGAAATCTTCGCTACGATATCTGCTTTCGTCATTACTTTTAAATTTTAATTAATTTTCTTTTACTAGATTTTTTTTAGAGACCGCAAATATACATATTTTAAAATCAATAAATCAAACCTTAATCCTTTAAAATTTAAAGGGATATAGATTAATTTTACGCAATGCCCAAAATAGCCCCATATTTCTCCAATAAACTCATTGCGTGGTATTTACACAATAAACGCGAATTGCCGTGGCGAAATACATTAAATCCCTACCACATTTGGCTTTCAGAAATTATGCTCCAGCAAACACGAGTTTTGCAGGGTTTGCCCTACTATTTAAAGTTTGTTGAAGCCTATCCAAAAATAGAAGATTTAGCAAACGCTCCCGAAGATGAAATTTTAAAACTTTGGCAAGGTTTGGGTTATTATTCCCGAGCTCGAAATCTGCACGCAACAGCAAAAATGGTTTCGAAAGAAATGAACGGCGTTTTCCCAAACAATTATAAAGATTTATTGAAACTGAAGGGCGTGGGCGATTACACCGCCAGTGCCATCGCCAGTATTTCCTTTAACCAGCCCGAAGCTGTGGTTGATGGAAATGTATATCGCGTGCTTTCACGCTTTTTTGGAATTTCCACTCCTATTAATACAACCGCTGGGCAAAAGGAATTTAAAAAGCTTGCGCAGCGGTTGATCGATAAAGATCAGCCCGGAACTTTTAACCAAGCCATTATGGAATTTGGCGCACGATTCTGCGTACCGCAAAACCCCGATTGCGAAAACTGTATTTTTAATGATAGCTGTGTTGCGTTTCAGCAGAAAAAAGTTTCGGAGCTTCCTGTAAAAATTAAGTCGAAGCCTGTAAAGAAAAGGTTCTTCAACTATTTGGTAATTCTTTCTGAAAACGAAAACACTATCCTGCAGCAGCGTTTAGGAAAAGGAATTTGGCAGAAACTATATGAATTCCCATTAATTGAAACTTCAGAAGAAGTGAATCTTTTAACCTTAAAGAACCTTCCACAGTTCCAAGATTTTTCAAAAAAATTGAAGATTGAGAATATTTCACTTTTCAATGAAAAACCATTGGTGCACAAACTTTCGCACCAACATTTAAACACGCATTTTTGGATAATTGAAACTTCAGAAGAAGCAGAAACTACTGTCCCTATTTCAGAAATAAAAAATTATGCCGTGCCAGTTTTGATTGCAGATTTTGTTTCGGAATTTTTTGAAAATTATTGATTTTCCGCGCGTTAAATAATGTAGCGCGAAATCAATTCACATAAAAATTTAAAAATTGATTATATTTAAAACGCAAAATCTACCTTTGCACAAATTGAAAAATTACAATTATGAGCGGAACATTGAACAAAGTAATGTTGATTGGGCATACCGGCGATGATGTGAAAATGCATTATTTTGAAGGCGGAAACAGCTTGGGCCGTTTCCCACTTGCAACCAATGAAACCTATACAAACAAAACTACAAATGAACGTGTAACCAACACGGAATGGCACAATATTGTGGTGCGCAACAAAGCTGCGGAAATCTGCGAAAAATATCTGAAAAAAGGCGATATGGTCTATATTGAAGGCCGTTTAAAAACGCGTAAATGGCAGGACGAAAAAGGATTGGACAGATATAGCACTGAAATACATTGCACAGATTTCACTTTTTTAACCCCAAAGGGCGAAAGCAATAGCGCTTCAAATAACAATTCTGGACAAAATGCACAGACACCCCAGCCTACATCAACGCCACAAAACAACAATTCAGTTTCTGAAGAAGAGGATGATCTTCCATTTTAATGTTTAACTAAAACCTATAACTTGGACACGGAACCCCCTGGTTTACTATTCTTTTTTAACGTTTTGGATGTTACCCAAATAACAAGCGCCGTATTGTTGCTTGTTCTTTTAGCCTGTTCTGCCCTTATATCGGGTGCCGAAGTGGCTTTCTTTTCATTGACATCTTCTGATTTTGAGACCAATGATGAGAAAGCAATTACAAAGAAGCTTGGAATAGTGCAACGCTTGTTGGCAAGGCCGAAAAAACTTTTAGCTACTATTTTGGTGGCGAATAATTTTATAAATATTGCCATTGTATTGCTTTTTGATTCGTTGAGTGATGATCTTTTCTCTGGAATTCAATCAAACTTTTACGGAATTGATGTTCGTTTCATTGTTGAAGTGGGTGTCGTAACATTCTTCATTTTACTTTTTGGTGAAATTCTTCCCAAGATTTACGCCAACCGTAACCGTATTTCCTTCGCGGTTTTTATGGCCCAGCCGCTCAATGTTCTGGATACATTATTATCGCCAATCAGCTTGCCGATGCGTTCTGCCACTATCTATCTTCACGATCGCTACGGAAAACAGAAATCAAACATCAGCGTTGACCATCTTTCACAGGCTTTGGAGCTTTCAAACAAAGACACTACGCACGAAGAGCAAAAAATTCTTCAGGGCATTGTTACCTTCGGAAACACCGACACCAAACAGGTAATGAAAAACCGGATGGATATTTTCGCATTAAACGAAGAGCAGTCATTTAAAGAGATTCTGCCAGAGATTATGCAGCATGGCTACTCGCGGATTCCTGTTTATAAAGACAGCATAGACAACATAACTGGAATTCTTTATGTGAAGGATTTGATTCCCTACACAGACCGAAAAATCCTAGATTGGAAAACCCTGAAACGCGAAGCCTATTTTGTGCCAGAAAACAAAAAACTGGATGATTTGCTTAACGAATTCAAGGAAATGAAAATGCACCTCGCTATTGTAGTTGATGAATACGGCGGCACCAGTGGCTTGATTTCTTTGGAAGATATTATTGAAGAAATTGTTGGTGAAATTAGCGATGAGTTTGATGATGAAGATTTAATATTTTCAAAGTTGGACGACAGTACTTTCGTTTTTGAAGGCAAAACGCCCCTGAAAGATTTTTATAAAGTGATAAAACCCGAGGATCCAGAAATTTTTGAAGATGAAAAAGGCGAAGCTGAAACCTTAGCAGGATTCCTTCTAGAGATTTCAAAAGGCTTTCCAAAGAAAAACGAAATAATATCTTTCCACAATTATGCGTTTACCATTGAAGCCTTTGAGGGCAAACGCATCAAACAAATAAAACTTACCATTGAAAATTTATAGTCTCGTTTTCCTATTATTTACCAGCTTTTTTTTCATTACTTCCTGTGAAGATGATGTTTTAGTGAAACCGTCGGCTATGCTCCGTTTGGATTATCCAAAACCTACATACCGCACCATAAAAACGGACTGCCCCTATTCTTTTTCAGTAAATGAGAATACAACAATTGTCCGCAAAAAAGATTGCAACATAAACATAACATATCCAAATATGAAGGCCACTTTGTATTTGACCTACAATGACGTTCGGAACAACAATCTTGATTCTTTATTGAGAGACGCCCAAAATCTGGCTTATGACCATACCAGAAAGGCAAACAGCATTCCTGAGCAACCTTTTATAAATCCAGACAAAAAAGTATACGGAATGTTTTACATGATAAACGGAAATGCTGCTACCCAAGCCGAGTTTTACGTAACCGACAGCATCAACCATTTTTTGAATGGAGCGCTCTATTTTGATGCTAAACCAAACTTCGATTCCATCTATCCAGCAGTGGTTTACCTTCGCGAAGACATTCGTAAATTGATGGAAACCATTTCTTGGAAATAACCGTAAACAGCTATTTTTTAAAAAGTTAACAAACCCTTTGCAAAAGGTTCGTCAAGTTTTCGTAACTTTTGACTGTAAAACCATTGATTATGTTCAAAGTATATTCCAGTTACGGTGTTTGGGTTGCAATTGTTCTTATTGCATATTTCCTTCTTTTAAAATTAATTGGGCTGCATCAATACCCAGTATTGAGCGCTGTAAACGGAATTATTTTTGGCATTGGAATTTATATGGCATTGAAGAAATATGCTTCCCGAAAAAATAAATTTCAGTATGAAAAAGGATTTGAAGTAGGTTTGCTTTGTGGTGGAATAGCCTCTATAATATTTACTATTTTTATGGCAATCTATATGTATCAAATAGACACCGAATTTGCGGCCAATATTATGGAAGTGTGGAACCTAGAATATGATATGGGTACGCTAATGCTCGTTTTATCAATTTTGATAATGGGCTTTTCTACCACTTTGGTTTTAACGCTTGCTTTTATGCAACTTCTCAAAAATTCCTGGAACACCCAAGACGGAAACAGGAACACGCTAAAATAAAATTTTCAAACTTCAAAATTAATAGGCATCACCCCTTTAAGAATTCTGACTACTTGGATAATTGGTTCTGAAAAGATTAAATAAAAAACACTTTGCCGTTTGCATTTTAAAAATTATATTTGCACCCGCTTTTACTGGATGGTAGAAGCATTTTGTTTAACTAATTTATAAACGATTCGCTATGTACGCAATTGTAGAGATAGCAGGGCAGCAAGTAAAAGTTGCGAAAGACCAAAAGGTTTTTGTTAATCGTTTGCCAGTAGAAGAAGGAAAAAAAGTGTCTTTTGACAATGTACTTCTTATTGGTGACGGAGACAATATTACCATTGGCGCCCCGGCTATAAACGGCGCTCAAATAGGAGCAAAAGTCGTAAAGCACCTTAAGGGTGACAAGGTTATAGTATTTAAAAAGAAAAGAAGAAAAGGTTTCCGTAAGAAAAACGGTCACCGTCAGTATCTTTCTGAAATCGTAATCGAGAGCATTGTAGCTTCAGGAGCTACACCTGCCAAAAAGGAAGAAGCTAAAAAAGCTGAACCAAAAAAAGAAACTAAAGCTAAGGCTGCTGCCCCTAAAGCAAAAGCCGAAACTAAAGCACCCGCTAAAAAAGCAGCTCCTAAAAAAGCAGCTAAAGCAGACGATCTTAAAAAGATTGAAGGTGTTGGACCAAAAGCCGCAGAGGCTATGGTTGCCGCTGGACTGGACACTTTTGCAAAAGTTGCAAAAGCAAAACCAGAAGCTATCGCAACTATTCTTTCTGAAGCGAGTTCAAATTTAGCACACTTAGTTACCGACACTTGGCCAAAACAAGCAAAATTGGCAGCTGACGGTAAGTGGGATGAGCTTAAAGAATTACAAGACAAATTAGACGGTGGGATTGAAAAATAATCCTGCTAAAGTATAATATTTAAAACCGAAACAAAATGGCTCACAAAAAAGGAGTTGGTAGTTCCAAAAACGGTCGCGAATCAGAATCGAAACGTCTTGGCGTTAAGATTTTCGGAGGGCAGGCCGCCATTGCTGGAAATATCATTGTAAGACAAAGAGGTTATACGCATCACCCAGGTGAAAACGTATACGGTGGTAAAGACCATACCCTTCACGCACAAGTGGATGGTGTTGTGAAATTTACCAAAAAGAAAGATAACAAGAGCTACGTTTCAATCGTTCCAAACGCTGAGGCATAGTAACATCTTGTTTTATTAATAAAAAAACCTTCACAATATTGTGAAGGTTTTTTTATTCCTATTTAAAATTTGAAAACTATCTAAGTAGTAATTTTAAATTTTCTTCGGATACGTTAAGTAAGCCCACTTTAGGCAGTCTTCGGGTAAGTTCCCGCCAGTTTTCATCCTTGGCGTATATTTTTTGCAGCATTTCCGAAGCTTTCTCCATTTGTTTATCGTTCGCCAGAGTGATGGCGGTCCAGTATTGCATTTCCAAATTATCCGGAAACATTTCCATAGCCGCATTATAGGCCTCCATGGCGTTTTTCATTTCATTCTTTTCTACATATAAATCGCCTTCGTTCATATATTCATAAGCCCTAAACACTTTTAAAAGCCTGTCAATTTCTTTTATTGGGTTTTCAGAATCATCAACTCTTAAATCAATTAATTTATCATTCCAGGGTTCTTTAGAGGCTTCCCCAGCAAAGACCACCAATGCCGCCGATTGTTTTCCGCGAATGTCGCCGCCTGTCTCTTGCGCAGCCTGCAGCACTGCGACCATTCTTTCGGCCAAAGGCATTTCACTATTCTCAATCCAAGCTTTTTCCATTGCGGGGACTACTTTATCATTCAGCATCATATTAGCCTGGACCGAAAAATCCTTGCCATTGGCGTGGCCTGCATAATCAATACAGCTTTTTCCAGTGTGTGTTGCAACCCTCCCTTGTTTATCTAAAATTGCAACCTGCCGAAAATCCCTTCCTTCATCATCACTCAACAAAATGTCCAAAACCTCTTGAGGAGATTTTCCTTTTTTCAGCAAATCCAAGCCGTGAATTCCAAAAGATCTGTTAGTAAACGATTGCGTGGCAACAACACCTACGCCTGCTTCGCCCCAAGAAACACCAGTACCTACGCTAAACCAATGGCTTTGCACAGCTACAGCCATTTCACCGGTTTTGGCATCCCTGGCTACTATTGAAAAAGTATGTGCTAGCGGATCATTTGGCTTATTGTTTTGAGCAATAGTTATAAAAGTTGAAAAAAAACTAAGTATTAAAAATATCTGTTTCATGATTTTCCGGTTTTGTCTAAAGATAATTTTTTGTTGCGAGATTCTATATGCTTTACTGTTGAATGTAAGCAAGAATTTAATCATTACCGTGTTTGAAGAGTTTCAGCTTTTTTCGAATCCTACACAACGTTTTAATAGTTGAATTTCATTATTATATGTTATTTTAGTACTCTTAAAAATCCATTTTCAACTTTTCTGAACTTTGAATTATTTACGCCTCACCATATTTTTAATTTCCTTTATCGGATTTGCGCAAAATAGCAAAGATACTTTATCTTCCCAAAAAGCATATGGCCTAGAAGACCTTAAGGACTCTCTCAAATTAATGCAAGATAGAACAGATAGGAGCCTGTTTGAAGGAAAATATGATTCCGTAATATTAACCTCTATTGATAATATCAGATTTGCCGAACATATTGGTGACACTGAGGCTGCATTCTATTCGCGCTATATGATGGGAGCAGCATTTATATATTTAAAAGATTTTAAGAATGCCCACGATTATGCTGATGCTTATTTGGAATATGCCGAACAATCAAAAGATGAATTTAAAATAGCGCGAGCCTATAATCTTATTGGCGCACTGTACCTCACAGAAAAAAAGTATGATTCTGCACTTCCTTTTCTCAAAAAAGCACTTCCTCTTTCATTAAAGAGAAAAGATACATTAGAAGCATCGATGGCCTATTACAACTTATCTGAATCATACCTTAATAAAGGCGATATGCAAAAGGCGCAGCTTTATTTTACAAAGGCTGAAGAAGGAATAGAAGCTATGGCGTTTAAAGGTTTAACTACCGAAATGAATTTGCTTCAGGGCAAGCTGAAACTTGCTTCAAACAAACCCAGAGATGCCATTGAAAATTTCAAAAAGGCAATTGCATTTGCAGAAGCAGGAAATTATATTGATGATATTTTAATTGAAGCATATAAGGAATACAGTTCCGCTCTATATGAAACAGGAGATTTTAAACAGGCTTTTTTAATCCGAAAAAAGTTTGATAGCCTTACACAAATCCAGTTTGAAAAAGAAAAACTGATGGCCATTCAGAATGCTGCGGCCCAATTTAGTGTAAATGAATATAAAAAACAGGCCCACCAAGCAGAACTGGAAAAAAAGTTACTTTCTGAAAAAGGGTTGTTGAATAATATTTTGCTCTCCTTTTTTATCAGCGCAGCCATATTGATGGGAATCTTTTTGGTAATTCTTTACATTTCGCACAGGGGGAGAAAAAAACTTACCCTCACCCTAAAAGAGAAGAACCAACAATATCTAAAAGCAAAAGAGAAATCTGAAAAACTGGCCTTGGCAAAGAGCAAATTCTTTTCCACGGTTAGTCATGAATTGCGTACTCCGTTATATGGCGTTATTGGTTTAAGTTCTGTACTCTTGGAAGATGAGTCCCTAAAAAACCATCAAGCAGATTTAAAAAACCTAAAGTTTTCCGCAGACTATCTGTTAGCGCTTATTAATGATGTACTTCAAATAAGCAAGTTGGAATCCAACACCCTTGAAGAAGTAAGAGTTCCTTTTGATTTAAGGGAATTGGCCCAATCCATAGTCTCATCATTTCAGTATGCCCTGGTGCAGAATAAAAACCAATTACACGTAGAAATATCAGAAAACATTCCAAATACTATCATTGGGGACCGGGTGCGTCTATCACAAATTCTTATGAATTTAGTGGGTAATGCCATTAAATTTACAACCAATGGAAATATTTATATTTCGGCCAGAGAAGAATTTATTTCTGAAAGCGAAGTAACTATTTACTTTAGTATACAAGATAATGGAATTGGTATTCCAAAAGAAAAACAGAAAGCAATATTTGAAGAATTTCAGCAAGTAGATTCCGAAGATTTTAAAATACAGGGCACCGGGCTTGGCCTAACCATTGTTAAAAAGCTGCTTGAAGCATCAAATTCTTCCATCAACCTTCAAAGCGAGCCTGGAAAAGGATCAACTTTTAGTTTTACGCTGAAATTTGAAATTTTAAAGCATCTTCTTAAAGATAAAATATTGGGCGATAACAATATTTTGAATGATAAAAAAATACTTGTGGTAGACGACAACCGTATAAACCAAATTGTTACCAAGAAAATTTTGGAGAATCACGGTATGATTTGTGGCATTGCCGAAAACGGCGATATTGCCATAGAAAAATTACAAAAGGAAACTTTTGACCTCGTGCTGATGGATATAAATATGCCCGGCAAAGATGGGATTGAGACCACAAAAGAAATACGAAAATTTGACACTTCAACTCCGATTGTTGCCTTGACCGCTATTGAAGTTGAAGAGATGAGAAATAAAATTGAGGCTTCGGGGATGAATGATATTATTGTTAAGCCTTACGATACGGACAAATTTTTGAAAATAATTCTTAAAAATTTGTCTCAAGAAGAGGATTCAGTTTATAGTTCTGAAAAGTTCTCGGTTAGCTGAAAAATGAAAGGATGATTGGCGAAAACTTATTGATAAATATTATTTCTTGACTACTTTTTTTAAGATAATATTTTTGGTCTCATCATATATTTTTAAAAAATATAAACCTGAAATAATTTTTGAAACATCTATTGTGTCTTGACGCTCATTTTCTAAAACTAATTGGCCCAGTTGATTGTATATCTCCAATTTCACAATTTCTTTGGCGGAACCAACCCTCAAAACACCCGAAGTTGGATTTGGATAAATAATAAATTCATCCAGATTATTTTCGGCTACGGACAAGGGGCCTAAGTTTTCGTACCAAGCAATTTTATCATCCCCGTTTGAAGTTGATAAAACGTCTATATCGCCATCACCATCCATATCCGCAGCATATACTGAGGTGGGATATATTACATTTGAAGTCACAATTTGTTGATCTCCAAAATTTCCCTCGCCATCATTTTCAAACCAGGTTACAAAATTGGGGTTGCTGGATAGGGAAACCACATCCATATCGCCATCGCCATCAAGATCTTCGGAAAAAACACTTCTATTGTAATTTGCATTGGAAGATATAATTTTTTGGACACCAAAATTTCCCTGTCCATCGAGATTTTCATACCACGCCACCTTATCATCGGCACTAGAGGCAGAAAGTACGTCCATATCGCCATCGCCGTCTAGGTCTGAGGCATATACCGACGTTGCATAATCGGTCTCGGCAGAAATTATCTGTTGCGGTCCAAAAGTGCCCAAGCCGTCGGTGTTTTCATACCATGTAATCATATCACCTTCCAAGGCAGCAGCTAGCACGTCGTTATCGCCATCGCCATCAACATCAACAGCATAAATGGAAGAGGGGTGATCTGCATTTAGCGTTATTAATTGTTGTGTCCCAAAATTACCTTGGCCGTCCAGATTTTCATGCCAAACAATTTGGCTATCTCCTCCAGTTGAGGAAACAATATCCATATCTCCATCGCCGTCTATGTCTATTGGACAAAGACTTAAACCAATGGCCATACCGCTGGATATTACTTGTGGCGGCCCGAAGCTTCCTTGCCCATCGAGGTTTTCGTGCCAGGCTATATTATAGTCATCTCTTGAAGTAGAGAGCACATCCATATCCCCATCACCATCAACATCTGCCGCCCTAACGAATCCCGCACCATTGATGTTGACAACAATTATGTTCTGAATACCGAAAGTTCCCTGCCCATCGAGGTTTTCGTACCACGCAATTTTATTATCAATACTTGATGCTGAAATTGCATCCAAATCGCCATCGCCATCAAGATCCGCAGGATATACGGAAAGAGGAAAAACGGCTTGAACAACAATGTTATTAAACTGTCCAAAACTGCCCAAACCATCCAAATTTTCGTGCCACGCAACAAGGTCGTCATAGAGTGAAGCAACAACCACGTCAAAATCGCCATCGCCGTCAATATCGGTTGCGTGGCCCCAAACTGCAGTTTCAATATCTGGATTTATTATTTGCCGTGGCCCAAAACTGCCCTGTCCATCGGTGTTTTCATACCACATTACTTTATCAATGCCTGTTGACAGCACATCCATATCACCGTCGCCATCAATATCGGTTGCAGAAACATGGTGCAATATACGATCATCAACGGAATAGTCTATTTCGTGAGCAATAAAAGACCCCAGACCATCGGTATTTTCAAACCATATAGTTCTATTCTCTACAAAGACAACGGAGTCTGAGTAGGTAACAACGATGTCCATATCGCCATCCATATCAAAATCTGCTGCGAACACATTGTGAAGACCCCAATAATCAGTTGAAATTATTTGCTGAGTTCCGAAATTCCCTAGTCCATCAACATTTTCATACCAGGCAACTTTATTGTCGATTAAAGAAGTGGATAATACATCCAAATCTCCATCACCATCAATATCTGCAACATGTACCGATGTTGGCCGATTTGTATTTGTAGAAATAATGTGTTCTGAACTGAAATTTCCCAAACCATCCGTGTTTTTATACCACGCAATCTTATCGTCATCATTAGATGCTGAGAGTACATCCACATCACCATCGCCATCAAGATCGGCCGCATAGACCATTTTTGCGCCAAGCGCATTGGTAGAAATTATCTGCTCAGGGCTAAAAGTGCCCTGTCCGTCTGTATTTTCATACCACGCTATTTTGTTATCATCGAATGATGCGGAGAGCACATCAACATCGCCATCGCCATCGATATCTGCGGCATATACTGAAATTGCCAAATTAGCATTTGTAGAAATAGCTTGTTGGGTCTGAAAGTTGCCTAAGCCGTCGTTTTGGTACCAAGCTATTTTATTGTCATCACGAGATGCTGAAAGTAAATCCATATCGCCATCGCCGTCAATATCTGCAGAGTGTACCGAAAATGGTCCGTTTGGCAGAAAGGTATCATCAATGATAACATGGTCTTGAAATTGAATTTGGGCAGTTATACTAGCGCAAATCAAAAGGAAGGGAAAGAAGAGTAATTTTGAACACATAAACTTCTGGTTTTATGGTATAAGTTAATGATTTTTTTGAAATTTTTATTACTTAAAACATTCTTGGCTACCCAAATAGTACGGTTCTAAAACAAAAAACCCTGCCATTGCAGGGTTTTAAATTCTTCAAAAAATAGAAAATTTATCCTTTCAAACTCGCGCTTAAATACTCACGATTCATACGGGCTATATTCTCCAAAGAAATACCTTTTGGGCATTCAATCTCACAAGCTCCTGTATTGCTACAGTTTCCGAAACCTTCCTTGTCCATTTGCGCAACCATATTCAAAACGCGCTCAGTTGCCTCTATTCTTCCCTGTGGAAGCAGTGCAAACTGACTCACTTTAGCAGAAGTGAAAAGCATCGCACTAGCGTTTTTACAGGCAGCCACACAGGCTCCGCAACCAATACAGGTTGCAGCATTGAAAGATTCATCGGCGTCGTGCTTGTTTACGGGAATGGTATTGGCATCAATTGTATTTCCAGAGGTATTCACGGAAATATATCCACCAGCCTGCTGAATTCTATCGAAAGCACTTCTATCTACCACCAAATCCTTAATTACCGGAAAAGCTTTTGCGCGGAATGGTTCAATTACAATAGTGTCACCATCGTTGAACATACGCATATGTAATTGACAGGTGGTAACCAATCTATCTGGGCCGTGCGGTTCGCCATTAATTTGCAATGAACAGCTTCCACAAATACCTTCGCGGCAATCGTGATCAAAAACTACGGGTTCTTCACCTTTGTTTATCAAACCTTCGTTGAGTACGTCGAGCATTTCTAAAAAAGACATGTCACCTTCTACTCCGTCAATGGGATATGTTTTTAGTTCTCCTTTTGTTTGGCTATTTTTCTGTCTCCAGATTTTTAGTGTTAACTTCATATTGTTAAAAGTTAATTGTTATTTGTTAATTGTGGTTTGCCAATAAATGAGAATAATTTAAAGCTTTTGACCACATATAATTTATATATTATTTGTTATCGTTGATAGATGCTTTTTTTAGATAATTGATATAACCATTCAGAACAGCTAAACAATCATTCACTCGTTTTTTGTACTTTTGATATTCTTCCTCATTGATATAACCCTCATCTAATGAAGTTATAAATTGATCCAATAATTCATACAAAGAACCTCGCGATGTTCTGCAAAACTGGATATTTTCTTTGTAATGAAACCTCCCGTATCCTTCTGAAATATTATGTGTCACTGACCTTGAGGATCTTCGCATTTGTGAAACCAATTCATATTTTTCAAAATCTGGAAAAGTTTTAATTAGATCTTTTACCTCGTTCCGAAGCTCCCTCCCCATTTTCCAACAATTTAAATCTTCAAAACTATTCACATCTGCCATCTCGCGCTGATTAAAAACAATAGCAATTCAATTAACCATTAACTCTTAACAATTAACATTACTTATAACTTCTCGATTTAACCTCAATATTCTCGTATTCCAATTCTTCTTTGTGAAGCACTTCATTTCCTGGGTCTCCTGTATATTCCCATGCGGCAACGTACATAAAGTTTTCGTCATCGCGCAGGGCTTCTCCCTCTTCTGTTTGATATTCTTCACGGAAATGGCCGCCACAGCTTTCGTTTCGGTGAAGTGCGTCTTTTGCAAATAGTTCACCCAACTCCAAGAAATCTGCAACACGGGTTGCTTTTTCTAGCTCTGCATTCATTTCATTCATTCCACCGGGAACTTTTACATCTCTCCAAAATTCATCGCGAAGTGCTCTGATTTCAGCCATAGCTGATTTTAGGTCTTCAGCATTACGCGCCATTCCACACTTGTTCCACATTATAAGACCCAATTTTTTATGGAAATGATCTACGGAATGTGTTCCTTTATTGTTTACCAATTTCTCCAAAAGTTCGCGAACCTTGTTCTCGGCTTCGTCAAATTCTTTTGTATCTGTTGGAATTTTTCCTGTTTTGATATCTTTTGAAAGATAATCTCCAATAGTATATGGCAATACAAAATAACCATCTGCCAAACCTTGCATTAAGGCTGAAGCGCCCAAACGGTTTGCGCCATGGTCGCTAAAGTTGGCTTCACCCGTAACATAACAACCCGGAATGGTAGATTGCAAATTGTAATCAACCCAAACGCCACCCATAGTGTAGTGCACCGCAGGATAGATCATCATTGGGGTTTCGTATGGATTTTCATCTACGATTTTCTCATACATTTGGAAAAGGTTTCCGTATTTATTTTCAATAACCTGCTTTCCTAGTTTTGTAACGTCTTCCTTACTCGGGTTGTGATTCCCGTGGATAGCAGCCTGCTCTTTTCCGTAGCGTTCAATTGCCGATGCAAAATCGAGAAATACTGCCTGTCCTGTTTTATTTACACCAAAACCTGCGTCACAGCGCTCCTTAGCGGCACGTGAAGCAACATCTCGCGGCACAAGATTTCCGAAGGAAGGATATCTTCTTTCCAAGTAATAATCGCGTTCTTCGGCTGAAAGATCGTTCGGTTTTTTCTTTCCATTTCTGATAGCTTCCGCATCTTCTTTCTTCTTCGGAACCCAAATTCTTCCATCATTTCGAAGGGATTCAGACATCAAAGTCAGTTTACTTTGATGATCGCCGGAAACAGGAATACAAGTTGGGTGAATTTGCGTATAACAAGGATTTGCAAAATAAGCCCCTCTTTTGTGGATTTTCCACGAAGCGGTAACATTACTTCCCATAGCGTTTGTGGAAAGGAAGAAAACGTTTCCATAGCCTCCCGAGGCAATAACCACGGCATGTGCGGAATGTCTTTCAATTTCACCTGTAACCAAATCACGAGCAATAATCCCTCTTGCCTTGCCATCCACGATTACCAAATCCAGCATTTCGTGACGGTTGTACGGAGTAATTTTTCCACGATTAATCTGTCGGTTCATTGCGGAATACGCTCCCAAAAGCAATTGTTGCCCTGTTTGTCCTTTCGCATAAAAAGTACGCGAAACCAACACCCCTCCAAAGGAACGGTTGTCCAAATAACCACCGTATTCACGCGCAAAGGGAACACCCTGAGCTACACATTGGTCAATAATATTTGCAGAAACCTCAGCAAGACGGTATACGTTTGCCTCACGCGAACGGTAATCGCCCCCTTTTATGGTATCGTAAAACAATCTATAATTTGAGTCGCCATCACCTTGGTAGTTCTTGGCAGCGTTGATACCTCCCTGCGCTGCAATGGAATGCGCGCGGCGAGGAGAATCCTGATAGCAGAAGGTTTTTACGTTATAGCCCAATTCTGCGAGGGTTGCAGCGGCGCTGCCGCCGGCAAGGCCTGTACCAACCATTATTACGTCTATATTACGTTTATTGGCTGGGTTTACCAGGTTTATATCGTTTTTATGTTTTGTCCACTTATCGGCTAAGGGTCCTTTGGGTATTTTGGAATCTAATTTCGACATTGCTTTTTCTTTTAGTGGATTTGATTAAAATGAAGGTAAAGGGCAATAAAGATGAAGCCTAACGGAATGAATATTGCGTAAAACTGTGTGAATGCTCTTAACCCCCTTGAATATTTATTGCTCCAGCCCATACTTTGGAAAGACGAAGAAAAGCCGTGCCAAAGGTGAAGTGCCAACAAAACAAAAGCCAAACAGTACAAACCAGTACGTATTGGGCTTTCAAATTTGTGTACCAATTCTGGGTAATAGCGTGTGGCATCCAATGGGTTGCTTTCTACATATTTGTGCACAATTTCCGGAAACCAGAAATCGTAAAAATGAAGTCCTAAAAACGCCAAAATAACGGCACCGCTGATAATCATATTTCGCGAAGCCCAAGTTGAGTTTTTATGACCTTTGAAAGATTTGTAACTGATCTGTCTTGCATTATTGTTTCTTATTTCGAGTATAATTCCCATAATAAAGTGGAAAACCACGCCAAAAATCAAAACAGGCTGTAGGACAAACTGCACCAAAATGTTATGCCCCATAAAATGAGACCAACTGTTGAAAGTATCGGGGTCTATGACCGAAGTGATATTGATGGTAAAGTGTTGTGCCAAAAAGAAGACAAGAAATAAGCCCGAAAGTGCCATAGCTACTTTTCGAGCAATTGAAGAGGATAGTATTGCCATTATGGTTTTATTTCAAGAATAGTGACACAAAAATACGATACAAAACCTGAATGCCAAAAATTTAGACCCATTAGGCTGTTATTTAGATTTGTTATACGAAAAAAGCCGTTCATCTAGATGAACGGCTTTTCAGTTTATTGTGAGTTAATGCTTATTGAACGATCAATTTCTTTGTAGCAGAAACTTTATTTTGAGTAACGCTTACCATATAAACACCAGCTTTCAATGAAGAGATATTTAACTCATTACCAGCAACGGTAGTATTGATAACTTGCTTACCTAAAACATCATAAACAACTACGTGCTTTTCTCCAGCAACAGTAGTGTTGATGTTAACTCTTCCACTTGCAGGGTTTGGAGAAAGGCTGAAGTTTGCTAAAGCGTTGTCATTAACGCCAGCAAGATCTGCCAATTCAATTCCAAATAACTGATCTAGTGGAGTACCTTGGCTTACACCAACGATAGCAACTTTTCCAGGAACAACTTCGTCAGAAATAAACAAACCACCAGCGATACCAGTGTTACCAGCAGGTTGGCCAGAAAGGTTGTAATCGTAAACAAGACCAGTAGGAGTTCCACTTGGCAATTGAAGCTGAACAACTAAATCTCCACCTCCAGCAGAGGTTTGGTCGTGAATCCAAAGATATGGGCCACCAGCAGTTACTAAATCAACAGCACCACCATAAATAGTAGTTCCGTGAGTTGCGTAAGGAATTACAGACAATTCATTTCCATCCATGTCAAAAGAAGCGATATCTGAACTAAAGTTACCAGTCCAGAAACCACCATTACCACCATCAAGAGTTGGGTCAAAAGCAACCATTCTAGCAGTAGCATCAGTAGATGGAGTGATGTTAATTGTATTATCAATAGTTCTGCTTACAGGATCAATTTGGAAAATTTGTGTTGAAGCTGTACCTATGTAGATGTTAGTACCATCCCAGCTCATAGAACGAGTTCCAGATACACCAGGAATTGAGAAAGTTTCCAAAAATAGTCCAGTGTTATCCAAAACGTGGATTAAGTTTGAGGCCCAAGCCGAAACCCAAAATTGGTCGTTAACAAAGCACACTCCAGCGTTACCTTGTGCGCCAATAGCGGTACCAATATCATAGTTAAAAAGAAGGTCAAAAAGCGCATTTGTGTTCTCAGTGTTTGAGTTGCCTTGAACTACAGGTGCTGCTTCAGCATTTTGTGCATAGTTAGAAACACTGGTTCCTAGAGCAAATGCAATTGAAAGAATAAGTAATTTTTTCATCATAAGTAATTTTTAAATTGTTTAGAAAAACCAAATATATCAAATTATTTAATTGAAAGAGCAGTTGAAGAAGATTTATCATTCAAATTTAACATTACCCTATATTTCCCCTTTGGCAGGTAATACTTGCCGTTTTCGGCTTTCTTAATTTTTACATCGGCCTTTGTCAGTGTCTTTATTCCCTTTTCTGAAATAGCACAGTCATAATTCAATACATTAATACCCCTTGTTGCCTCTACACTAAATTGTTGCAACTCCTTTCCTTCTTCGGTTTTGATGGTGATATTTGCATTGCCTGCTTGGGGACTGTAAAACTGAATCTTGGCTTTCGGCTCATTCACTTCACCCCAAGTGCTCCATTTGCTGCCCCAGCGCGGGGAAAAATTTATGGAATCCATTTCTGCAAGCACCAATTCATCCATAGTATCGGAGTTCAGTTTTTGGAGCAAAGCAATATCAGCTACATACAGCGACCTGCCGTGGGTACCCAAGACCAAATGCTTTGCTTGGGGTTGGATAACCAAATCGTGTACCGCCACATTGGGCAATTCCTTTGAAAAAACTTCCCAACTTTCGCCACGATTGAAGGAGACATAGGCACCGTTATCTGTGCCCAAGTACAGCAAATCTTGATTCACTGGGTCTTCTTTTATAACATTCACTGGCGAAGCTGGAAGGCTGCTGCTGATGTCTTTCCAAGTAGCGCCAAAGTTATCACTTACATACACATAGGGTTTAAAATCATCCCAACGGTAGCCGTTCAGCGTTATATAAACGCGCTCTTTTTTATGTGAAGAAGCAATCACGCGGCTTACCCATAGATCCTTTGGAAAGGTGTCTGAAATTTTCGTCCAGCTACCGCCCGCATCTTTTGAAACGTACACCAAGCCATCATCGCTGCCGGTGTAGAGTAAGCCAAATAGGAAGGGCGATTCGCTAATGCTGGTAAGTGTTCCGTAGGCTACGTTTCCGGGTTTTCCGCCTTGCGTTAAATCGTCAGAAATGGCCGTCCAATCATCGCCTTGGTTCATGCTTCGCATTAATTTGTTTCCACCTAAATAGAGAATGTCCTGATTGTGCGGACTCAGCAGAATAGGTGTTTGCCAGTTGAAACGGTAGGGACTGTCGCCCAACTCGTGCTTTGGCTGAATGTAAACGGGGGCTCCCCCTTTTCTATTCAACCTATAATAATTGCCAAACTGAAAGCCTGTGTAAACGATGTCGCTATTTCTATTGTCAATCTGCACGTGCATGCCATCGCCGCCCATAAGGAACTCATAGGGGTATTTACCCTCTTGCATCCAGCCGGGGTTTGCTTCATAATTGTTGGGGCCTACCCACACGCCATTGTCCTGCAGACCGCCGTACACATTGTAGCTTTTTTGGAGATCCACATTTACGGAATAGAATTGGCCCACTGCTGGGGCATTGTTTTTTATCCAGGTTTTGCCATCGTCATAACTTATGTTTACGCCGCCGTCGTTGCCATTAATTAAATGGCCTGACATTTTGGGGTTTATCCATAGGGCGTGATGGTCTACGTGTACATTATCTGCATTGATGCTTTCAAAAGTGTTTCCGCCATCGGCAGATTTTAGGATGGGGACGCCGTACACGTATATTTTATTGGCATTGCTGGGGTCTACGTGTATTTTCCCGAAGTAATAGCCATAGGAATAATACAGATCGTCTAAAAAGCCCTTGTGGGTTTTGTTCCAGGTCTTGCCACCATCGGTGCTTTTGTACACCTCAGCGCCTATTACGGGAGTGTCAAACAAAGCGCTGTTGGCATTCTCCAGATATTTTGCCAGATCTTCAGGTTTTACGGTGCCTACGCGGATCATCTGTTTTACATTTTCGGCCCGGTATTTTTCCTGAAAACCGTTCATTTTGAGGAATTGGTTCAATTTTTTATCGTCCAAGGCCAGAAAGGCATCTACGTCCATTGTTTTGAAATCGTCTTTAGTGAGGATATCGGTTTCTTCCTTTTTTTGCTCTTCTTTTCTGTGGAATTGGTTGTCAACAATCAAATACACCGTATTGTCATCTACCACGGCGGTGCCCATACGCCCCATGCCTTTACCTACTGGCAGGCCGCTATTCTCGGTGGAAACCTTGGCCCAGGTACTACCTGCATCGGTGCTTTTATACACGCCGCTGCCCTCGCCGCTGCCGTCAAAGTTCCAGGCCTTGCGATCTTTGTCCCAAGCGGTGGCATACATCGTATTGAAATTTTTGGGATTGGCTGAAATTTCAATAATACCCGTTTCATCATTTATATAAAGGGTTTTGCTCCAGGTTTTTCCGCCATCGGTGGTTTTGAAGACGCCGCGCTCGTTATTGGTGGAATACAAATGCCCTACCGCGCCCACAATCACCTCATCAGGATTGGAAGGGTTTATAAGAATACTGCTAATGTGGTGGCTATCGGTAAGCCCCACGTTTTGCCAGGTTTTGCCTTTGTCGTCACTTTTCAGCAAGCCGACTCCTGCGTATGAGGAACGGCTGGCATTTACCTCGCCTGTGCCTACCCAGATGGTGCCGTTTTGCCAATCTACCGCTACGCAGCCTACGTTTTGGGTAGGGCTATTATCCATAACCGGTGTAAAGGAGGTGCCGTTATTGTTGGTGTGCCATAGCCCACCACTGGCATAGCCTACATAAAATTCGATGGGGTTGTTAGGGTTAACTGCAAAATCTACCACCCGGCCGCTCATAATGGTTGGGCCAATGCTTTTAAAGGGCAGGTTTTTAACAGGGGAAGTCGCTGTGAGTTGCGCTTTTTGGGTAATGCCGCTCGCTATGGCGGCGGCGGGGGTTGGGGGCTGTTGGGAAAAGGATACTGCCGTAACAAGGCACAGAACCGAAAGGAAAAGATTGTTCATGGGTTTGTTTTTTTGAAGCGTGGAAGTTAACTAAATAGGGCGGGTTTTGCAATTGTTTAATTTAGCGAAGAGGAGTTAGCGAAGCGGAACTAGCTAAGAAGTTTGAATGACGATGTGGGAACGACGAACGACGAGGTATGAAAGATGAAGTACGAAATACGAGGTACGAAGGTTGAAGTACGAACGGCGAGGTACGAAGGTTGAAGTACGAAAGATGAGATGGGACTAGTGGGTTCAAATGGAAAAAAATATTTGTGAATACTTATTTGGCGCCACTGATTTCAGGACACTTTTAAAGCAGTTTAACTACCATTTTAAATTTGTAGGAAAAAAGGGCTATTTTCTTACATTTTAATGACTTTGCTATGGCTTTGGTATGGCTTTGCTATGGCTTTGCTATGGAGTATCGGTGAATGGGGTTTCGGTTGGTTGTTTTTCGGTTGTCGGTTATTTGTTAATGGTTATTGGTTAATGGTTATTGGTTATTGGTTAATGGTTAATGGTTAATGGTTAATGGTTATTGGTTATTGGTTGTCGGTTGGCGGTTGTCTGTTGTCGGTTGTTGGTTGTTGTAGTGGGTTGGTATCATTTTCGTTTTTTGACGATTAGTATTTCGTTGTCTGAAAATTCCATCCAGGCTAAGTCGTAGATATAGTGGAAGATTTTATTGTGTGAGTTAATATGGAAATGGGTATGATACTTGAACCTGAATTTCTTCTTTTCAAGCACGTTTCTATATACTTTAACTTGTGATTTATTATTCCCGAGTAATTCAGATAGGATGGAATAGTTTCGTTTTAAATATCCGTTTATTTCTATGGCTGCCTGTTTGGATGCATAGCGAAGGTGTTTGTGATACTGGTTTTTGCAATAGGTAGAACAGAAAATTTTATCGGTTCGCCCTTTTAATGGTTTTTGGCATATTTTACATTTTCTGTCCATGTAGTTGCTGCTATCACTGTAAATATACGTTATTGGTTTCTAACGGTTAAACACTTTTATTAAATGATTTGCGCATTTAGTTGGTTTCTATTTTCCTTAATTTCGATATAAACGCAACTCTTTTTGATGATGGAAAGTTGTAAAAATCCCGTAATAGTACTGTATACGCCCCGTGCCAATGCCGGACGCATCAAACTTAAAATTCCGTATGAAATGAAGGCGGAACGGGAGGCTTTCAAAAAGCTGAACGGCACCTTTTACCACTACAACCAAAAGCTTTGGAGCATTGTACATACAGCAGAGAACATAGCGCATCTAAAAAGGATTTTCGGCAAAAAACTTAAGATGAAAGCCACTGAAGTCCCTTCTGCCCTACCCAGTTTTGATCCTTCGGACAAAATTCAAAAGGAACTAGACCGCAATCAACAAAAAATGGTCTTAAAAGGTTTTAGCCCAGCAACCATTCGCAATTATCAACACAATCTTTTGCACTTTTTCAGGTATTTTGAAACTGCGGAGCTGCGCAGCATTTCAAAAGAACAGATTGAAGGTTATGTATTTTATTTGATAAGCAAACACCGCATTAGCGAGCAAAAACAGAACCTCGTTATCAATGCCATAAAATGCTATTACGAACATACGCTGGAAATGCCACGGGAGTACTACAACATTACCCGCCCCAAAAAAAGCAAGGATCTGCCCAATGTGCTGAGCATTGAAGAGGTTCGGCAAATAATAAACCACCCCACAAACTTGAAGCACAAGGCCATCCTCCACATAATTTATGGGGCCGGCCTTCGTGTAGGCGAAGTCCTTAGGCTTCGGGTAAAGGATATTCGAAGTGATGATGGCTACATTTTTATAAAAGACAGTAAGGGCAAGCGCGACCGGCATACGGTATTGAGCCATGTGCTCCTGGTACTCTTGCGACAATATTACAAGCAATTTAAACCCGCTTACTGGTTGTTTGAAGGGCAGGATGGGGGGCAGTATTCTTCCAAAAGTATACAGCGTATTTTTAGAAGTGCGGTGAAAGCCACCAATTCAAATCCGTGGAGCACGCCGCACACGCTTCGGCACAGTTTTGCCACACACCTTATGGAGCGCGGGGTGAACATACGCTACATACAAAGTGCCCTAGGCCACGCCAGCACAAAAACGACTGAGGTTTATACTAGGGTTATAGGCATTAACAACAAAACTTTGAAGAGTCCTTTGGATACTTTGTATGAATCGGTTACATTTGATAAATCACAGAACACATGACATGCGCACATGTGCGGTATAGCAGCAATAGGCATGTCGTATATACACATGTTGTAAGTAATGCCGAAAAACCCAGAAACCAAGTGAATAAAACAATATTTGAAATTACCAAAATGGATTGTCCTTCAGAGGAAAATCTTATCCGAATGAAATTGGACGGAATTTCAAGCATTGCGAATTTGGACTTTGATATTCCGAATCGAAAATTGACCGTTTTTCACAGCGGAGAAATTGACCAAATCGAAAAGTCCGTTATCGAATTGAATTTAGGTGGAAAAAAAATCTCAACGGAACAAACCGACCAAACGGAATTTAAAGAAAACGAAAATCAGAAAAAACTACTTTGGTCTGTACTTGCCATAAATTTTGCTTTTTTCATTATTGAAATGACAACAGGAATTATCTCAAAATCTATGGGACTTGTTGCCGATAGTTTAGATATGCTTGCGGACAGTTTTGTGTACGGAATTAGTTTGTTTGCGGTTGGCGGAACAGTAATAAAGAAAAAACGGATTGCCAAACTTGCTGGATATTTTCAAATAATACTTGCGATTATTGGATTTGTAGAAGTCTTGAGAAGATTTTTCGGAAACGAGAAACTTCCCGATTTTTCAACAATGATTATAGTTTCGATTTTTGCACTTATTGCAAACGGAATTTGTCTTTATATTTTGCAAAAGTCAAAGAGCAAAGAAGAAGCACATATGAAAGCGAGTATGATTTTCACTTCGAATGACGTGATTATCAATTTGGGAGTAATTATTGCAGGAATTTTAGTGCATTATTTGAGTTCTAATAAACCTGATTTGATTATCGGAACAATTGTTTTTGCATTGGTAATTCAAGGAGCATTTCGGATTTTGAAATTAAGTAAGTGAACTAAAAAAGCACTACTTACAACAACGTGTATAATTAATGGCTGGTTCTCGCCTACTTACGAAAATCCTCGCGGATTTTCTATTCGGTTTTTATTTGCTAAATTAGGTGCTTAAACACGCCACTAATCATACACAAAACCGTTAGGCACAATTATGACCCGTCCTGAATAAAGGCTACATAATTTTAAACATTATGTACAAAAATGACAAAGTGATCAGACGGTATTCAGAACCTTTCAAACTGAAAATTCTGGACGA